>Ga0105158_1000326_pt1 | contig 20931 bp, 16 predicted proteins | sample LHCtaG_FD_81567 | JGI IMG/M metagenome (GOLD analysis project Ga0105158, IMG submission 81567) | Hot spring microbial communities from Little Hot Creek, USA to study Microbial Dark Matter (Phase II) - LHC4sed_matched | ecosystem: Environmental > Aquatic > Thermal springs > Hot (42-90C) >...
AAAACAGCCCTCCACATATTCATAACCCTAATAGAAACATCAAAACACAAAAAAGCCATAGAGAAAAAACTCGAACAAATAAGGATTAAAAGGTGGATTTAGCTTTTAAAATCAGAATTCCAAATGTTCCCCCATTTGCCGGACGTACTTGTATGAAGCGTTTATGGCATATACCGCTGGAAAAATGTAACAACAGTCTTCAATAGGTCCATATAAAATGAAATCCGCACCAAAAACAATCGGAATCAAATTAACTGAAATAGTACATGACTTCACTGCTTTGGGGCCAAAACGTGTTTTTATTCCGCTCCAAGTTGCTATCGCATTATGTGCACCGCAACCGCAAGGCAATCCTATTTCTGACTTAAGGATCAACATTGCTTTACATGCTAATGATAAACTAGGAATATCTATCACGAACGTATCTAAAAGAGGCTTAGTAATCCCCGCCTTTTCGATTTTTGGTAATAGTTCTTTAATTACGTTTACTCTATCCTGACTTGTAATGAAATTACTTTTATATGCAAGGACGACCGCACTTTCAATTTTGCATTCTGTTAAAGTTTCGAATTCTTCAGGCTTAGAGTCTGGAAGAATAGAATTATATATCACCCTTTTTTCGAGTCCTACTTCTCTGGTGTACTTTGCACCTGTAACTTTTACTTTAGTGCTTGGTGAGTCTATGAGAAACGGCTTGTCTGTTACTTCTGCGACGAAGTTAATATATCTATACAGTGAATTCTCTGTTGAAGCGACCACGTCTAGGAGAGCTGGAATTCCTGTCTTATCCGACATTTCTTCTTGTAGATTAACAAGTTTTTCGGCCTCATTTTTCTCAAATTCTCCTGTTTTTTCATCCTTAACAATTTTATGCCCATAATAAAAAATGCTCCCTATTAGTACTGCAAATTTTTCTCCAGGCTGTCCTCCGATTTTCACTTTCCCTATTTCATAGACCTTTTGTTGCGTTTTAAACTGAATCATAAATGCTCCTAGATGGTCTAGTTTCTCTTTTTTGATATAAATTTTTTCATTGTTAAGTGAGTGTTGTTTTCCTTATTACATGCTTCTTTTACAGTTAACTAGTATTCAATGAGGAGTTGATTTAGAAGGACATTTGCAATATATTTTTTAAGAAAACTCGTAAAGGGAAACAATCAAAAGAATTTTATAGGATTAATTTTATTGGTTAGCAGAAGATTCTAAAGCAAACAAAATTTTTAAATGCACCTTTACTTATTCCCTGAAATAAAATAACAGTAAAAGGTGGAGTGGGTGTAATTTGAGTGAAAATGAATTACTTGATCAAGTGGCTGAGGCTGTTTTGAGCTTTGATGAAAACAAGGTGATAGAAGCTGTTAGGGTAGCACTAAAAAATGGGGTTAATCCGATTGATATTATTGAAAAAGGGCTGACTAAAGGATTGAGAATTGTCGGAGATAAATTTGAGACTGGAGAATTCTTCCTTATGCATATGGTTGCTGCGGCCGAAATCACCAAGAAGGCAATAGATGAAATTTTGCAACCAGAACTTTCGAAGAGTAAAATTCAGAGAAAAACTTTAGGGAAAGTGGTTATCGGCACTGTTGCAGGAGACATTCATGACATAGGAAAAAATATTGTAGCCGCGATGTTATTATCAGCTGGCTTTGAGGTGTATGATTTAGGCAAAGATGTCCCTCCTGAGGAGTTTGTCAAAAAAGTGAGAGAAGTTGATGCAAATGTTGTTGCTCTTTCGGCTCTACTAAGTACAACACTACCAATGCAGAGGGTTGTGATAAAGGCTTTAGCATCTTCTGGGCTTCGAGAGAAAGTTAAAGTTATTGTGGGAGGAGCTCCGGTTACTAAGGAATGGGCTGAGGAAATTGGTGCTGACGGATACGCTGAAAATGCTATTGAAGCAGTCAATGTGCTAAAACGATTATTGCATTTAACGTAACGTAAATAACCAACAACAGTCTTCAGGTGTCGGAGATGAGCGGGATATTAAGGGGTCAGAAACTTCGTTTTCTTACGAAGAGAGAAATAGAGACAATACATAACGCAACACTTGAAATACTCCGTACAGTAGGAATAAAAGTTTTTTCCGATAAAATCTTAAAAATTTTCACCGAAGCTGGTGCTGAAACTAATTATGAAAGCAAAATCGTTAAGATTCCTGAATATTTAATCAAAGAAGCCTTGAAGAAAGCTCCTAAAAAATTCATACTGTATGGTAGGAACCCAAAGTATAACATAATTGTCGATAATAAAAGGATATATTTCGGATTGGGAGGAACACCAACCCCATATTTTATGGATTTAGAAACTGGGGAATTCAGACGTCCAACAAAAAAAGATGTAGCAGAAGTAACTAGACTTGGAGATGCTTTAGAAAATATTTCTTTTATTATGACGATAGCTGGAGCTTACGACGTCCCCTACGAAGTACAATATTTGCATGAATATGAGGCAATCTTTAACAATACTGAGAAACCCGTTGTATACCCAGCTCCAGGAGCTGAGATAGCTCAATACGCACTTTCTATGGCTTCAGCTGTTGCAGGAGGAGAGGATGAATTAAGGAAGAGGCCCTTTATATCTTTATATAGTGAGCCTCCTCCGCCGCTTATGATGGCTGAAACCGACGAGAATTTAATAGAATATGCCAACCACGGAGTCCCTATTGCATTGGGACCAACATCTATGGCGGGATCCACCGGTCCAGTGACTCTGGCAGGTGCTGCTGTTGTAAGCAACGCTCAGAGTTTGGCTGCACTCACTCTTATTCAAACTGTCAACCCGGGTAATCCTGTATTTTATGCTTGCTGGGTCGCTGCAACAGATCCTAGAACCGGAAGACATGCTTATGGTTCTCCGGAATTTGCATTCAGTACTTCCGTGATTAACTCGCAAATGGCACGATATTATGAATTACCATGTTTTGGATTCGCCGGTTGCCCTGATTCGAATTTTCCTGATGCCCAAGCTGGCGCAGAAGCCATGATGATGACCTTAATGAATACTTTAAGCGGTGTAAATTTGATGCATGATTGCGGGTATATAGTCGGGGGAGACGCAGGTTCTATGGAAATGGCGGTTATATGTAACGAAATATGCGGGATAGCTTTAAAGATTGCAAAAGGTATAGAAGTTAATGATAAAACACTTGCTTTAGATGTAATTCGAGAAGTAGGTCCAGGAGGGCATTTTCTCTCTCATAAACATACTCTAAAGTTCCTAGAAAGTGGAGAAATCTATATTCCTAAATTGTTCAACCGGGTATCTAGAGAAGCTTGGATAAAAGCGGGTAAAAAACAAATATATGAAGTAGCTAGGGATGTAGTAAGAAAAATATTGAAAGAGCATTCGCCAAAACCGTTGTCGTCAGATGTACAACAGAAATTGAGAGAAATTATAAAGGATGCGGAAAGGAAAAAGATTACAAGGTAGTTTTTTGTTTTTCGGCTTCTCTTAAGATTTTTAATAGCTCTTCTTTTTTCTCCTTATTGATGGGCGCTGGTTTATGTTCTTCTAATATGTGTCTTGCTTTTTCGTTTGCTACTTTACGAATGTCTTTTCCTCCATCTTTTATCCAGCTTGCATATAACCTTTTGTCACTTATCTTCGGCATAAAATGTTCTTTAAAGAACATGTTAAGAGTATGTTTGTGACTAAGATACTGTCCGCCCGGACCCACTTCGCTTATAACGTCTAATGCGAGATTTTCATAGGAGATATCTATTCCTTTAAGGATTCTTGATGCTATACCAGCTATTTCATTGTCAATTATGGCTTTTTCAAAACTCATAGCGTCAATTCCTGGTCCAAGAGCCCCCCCAGCCGCGTCCATGATTAGGTTGCATCCAGCAAGTGCTAACATGAGTAAAGTTATTGCACTTTCGTATCCTGCTTGCATATCTGGAATTTTTGATTCAGTTACCCCTCCTGTTCCACGACTTGGTATACCATAATACCTTGCAAGTTGAACGGAAGCTACATTAATAAGCACAGCCTCCGGTGATGCATAAACTGTGGTCCCAAATCTCATTTCAAGAGATGCTGCAGCTGTTCCGTAAACTACGGGAGGCCTCCTTTGCTCGGCCACTGATTGAGCTATAACAATCCCGCTTAAAATTTCGGCATTTTGCTGTACAAGTACTCCTGCTAAGGTTGGGGGGCCTGTCCCTCCTGACTGGACAGCTGGAGCAATTACAACTGGAAGACCATGTCTTGCAAACTCAATCATATTTTCAACTTGGGCCATACCATGGGTCAGCGGACTTATTGGATTCTCCCATCCCATAATCGAGGGTTTTCTGATCAGCTCATCAACGCCACCTACGAAAACTGATGCCATCTTGATCAAATCTTTTGCCTCCCCTGTATATGTATAATGTGCATGAGTGAATGGTTTCTCAGTATTTTCCAATTTCGTTAAATAATCATACATATGATGAACATGCTCGGGAACATCTGTTGGGAAAACTGGACCAGCTATAAGATCTACGTTTTCAAGTGCATCATATAATCTTACAAGGTTTGCAAGATCTGTTGATGTTGCAGGTCTATAATTTCCATTTAGATCTAATACATTAAGTGGTGTGCCTCCATCCAGGAAATAAACGTGATCACTTTCTATTAGTAGTTTTAATTTTGGATTCCTGCCGTAATATGTGAATCTTGGTGGCGTCTTTTTTATCATCTCATTTACAAGGTATGAAGGAATTAACACCTTACGTGATCTATAATCGACATAGGCTCCGACATTATCAAGTAGTTTTAATGCACCCTCATGTTCAATTCTAACTCCAACATGCTCAAGTATGTCCAACGTGGCTAAATGAATATCTTGAAGTTCTCTTTTCGTTAAAACTTTCAAAAAGTTACCGCGTCTGTTAATCATGCTTAACTCAAGGTAAGTTTATTAGCACTTGAATATTTATAAGTTTCCATAACCAACGCGAATAATTGAGATATATGATCAGTCATGATATCGCTAAGAAGCGGAAAAATAATAACTCTCCAACATCACCTTTATTCAAGGGATTATCGCAAATTTAATGCCTTTGCCTTGCAGATGAAGTTCTAGAGCTTCCTTTATTTTGATCAGCGGGAATCTATCAGTAATGAATATGTTTGGCTTTATAATTCCCCATTCAACTAAATTTCGGGCGCGTATAACATCTTCCATAGTAACGCCTGAAGAGCCGAATATTGCGATCTCATCATAGTGAAGTCTATAAGTATCAAACGTAACTTTTGTCCCCTCTGGAATGCCTCCATATAACAATACTTGCCCACCTCTCCTTACCAACTCAACAGCTTCCTCATATGTTTGTGGTAAACCCACAGCTTCAATTACAATATCAGGGCCCCATCCATCGTTTATGTTCAAATCCTTGAGTGCCATTTTGGCTTCGTGTGCATTTTTAGCTTTAATAACGAAATCCGCGGCCCCAACTTTTTTGGCAAAATCGAGTCTATCTTCATTAACATCAATTGCAATGGTCTTAGCTCCTTTTAAATGAGCCAATATCAATTGGATCACTCCCATAGCTCCCGCTCCAACACACGCCACGTAGTCACCGGGATTTATTCGAAGGATCCTGTGGCCATGAATCGCGTACGCAACGTAAGGAATTTGACATGCATCGTCAATATGCAAGTGTTCAGGTAAAATATAAAGTTCAGAGATCTTTTCTTTAGTATATTCCTTAAAGTAACCGCTAACTTTCCCTTTTTCGGGCTCGTCAACCTCACAACGAACTTTATCTAATGCGTGTCCTGTTTGTGCGCACAAATTTGATTGCCCACGAATACAAAAGAAGCAGTTATTACAAGCGTACTCTGGAGCAAGAGAAATACACTTTTTACCAATAAGGGATTCATCAACTCCTTCCCCTACCTCGACAATTTCCCCAGCCCACTCATATCCAAAACCATGAGGATAACCTCGTCCAGGATAACCTCTAGCATATTGTTTTACAGTCGTACCAGAAGTCATACAAATTTTAACTTTAACTAAAACTTCCCAAGGGCCTATAGTAGGCTTTGGGACGTCTATTACTCTTACATCTCTAGGACCGTATAACAAAGCGGCCTTCATAGTGCGACTCATTTTATCCTCCCTTAAATTAGCAACTTGGAAATTTAAAAGCTTTTGTCACGAAGAACTTTACATGCTTATTCATCGAAGAAAACACTCTTCTTCTTAAGAATAATTAGGACCGGAATAAGGAAAAGAAATCTATTTATTTAGTATCAGCACTTTTATATAACTCAATAGTAAATGCCTGAATTTTTTTATAGGTATGTTTATAGAGATCATCATAAATTTCAAAATTTCTTGGATTAGGCTTAAATTGTTTCGTTATTCGTACCATGTGCTCGACCGCCTCATCAATTGAGCTATAAAGTCCTACACCTTTGCTAGCGAGTATAGCTGCACCTAATGCTTCAGCGGAGGGTGTCTGTATTCTGTTGACATGTTGACCAAAGATATCTGCGGTCGTTTGCAATACAAAATCAGAGTTAGAGCCTCCGCCAATTATACGGACATCTTTAAAATCCCTCCCTAAACAGTCCTCCATAATCTCCTTGCAGCGTCTTGCTTCGAAAATTAGTCCCTCAATGATTGCTCTGTAAAAGTGGAAAATGGTATGTGCGCTTGTCCAACCGATGGTAATACCGCGTACTTTCAGATCCATAAGTGACCAATCAGGACCAATCCAATATGGCACAACTAATAGTCCATCAGAACCGGCAGGCAATTTGCTTGCTTCCAAATCTAATATTTTAAGTGATGAAATTTTTCCCTTGCATAATTTTTTTTGGAACCATTGAGTCATCCAGAATCCGCTAGTTAATCCCATTTCGATATTATATAATTTAGGGATACCGCTTAACCCGGTGTATATGGGATTCCTTGCAACTAACTTGGATGTCGTTCCTATAGATAAAGAAGTTCCATAGCTTATTACAAGTTTATCTGAAGATGTGCATCCCGCCCCTATAGTTCCGGAGGGCTTATCTCCACAACCACAAATTATAGGTAAGTTCTTAGGCAACCCTAGTAAACTCGCTGTCTTCTCTGTAACATACCCCACGACTTCGCCCGGCATCTTATAATCAGGTAACTTATCCTGTGGAATTTCCCCGTTCATTATGAGTTTTGTATCCCAATCCCAATCGGCGGTTGGCATAAGTGGAGATGCCTTCGATCCCCTCCACTCACCGGTTAATTTATAAATAAACCATGATTGAACATCAACTATTTTGAATGCTTTTTTATAAATTTCAGGTTCTTTCTCCTTAATCCATTTATATTTTGGAGAAGGCCTGGCATCCATCCAACATATAGCAGGGCGTAAAGCGTTTCCATTTTTGTCTACTGGTACTGTTGTACTTCTTTGAGCCGTTACGCCTAGCGCAATAATAGAATCGGTAGAGATCTTTGCTTTAAACAAGGCTTCTTTTAATGCTTCTCGGAATTTTATCCACCAATCTTTTGGGTGCTGCTCATAATAATTAGGTTTCGGGGAAAAAGTTTTATGAGGTCTTGTCCCTTCACTTATAACATTGCCTTGGCTGTCTACAATTATGACTTTACATGAGGAAGTCCCACTATCTAAACCGATGATATATTTGGTCATGGCTCCCCTCACACATATTTGAAGTTATAGGTTTAAAGCCTAATTCCTTTTATTTCTTTTCAATCAATCATTTATTGATTTTTATTAATTTTTAATTGATTTTGAGTATAAAGATAATCCTGGCCTATCAATTATTCAAAAACGCACAACAAAATTTAAAAAAAGGAGTACGAGAAATTCAATAGAGTAAGAAATGGATGGGTGAAAAGATGTGAAAGAACATGAAAAAGTATACCATTTGGGGACCGGTAAGGGATATATTGAATACACATCAGGTTTGAATACAAGAAAGTCATGGGAACTATTTCAAAGAGCTGTGAAAGTTATACCTGGAGGTGCAAGCTCTCATGCACGATGCTGGAGCTATCTTGGGGTACCTTATCCAATTAACTTTGTTAAAGGGAAGGGTTCCAAAATTTGGGATGCCGATGGGAATGAATATATAGATTTCTGTTTAGCTATGGGTCCCCTTATCTTAGGTCATGGCCATCCGGAGATAATGAAGGCCGTTAAAGATCAGTTGGATAGAGGTCTTACGATGCACGCTGGAACCGACGAACTTGAAGTAAAAGTGGCTGAGAAGATAGTTCAGATGTGTCCTCATATTGATATGGTTAGGTTCTCTAATACAGGAACCGAAGCAACATTATACGCTATCAGATTTGCTAGGGCATACACAGGTAAAGACAAAATAGTGTTATTTGAGGGACATTACCACGGGTGGCATGATTATGTTATGGTAAGTAACATTGGAGCCCCTGCATTAGGCCCTCCTTGGTCACCTTATAGAATCCCATCTACATGGGGGATACCGGAGGATGTGATAAAAACCGTAATAGTCTTGCCTTGGAACGATTTGGAAGTTTTGGAAAAAACCATTAATCGACGTGCAGATGAAATCGCGGCAGTAATAAGTGAGCCTGTTATGATGAACGTTGGTTGTATACCGCCGAAAGATGGATATCTACAAGAAATGCAAAAAATTTGTCAACAAAACGACATAGTTTTTATCTTAGATGAAGTTATAACAGGCTTTAGGTTGGCACCAGGCGGTGCAACCGAATATTATGGTCTACAACCAGATTTGATCACTTATGGCAAGGCTCTTGGAGGAGGGTTTCCAGTTTCTGCAATTGCTGGAAAAAAAGAAATCATGGAGAATGTTATTCCAGGCAAAATTTTCCACGCCGGAACTTACGATGCAAATCCTATTGCAATGGCTGCCTCATTAGCCACGTTAACCGTCCTTAGCGCTAATAATTATGAGGCATATAAGCGTCTAAATAAGTTGGCCGAAATGCTAAAGGAAGGCCTAGAAGAAGCTATTGAAAAAACACGGATAAAAGCAATATATCAAAGTGTAGGGGCGGCAGGGGGACAACTATACTTTACAGAGCTTAAGGAAATCAAAGATTACAGAGACTTCCTTAAGGTTAACCAGCAAAAATATCCGCGATATCAGATGGAATTAATGAAACGCGGGGTATATGTTCGCCCACTTCAAGCCTCCCATGAATTTATTTCGGTAGCTCATACGGAAGAGGATATTGTGAAACATATATCTGCCAGCATAGAAGCAATAGAAGCTATAAAAGAAAGTCTCTAAACTTTTTCTATCAATTTTTAAATTTTCGTTAACTTTACTCAACCATATAATAATTATAATGAGTATAAACATATTTCTCTTCCTAAAGTTTTTTATGCTTCAGTCCATTAGGATTGATACGGAGGAAAGAGTAGAGAGTTGATAAATGTAGAGTTGAAATCTGGGTCGGTTGCAAGCTCGTAATATCGTACAATTTTTAATATGGTCTTCATTGACTCCCTCATTTTACAGGAAACCAAGGCCATTTTTGCACCCGCAACCGCAGTGTTGCCCACAAACTTTATATTTTCTGTTGGTACATTCGGAATTAGTCCAATAACTTTTGCATTTTCTGGGTTTATATAATTTCCAAAGGCTCCTGCTATAAATAGAGTGTTAATTTCTTTTTCCTTAAGGTTTTTTCTTTTCAGCAGAATTGAGCATCCTGTATAGATAGCAGCCTTTGCAAGTTGTAATTCCCTTATGTCTCTTTGCGTGATTGTTATTTCCTTTCCCGTGGCAGTTTCGTTTTGCCAAGCAATCACGAATTCCATACCTCTCTTTGTCTTTTTTAATCTTGGGGTTACCACGTTTGGATTGAATTTTCCGTAGCGATCAATTATGTCGCGTTTAAACATTTCTGCAATTGCATCTACAACGGCTGAGCCGCATAATCCCCTCGGCTTTCCACCGCCTATAGTTTCATATTCAACTTCTAGATCTGCAGTTATACGAACTCTTTCTATTGCACCAGTTGCAGCTTTCATTCCGTCTTTTATGTGAGCCCCTTCAAAGGCTGGACCAGAAGCGCATGAACAACACATCAAATCATCTCTGTTACCGACGATAATTTCTGTGTTTGTTCCTATATCCACTAAGAGTGTATTGTCCTCTGATTCATGAATTCCCGTTGCAAGAATATCTGCTACAGCATCAGCACCTACAAATCCTGCTATTATTGGAGGGATCGTTATAATACCATTTGGGTTTATATTTAAATTTAAAATTTTGGCTGGTAGGCTGATTAATTTTTTAACCACTGGTGTATATGGTGATAAGGCTAGATATTTTGGTTGGATCCCTAAGAAAAGGTGGTGCATTGCAGTGTTGCCGACCGCAACTACCTCGTAAACCTTATTTAAGGAGACCCCGGCTTTTTGACAAACTTCAACCAAAACTTTTAGTAGCCCATCAATAATAAGTTTCCTAAGAGAATTAAGATTATGGTTTCCTTTAGACGCATATGTTATCCGTGAAATTATGTCTTCACCATAAAGAATTTGGGGGTTTTCAATGGATCCAACAGCAAGGGTTTCTCCAGATTTTAAATTAACAAGATGGCACACGATTTTTGAGGTTCCAATATCAACAGCGGCTCCAAACATTTCATTGGTAGTATCTCCTGGCTCAACATTAATGACTTTATTATCCCATAGAACAACCGTAACCTTCCAATTCGAACGTCGAAGAATCTCAGGTAATTCCCTCAAAATATCAAAGTCAAAATCCAATGCGTCTCTATTTTCCATGTATTTTTCTAAAGCTTCTAAAAGCCTTTCCAGATCAGCCCCGACGTCAGATAACGTGGGCTTTTTCAATTGTACATAAATCTTCTTGACAAGAGGGTTTATCTCAACTTCCCTTTCAACTCCATAAAGCATAAATTTGCGAGTTCCAATACGGCTTTCTGGTGGAACCATAACCACGACATCTTTTAGGATTTTGGCTTGACATGAAAGCCTGTAACCATCTTTGATCTCACGCTGCGAGAGAGTATTCTTCTCAACACTTGAAATCTCTGTAACAGAGTGTGCATCTTTGATGATAACCTTACATTTTCCACACGTCCCTTTCCCGCCACATTCTGACCTTATACCAATACCAGCATCTTTGGCAGCCTGTAAAACTGTGACTCCAGCCTTCACCCTAACCTTTTTACCGTCAGGCTCAAAAGTCAAGATCGCAATGCTCAATTTCGAAAACCTTCTGTCAACCAATAATTTCAGAGAGTTGTTTATATTCAAAGTTTTTTGTAAAAACTTTTCTTAACCCAAAATATAAATAAAAACAAAACTTAACATAGCTGTCAACTTATTTTATTAGTTAAATCATTTGGTTTTTGGTACATTAAACATCTTACATAATGTTCTTGCTTTGTTTCTATTAAAACCGGTTCATTTTTGCGGCAATCGTTAAATGCGAATGGACATCGCGGAGAAAATCTACAGCCGGATGGTAAATCAATTGGGCTAGGTATTTCGCCTTTCAATATTATTTTTTCTCTCCGCGACATTTTCCTTAATGATGGAGCTACCGATAACAGTGCTTTAGTGTATGGATGTAGCGGTTCCTTCATTACATTATTTATCTTACCAGCTTCGACTACTTGTCCGAGGTACATTACTGCAATATGTGTTGATATACATCTTGCTATCGCTAAATCATGCAAAATGAATATGTAAGTCAAGTCAAAATCTCGCTTAAGCTTCATCATAAGTTTTAATATGCTTCCGCGAAGTGATGCATCAATCATGGATATTGGCTCATCCGCTACTATTAATTCCGGCTTCAACGTGAGTACTGATGCTATAGACACTCTCTGTCTTTGTCCACCACTAAGTTGATGGGGGTATTTTTTAAAGAAGTCTTCAGGTGGCGTTAATCCCACGTTTTCTAAGGCTGTTAATATCAGTTTAATTTTTTCGGAGGGAGAATTGGCCAGTTTATGAATGTCGATTCCCTCTTTGACGATGTCGAACACCGTCATGTGTGGAGGTAATGATTCGAAAGGATCTTGAAAAATCATTTGTATTTTTCTTTTCAACAATAAACTAGTTTTTTTATCAGTACTATGAACATCTACCCCTTTAAAGAGTATCTCTCCTTCGGTGGGCTTATATACTCCTACAATAGTTAGTCCTAGTGTAGTCTTTCCGGATCCGGATTCACCAACAATGCTAAGCACCTCCCCTTTATGAAGATTAAATGACACTCCATCAACAGCTCGAAGATACTTTTTGCTTCCAGTAAATATGGAGGTCAATCCTACTCGTACAGGAAACCATACTTTTAGGTTTCTCACCTCAAGGATAATGTCCTCTTTTCTCCTTATACCTTCTGTAAATGACATGCTAAGTAATGCTCCTCTTCAATTTTAATTAGTCGAGGTTCCTTTTTTTTACATTCCAAATTAGTGTATGGGCATCGTGGATGAAACTTACATCCTGGTGGGGGATTAGCCATATTCGGAGGTTCACCCGGTATGTATTTTAGCTCGGTTATATCTCCATTTATTGTAGGTACGGCGTCAAAAAGCATGCGTGTATATGGATGTGCAGGCAAATTTAGTATTTTATCGAGCTTACCATATTCAACGATTTGACCAGCATACATAACAGCTATTTTATCGCACAACTCCCCAACAACGTTAATATCATGGGTTATAAATATCAGAGAGCTTTTAATTTCTTGACGTAACTTGCTTAAAAGATCAATCAGCTGATTTTGAACCACTATATCAAGCGCAGTGAATGGTTCATCAGCGATGATTAGAGTAGGTTTAAGAGCGATAGCCATTGCTATGCAGACCCTTTGTTTTTGTCCTCCACTCAACTGATGTGGATAGTCTTTGCCTCTACTCTTAGGAATACCGGTTAACTCTAGGAGCTTTCTAGCTTCGTAAAGTGCTTCATTTTTCGATATTTTTCTGTTGTGGAGCATAATTACATCTGCAATTTGTTTTTCTATGTTCATGACAGGATTAAGCATATTCATTGATGCTTGGAAAATTATTGAAATTTCTTTGAACCAAATTTCCCTTAGCAAGCTTTCTTGGCTTTTTGTTAAGTCTATTCCTTTAAAAATTACCTGCCCGTTAACTATTTTGGCATTTGAAGGTAACATACCAAATATACCGTGGGCGAGAGTTGATTTACCACATCCTGATTCGCCCACTATAGCTAATGATTCATTTTGATTGACTTCAAGACTCACTCCATCGACCGCTTTAATGACTCCCCTATCCGTAAGATAATGAATTTGCAGATCTTCAATTTCCAATAAATTATTCGCAGTTCGCATTTTCAGATCACTAAATGCTATTAAGTATTTAACAGATTTGAAAATTTAAACGTTTTAGAAACACTTTGTGTTAATGCGTGCCAAAGAAAGTTCTCATAACTGTAGGGGACTCCTCATATGCCTAGAAAGACTATGGCAGATAAAAAGAGATTCTTCAAAAAAGAATTTTGATTTTTATCCGGAAAGCACTAATGCTATAGCCAAGAGGACATAGCAAATATGTTTGGTACCGTACTTACAGCTCCAGCTGGTAAAGCAAACTTGAGTGTTATTTTTATGGACTGTTGCGGTGGGTAAAATATGAGCGATCATGTAGCATTGCAGTAGCCACCGAACCGCAAAGCTAGGATTAGTTAATCCCTTAGAGCTTGTTACAACGGTCACGCTCGATACACTCGCTGGAGTATGAAGTCAACTATACAACGTCCAATAGTTTCACTACAAAACGTTATACATCGACATATTGAACTTGGCGGGATGCCAATGGACATAGCCTTTGACGGGGGCTTCTTTGAAATCGTAAACGCAAAAATATTGGAATCAAGTGAGAATAGAAAACATTCCAAAGTTGATGTCGGAAAAATTAAAAAGAAAACTTTCAATAAGTAGTTGAAGCGCATATGAAAATATGCAACTATGTCAGATATAAATATTTTTAATCCATGCATCTGCACGGTGTTTGCACATAAAAATGTTGTATTATTTGCATCTGTGCGTTCTAAGCCACGTCTGCAAGTTGATCGCCCGCCTCGTGGCACAGACAGTTTCATATATTACAACGCTATTCAGTATATCTATAAATGTCGCCACAATTAGTGCTAAACCGATTTTATCATTATGGGAAAATTTTAAATTTTAATCTTTAAATAATATATTTATTACCTATCATTGAAAATTGAAAGGAGGAGATATGTATGAAAATCATGGTGAAAATTTTACTGAGTACATCCTTCGTTTTGTTACTAATGTCGTCTAACATTGGACTGCCGTTTACAACAAAAGCTGCCAATGAGACAATTCTCAGATATGGAATATGTGGCATGTCTATAAACTTTAACCCATTAACGAGCTATTCTTATACAATGATGCGGAGCATTCTATATACGACGCTTTACGCATTTAATGAGACGTGGGGGACGGAGCCTTGGGGTGCAGAGTATGCAAAGCAGATAGATCCTTTGACTGTCGAAATAAAACTGAAGGATAACTGGTATTGGCACGATGGCAAACCAGTAACATCATATGACTACAAGTTTACATGGGAATTACTATTAAACTACCCTGCTGCACAAACACGGTTTGTTCAAGCTGTGGAAAGCATTGAAGTGATAAATGATAAGGTCTTCAGAGTTCATCTTAAATATCCTGTCGGTGGCTATTATCCTTTTCTAACTGGTGTTTGTGTAGCAGTACCCAAACATGTTTGGGAGCCTAAAGGACTAGTCGATGCATCTGCATTGACATACGAGAACATCCCGCCAATAGGTAACGGCCCCTTTAAGTTTGTCGAATATAAACCTGGGGAATACATAATATTTGAAGCGTTTGACAGATTTTTCGCAGGAAAACCAAAAATAGACAAGCTGATTGTGGTGATCTTCGCTAGTATGGATGCAATGGTTAATGCTTTGAAAACAGGGCAAATAGATGTTGTGAGTGATGTGCCTATGACTGTTGCTATGCAGCTCTTGAAGGATCCTAACCTCTATGTCAGTCTGAGTGAAATTCCCTGCTATCGTAGCATTTACGTTAATCAATATCCGGGGAAGGTGGGTCATCCAGCACTCGACGATTTAACGGTGAGAAAGGCAATAGCTATGTGCATAAATAAGAAAGATATAAATGAAGCAATACATCCAGGCTTTACAGTTGGCTATACACCTATACCACCATACTGGCCACTTTTCAATCCTGAGGTTAAAAACATTTGGCCAGAATATGATCCAAACGCTGCTGGAGATTTGCTTGAGAACGCTGGTTACAAAGATACAGATGGTGATGGGATAAGAGAAGATCCAAGAACTGGTAAGCCCTTAAAGTTTAGATACTGGGTTTATAACGCTTATCCTGAGGAGTTGCGTGCTGCAGAGTTTATCAGAGATAGCCTTAGACAGGCTGGTATGGATGTTGAAATAAGAGGTATGGAAGCGGTCTTATGGGACTATGTTGTATCTCAACCATATGATTGGGACCTAGCACAATGGGGTTGGACGGTGCATGATCCAATATCATGCTGGTTCCCATATACGAGTGATGCTATACCGGCTGGATGGAGTAGCTCTGGCTATCACAACCCAGAGTTCGATCAATTATACAATTCTTTACTTAACGCTACAAACTACGATAAATTTTTAGAGATACAATATAAATTACAGAAACATTTCGTAGAGAATCTGGTAGAGTATGTACTCTACCATGAGATATTTCCATCGGTGTGGAATGTAAGGTGGACTGGATTTTCAAATAATCCTTGTGGTGTTTTCTGGTATGGGTTTAATTCGAGAACATTCAATGATGTTCATCTGGTAGGGGTAACAGAGGAGGCTAAAGGAATAGACTGGAATCTGTTGGCCGGTGTAATCGCAGGAGCCATAATCATTATTGCTGTAATAGCAATAGTTCTAATTCGAAGAAAGGGCAAGCGTGCGCAACCAACCGCAACATAAATAAGTCCTCTCTTTCTTTTTTAATGTTACTAAAATTGGAGTAGGTAAAGTAAATTATGAAGAAATACATTGTATTAAAGGTAATTAAAGCGTTTATTATGATAATATTTGGGGCTATATTCTCATTTATTCTTTTCCGAATTCTACCAGGAGACCCAGCCAAAGCTTTGACAGGGGACCCAAGGTTACCCCTAGAAACAAAGAGAGTTGTTTACAAGATGTTCGGATTGGATAGACCGCTCCATGAACAGCTTTTTATATTTATTTATAATTTGTTAACAGGAAATTTGGGAATATCTTTCCAGTATAAACTTCCAGTCTCTCAAATTTTAATGGAAAAATTAATGAATACACTTATCTTCCTGATTCCGGCGACCATATTGTCTATGCTGCTGGGTATTTTCATGGGATTAATTGCTGGATTGTTTAATGGCAAATTAATAGATAAAATAATTACATCTATAGCTACTCTTTTTTGGTCTACTCCTTCATTTTGGGGAGGGATGGTTGCAATATTAATATTTGCTATTTATATGCGCCTTTTTCCACCAGGTGGTATGTTAAGCTTTTACGGCACTAGTCCTAATTTAAGCAATATTGGCGATCTGCTATGGCATCTTTTCTTGCCGATGCTGACATACGGCATAATCTACTCGGGACAATACACATTGATATTAAGGAACTCTTTAGTCGAGGTTTTAACAGAAGATTTTATTAAAATGGCTAAAGCAAAGGGACATACCGATTTTGAAGTCGTGATGAAATACGCTTTAAGAAATGCTTCATTGGGGTTGGTGTCGATGATAGGAATCAATGTCGGATACATACTCTTGGGGTCGATAACTATAGAATCCGTCTTTAACTGGCCAGGCATTGGGAGATTGCTCTACGACGCAGTATTCTACAACGACTATCCCCTTTTGCAAGGCATATTTATTCTCTTTATTATAGTTATGGTTGTATCTATGCTCGTAGTTGACATATTATATTCGTATCTTGATCCGAGGGTGAGAATCAAGTGACTCTTGAAAAGATAGGCTTGTTCCATAATGATGTATTCAGGTGGAGAATTGAGCAGTTCAAAAAATCACTTATCAACTTTTGGGATAATCTTAAAAGGAGAAAGTCAGCTTTATTTGCATTAGTATTTATTGTGGTTTTAGTTGTGATTAGTATCTTTCCACAGTTTTTCGCTCCGAACGACCCAGCTCAAAGGGCTGGTGCAATTTGGGAGCCTCCCAGCCCAGCTCATTTACTTGGTACTGATGATGTTGGCAGAGATGTACTATCTCAACTAATTTATGGAACAAGAATCTCTATATTAATTGGTTTTCTATCCGCTTCAATAGCGCTTATAATTGGAATGATTGTTGGGGTTGTTTCTGGATTCTATGGCGGAATAATTGGTGAACTCTTGATGAGAACAACTGACTTTTTCTTAATTATTCCCAACTTTCCTTTAATGGTGGTTCTGGCATACACTTTGAAACCAAGTCTGGAAACGTTATCTCTTGCTATAGCTATTGGTATATGGACGCAACCAGCTAGAGTGATATATGCCGAAGTTTTATCCCTTAGAGAGAGACCGTATATATTACGTGCAAAAGTACTTGGGGCCTCAAATCCGAAGATACTACTTAGATATATAATCCCAAGAGTTATGCCTATAGCCTTTGCAATGGCTATAATTAATATGGGTTGGGCCATTCCATCAGAAGCCTTTTTATCATGGATTGGATTAAGTGACCCTACACAAATAAGCTGGGGATCGATGCTTTACTATGCTTTTATGCGTGGAAGTTTTATATGTGGTGCATGGTGGCACTTTATACCTCCTGGAATATTAATTATGCTAACAGTTGTAGCCTTTATGATTTTGGGGCAAGCAGTACAAGAAATATCAAATCCAAAGCTTAAACATCGTGGCTTATATGCCCTGTGAAAGTTTAAAAATAGCGGGTTTAGCTAATACCAAAGTCAAGACCGGCAATCGCATGTTGTTTTCTCATACTACAGAACTAAGAAAAATTAAAATTAAATCAAATGAAAATTTTTAATAGTTAAAGAATCTTCTACGTAAGGAGGATGTATATGTCTAGTTTGCGTAAATGTATACAAAAAGATGGAATGACACTGAAAGTTACGTCGTACTTAAGAGAAAGGCCGTCTCTTTACGCCCGTCGTAATCATATACTTGCTGAGCTCATCGACATAGTTGGTAAAAATGATGTGATAGATGACGAAATAGAACTTCTTGCGTATTCCGTGCATAGTATCCCTTTAAGAAAAACCGGAGTAGCTAGAGGCGAATACCTTTTAGTCTTAGGGGATTATGTAGTCTTTCCCGAAACAACAGAAGAAATTCAGAAAATTGTTAGACTAGCAAACAGATACAAAATTCCAATAATTCCGTACGCTGGTGGCTCAGGAGTTGGATGTCGACCAGTGTTTGGAGGCATAATGGTTGATATGAAAAAAATGAAAAGAATATTGGAGATCGATGAAATTTCCCAAGTTGTTACTGTTGAAACAGGTATTTATATCTGCGAACTTGAGGAAGAGTTAAACCGAAGAGGATACGAAATGAAACATCTTCCAGCGTCGTTCTTTTGCGCGTGCTTAGGAGGGTTTATTGCAAATAGGTCAGCTGGTCGCTTATCCACCAAGTACGGTAAAATAGAAGATATGGTTCTTGGATTGAAAGTAGTTTTACCCAATGGTGAAGTTCTTAAGACACCAGCTGTTCCAGGTCACGCTGTTGGGCCTGATCTTAAACATCTTTTTATAGGATCTGGAGGCACCCTTGGAGTAGTCACGGAAGCAACGCTTAAAATCTATCCTATACCCGAAAAAAGAATTTTCAGATCTTTCTTATTCCCCAATTTGGTTGAGGGTCTCGAGGCAATGAGAGAAATAATGCAATCAGATCTACAACCATGCCTTGCTAGATTATATGACCCCATCGAAACTAGCAGTGAGTATTTCAGATTTAGCCTTGTACCCAAGGAAGTTTCTGATAAAATAGAGAGGAAAAAGGGTTGTTGTTATCTTGTTATAGGATTTGATGGACCAAGTAGAATTGTTGAATTATATGAAAAAATGGCTATTGAAATATGTCTAAAGCATAAAGCAGAAGATTTAGGAAATGAGGTGGGTGAATATTGGTGGAATCATTCGTTGGATGATTATTATCCCGGCTTGAACCGTCCTACCAGATATTCGCAGTTCTTCTCTGATGATGTCCCTTACATTTATGATGTATTTGACTACTGTGTGTTACATAAATATTCATTGAAAACATGGGAAGAAGCTCAAGAAGAGCTTAAGAAAACATATAAAAATTCTGTTTTCTATGGACACTTTTCTCATTGGTATCGTAACGGGACGATGATGTATCCAATGGTTTTCGTATGGGGACTTCAAGACGATCCTAAAGAACTAGCTTTAGCATATGAAGTAGCAGGAAGCATTGTTATGAGAACTGCAATGAAGTATGGTGGAGTTTTCCAACATCATCACGGTGTCGGCACATTGCTAGGTAGATTTATGGCTGAACAGTGGGGATTGTCAGGTTATCAAACACTACTTGCAATTAAAAAAGCTTTAGATCCAAATAATATAATGAACCCAGGTGTCTTAGGTTTTGAGGCTGTGTAAAAATGGAGAGAAAACTGGGATTGGATGATATAGCGACAGACCTATGGTACTGCTCAAAGTGTCAAATGTGTCAAGCAATCTGCACAGTTCATAGCGTGACGAGAAAACAATCCCATGCTCCAATGCCCAGAGTTTGGCTAATTGATCTTGCACGAAGAGGAATTCTCGATTTTAACGATGTCGCTAGTGTATTATACAGTGGCTGTATCCTTTGCAGACTATGTACAGAATATTGTGTCTCGAAACAGGATATTGCAAAAATCACAGTTGTTGCGCGAGCGGATTTAGTAAATCTTGGCAAATCATTACCTAAAGAAGTGATGGAAGTGATTAGAAATATGGAATCAACGAAAAATCCAATGGGAATATCTTCCCAAAAATTTTCTGTAAGACGTACTTTCTCGCATAGAGATAAGAAGAATGCTGACGTTGTATACTTTGCTGGATGCGTAAACGATCATGTAACAACAGAAATTTCTAACGCATTGCTGAAAATTTTTGATGCTGCTGGATTAAGTTATTCTGTCATTAGCAACGAATGCTGTGGACTTCCCGCCTATGAGCTTGGATTCTCTGAAATATTTGTCAAAATAGCAAGAAATATTGCAGAAAAGATAAGGGCTTCAGGAGCTAAGACCGTGGTGTCATCGTGCCCTGGATGCGTCGAAGCTTTAAAACTAAAATACAAAGAATTAGGAGTAGCGGTAGATGTTAAAGTTATGCATCACACTGAATTTATAAAGCAACTTCTTAATAGCGGGATGATAAAAATTCAGAAACCATTTAACAAATTGACGACCTATCACGATCCTTGTCACCTTGGCCGTTATCTAGGAGTTTATGAAGCCCCCCGTGATGTCTTGGCTAATATTGACGGGCTAAAAATGAAAGAACCATACAAGAATCGAAATAAAGCGTTATGTTGCGGTGGTGGCAGTGTTTTTAGGCTTATAAATCAAGAGATATCATTGCAAATTGCAAGTAAAGCTTTTGATGAACTTGCTCGTACAAATGCTGAACTTTTAATTACAGCATGTCCAACCTGCAAACATTCCTTCAAGCAAATAGCGCTAAAAGAGAAAGGGCCAATCAGAGACGTAAGAGATATAGCCGAAATAGTGTCTCTAGCAATCTAGAAAACACCATTTCTATGAAAGTTAGAGGGCTAACGGCCTTTTGTTACGGCAAATGTTCTTTTAGTTGCTGTTAATCGAATATTTCGCAGCTAAATAAGTGAGTTTTGATTTTTATCTGGGAAGTTTATTGCATATAAAGCCTAGGCTTTCCAGAACTTTATGGTTCTTTTGCG
>Ga0105158_1000328_pt1 | contig 20908 bp, 21 predicted proteins | sample LHCtaG_FD_81567 | JGI IMG/M metagenome (GOLD analysis project Ga0105158, IMG submission 81567) | Hot spring microbial communities from Little Hot Creek, USA to study Microbial Dark Matter (Phase II) - LHC4sed_matched | ecosystem: Environmental > Aquatic > Thermal springs > Hot (42-90C) >...
AAAAAGATATGAAGATATACAATGGGCTCAAATTGTTGGAATGAGAAATCGGTTAATACACGGATATTTTGTTGTCGATTATAAAATTGTTTGGCACATAGTTACTAATGAATTACCGGATTTAAAGAGAAAAATGGAAAAAATTTTGAAGGAGTCGACTAACTATCAGAAAAATAGAGATTAAACCTGAAATGCCCCCAGGACAAAGAACTTAGAAAAATCAGGCTTAAAACAAGTCCCTTTTCTACAAAGTGCATGGATCACTCTCATGAGCTTGTTTACATAAGCCTTTGTTTTATTATACGGGACAAAATGCATTAAACAAAACTTAATATAAAAATTACAGGAGGTAAGAAAAACACAAAATCTTACGATGAGTTCTATTCTTACCAAAAAGGCACAAATTATAATACCCAAAAATAAGAGAGTTTCTTGGACTCAGACCTGGAGAAAGAGTAGCTTTTGTGATAGAAGGGGATACCGTGAAAATCGTTCCTTTAAAATCAAACCTTGAAGAAAATTTCAGGAAAATAAAAGCTTTAAAAAAGCCGGAAGACTTTAAAAAATAAGAAATTTTGTTAAAAAAAAGATTGCAAAAGATGTTATAAGAAGGGTTCACAGAGATTTATAGCTATAACTAAGATTTTGATAAACTTGAATGAATAAAAAAATACTCCTTTAATATTTTATTAAGCAAGCTAAAGAATAGCCAAGAAAATCCATTGTGACTTTTTTATTGAATAAAATTTTCTGAAGGGGATGATAGCACCCATTTTAACTCTTATTAAAATCCCCTCAATCTTCTTTAATTTACCTAAGGCATAAAGTTTTTTATTTAGTGGTCTTATGGTAGCTGCCCCTCCTTTGGTAATTTTTGTGTATTAATCATCAGGGAAGCTACATGCTCTTTTACCTCTAAAAGATTTACACAATTAATGAGACGCTACCTTACCCCTTGACTAACTGTTAATTAAGACATAGAAGCGACCGTTCAAAGCATTCTTGGTCGCCCACGACCTAATGACCCGCAACCTTTCTTCTATGAGCGGGATTACCGATGGCTTAGGGCGATTATTGGGATAACGAAGGAAGTTTATGATAATCAGGCGAGACCAAGAATGCTTTATCAGTTGGTTGGGGATCAAAAGGCACTTCGGGATGTTTTTCGCAGCTACCCAAAAGTTCACAGTCGGGCAGTTGAGTTAGCTGATTTGTTTCAGTTCTCTGTTGATGAACATTCTCGTGCAGTAAGTGGCCTGTTGAATACATTGCATTTGTTCAATGACCCTTCGGTCGCTAAAGTTAGCGAGAGGAGTGACTTTCGGCTACCAGCCATTGGTCGGTCACCGACTTTATTAGTAATTGGGGCATCCTTAGCGGATGCTCGTGCTGCTGAGGTTTGGTCCAGCATCATGTTGAATTTACTTTTTAACTTCATCTACCGAAGGTTCAGTCCTGGTGGCTCTCAAACTCCCTTGCCACTTTACCTTATGTTAGACGAGGCACCACGATTAAGGGAACGCATCAATTTTGAGGAAGTCCTTTCTGTCGCCCGCGCTGCGAAGGTGGGTATTTGTTTGGCTATGCAGGATGTGACCCAGTTTGGGGATGAGAGACAAATTTCAGCAATCCTTTCCAACTGCTTGACGATAGTCATTCTGCGTGGTTCATCGATAGCAACTGCCAAATATTTTTCTGAAGGGTTAGGGCAGAGAGTTGATCAGGTAATAGTGCACAGCCGTTATCGCGGTCCTTTTGACCTATTTAGCCAGCAAGGTAGCAGTGTGCAGACGGTCACAGTGCCTGTTTTAAGGGAGCGTGAAATCATGTATCCACCCTTTGGGCAATATTGTGCCGTCTGTCAAATTTCACCCGTAACTGAGAAGCCGTTCCTAATCGACTCGACACGGCAGTAATAGTGGAGCTATAGCACACTGCCTTATATGAAGGGTTAACAGGTGAAGATAGAAGGCGTATAAAAAGGAGGTGAACCAAGTATGATCTGCCCTTTTTGTAGAGCAGAAGTTGGTAATACAACCGTTTGCCCACAATGCAGTGCTAATATTGCTGTCTCTACATCCGTTTCACTTTCCTTGCCTTTGGGCACAAAACTTTCAGGTGGCAGATACACTGTGGAAAAAGTTTTAGGACAAGGAGGCTTTGGAATAACTTATTTGGGTTCTGACATCAAACTTTCCCGTCCTGTTGCCATAAATGAGCTTTTCTCTGAAGGTTGCCAAAGGAATGGAACCACCGTCCAACCAACTCGCATAACTTTATCAGATTTTTTTACATAAAGCAGAGGTTTTTGGAAAAAGCGAAGTTGCTTACTTCTTTGAACCATCCTGGCATCGTCAAGGTTTACGATTATTTTGAGGAGAACAACACGGCATATATGGTGATGGAGTTTTTGAGGGGAAGGTCTTTGGCGAAGTTAGTTGGGAAGAGGGGAGGAGCATTGGAAGAGGAAGAGGCGGTCGGATACATTTTGAAGGTTTGTGATGCATTAAAAGTAGTTCACAAAGCAGGATATTTGCATCGGGACATAAAGCCACAGAACATCATAGTTTGCGAAGATGGTAGGGTGGTGTTGATAGACTTTGGTGCTGCGAGGGCATATATGGCGGGGAAGACGGGAAGGATGACGGTGATATTGATGCCGGGATATGCACCATTGGAGCAGTATGTAGAGCAGGCGAAGAGGGGAGCATACACGGACATATATGCATTGGGTGCAACATTGTAATTATTTGTTGACGGGAGAGGTCCCTGTTTCTGCTCCGTAGAGGGTTTCAGGGGTAGAGTTGAAGGGTTTGAGGGAGAAAAATCCGAGGGTGAGTAGAGAAGTAGATGAGGCAGTTATGAAGGCGATGGAGATGGAGGTATATAAGAGACCACAGAGTGTTGAAGAGTTTATGAAGTTGTGAGGCTGTTCTAAAATATGATTTTCTGGCTAATAAGAGATAAAATAAAGCTTTATGAGGAAAAGCACATTACCTTTGAAAAAACTTTACCATTTAGTTACACACTTCCTTGAAAGAATTAACCCAAAACAACAAACCCCAAATAGAGGAAGACCAAGAAAATATTAAGACACTCTTATCATTACCCTATGGTTTTGCCAAACACGGAACAAGTATTCCTACAGAGAAACTATAGAAGAAGCTAAAAGAAGGTTTTGAGACTCCATCCCTCTTTGATTGTCACTACAGAGTTAGAAAGCTAAAGAAAGAAATTCTAAAACTCATCTTATTTGTCAAAAGGAAGACAAAATACAATTCTATGTAGCTGATGCGACTGGATTTACCTTTAGGGAGAGATATAACTTGAAGTGGCGGAGAGGGACAGAGATAAGAACCGTATCATCTCATGTTAGGCTTGAAGTTGGTTGTTATATATTTAATTTTTATTTATATCTCTTTTTGAAAACGCAGTAAAACTTCCTTTCTCCTTTCCCTTTTTTACAAAATACCTCCCCTTTTTCGCGTTTTCCCTCCAAAAGTCCCCCCCTTAAGACGATAACCTCACAATTTTTGAGCGCCATATCCCAATCCTCATAAGAAGGAATGGGTCCTGTTTGATCCAAATAAAAATATAAATTTTCGCTCACCCATTTATAAGTACATAACCTCCCTTCAATTCCATTTTTTTGAAGCACTTGTAATTTATTTTTTGCAAATTCTGCAACTTCCATGTAAGATCGTGTGGACAACAAAGGTTGTAAAAAACAAAAATATAAAATTTCAATGAAAGAAACTAATAAAATTAGTTTAACTATCTTCTTTAACTCTTTGCAAATAACAACAAACAACGCAAGAATGGCAATAATTGATGAGTATAAAATAAAAGGCACAATGTTGTTAGTTTTTGTAATTTTTAAAAATATAAAAACAAGCAAAGGACACAATAACGACAAAATAGCAAAAATGCGAAGCATTATGTTCAAAATTAAGTGTATAATCTTTCGGTTTGTTTCCAAATAATACGAAATTATTATTATGCTATACGGAACGATCGGTAGGATATAATAAGAACGTCTTGCTTTAGCTAAGGTAAAAGCTATAAAGATTACAAAAACTGCGATTATAGCTAATTGTAATTCTGGTTGTAATTTTCGGTAATTTTTTAAAAAATAAAACAATGCTAATGGCAAAAAAATGCTCCAAGGAGCAAGCCAAGTGGGCCACCACAACAGGTAAATGTAAAAAGGACGCAGATTATCGTAAGGATTAATCGCTTGTCCGATATTTTCTCTTATAAGGAGGTTTAAGGGCAGATGGGATCCAGATTCTATGCAGCTTCCGATTATGGGCAATGAGTAGAGGCCAAAAGCAATTAAGGCAGCTATGAAATTTTTATAATTCAAATGGTAATACCTTTTGTTTACAACAACATCAATTACCATAGGGAAAATAGTTGCTACAAATGAAGTATGACCTTTGGAAAGGGCTCCCATAATTGAGAATATCCATATTAAAAAATAGCGCCAAAACGAAGTATGGTTTATAGAATAAACATAAATGGTCAGAGCGCAAGTTATCCAACACAATTGAAATATTTCGGATTGAGCTAATCTTACAAAATAAACAAAACCCATGGAAGTTAATAATAAATATGGTTGCCACAGAGTTTTTGAGGTAAATAAACGTTTAGAAAGGAAGAAAAAAGCAATTAATGTAATGAAACCAGAAAATGCTGCTGGTAATCTTACGGAGAATTCGTTAAATTTTCCTAAAAGCATACCAGAGATTTTAATGAGCCAAAATGGTAACAGAGGCTTTGTTAAATGTGGTTCAAAGTTAATAGTGGGAACAAACCAACTCTTACGCAAATACATTTCCCTTGCGGCTTCAGCCCATCTTCCCTCTACTCCAAACAGAGGGCGTATCTGAAGGTTTAAAAAGAGGAGAGCTAACGGTATTACGATAAATAAAATGGAAGAAAAGTAATTTTTAATTGCCCTCACATTTTTTTCTCCTTATAACGATGGGATAATTGGTTAATGAGTAAACTATTACGCCCAAGATTCCACAAATTATAGTAATAGCTAAAACCAAAAGACCGCATGCTAATCCTTTTGAAGGTTCTACCCCCAAGAATTTAAAGATCAATACATACCCACTCTCCCTTATTCCAAGACCGCTTATGCTGATAGGAAGGATACTTAAGAGATCCACTATAGGCACAATGAAAAAATATGACAACAAAGATACATTTATGTTTATGGACATACCCAATAAGGCTACAGTAAGTATGTTTATGAATTGAAACACGAAAGAAAGTATCAATACCCATAATAATTTTGTAGGATGTTTCCAGTATATTGTAAAATCTTCAAGGTTAAATTTTCGGGCAAGTTTTCGGATCCATGGAAATATCCTTTCCCAACTAGGTAATGTTAAAAGAAAAAACCAACCTATGGCTAGTAAAGCGAAGATTAATGTGCTTAAAATAGTGGGCAAGCTTGAACGGAAGTATATTCCAATTGCAAGGGCACAGAAACTTAAAAGCGCTATTCCTCCGGTGTAGCGTTCGGCTAACACGCTATAAGCTGCCCTTCTTCGGCTTTTTTCCAAACCGGCCAGTAAAGCTGCTCGATAAAGGTCTCCCCCTATGCTTCCGGGCATGAATAGGTTAAAGAACATGCCGATGAAGTAAAAGAAGACGAAATCAAAGAAAGGCCTTTTGAAGTCTAAGGGTTTGGCTAAAATGGACCATTTGTAAGCGGAAAGCACCTGTCCCCCCAAATACATTAACAGCGCTGAGAGGAAAAAAGAAAAACGAGCTTCAATTAAGATCTTGAAGACTTCTTTTCTCGGTATTTTTACGAACAGAATCACTAAGAGAGAAAAGCCCAAACATATCTTAAGTATCGCTTTGAGGTAATTAGGGATCTTCACACCAAAACCTTACTTCCACCTTCCTTAAGTGAGCGTGCCCCTGCATCGAGTACTTTTAACGTTTCGATAGAGTATTTGCCCAAGGAGGGTACATCCAGGCCCTTTTCAATAGCTCCAATGAAGGCCTCAAGAGAAGCCTGCAGGGGTTCTACTTGACCAAAATCATTCCACGTCTTTTCTTCGATCACCTGAGCAGGGATAAGGTTAGGGGAGGGTATTCCCCATATGATCTCCTTTGGTTTTTCGCCGAATTTATATCGATAAAGAACAACCTTTCGTTTTTGGAACCTTCCCTCGTAAAAAAGAGCCCCCTCTTCGCCTATAACGGTCAAACTTGCAGTACTTTGAGGGTGGCACCAGCTTAGATGTATAAAAGCCGAGATTCCTCCTTCCATCTCCAAAAGGGCCATTGTCACATCTTCTATACCTTGTTGAATAAAAGCATTTCCCCAAGCTATGACGGAGCGAACTTTATAAGGCAAAAGAAACCTGAGGATGGAAAGGTCATGGGGAGCGGAGTTCCACCAAACGTTTGAATCACACCTTATCCTACCCATCCCAAGCCTTTCCGAGAGCACATGCCTCACTCTTCCTATTGCCCCTTCTTCGATCTTTTCCTTTAAAAGCCTGAGGGCGGGGTCATAAAGAAAAGTTTCATCCACAAAAAGTACTTTTTCTCCCTTTTGGGAAAGTTTCAGTAATTCCCTTCCCTCTTCGTAACTCATAGCCAAAGGCTTTTCCACAAATACGTGTTTTCCAGCTAAAAGAGCCCTTTTGGCTGGCAAATAATGGAGCGAAGGAGGAGTTACTATAGCTAATGCTTCCACTTGGGGATCCGCGAGGATCTCTTCTACCTCTTCCACTACTTGGACCATGGGGAATAAATGCTTTATTTCATCCCTTACACCCTTATAGGGATCGCATAGATAAAGGACTCTAACCTCCGGGATTTTCAAAAGGTTTCTTAATATGTTCTTCCCCCAATAACCCCCTCCAACTACTGCCACATTTACCACTTTATTCCTCCTCTTTGGTCCAAAAATATTTTACCCTGTAGGCTCCTCTTTGTTGAACTTGTAAAAAACGCTCAAGGTTTTTGTAAATCAAATAGGAAACAATTAACAATACCCCCAAGCCGATCACCAGGGGTAACGATTTTAATAGGACCCCTAAACCCGTTAAAATAGCCAGGATCAGATTGATTTTTAAAAACTTGTTTTTCCACTTCCTTGGCCCAGAAAGCACGAACCTGATGGTCAAAAGTTCCCTGATTACTTCAAAAGTCCTCGAGAGCCCGTAATGGCTTTTCCCCGCTTTACGGCTACGATCTTTAACCATCACCTCCGACACCTCTTTTCCCTTTACTCCAAAAAGGGCCGGTAAAAACCGATGAAACCCATGAGGTATCTGAAATCCCCTTACAAGCTCAGCCTTATACGCCTTAAGACCGCACCCAGTATCATGTATTTTACAGCCTGTGATAAGAGCTATCATCCAATTGGCGATCTTGGAAGGGAGAACGCGTTTTAAAAAATCCTCCTTCCTTTCTTTACGCCATCCGCTTACAGCTTTATACCCCTTTTTTAATTCTTCCAAAAGAAGGGGTAAATCCCTTGGGTCATTTTGACCGTCACCATCCATTGTCAGGACCACTTCTCCCTTACAAAAAGCAAATCCAGCTGATAGAGCAGCAGCTTCCCCGAAATTACCATCCAGTTCAACCACTTTGAGGTATTTATCCTTCTGAAACATTTCCATCAATATTTCTCCCGTTCGATCAGTACTTCCATCATTTACAAACAATATCTCATAAGATGTATTTAATTTTTCTAACACTTCCTTTAATTCCTCATAAAGGTAAGGCAAATTTCCCTCTTCGTTATGAAGAGGTATTACTACTGAAATGAAGGGTTTCATGCTTTAAAGAACTCCTTTACCGATTCGATCACATATTGGATTTCTTCCTCTTCTAACTCAGGATAAAGGGGAAGGGAAAGGACTTGGGAACATAATTTTTCAGAAACAGGCAGTTCATACCTTTCGAATCTCTCTTTTATCCATGCTTCCTGTTTGTGTAAGGGAAGTGGATATTGAACGCCCGTTTCTATTCCTTTTGCCTTGAGAAATGAGGCGAGTTCATCTCGTTTAGGTGTTCTTATGACATATCTGTGGTATACCGACAAACGGTCCTTGAACTCAGGTGGTGGAGTGAGGTCTTTAATATTTTGGAAAGCTTGGGTGTAAGAGTTGGCGATTGCACGGCGTCTCTTGTTGTCTTCGTCCAAGGTTTTAAGTCTTATCCTGAGTACCACTGCCTGAAGTTCGTCTAATCGGCTATTAAAGCCATATAAAGCATGTTGCCCCTTTTTTCTTTGGCCGTGTACCCTTAAAAGGTCCAGCTTCTCGGCTATATTAGGATCATTGGTGGTGCAAAAGCCCGCATCACCAAAAGCCCCCAAGTTTTTAACCACCCCACAACTGAAACACCCAACATCTCCAAAGCTTCCGACCTTTTTTCCCTTATATTCGGCCCCATGGGCATGGGAACAATCTTCGATCAACTTGAAACCATATTGGTTTTTTAGTTCCAAAACCGGATCAAGCTCAACCGGGTGACCATACATGTGGACTACGATTACAGCCTTGGTTTTTGGGGTTATGGCCTTCTTGAGGCCTTCGGGGTCAGGACCGAAGTCATTTTCATTAGCATCAACCAATACGGGTTTTCCTCCTGCCCATTTGATGGCTTCCACCGCTGCCATAAAAGCATTCGCATGAACGATAACCTCATCCCCCGGCCCAACCCCTGCTGCTATAAGCCCCAAAAGAAGGGCATCGCTTCCCGAAGCTACCCCAAAGGCGTACTTAACGTCAAGGTAATTGGCCATCTCTTTTTCGAAAGCTTCAAGGTTTTTTCCTCCCAAAAGGCGCATCTCATCAATCACCTTTTCCCATTCCTCAAATACCTCCTTTTTTATTCTTTGAGCCATTCTCTTTAGATCAAGAAGCGGGATCTGCATCAGACTCCCCCCTTATTTGTTATTATGGCTAATTCTTTATTCCCTACCTTTTCGATAGTTATTACCCTTATTTTAAATCCCTGTAAACTCTGCAAATCGCTCTTTTTCAAAACACAGATTACCCTCTTCTTTAAAAGAAGGTCCTTTAAAGTAGTTTCATCATAAACTCTGTTTAAAAACAGGATTCCAGTATAGAAATTTATCTCCGCTCCTTGAAGCTTATAAACCACAAGTTCATCTCCTTCTTCGTAAATTTTCATTATCTTTTCACAGAAAGGTCTATAGGATGCATAAGGATTAATAGCTGGAAAGATCTTCCAACAGCAAACAAAATACATTATTACACAACATACTACGGTAATGCCAAATCTTTTGACATTATTCTTTAAAAAAAGAATAATAACTCCCCCGATTGCAGCGATAATAGCAAACATAATACCCATAAAAGGAGCTTGAGATAAAAACTTCTTTCCATATATTCCCGCTATAGGAGCTACTATGGCAAAAAGTAAAAATAATAGGCCAAGCGCAAAGAAAGGATACTCTACGAGTTTATCTCCCTCTTTTATTTCCTCAAGGAAGTGGCCAACCATTAAAGAAGCGGCTGGGAATATAGGTAATAGATAAAGCCCCCTTTTGGCTTCTGCCAGAGAAAAGAATACAAACACAAGCCAAAACCAACTTAACAAAAATATTCCATCTGCGTCTTTTTTTCGTATAAGGAAAATAACAGTTGATACCCAAAGAAAGGTCCAGGGCAAAAATTGCAATGGAAAATCATAAAGGTAATAATAAATGGGCCTATTATGACCCGAAGATTCCAAAAAGGTAGAGGCACTTTTTTCCCATAAAAGGCCTTTGAGGTAATCCACCCCTTGCGCTTTGAAAGTTATTAAGCTCCACCAAAGCATCAAGCTCAAAAATACGATTATTCCTGGAATATGAGATTTATCAAGAATAAAACGAATTCCCCTTTTCCACACAAAGTAAGGAACAATTGCTAAAAAAGGCACTACCAGAGCAGGCTGTAACTTCGCAAAAAATCCCAACGCCATTGATGAGTAACCGATTAGATACAATAGCCATTTTTTTCTCTGATAACTTGCGCCAACATAAAAACTAAAAATGCTTAACGTAGTAAAAAAAACAAGCGTCACATCAATATTGGCACGTCTCGAAAGCCAAAAGAATTGAAATGATGTTGCGAGAACAAGGGCAGAAATTAACCCCGTGGTTTCATTTTTTAACCTCTTTCCGAAATAAAAAACTAAAATTAAAGTCAAAAGCCCAAAAAAAGCCGAAGGCAATCTGGCGGAAAACGAGTTAATTTCACCTATCAATTTGTAACTTAAAGCTATCAAGGCGAAAAAAAGAGGTGGTTTATCGTAATACACTTCACCATTTAAGTGAGGTATTATGAAATTACCACTTTTAAGCATCTCTTTGGCTATTTGAGCATAGCGAGGCTCGTCGGGGTTCCATAGATCCCAGCCACCTAAATTGAAGAAAAACAAAACCGAGCCACAAAATAAAACCAGCAATATCCTAATTGCTTTTTTTCTCAATTTTCTTGATCCAAAATTTAAAATATATTAAGGCAACGATAAAAACCAACAAAATTAACCCTATGGAGACTTCCTTTAAGTGTTGTCTGAGAAGTTCTTGATTTTCTCCAAAATAATATCCCATAATTGCCAGTATTGTAACCCATATGCCAGCTCCCAAAGTCGTAAAAAAGCAAAAACTTAAAAAGGGCATTTTTAAAAATCCTGCGGGAAGTGAGATATACTGTCTTATTCCTGGTAAGAGTCTTCCCAAAAAAGTGCTAACTCCTCCGTGTTTAAGGAAGAATTTCTCCGCTTTGTTTAGTGCTTTTTTATTCACCAGCAGTTTCTCACCATAACGTTCGAAGAAAGGCCTTCCTAATTTAGCTGCTATCCAATAATTGAAAATGGCTCCCAGAAGGCTTCCCAAGGTTCCGGAGATTATGACCAGATCCAATTCCATTTTGCCCCGAGAGACCAAATATCCCGCAGGTGGTATAACTACTTCACTTGGGAATGGGATGAAGGAGGATTCGATGAACATAAGGGCGATGATCCCAAAATAACCTAAACGGTCAATATACCCCAGAATTGCTTCAAGCGTCCCCATATTTTAATTATACTTTATCCAAGGGTTTTTAAAAAATCGGGGCTTAGGGTAGGATGAAGGCATGATAAAAGTGCTGATTCTCGATTGCGATGGCGTGATGTTCGATTCCAAGGAGGCTAACCGGGCCTTTTATGATGAGTTTCTCAAATCCTTAGGTCAAAAAGAAATGGATGAGGAGGAGTTGGAGTTTGTCCATGCGAGCACTGGCCCAGAAGCTTTGGCATATCTCTTAAAAAAGCGGGGACTTGATCCTTCCAATTTAAGGGAAGGCAATATAAGTTATGATCAGTTTATTCCCCTTATGAAACCCGAGCCCAATTTATATGAACTTTTAAAACGTTTACCACCTGCTATAAAAAGATCCGTGCTGACCAACAGGACCACCACAATTGAGGCCGTTTTAAAGCATTTTGGTTTAATAGAATATTTTGATCTTGTTGTCTCGGCCAAAGATGTAAAAAGGCCGAAACCCTATCCCGATGGTCTTATCAAGATCCTTCAGCATTTTTCAATAGAGCCCCCTGAAGCCTTATTTGTAGGTGATACTTTAAGAGATGCAGAAGCCTCCTTTAATGCTAATATTCCCTTTGTGGCTTATAAAAATCCTTCTCTTCCCGCACAGTATCACATAAATGATTTGCTCGACATATTAGATATTATCCAAAGTAAAAGATTCTAAATTTGGGTGGTTCTTGTAGCAATTCGTTAATTTTCTGCTGTAGCTCATTCCTTTCAGGATCTTGCTCCCATCGTTGCCAATCTTCAAGGCTCTTCCACGTACTTATTACTACAAATAAGTTAGGATCATCTATTGCACGTAATGTCTGTCCTGATATATAACCCGGAGCTAATAAAGCCTTGGCTCTTAATGCTCTTAATAATTCTCCTATTTCTTTTTCCTTTCCTTCTTTAATTTTTCTTTCTATTATCACTTTAATAGCCATATTTACCACCTCCTTTTTAAGTTCTTTCTCTTTAAAGGATAGCTAAGTTTTAAAAACTTGCAACAAGAAGACCCTCCGTGATAAATTGAAGAAAATGCGCGTTCTCTATGTGGATTGTTTTTCGGGTATAAGTGGAGATATGCTCCTGGGAAGTCTAATAGATTTGGGTATACCCCTTGAGGTTCTGAAGTCCTCATGGGAAAAAGTAGGCTTAAGGGTCCAAGTGGAGGTAGAAGAGGCTATTCGAGGGGGACTCAGAGGAAAGTGGATAAAAGCGAATTTTGCAACAGAACGATTAACTTCTGAAAAGATGCACGAACTCATTGAGAAATCCGGTTTAAACTTCAGAATCAAGAAGATTTCCCTTCAGGCTCTTAGGTTGCTTGAAGAGGCGGAGAAAAAAGTTCACGGACAGAGGAGTCATACCTTTCATGAGCTTGGTGATCCCGATACCATTTTTGACCTTGTTGGAGTTGCCACCTGTTTGGATTATCTTCGGATCGATCGAGTTTTTTGTCCTCCCATTCCCTTGGCGAGGGGGAAGTTGGTTCGGTCTGAGCACGGTTTCATCCCGATCCCTGCCCCTGCTACTTTGGAAATTTTGAAGGGGGTCCCGGTGAGGGAGTCTCCTTTGGAGATCGAAAACGTAACCCCTACAGGGGTAGCCCTTCTTAAGGCAATTGTAAATGAGTTCACCGGTTTCCCCCCTATGAAGATTGAAGCAATCGGTTACGGAGCTGGTACGATCGACACTCCGCAATTGCCAAACCTCTTAAGAGTGGTAATGGGCGAGTTGATGGAGGAAAACCAGCAAGAGATTTGGCTTTTAGAAACGGATATAGATGACCTCAATCCTGAAATCTTTCCCCATTTGGAAGGAGCTCTAAGGGAGGCGGGAGCCCTGGATGTGGTTTTTATACCCAATAGGATGAAAAAGGGGAGAATAGGAATCACTTTAAGGTGCTTAAGCGAAGAAAAAGACAAGGAGAAGGTTCTTGATGCATTATTTGCTGAGTCGAGTACCCTTGGGGTGAGGGGATGGAAGGTTTCCAGATGGACACTTCAGCGGGAGGAGAGAGAAGTTAATACTTCCTATGGTCCGGTAAAGGTTAAAATAGGTTTTAAGGGTTCTAAAATGATTAATCTCTCCCCCGAATACGAATCTTGTTTAAAACTGGCCAAAGAGCACGGTGTTCCTCTTAAGGAGGTTTATCACGAGGCCATTTCAGCGGGTTTGAAACTTTTAAAAGAGAAGAAGGAATGACGGTTTCCCATTTGGTTCAAGCCGCCCGAAGGAAGCCTACCCCTTATACTCCAGTGTGGTTAATGAGGCAGGCAGGGCGTTATCTTAAAGAGTACAGAGAGTTGCGAGAAAGGTACTCCTTTCTTGAACTTTGTAAGAATAAGGAGCTAATAGTCGAAATAAGCCTCTTACCTCTTAAGAAGTTTCCTCTAGATGGCGTTATCGTTTTTTCAGATCTTCTTATGTGTCTGGAAGCCTTGGGCCTGAATGTTGTTTATCCCGAAGAAGGAGGTCCTAAGGTTTTGAATCCCATAAATTCCTTAGAGGATGTGGAGAGACTTTCGAATTTTAAGGCTTATGAGACGCTCGCACCTCTAACGGAAGCTATAAAGACTTTAAAGAAGGAGATTCCTCCTCAGGTGGCCCTAATAGGGTTTGTGGGAGCGCCTTTTACTTTGTGTTGTTATGCTATTGAAGGAAGGGGCTCGGAGGGTTTTTTGAAGACTAAGCGTTTGATGAGAGAGGCCGAAGAGGTATTTCATAAACTTATGGGGAAATTAACTCAGGTGTGCAAATTGTTCTTGGAGGAGCAGGTTAAAGCCGGATGTGAGGTGGTTCAAGTTTTTGACACGTGGGTTGGAGTTTTGGGGCCTTTGGATTATGAAAAGAAGATATTACCTTATATGAAAAAGTTAGTGGAAGGCGTTGAGAATGTTCCAATAATTAATTTTTCCACCTCTACTTGTGGGTTTTTGGAGTTAATAAGTGAAGTCGGTGATGTAATAGGGGTTGATTGGAGGATAGAAATAGGAAAGGCTTGGGAAAGGATCGGTTATAGGAAAGCTATACAAGGGAACCTTGACCCTTCCGTTTTATTGGCCCCAAAAGAGGTCATAAAGGAGCAAGTAAAAAGCATATTGGACTCGGTGAGTGGGCGAGCTGGTCATATTTTTAATTTAGGCCACGGGATTTTGCCCGATACCCCGGAGGAAAACGTGGGCTTTTTGGTGGATCTTGTGCATTCGTTAACAGGGGGATGAGGATGAAAAAAGGGCTTCTTTTTTTAGCCTTTGGAGGCCCAAGGGATGAAGATGAGGTGGAGGAATTTTTAACCCAATTAAAAGGAGATAAGATTCACCATGAGCTTTTTCGGGATGTGATTGAGCGTTATAGACGCATCGGGGGTTCCCCTTATTACGCAATCCTTGAGCGCGTGGTTTCAAGTATTAAACGGAGGATACGAGGCGCAGAGATCGAATATGGGGTCATCTATGGATATCCTCCTTTAGAGGAAGCCCTTGAAAACCTTGAAAAAAGGGGAGCCATTGAGATAGTTCTTTTTCCCCTCACTCCTTATAAGTCTTATCAATTGCATAAAGGAATTGAAAGGCTTTATAAGAAAGCCGATGAACTCCTTTTACAGCTAATAGAAGCCGAACCCTGGTTTAAAGATCCGGAGTATGTAAGATTATGGGCAATACGAATTCGCGAAAGCCTTTTTCCTAAGTTAAAAGTCTCTTTGCTTTTTACCGCTCATTCTGTTCCTCAAGAATCTTCTACCCAATACCTGAAAGACCTGGAGGCCACAGTTCAAGCCTTGTCAAATCTTTTTCCCGATATCCCTTGGAACATAGGTTTTCACAGTTGGAGGGAAGGATGGGTTGGTCCTTCGTTAAGCGAGGCCCTTAAAAGCCTGAAGAAGATGGGCAGTGAGAGGATCCTTGTTGTACCTGTTGGCTTTTTGTTCGATCACTTGGAGACGTTGTACGACCTTGATATAGTTTTAAAAGAAGAAGCCGATTCCGAGGGAGTGGTGATGGAGCGGATACCTTGCCTTAATGCTTCGGAAGATTTTTTGAATTTCCTGACCAAACGCGTGTATGATGCCCTAAAAAAATGAGAATCGCTGTCGTTGGAGGGGGAATAACCGGGCTTGCGGCCGCCTACCAGTTAAATAAGGAGGAAGGCCGTGAGGTTTACTTAATCGAGAAAGAAAAAAGGTTAGGTGGGGTAATAATATCGGAATTCATAGACGGCTTTCTTATGGAAGGAGGTCCCGATTGCCTTTATACTGAGAAGCCATGGGCTCTGGAGATCGCAAAGGAAGTGGGGCTTTTCCCTGAGTTGGTTTATCCCATAAAAGAAACGCGCGGAACTTACATATTTTGGGATAAAAAACTGCGAAAACTCCCCGAGGGTCTTCTTTTGGTCGTTCCCACTGACCTCTGGTCCTTCCTCTGGTCAGACCTTTTAAGCCCCTGGGGCAAGATCAGGGCTTTGTTGGAAGTGTTAATTCCTCCCTCTAGGGAAGAAGAAAGCGTCAAGAACTTTATCTTAAGGCGCTTCGGTAAAGAGATTTTCGAAAGAATAGCCGAACCTTTAATAGGAGGGATTCACGGAGGAGATGCGGAAAATCTGAGCTTAGAGAGGGTCCTGCCTCGCTTTAAGCAGCTTGAAAATGAGTATGGGAGTGTACTTCGAGGTTTAAGAAAGGTATTGCCCAAAAAGAGAGACGGTTTGCCCTTTGTGAGTTTCAAGCAAGGCATGGAAGAACTTGTTAGGGGCCTGAAAGGGGCAATAAAAGATAATATAAAGACAGTTTTAGGGAAAAAGTTGATAGATATAGAACCACTTAACAAAGGTTTTAAGCTTATTTTAAATGGAGGAGAGATAGAAGTAGAAGGCCTTATACTGGCTATCCCTTCTTATGAAGCCGAAAAGATCGTAAGAGGTCTTTTCCCTTCCCTTAAAGAACTCCTTTTGAAAATACCCCATTCCTCTTCCATTGTTATTTCTTTGGCCTTTAATAAGGACGATATAGAGGAGATAAACGGATATGGTTTTTTGATTCCCAAAAAGGAGGGGTTTAAAATAAGCGCGGTGAGCTTTTCCTCCCGCAAATTTCCCTTCCGTGCTCCAGAAAATAAGATCCTTTTAAGGTTGTTTTTAAAAGGTGATGAACTTTTGGAACTCGACGATGAAGAGATATTGAGAATTTCACTCAAGGAGCTTTCGAGGATTATAAAGATAAAGTCAAACCCTATTCTTTGGCGCCTTTATAGATGGCCAAAGAGAATGGCGCAGATGGTGGTAGGTCATAGGAAACTTGTTGAGGAGATCAGAAAGGAGATATCCCCTTTAAAAGGTTTGCTCATTGCAGGTAGCAGTTACGACGGGATTGGTATAGGAGATTGCGTAAGAAGTGGCAGAGAAGCGGCTAGGATTTTATTAAAACAATTGAAAATCAAATGATGAAAGTGACGGATTTTAAAGAGAAACTCTCAATTTTTAACAAATTTGGATTCGAGATACCACCCGTGGCTCTAAAGTTTTCCCCTACAAAACCGCAAGGACTTGAACAGTTAGATGGGGTTTTGGATTTTTGTGAGATGCTTCCTGAGGCTCAAAAGGGGAAATCCTTCTACGCCACCAAAGAAAACTTCTCGTGCGTAGCTCCTTTCCTTTTGGGAATGAAAGAAGGAGATCCAGTATTCGAAAGCGGTTGTGTGGGGCCATTCCTTGGCGCTTTTAAAGACTCAAAAGCTAATCAAAGGGTTTATTATACGATTCCAAAACTCCATAGAGGTACCGTTAATTATGTGATGTTTTCTCCGATAGATGATTTAAATTTTGATCCCCATGTGCTGATATTTACCGCTAAAGTTAATCAAGCTGAGATTATTTTAAGGGGTTTATCATATGATAATGGCAAAATGTGGATAGCAAAAGGTACTACTGTAATAGCTTGTGCTTGGTTGTTTATTTATCCCTATTTAACGGGAGAAATAAATTTTACAATTACAGGTCTTGGGTTTGGAATGCGTGCACGTCGTCTTTTTCCAGAAGGATTGATTTTATTGTCTATTCCTTCAGATCGGCTTGCTCAACTTGTTAATAATTTAAAAGAAATGCCGTGGCAGCCAATCTCATATTCTTTGGGGAGAGAGGGACATAAAAGAAGAGTAAAAGAGATAACTCAACAAATTAAAAAGGAATTGGGTTTAGAAGAATAAAGATTTAAGGAGGAGAAATGGTAATTTTGAAGGTTAATCCACAAAATCCGCAAAAGAGGATTGTCCAAAAGGTGGTGGAAATTTTGAAAGAAGGAGGGGTTATTATTTATCCTACCGATACCATATATGGGCTTGGATGTGATTTATACAATAAAGAAGCGATAAAGAAGATATATCACATAAAGAAGGCAAATCCTTCTAAACGACTAAGTATAGTTTGTCCAGACCTTAGTTATATAAGTCTTTATGCTCAGGTTACGGACTCAGCCTATCGCTTGATGAAGAGGCTTATTCCGGGGCCTTATACTTTTATACTTGAGGCTTCGGGGCTTGTTCCCAAAATAATGTTGAGTCGGCAGAAGACCATTGGCATAAGGGTTCCGGATCATCCGATTCCTTTAATGATAGTAAAGGAGCTTGGAAATCCTATAATTACTACTAGTGTAACTCGATCAGATCAAAGCCTCTATGACGATCCAGAAGAATTGGCCGAGCGTTTCAAAGGAGAAGTGGATTTGATCGTGGATGGAGGTAAAATTGTTCCGCAGCATTCATCAATTATAGATCTCACTACCGATCCACCTACGGTATTGAGGGTTGGTAAAGGTGATGTAAGTTTCCTCCTTGGATGAGAGGAGAAATAAGGATAGGAACTTCTGGGTGGATATATCGCCACTGGAAAGGCAGGTTTTATCCCGAAGGGCTTCCTTCGAAGGATTGGCTTGAGTTTTATTGCCGTTATTTTGATACCGTAGAGCTCAATAGCCCTTTTTATCGTATCCCTTCGCGACAAGTTTTCGAATCTTGGAATAGAAGAACGCCGGAAGGTTTTCTTTTTGCGGTAAAGGCTTCGCGTCTCATAACTCACAAAAAGAGGCTAAGAGACGTAAATGAGGAATTGAATTGGTTCTTTTTTAATACGGAAGGGCTTGGGGATAAACGCGGCTGCATACTCTTTCAAACACCTCCGAGTCTAAAAGCTGATCCTCATTTGTTAGAGGAATTTTTAAAGCTCCTTCCTCCTGGAACTTACGCTTTTGAGTTTCGACACCCCTCTTGGTTTGATCCTTCGATTTATGATCTCCTTAAAGCATTTGGGGCAACCTTATGTGTGGCCGATTCGCCTAATTTCCCTCAAGTTAAACTTATCGTGGGAGATTTTCTTTATTTGCGCTTACATGGGAGCCAGAGGCTTTATTCCTCGCTTTATACTTACGAGGAACTTAAAGAATGGGCTTCTTTCATCAAAGAGGCTTTAGATTTAGGTGTAAAAAAGGTCTTTTGTTATTTCGACAATGATTATGAGGCTTATGCTGTAAGAAACGCTTTAGAATTAAAAGAAATACTAGGAGTTTAAGGAAATAAGCGACCTTCTTAGCCGATCAAGCGCAACCTCGGAGGCCATAAGTTTTATCTGTTCCCGGTCTCCCCAAAATTGATATCTTTTGACTTTTGTTCCTTTGGGTCCAGCCAAACCTATATATACTGTTCCTACTGGATGTTCGGAAGTACCCCCTCCAGGTCCTGCTATTCCAGTGGTAGAAAGCCCATGGGTACTTTTAAAACGTTCCCTCACTTTTTCTGCCATCAATTGTGCACATTCAAAACTCACAGGACCATACTTTTCTATTATCTCTACGGGTATTCCGAGTTCCCTTATTTTTGATTCATTACTGTAACACACGATCCCTCCCAAAAAGTATTCGGAACTACCGGGTATTTGAGTAATCCTATGAGCTATAAGCCCACCCGTACAAGATTCAGCGGTAGCTAAGGTAAACCCGTTTTCTTTTAATTTCGTCCCCACCACTTTTTCTAAGGTCTCATTTTCTAAGCCTATAAAAGCTTCCCCCAAGCGTTCTCGGATTAAATCAATGGCCTTTCTCAAAATCTGATCTCCCTTCTCCTTGTTTTCCTCCTTTACCTTTATTCTCAGGTGTAGCTCTGGGAGATGTGGAAGATAGGCGATTTCAACTGGTAGTTCGTCCTTTATGTCCCGGAGAAGCTTTTGCGCTTGGCCTTCGGTGAGTCCAAAGCATCTTATGGTTTCGATAAAATACCTGCTATGACTTTTCTCTTGGAGAAAGGGCAAGAGGCTAATTTCCGCTATTGCTTTTACCTCTTGAGGTATACCTGGTAAAAAGAAAAGGCTTCGATTTCGATAAGTTAGCTTAAATCCACATAATCCCAAGGGATTTGGCAATATCTCTGCCCCCTCAGGCAAAAGGGCGAACCTTTCTTCAGCTTCAGTAAAAGGAATTTTGAATTTTTCAAAGATTTCCTTTATCCTCTCCAAATAAGCCTCGTTTTTGACCAAAGGTAACCCCAATGCCTTAGCGGAGGCCTCCCGAGTCCGATCATCAGGGGTTGGTCCAAGACCTCCAGTTACTATGATTAAATCAGATCGTGTAACGGCTTCTTTAAGAAGTGCGGAGATTTCTTCTTCATCATCCCCCACTTTAGTTATCCTTTGAACTTTTAAACCCACTTTATAAAGGATTGAAGCCAAATATTGGGAATTTGTATCCTCGATAAATCCTTCGATTATTTCATCACCGACAATTATAAGTTCTATTCTCATATTTTGTTGCTCATTTAAAGATCTTCCTCTTCTTCATAACCATATGATAAGAATTGATTAGGATTTTCAAGAAGTTTTTCAAGACGTATCTTCATCGTTTCCATTATTTCCTCATACGATTCCTCTATAATTCTCTTACGACCTATTGGGTTAACGTAAGAGACCACTGCCCTTGGTAAAAATGGGTTATTTACACCAAGTTTTTGGATTTCTTCTACAGCTTGCCTTACTAAAGTTTCAACTTCTAAAACCATATCTGCCCGTTTCTTACGTTCGTTTATAGCTTCATTAAGCGGTAGACTAAACCAATTGTCTATTCTGTGCATGAGGCTTTCAAAGGCTGAACCGAAAAGTCGAGGCTGGCTTTCGTAAGCTAAGCCTAAGGTGACATAATGTATTGACTCTATCGAATCACGGATCTCATCATCGTTTTCGTACCTGGAGGGATCTACATCTAAGTACCATCTATATACGTTTAATGACACATAAGCCTTTTCCCTTAAAGACATTTGTTTTTCTACGTTGAATTCCATAAGGTCAAAGGCAAATTTTTCCGGGAGAATTATTACTGGCAATTCTTCAATTCCAAGGTCTTTGGCTGCTAAAAATCTATGTTGACCATCAATTATGACTACTTTTCCATTTCTTCGAATTCCCATGACGGGGACGACAAAACCCACTTTTCTTATGGAATCCTTGAGACGTTGAACATGGTAGGAAGAAGGTTTCCTTTGTATCTCTATAACCGTAAGCTCTTCCGTAGGTATCATTTCAATTTCGAGTTCATTTCCCCATACAGGTTCTTTAAATTTTCCCACTTTTGTACCCATTTTTATCCTCCCCAAATCAAGTTATCATTTAAAATTTTAATAAATGTTAGAAATCATTCAAGTTTTTAGATAGGCTTTATGATGAAAAAAATAGGCATAGTGTTGTACTGCACCCCGTTTGTCAAGACATTTTTTGGCCTAAAAATTGTAGAGCTCATGCTACCTTCTTTATCCTCTCTTCCTCATATCTTGCTTCAAACTCCTCTGGACTCATATAATTAAG
>Ga0105158_1000329_pt1 | contig 20821 bp, 24 predicted proteins | sample LHCtaG_FD_81567 | JGI IMG/M metagenome (GOLD analysis project Ga0105158, IMG submission 81567) | Hot spring microbial communities from Little Hot Creek, USA to study Microbial Dark Matter (Phase II) - LHC4sed_matched | ecosystem: Environmental > Aquatic > Thermal springs > Hot (42-90C) >...
CGGTGAAGTACGGGGTCATGAGGAACTACGTCAGGGGGCTCGAGGTGGTGCTACCGACTGGCGAGGTGCTCAGACTAGGCGGGAAGCTGTTGAAGAACAACGCCGGCTACGACTTGATGCAACTGTTCATCGGTAGCGAGGGGACGCTCGGCGTGATAACGAAGGCAGTGATAAGGCTGTTCCCGAGGAGCCGCTACATGGTCACCCTCATCGTTCCCTTCAGCTCGAGGGCCGACGCCTTGAGGGCCGTCCCCGAGGTGCTGAGGTCTGGGGCCATGCCCTTGGCAATAGAGTACGTCCAGCTGAGGGAGGTCAAGAGGGCCGCCGAGCACATGGGCGAGAGGTGGCCAGCCGAGGAGGGCCTGGCCCAGCTGATAATCATCTTGGACGGGATGAGGTCCGAGGAGGTCTTATTGGCCTGCGACGAGGTCGCGAAGATATGTGAAGCACACAACGCCCTCAATGTCTTAGTAGTTGACAGCCCTAAGGAGCAGGACAGGATCCTCAAGATAAGGAGCAACATGTACGTCGCCATCAAGCGCGACGTCGTTGACGCCCTAGACGTGGCCGTCCCGCCAGCGAAGCTGAGCGAGCTGATGGACGCAATCGACGAGGTAGCCTCTAAGTACGGCGTCGACCTGCCGGTCTACGGCCACGCGGGCGACGGGAACCTCCACGTGCACATAATGAAGGAGGTCGGGAGCTTGGAGGTCGTCGAGATGATAAAGCGAGACGTCTACGCGGTGGTCGCCAAGCTCGGTGGAACCATAACTGGCGAACACGGCTTGGGAAAGGTGAGGGCGAAGAGCCTCGACCTGTTCCTGAGCGAGGAGCACCTGGAGATCATGAGGAGAATAAAGAGGATCTTCGACCCCAATGGCATACTCAACCCGGTCGAGCACTTGTAGCGCGCTCCTCGTCCGAGCTCGTAGTGGCGACCAGTCTTGGTGCGGAGAGCGAGGTTACGCAGGGGTGATGGGAGGTGGCGCCGTCGGCGTTGGCGGCACTGCCTCGGCCTTTCTAATGCTCTCGCCCAAGCTCACCTGGATCGGGTTAGGGTCAAGAGTCGGGGCCTGAGTCGACGGGACGACGTTGTAGCCTATTTGGATGGCCCCGAATGACCTTAGAGCCACGACGATCCTATCGTCGCACAAACTATTAGAATGACCGAAACAAGAAGAGCACTCTTACTGGCGCCCAACATCGTTAACCCCTTAGTGGTTTTCTGAAGATAAGCTATGAAATAAGCCTTACGACCTTCTCGTCGACGATCTCGACCTTCCTCTGAGTTTAAAGAGCTAGGATGCGCGACTTCAGAGCGTGAGCACCTCACTCGAGCTAATGCGTGTTGGCGACGGTCCTCTATGGCTCGATTAGGGCTCGCACCTCACGTCAACATGAGGCCTCCTTCAGTTCACGTGGGCCGAATGGTGACTGGACGTTCTTGGACAAAGCAACAGATATTTGTTAGGGGGGTAACTTTGTTAGGGGGGTAACCTTTGGGCTACTTCGACCCTCAGCCGAAGATCAGGAAGGAGGACTTCTTCGACAAAGAGGAGGAGCTAGAGAGGCTCTCGAGGGGCTTGAGGCACGGGAGGCTCGTGGTGGTCTCCGGCCTCAGGAGGTACGGGAAGACCTCGCTAATCCTGACCTGTTTGAACGAGGAGAAGTACGACTACGTGTACGTGGACTGCAGGCTCCTCCCTCCGGGCATGATATCCCTGAGCTTCGTGCTGAAGATGCTTAGAGGGGAACTCGAGAGGAGGGCTTGGGCTAAGAGGGCCTTGAAGAGGATCGAGGAAGTGGCGGTGGGAGGCGTCAAGGTGAGGCTGAGAGGGGAGGAGACGCTGATCGGCGTGTTACAGGAGCTCGAGGGAAAGGTCGTGGTGCTCGACGAGGCGCAGGAGCTCAGGAGGTCCAAGTACAGGTTCGACAAAGTGCTAGCCTACGCGTACGACCACTTGGACGTGAAGCTCGTGGTCTCGGGGTCCCAGGTGGGGCTGTTGCACAGGTTCCTGAGGGTTGACGACCCGGAGGCCCCGCTCTACGGCAGGCCCTACGTCGAGGTCAGAGTAGGCAGGCTGAGCGAGGAGAGGTCGAAGAGGTTCTTGCTGGAAGGGTTCAGGCAGTACGGGGTCGAGGTCTCAGAAGAAGAGGTTGAGGAGGCCATCAGGCAGTTCGACGGGGTGATAGGGTGGCTGACCTACTTCGGCTACTCCAAGGTCATCGGCGGGGAGGGGCTTCAGTCCATAGTCGACAAGGCGTCTAGGCTCGCCTTGAACGAGCTCGAGCACGCCCTGAAGGTTTACGGCGTAGCGGAGGAGAGGTACAGAGAGGTCCTGAGGGTCATAGCCCTTGCACAGCCAGCGAGGTGGGCCCAGATAAAGAGGTGGGTTGAGGCGAGGATGGGCAGGATACCGAACAATACGTTGGCCTCGATCATCAAGAACCTCGTGGACTCAGGCTTCGTGGAAAAGGCACTAGAAGGCTACGTGATAAGCGACCCTATGCTGAGGAACGGTATAATCAAGTTCTGGTGAGGGCAAAGCATTAAAATTCGAAGACAAAAGAATAGCATGACGACTCGCCGAGGGTCGAGACGTTGCTTCCTTGGAGAAGGTTAACGAAATGGGCAGAAGGGTCAAGGAGTCTCTGAGCCTGCGCACTTACCCCTAGGGGTCAAGTTCTGCAGGAGCTCTGCCGTTTTAAGCGCCTTCACGTATCGCGTGGCCTTGCTAAGCAACCTCTCGTCGTCAGAGACGAGCGTCAGGCCGTCCTTCATCGCAACGTAGAGGTATGCCGCATCGTAAACCGTCAAGCCCTCTTTAGACGCGAGCTCGAACACCTCTGTCTCGTAGCCCTTGACACTCTCCAACGGTATAGAATCGAAGAGTCCCTTCAAGATCTCCACGAACGTCCTAGCGGTCTCTAAGTCTATGTGGCTCAGCATTTTGTGCTCCTTCCAGATCGCGTTAAGGGACTCGTAGACGGCTAAATCTAGAGTGGCACCCCTAATGAAGGGCTTGAGAGAGCCCCTCTTGACCAAGTTCACTACGGCGCTGGCGTCGAACAAGTACATCTACACCTCCTCTCTCTGTCTTCGTGGATTAAGGAGGCTATCTCCTCATCGCTTATGTGAGAGAGCCTCACGCTAAGGGCCTTGGCCCTCTCCTCGAGCTCGCTTAACACGCGCTTCCTCACCTCCTCTTCGAGGGCCCTCCTTATTATCGGGCCCGGCTTGATGTCATACTTCTCTAGCAACTCCTTTAACCGCCTAGGGATCTTGGCCGAGACTGTTACGTAATCGACAGGCAACGTTCCTCAGGTAGTCCTCATTTGGTAGACATATATAAGGTTTACATCATGAAGCTTACCACGAGAGGAGGAGAGCGAGGATGAGGGCCATGCTAATAGAGTGCCTTTGAGCTTTAACGGCAAGCGATGAATCGTTGAGTAGACTACGAATGAAGTAAAGGGCCTCGCTAGAAGGCGCCAAGAATACGCTTTATACGTTGAGAAGGACGGCATGGTTATAGGCGTAATTGGCTTGACGGAACAGTCAGAAGGTATTCATTTGCTGTAGAGCCCGAGCACGTATATAGGGTGTGGGTTACCAGGAAAGCGCTAGACCCCGATCTGGTCAATGGATATTTGAGGGCGAGGGATTTAATCAAAGACCTCCTTGGAGAATCAGACCTCTCTGAGAAGACTGCTAAGCCATAAGGTAATAGTGCTCGACAAGGAAATAAAGGTTGAGGTCAGCAGAGTGGTCATAGGTAGGCTGACGCAAACGACTGTCGAAACTGCCTCTAAGCCCATCGACAAGGTAGTCACGAGGGTCGAGGAAGACAACTTGTACATATACGTAGCGGACGAGAAGTCCTACATGAGCCGTCTGCATACCGGGTTGGTTAAAGGGGGGCGAGCGGTATTTGAGGGACATGGACTTGCTAAACAAAACGGCGGTCTTAAAGGGGTAGCAAGTAGAAGACGATATACAATCAATACAGGGTTCCCTCAGCGCCATACGGCTGGGTTCAAGAGCTCTCATAAGTCTAGGATACGACGCGAGGTTGGGGCCCTACTTGGTCTTGACATTCATATTGCCTCGGAAATGAGCCTGAACTCATCGACTTATTAATTCTCGGCCGAGGTCTATTTAAAAGCGTGAGAGAATGTTGCTGAACTTGAGCCGCCTCTCTGCCTTAAAGCTTGAGGGCCTTAAAGGGCGCTCGGCCAAGGAAAGCTCGCTCACGCCAGCGGGCCCTCTGAGAGTTCTTAACCTCACGTTTCTCAAGCCCTCTTAGGGAATTTAAACTTAGCATTCTTGACGCGCTAAGGAGAGTAGGTCAGCGATCGTGTGAACCTCGCGGAGGATTGAAAATCCATTACAGGCTCAAGACGTCTATGGATTACCTAGATGAATCTTCTCATATTCGTTCAACAACCTTCTACACAAACGGTACGTCTTCTCAGCGCTCTCCACAGCCACCCTCGCCTCTTCTCTGCTCACCACTTCGTCTGGTGAAAGCATGAGCGCCTCATCGCCGTACATGCTCACCTCCCTCTTCTTAGCTAGTACTCTAGAGGTGTCTGCCAGAAAGTCTATCTCCTCCCGAAACCACTCTGGGAACCTCTCCTTAGCCATCACCAAGACGTCGGAGACGTCGTGCTTCTTTGGGTACTCGATGCCAACGATCCTGAGAGCAGCCTTCAAAGACAGCTCCACGCACTCCTGCGACAGCCTGAGAGCGTAGGGGTACAGGCCCTCCGCCAGCGCCTCTCGAGCATCTCTCAAACGTGCCTCTGCGTGCCTGAGATACGACCTGGCCACGTCGACGAGTCTCAGAGCTCGACCACCTCCCCAAACTTGTAGTCGGGCTTAAGATCCCAGTACCAAGAGTCCTCGCCTATGAAAACCCTCTTGGCATTTAGCTCGCTTAGCTTCGCCCTCAGTCTGGTCAAAGCTCTCTCCAGAAAGGACCCCTCATCATACAGGATTATTCCGTCCTCCGTTAGGTCTAGGAGTATCGGGGGGAGGCGTAGGACCTCTTCCCTCCTCAAGGGGCAGACGCTGAGCCCTGTATCAACGCCGTACTTCCTGAGCCTCTCGATCTCGCTTGAGGCCTTCCTCTCGACGTCCTCGAGGACGCGCTCAACCCTCGAGGCGAGGCTACCGCTGAAGTCGTCGGAGACCACCAATAAGTCGACGTCGCTGTCCCGGCGCGCCGTCCCACGGGCGACGGAGCCGTACAGACAAATAGACGTCAACTTGTAACTGCGCATGAGATGTAGAAAGGCGTCAAGGATCAGCTGCAAGTACCTCTCCTGCCTGACCTTGTCGAGGTTTCTAATCCTGCCCGAGAGCACCAATATCATGGCCTCGGGGCTAACGACGCGGTAAAGCCTAGGCCTAGACCTCTCTAACAGATAAAGCAACCTAAACCTATGCAACTTGCTGAAAGCTACGTTAACCCACTTCTCGCCCCTGCCGAGGACCTTCACTGCATCGCTGAGGGTAAAAGCCTCTAAGCCAAACTCCAAGTAGAGCTTAACGTAGGCCCCTCCCAGCCATCTAGGCATCCACATTCAAAGTCATATAAACAAATAGTTTAGCTAAATAAATAATTTATGTTAGAGAAGATGTTGAGTGCTTGCCCGTCGATCTCCAGCGTCCACGTGATCGGAGGATCTCAGACAAGCATTCCGTGAAGTCGAAGGGTCTCGTTGGGAAGGACCGAAGAGGACGAGGGTCGGCATAGCGTTCCCGGCCAGGGACTTGGACGAGTTCATCAGCGGCTTAAAGGGCACGAGGTTCATATTCCCATACCTTCCGGCCAAGCTCTCGCCCTACGGGCCGAGGGCCCCGGAGGTCGTCAAGATACGTACGAGGACCATGGCGCCAGGAGAGGAGGAGCAAGTGACCATAACCATACCGATGGAGTATCTCACAATCTTCAACGGCAATTGCTGGATCGTTGAGGAGGGGTTGTACGAGATAAGAGTAGGGGCCTCGTTAAGAGACGTTAGGTTAAAGGCCGTCGTTGAGATGGAGGACGACGTCTACTTCGACCTCTCGCGAGGCGCTTGAGGCCCGGTTGGAATAGGTCCTCAATCACAACCGGCGAGCTTAAGTCCCAGCCCAAGCCGCTCTATGCATCATCGCTCACCCGCTAAACCTTAAATCTGCTTCGACCCTCAATTAACAGCCTATGAGTGGTGAGAGGTCTCCTCAATGCGCTAAGTGTCCGTTGAAGCCCTGTTATCGCGATCCAGAGGCCAAGAAGCCCGCCTTCTGCCCCATGCTCGTATACCCTGAGGTGGTCAGAGAGTCCATGAAGGAGTACGAGAACGAGTTCGTCAGGAGGGTCCACTACTCCTCAACGCTCATAGAGAAGGAGGGCTACGGCGTCTGGCCGAGGGTCAGGGAGGTCGTCGAGCTCTGCAAGAGGCTCAACATCAAGAAGGTAGGGCTCGCCTTCTGCGTAGGGTTGAGCGAGGAGGCCAGCAAGGTGGACAAGATATTCGAGTCGTGGGGACTCGAGGTCTATTCGATAGCGTGTAAGTGCGGTTCTGTAGACAAGACGTGGATCGGGCTGAGAGATGAAGACAAGCTGACTCCAGGGTCCCACGAGTCCATGTGCAACCCCGTACTCCAAGCGATGGTGCTAAACCACGTCGGGACGGAGCTAAACGTTGTCGTGGGGCTGTGCGTTGGCCACGACGCCATATTCATGAGGTACTCGAAGGCCCCCGCGGTCTACTTAATTGCCAAGGACAGGGCGACTGGCCACAACCCGGCGGCCCCGCTGTACTCCTTACACTACTTCTCGAGCCGCGTCCTGCCGTAGATAGGCTTCAAACCCCGCTCTCGAGGGCGTCGTGGCGAGCGCGTCTAGGGATTAGCTCGCTCCACCAGAGTCCGAGCAGTCTCAAACGCTATGCCGACACCCTTAGACCTCAAATAGTCCTCGTACCCTTTTTTGAACTCCGCGAGGTCCTCGAGCGGGTGGACCCCCTTCTCCACCTCGCCTTCGTACACTAGCTTGGCGGTGTACGCTTGGACCAGCGCCGTGAAGGTCGGCATCGCCGGGCTTTCGGGGTCGCCCTTTAGCACCACTAGCTCTGAGACGTCGTCGCTAGGGCCATTCACCCTGACGTAAAGTATCGCCAAGCACTCGACGTCCTTGGGGGTACGTGTCTCCAATAGCTCGGCCAGTAGGTCAGCAGGCCTCACGTCGACGTCGCCGACCCTTACCACCTCCTTACTCATCAAGCCGAGGTCCCTTAACAACTTCATCTTGCTCAGGTGGCCCGGCCGCCTTATCGTGACCTCCCTCATTCGCCTGGCCCTGACGTTCCTGATGAGAGTTCTCAGGCCGTCGCTCAAGAATCCCTCGAACTTCCCCAAATCCCCCAAGTCCACTTCGATCACGGACTCTAAGGGGTCGACGAACCTCACTTGGTAGTCCTCTACGACCCTGGCGAGCCGCGTGTACTCTTCTATCAAGTCCAAGGGGCTCCACGTGACGACGTGGTCGAGGGGCGGCGCGGGCCCTAAGGGCACCTCGCCGACGTATACATCGATCGCATTGACTGCGCCTAGCTCCTCAACGGCGTGGCCTACAACCAAGTTGCTGTAGCCTGGTGCGAAGCCTGCGTCTGGCACGAACACGGAGTTTCTCCTCATGACGTAGTCCTCGAGCGAGTAGGGGTCCTCTGCGAAGAAGGAGACGTCGACCACGCTAACCCCCCTCTTAACGAGCTCGCTTATCATGTCGAAGGCCACACTCGAGGGCAAGGCCGTGACCGCCAAGCTGGCCTTCTTAGCCAATTCGCTGAGCACTTCAGGTTTGTACACGTAGAACTCGACGCCGCTTAGACCACCAACCAAGCGCCCTACGCTAGGGTCCTTATCGACCGCATAAATGGTCACGTCCTTGACGAGCTCCCTAAACGACCTTAAAGACCTAAGCCCGACCCTACCCAAGCCCACGAAGAGCACGTTGCTCACTCAAGACCCCTCACACTCACTCTTTACCGTAGAGGTCTAATAATGCTCAAAGCGTTAACTGCGCATTGAAGGGCAAATCAATGACGTATGCGTGATTCGTAGCGAGTCCTCTTCTCAAGGCTCAACGCGTAAGAGGGCCTCGGGCGCGTTTCAGCGATCGCGAGATTATAATGAGCGACGTGCGATGAGGGCTCAAAGACGACGTGGCACGAGGCCGCTCTTGAGGCGCTCTAATATGTCGATCACCCCCTCGCCGTCCTCCTTTGAGGACACGTAGTCGACCACCTCTTTGACGACTTCGTCAGCATTTGAGGGCGCGGCCTTGAAGTCGACGCTCCTGAGCATCTCGACGTCCACTTCTGAGTCGCCTATAGCGGCCACGAGCCCCTCAAACTTCATCAGTCTCAACAGCTCGCTGAGCCCGACGTTTTTGTTTATGCCCTCAGGCAAGAGCAGGAGTGACCCCTTGTTGTTCACGACCTTGAACTCCACTCCAAACCTAGAGGCCATTGACTTGATTCTCTCAACGCACTCGCTACACGACAAGTTCACGGTGTTCTCCTTGGGCACAACGCATTTCAGCTTCTTGACTTCGCTGATGAACTGGAACCACTTCTCGTCGACTAAGACCCTGCGCTCTCTCGTCGACGGGACGTAGATCGAGACGCCGCCCTCGCACACCCACCCGTCGAAGAGGCCCTCTATGTCCTCTCTGGACTCGAGGTACCCCCTATCCCTCCCAGTGGCCAGTATCAACACCCACCCCTCTCTCTTGAGCTCTAAGAGCTTGTCCCTCAGCTCTTCGGAGACCCTGTCCTCTCCGCCCCTCGTAAGAGTTCCGTCGAGGTCCAGCACTAGCGCCCTACACAATTTCGACCTCTACTCCCCTGCCGTGGAGCTCTTTCGAGAGCCTGCCTATCAACCACTTCATCTTCTGCTGATTCGCGACGCTTAGCAAGAGGTCTACCTCGGTCTTATCGTCCCTCGTGATGATCGAAAGTATCTTGGGGTCCTCGAAGAGCTCTGGCTGGATCATACTCAACGCCTCCGCCACAATCTTCTCGGCCTCCTCCGGCGCTACGCCGCTGAAGACCACCTTCAACTCGATAGACGTCGGCGCGGCCGACGACTTGTTCACCACCGGGTACTTGAGGAAGAATTGGTTCGGGATAATTATTCGCTCCCCCTTGACAGATACGAGCTCAACGTCCTGGCTGTTTATGGACACGACCCTTCCCGAGATCCTCCCGACCTTTATGAAGTCCCCTTCGTCGAAGGGCCTCCTGACCCTCAAGTATATCTCCCCTGCGTAATTCGAGAACACGTCCCTCATGCTTATCAGCAAGACTATGAAGATCCCTATCGATATGCTCGTCAACACTATCACGTCGAGGCTTAATATGCTGAACGCCACGATCGCGCCCAGTATTATGATAAAGTACTTCACCAACTCAGCGAGCTTCGAGGCGAATGAGCGCCCGAACTTGCTCAAATTCCTCATTATAAGGGCTCCCGACTTCGAGCCCAAGAAGATCGCCAAAGCTATCGAGGTAATTGCGAGCGCCACCCTCACTATGAAGTACTCCTCTGGTGTCAACTCTCTAACCTCCCTATCTTCTTCAAGAGGCCCTTGATCTCCCTATCATGGCATGCGAGGTAAATTACGTCTCCAATCTGTATGTCTTTCGCGGAGCTAGCTCTAATCCTTTTGTCGGTGGACAGCACGAAAAATGGGGTGTCACTCTTTAAGACGAAGCTCTGGACCCTCCTCAGGGTCTTAGCGTCTTCGACCTTAATCGCGTATATCCCGCCCTCAACTTTGGAGAACTCGTGTATCACGTTGACTCTAAACTTGCCCACTATCTCCTTTATCTTTGACCCGATAGTCTTGTAGGGGTTAATTACGTACCTCACGTTCTCCTTCGCGAATACCGGCTCATTGAGGGGGTTGTTCAAGATCGCAATCACGATGGGGAGGTCGATCTTGATGGAGTGCTTGGCATACCTCAGGTTGAGGGCGTCTGAGTCCGTTGCGGACACCAATACGTCTATTAAGAAGCGGTTTCTGCTTATGTACTCCTCCACTCCCTCTATGCTCGAGAGCACCACGTCTGCAAAAGGAAAGGTCTTCTTGAGCATCTCGACCTTCTCTGAGGTGAATTCAATGATCGTCAGCCTCCCCCTTGGGTCTATATCCCTCAAGGCCGTAATCGCGAAGTAAGCTAAGTGGCCTCCACCTATCACTACCGACCTCACGCGAATCCGGCCCCCCGTAGATCCATCTTGCCTATACTCGACATGTACTCGCTAGCCCAGAGCTCGTCTATCTTCCCGTCCCTCATCGCTCTCTTCAATATCGCCTCCGCCACTTGATAGGCCATGTCGGTGAGGGCGTGGAGGGGCTTCATGTCGTGCTCTTTGAAGCCCAAGTCGACTTCGACGATCCTCACGCCCATCTTGTGCAAGTCTATCAATAGGCCGACGTCTACTCCCCAGCCGCTCTCGAATTCCACTTGGTAAAAGACCTCCCTCAGCCCGGCGATCTCCCCGCTCAAGGGTTGCCTGAACTTGGCCAGCTCTGGATAAAACATCCTGAGAAGGGGCTTGGCCACGAGCTCTGTGACCCTGCCCGCTACCCTCTCGAAGCACCCCTTGACGAACTCGGCCTCTCCCCGCATTATCGGCGTGTAGAGCTTCTCGATGAACTCTGGCGTGAGGTTGGCTACGTCGACGTCCACGAAAACGACTACGTCCCCTGACGAGAGGTACGCCCCGTCCCTCATGGCAATGCCCTTGCCGGGGTAGACTAAGTTGCTTTGAATTATGACCTTGGCGCCCTCCTTTAAGGCAACAGACACGGTGCCGTCGGAGCTACCGCCGTCGACAACTATGACCTCCTTGACGTGCCTAGCCCTAAAGGCCGTGCGCACGGCCCTCCTGACGTACTTCTCCCTGTTCCTCGAGGGGAAGACAACGCTGACGTCCATAGGTGCTAAGACCTGTGAGGATTTAAGATCCATCCCTAATAAACCTAACCTTGAGGCCAGCGGATAAAGGTCATAAAACCTTGGCTGAATGTTCCTATTGAGAGATGATAGCGCCCAGTGCTAGACCGTCTCGTGACCGCGTGATGTAGGCGCTCTTTTATTAGAAGAACAGTCCAGATGATCGAGAAGGCGAAAATCAAAGAGAAGATGAGGATATTTACTCCTCTCAAGACTTGGACCAAGCTAAGGAGTACATTAAGTGAAGTCGGGCCGTAGACCGTCTTTGAGGCGTTGAAGTGAGACGTGGGAGTTGACTCATTGGTCTTCATGAAGAGCCCTCGGAGAAAACCAAAGAAGGAGAGCGCGAGCATGGACTTCAGAGTCCTAGGCTTCGTGGCTATCATCCCAAGGACTAGCCCAAGGGCTTGCCAGTAGGTATCTAAGGGGAACGCTATTAGCCCGAGCAATATCATGGCCGAGGTCACACGCCGGGTCAGGTCGGCAAATATCTCGAGCCTCTTCAGCAACGGGATCTTGCACTTCAACAACCTCGGGATTAAGGCCATGTACCGCCCCTCGAGCCCAGACCACTTGATCTCCCTCTCCAAGAACTTTTTGAACGCAGGCGAGTCTTCGTAGCTGAGAACGTCGTCAGCGAGCACGGACTTGTAGCCCAATTTGAAGAGCTCGATCGAGTGGATGAAGTCTTCGCCCACCTCGTTCGGCAGGGGGTGCTTTATCAAGACGTCGGCCCTGTAGACGACGTTATGCCCACACGAGAGGAAGTAAATTGGAAGCCTATTTTCGAAGAAGCCCGCTACTTCCTCGCAGAGGAAGCCCCGCCTCCCCAAGATCTTGGCCTGCACGAAGGCGGTCTTTTCATTGAAGTAGCTCAGGACCTTCTCGTAGAAGTCCCTCGAGACCTCGCCATCCCAGTCGAAGATCCCTATGAAGTCGTACTTCCAGCCGTTCTCCTTGACCCAGTCATTTATGGCCTCAGCCTTCGTCTTCCTTCCTGGTTAAGATGTAAACGTCACTCTGGGCCCTCAGAGACTCCAAGAGCTCTAGCTTGAGGATGTCGCACTTAGCACGCACCAAGCTCGCTATCTTCGCCTCCCTCTTAGAACCCGGACCTGCACGAGAAGGCCTATACCCACCCCCCTAAGGATTACGCATGACACTCTCATGAGCCAGATGAATCCGAGGTAGAGCAGGAGGGCCCCGCCGGTGATAGTTCCGACGAGCAAAGCCGTACCTGAGATATCACTGAACCCTCCTCAAGTTAAAGGGCGTGCCACGCTCCCTCTCGAAGGGCTTCATCTTCGCCGGTGTCTCTAAATGGACTTTTAGTCCTAGATGGCCTCGGCAGTGCGGTAAGCGCCCTAATTGGGCTCTTTTCTGCCTTGGGCAGCTTTATTCTACAATTCCTGCGATCGTGGGCCTCGACGATCTTAGCTCGTGAAGCGACTTCAGCTTTTGGAAGGATAGAGCTTGTCGAGGGACGCGACAAGGTGCTTCTCGATCATTATCCTCTCGAAGTGAAGAAATATCTCTTTCGGCTCTGGCACCTTCTTGTAGATGACGCCCTTTCCGACGGGGTCCTCTCCAGACCGCACCATCTCCCTTATCCTCCTGTCCCTCTCGAAGATCTTCGCCAAGTAGTCGTCTAGTCTCCTCAAGATCTCCTCGGTGCCGCTGACTGGCTTCCCGTGGGAGGGAATTGCAAGGTTCACCCCTCTCTTGCTCACCTCCTTCTTGAGCCTCTCTATCGAGAGGACGAAGTCCCTGACGTCGCAGTCGAGGCAGCCGTACCACGGTCCGAAGGGCGTGAGGTCTATGTCCGCGAGGAAGATTACGTCGCCGATTACGAAGCAGCTGTGCCCGGCGGAGTGGCCGGGGGTGTGAAGGACCTCCACTTGGACCCCCTCGAACTCGAAGACCTCGCCGTCCTCGAAAGTCCTGTCGACCCTCCCGAACTCGAAGTTCACGAAGAGCTTGACCAGGTCCCCGAGCGCGTACCTCCTCTTGAACTCCTCGTAATTCTCGATGGCGTCGGCGTCGAGGTGATGGGCTGCGACCCTCCTCCCGATCCTGTTTAAAGCTATGTGGTCCTCGTGCCAGTGGGAGTTGAGAACCCAGTCAACCCTGACGTCCTTGAGGGCATCGCCAGCTCCCGTGTCTATCAAACAGCTTCTCCCTATGAGCAAGCTATTGCTGTAAGGATACCTCCCGGAGTCGGGGCCCTCGATTATCCGTACGTTTCTGCGGAGTTCCATACCTTAGGTTGGAAGAGCACGAAGACTTTATAAGCTTGCTCAGTGACGGTGCCTCCCCTAAAAATCTCCGGAGCCGTAGGCTTAAGTGACGTCCACTCAACAAGAGGCCCCTGGTTTCTGAGGAGCGAATGAAGGGCTAACACTATGGCGTGGGGCAAGGCTCTTAGCCTACTGGAGGACGCACATGCTCGCACCATCGAATTTTACGAGGCCCGAGCTTCTATATTGGGTCATTAATAGCTGAGGGTTTGGGACATAAACTCCATTTGTACGTATGTACGTATGGGTATATTGATGGCCAAGAAAAACTCACTTTAAGCGTGAGAGGAGACCTATTGGATGAGGTCAAGAGGCTGGCCGCCATCGACGGGAGGAGCTTGAGCAGTATCGTAGAGGAGTACTTCGAGTGCATGGTGCTCGAGAGGTGGGCCGAGCTCCTCAGCGAAGAGCTGGGCCTGGGTAGTTTAGAGCCTGCGACTGAGTCCGAGATTCCAGCAGAAAGGCCCAAAGGACTAGACGCGACTAAGATTGTGAGGGAGTTGAGAGAGGAGCGAGGCCTCCGTGTCGAGCATAGCTGAAGAGATTTGCTACTTGGACGCCAGCGCCTTGGTTAAGAGATACGTCGAAGAACCGGGTAGCGAGAGCGTTGACGCCGTATACAGGGACGCCTATAAAGGGACTAAGAGGCTGTCCTTCTCTCATTAGAACATCGCCGAGGCCGTAATGGTGTTCGACAAGTACGAGAGGAGGATGGGACTAGACGCTAAGAAATTGATAAAGGACATGCTGAAGGAGCTCATAACGCTCTCGAGGCTTCGCAGGCTTGTTATCGTAAGCGTGAGCCCACAAGCACTTCGAGACTCTATAAAGCTAATGTTGAAGTACCACATCTACGTGGCGGACGCCCTTCAGATAGCTTCAGCTAGAAAGGCCAACAGCAATGTAGTAGTCACGAGGACGGAGGGCTGGCCGACATAGCACATGCCGAAGGCTTAAAAGTATTGTACATAGGCGCGCGAAGATAGGGTTTAATGGTTGATGGATTCTTCTTGCGAAGAATGCACAATTTCAAGCCTTATGCCTTCCTCTTCCAACGTCCTATAGAGTAATGTTCATGTGATTTGTGCAAGCGTTGTACTTCTAAATGTTGCGACAAGTTTCGCTAAGCTGCGGAGCAGTACTTTGCCGTGGGTGACTAGCTCCTTAGAGAACCTAGCCGTGGAGCACTCATGGAGAAGGTTCTGGCTGCCAGTAATTCATCTCATTTCGCTAACTTCGTAATTTACGTCTCAGATGCCTTTAACTCGATGGGGCTGAGGATTTCCACCTTACGTGGGCTTATTTGCACTCGACATCCTTCGATGGCACGCTCTTGTCGTGATGGCCAACGCAACCGTTGCTACCCCCAAGAAGAAGGAGTGTGTGAAGGTCGTCGTCACGGTGATCGAGACCTGAGCGGGGATGTTCAAGACGTTGCTTGGCAGTCGTATTATTGAGGACCCCATCAACGGAACCATCGGAGTCGAGACCTCGACGGCGCGAGCTATTGTATTGACGACCAATGGTATGACATGCAATGACAGCACTAACACCGCGACGAACCCAACGACCACGTAGAGTGGGCGCCTCCACCCGAACGATAAGAGGTGCTTAGAGTAGCCCTTCTCTTGCTCGATCGTGTAAACGACGAGGGCTATCCCACTGGCCACGAAGAGGGCCGTCAAGCCGACGTTGAGGACGAAGATTATGGGAATGACGTAGCTGACCCCGAAGACTTTGAAGCTCGTGTAGAAGGGGTCAGCATTGACCGTTATGAGGCCAGACCCTATCTCCGCCCTCCACCAGGGGGAGTGCAGGGAGGAGGCGACGGTCACTAGCATCAGCGCACCAGTAGCAAGGGCGAACCAGTTCCTCTTCACGGCACGGCCTCCCTAAGGGCTCTTGCCACCGAACAGCTCGCTGATCTCGCCGAGGTCACGCACTGTGATCAGTATGCCGTTTACATCGATGGAGAGATCGGAGAACTGCAGATCCTCGACGTAGACAGGTCGCTCGACACCCTTAATTATGTTGACGAGGCGGCGCAGGGCATCGGGGTCGCTCGACGAGAACGACAAGCTTAACGTGCCCGTGTAGTTCGCCTCGATCACCACCTTGTCTTTCAGCTCTATCGTGAACGATCGCGTGCCGTTCCTCACGGTAAAGCTGAGCTCGTTGAGCGTTATGCTCTGGCGAGTCAGCGGGCTGGTGATCTCCAGCTTCAGGGTGGCAGTACTGGTGGATTCGTCGAACATTAAGTCCTTGAACCGCGGCATCTCGAATCCACTAGGATTGATGCCCAGCGCGACGAAGGCAGAGCTCAAATCGCCGCCTTGACCTAAGGCCGCCGGGCTCGTCAAAGCCCGCAACTGCGGGGGCACGAGTAAGCCCAAGAGGTCGTCAGCCAGAAAGCACTGCACGGTAACGCATAGGAGTGGAACCAATACGCAGGCGAGGGTGATGGCCCTTAAACCCCACTTGACTTTATCCAATCAAAGCACCTCAGCGAACCTGATGCGTCGCGACCCGACGTGAAATAAGGCCTCAGAATCACTAGGGCCTCGGTGAAGAGGGTCCACCAAGGGCCTCTTTCTAGGGCGCGAGAGGCGAAGGTCTTAGCGGCTGGGTAGCCATCGAGGTGATAAACGACCATTTCAATCAACACGAGGTATAGCGACTCTGCCCCAGAGGTCTATTTAAGGTTTGCCAACTTCAAGCGGGGGCAAGGAAGGACACGAGGGCTTCTCATGGTCGGCGAAAATTCGAGCTTAGCCCGCATCGACTTGGACCGAGATACCTATAAAGCGCTTCTGAACGACGATAACGCGAAGGTCGGCGCGATGCCAGAGCTAGTCATCAACGTGAGCAACGTAATCTCGCCCCTCTGCTACAGCGTCTTGAAGATAGAGCCCTACACGACGTGCCCCCATCGCTGCGTCTACTGCTACGGCAGGTGGTACGTCAGGGGCCCCGACGTGGTCACGCCGAGGAGGGTCGCCCTCGCGATGTTCGAGAGGGTCGCCAAGCACGTTTACAAGAAGGGGCTAAGGCCCATACCGTTTAGGCTATCGACGCTCGTGGACCCCTTTCCGCCCCACGAGGAGTTGATGAGGGTCAGTGAGAGAGTCTTACTCATTGCGAAGAGGTACGAGTACCCGATCATTATCAACACGAAGGGCTCGAAGGTCGTCGAGCTCGAGGGCCTCAAGAGGACGCTCGAAGGGCTCTTGGACGAGGGCCTTGGAGTCCTCCAAGTCTCGCTCTCAACGCTCGACGACTCTAAATCGAGGGCCTTAGAGCCCGTAGCTCCCCCGCCGTCGAGGAGGTTGTTGGTGTTAAAGGAGTTCGGGTCTAGGGGGTTCCCGATGGTAGTGAGGCTCTCGCCCTACATACCCTACTACTCGCCCACAAGCGAGGAGGAAGTTGAGGAGGCCCTTGGGCTCTTGAAGGACGTGGGGGTCAAGCACTTGATCGTAGAGGCGCTGAGGGTTGAGAGGAGAGAGGCGGAGGCGCTGGTCAAGGAGCTGGGACTGCCCGCGCTGGACTTCGAGGGCTACAGCCTCAGGGAAGTCGAGGGAGCGAAGCCCGTGGTCAGAATATCGAAGGAGCTCAGGCTGAGGGCCTACGAGGGTCTGCAGAAACATGCCGCCAGAGCGGGGATCGGCTTTGCGACGTGCAAGGAGGGCCTCTTCAGGTTCCACACGACCGACGACTGCTGTGGAGCTTACTTGTTGAAGGAGTACGTGCTGAGGGCGACTCTTTGGGACCTCTATAGGGCCCGACTCGACTTTGCGAAGCAAGGAGTAGACGTGAGCACTTACTTAGACGTGTGCAGGAGGCTTTCAAGGGTTTGCGGCGATGAGCTGAGGCTCTATCCCAAGGCGATATCGAAGCCCGTGAGGTATCACGAGAGGAGGTTGTTGAGGTGCTTGGAGGATCGAGTGTTACTTGAGCGCATCGCGCCCGACTTCTTAAACCGTCCAGCGAGTTAAGCCTCGTCCTACTTCGATGGGTCTCGGAAATGCTGCGTCAATGGAGCTGTCCTTTAGGAAAGCAGTTCCTCACTAAGTCAAAGGAGCGTACCAGTCGTCATGAGCCCTTCATGACTTCAGCGCCCTCTTAGTGCTTCGAGGGTCTCTTATGACTAAGACTCTCTCATTTTGCCTCTCAAGCCTTATCGCGTCAAGAGCTTGTGCAGCAAGGGCTAGGGCGTCTCTAGGCCTAGGGGCTATGCCAACGCCGACCTTAAAGTCCCTCGACCTCACTTCGTTTAAGAGGCCTTCGAGGCACTTGCATGGCACGAAGCATATGATGTTGTCACCTCCAGCATAATAGGCTAAGCCGCCATGCTTCGAGGAGATCTTCCTTGCTCTATGAAGGGCTGAATTCATGAGCTCTTCGACGTAGTGGAGGCCCTTACTGTTCATCAACTCGTTGTAGCCGTCTAAGTCAAGGTGAACTACTGCCGTGTCCTCGAGCTCTTCCTCCTCTAACGCGTCTTCGTAGGTCTTGCTGAGGGTCCTCAACCTCTTTACGGCTTCGAGGTAAGAGGGTCCAAGTCCGATGTACGCTGTAAGGGCTACAGGTGCCTTGCAAGACAGCTTGCTCACGATTTCCTTAAAGTTCTCGACCTCTGCGGCATTTATTATCACCAAATATGAGTCGTACGTCAGAGGCAAGCTGAACATCCCTGCCTCAGCGCTCTCGATCACTAAGTTCCTATAAATGTCTGCCTGAGCCGCTTGGACGATCCACTCTCTATCGTAGCCGAGCGACTTTATCCAGCTCTCGTAGTCTTCGAGCCTAACGATGCCGACACGTATCATATCTCCTTCAGCTCTCTTATCTCCCTGAGCTCATCTACCTTCTTAAGCTTCAAGGCCATCTCAATAGCGGCCTCGACGGCCCTCTTAGCATATTCGTCTACTCTCTCTTGGGCCTGCGCCCTCGTGGCGCCAGGGCCTATGATCCCTAGAGAGACCGGCTTTCCGAACTCCACGCTAAGATCCAGTAGCTTGCGAGCCGTTTGTTGCGCCACGACTTCGTCGTGCTTCGTCTCTCCTTGTATTACGGCACCCAACGTCACTACAGCATCGATGTCGTCCCTCTTGAGGAGCCTAGCCACGGCAACTGGGATCTCGAAGGTCCCAGGGACCTTCACTACTACCCTCACTTCAGCTCCAAGGAGCTCGGCGTGCGAGAGGGCCCTCTGCAACATGAGGTAGGTCACGTCGAAGTTGAACTTCGAGACTACGAAGGCTAGCCTGACCCTCTCCACGTCATTACCCCCTTATCGGCCCCACGTCGGGGACGCCCTGCCTCAAGCCTCGTCCAGCGTAGGGCGTCAGGCCCTCTCCTCCTTTCAAGAGCAGAGTCACGAGGTTTAGGGCGTGCTCCTTGGCCCTATTGATCGCTATTTCGTAGAGCTCCTCCTCGCTCTCGGCCTCGTCCTCGTGCACTGTAACGTCTATGATGTGCTTTCCAGTCAGTATTTGAACAAGCATCAAGCCCACGCTCATTGCTAAGTAGCTGTACTTGTCAATGAGGCTTGCTCCTACCCACCCCAAGGTCATGGCTATGTCGGCCTTCTCTAGAACCTTCTTAGCGGCGACTGGTATGTCCTTGATACCCGGCACCGTGTACCTTATGATCTTGGCCCTCGGTACGTTCTCCGTGATGACCTCTATCGCTGGCTTGGCCATGTCCACCCTAGCAAACGTCGTGTCCACAACGCCAATGCTATAGGTCATGATCGCGCGCCTCCTCGAGGGCCTTCAGTATCTCATCTCCGGTGATCAACGTCAATCCCTTTTTCTCAGCGTACTTCTCGGCCTCACTCAAGCTCATCGAGGTCCCCGGGCTCAGCATTTCGGCGAAGACCACGCTAGGGGTTAGGCCCGCGAGCTTCGCGAGGAGCACCGCTAGCTCCGTGTGCCCCCTCCTGATCTTGAGGTCCCTAGCGGCCAAAATCGGCACGTGACCAGGAGCGTAGAAGCCCTCGTAGAACAGCCTCTTGCCCTCCTCCGCCTCCCCCTTGACTATCAAGGACACGACCTCGTGTAGCTTCGCTATGGTCTTGGCCCTGTCCACGTCAGATATGCCCGTGCGGACGTCGACGCTGTTGACCCAGAGGGTGAAGGGCGATACGTCGCCGTAGCTCGCTCTCTTGTTCAGCAATTTCAAGGGCTCGCGAGAGGCGATGAGGTCGCTCATCAGCGGTAGCCCGAGGGCCTTAACCACGCCCTCAGAGGTGCCGAAGCATATTAACCCCCCAGCCTCGGTCCTGAGCTCGTAGATCTTATCTGCGTCTACGAAGCCAGCGTAGTAGACCATGTCGACCTCGTTCTCCCTCCCCGGCCAGTCGTACAGCAAGACGCACTTCCCACGCCTGAAGTCCCTTACGGCCTCCTCGAGCATCGGATCACCGAGTCTCGTGGAGAATCAGTACTAAACTAATTTATAAGTTGCTACTCAAAAATGTCTAAATGACTTGTGTCGCGCTTAACATCGCAAGTCGACGCAACTCTTGATCATCAAGTCGTTACGATGCAGGGGCGAGTCCTAGCACCAGGGTCAAGATTTTACAGACGCCCAGAGGTGTGCAGTCCTTAGGGCCTTTAAAGCCAGGAGGCCCCTCTCGCGACTGAAAAATTGGCCGAGCAGGTCGCTGAATGAAAGAGAAAGAAGGGGTTCCTCGTCTTGTCATGTAGGGTCTGAGCATGCGCTCTCGAGGCGCTTAAGCTCCCTGGACGTAGTCGTTGAACTGAACGGTCACGGCGTGCTTCGACGACGCCCAATTGGGCACGTTTACGACCTGCATCCGACCACCGCCATGTCGCGGGACGAGCACAATAGATATCGTCCCGTCTGGAGGGTCAGCGGCGGGGATGTGGAAGTCCAAGGCCGTCTGGAACGGTAGTTGATGGAATGGGTAAAGCGGTTCCGTTATGTTGCTGACCTTGTCTGAGTTCTTGTCGAACAGCCATACGCTGATCACCATCTTATCCTTAGTGAAGACCTTGGCAGTGATTATGTTCTGGCCGTTGATCTTAAGGACGTCTTCCTCTTCGAACTCCTTATTCCTTATGATGAGCAAGGCACTGTGCTTGTCGCTCCTCTCCACTTGATCCGCTATCCCGCCTGGGAGGGACGTCAGCAACGTGATCCAATAGTTGCTCCTTATGAACGGCTCGCGGTAGAAGTGATGCACCCTCATCCCCTCGCGTACTAGACAGAACTCGTAGTAAGCTCCGGGCCTGACCTTGACTGGCCCCCACTTCCCATGAGGTGCCCTTATCTCGAAGGTCGCGTAGGGCTTATCAGAGACCCTTCGACCCGTAGCGGGGTCCACCTCCCATATCTCCAATGTCGCTGGCCGCCTTTCGGGGTACTCTTTGAAGATGTTGATGGGGAAAATGACGACCCGCCCGGCGATCCAAACCTCGTGTTCAGGCACTATGTCCTTGGTCGCCGGCTCTTCTCCCGTGAAGAACTTGTACATCTCC
>Ga0105158_1000333_pt1 | contig 20758 bp, 28 predicted proteins | sample LHCtaG_FD_81567 | JGI IMG/M metagenome (GOLD analysis project Ga0105158, IMG submission 81567) | Hot spring microbial communities from Little Hot Creek, USA to study Microbial Dark Matter (Phase II) - LHC4sed_matched | ecosystem: Environmental > Aquatic > Thermal springs > Hot (42-90C) >...
AGGTGTCCTCGCCTTTTCGCTTTTTTAAGGGTATTTCCTCGGAGATTTCGTTCAGTTGCCTTCTTAAGGATTCAACTTTCTCTATTAGCTTTAGGCGTTCGGCGTCAAGTCTTTCAAAATAATCCCAATTTATTTCCACTCCCCTTAAAGCCAAACGCTCTTTCACATAAGGAAGTTTTTTCCTCAAGGTTTTGAGATCGAGCATGATTTTATATTAAACCACAAAGGTGAAAATTCTGCCAATCATTAACAATATCAAAGGGTTAAACACATTATAAGTGTTAAGTAATCCTTCAAATGTCTTGTTATCAAATAGCGGTGTTTTTACCCTCTCTTTGGCATAAAAGCCCATCCTCTCCCGAAGCTGTTGGTCGGCCAGAAGCTGTCTTTCCCTGTAAGCAGCGTCTTCTTGAGAGGTCACCAAAAATCCGGTTATGCCATTGAGGACTTGCCTTTTTATGCCTCCCACATTGCTCCCTATGACGGGTTTTTTTTCCCCCACATGGCCTCACTGACTACCAGCCCAAAGCCTTCTCTTATTGAAAGCTGGAACACTACAGTAGCAAAGCGTTGGAAACTGTTTATCTCAAAGTGGCTGTGAGGGGGGAAGATCGAACACCAAAACGTCATTGTCATCGGAGGTGGTGTTCAGAATCTCCTTATAAACCTCCTCTCCCTCTGGATCATCACTTGCATAAGAGCCCACCAACACAAGTTGGCAATTGTATCTTCTTTTTGCTATTTTATACGCCCTATATGCACCCATAAGGTTTTTAAGCCTATCAAACCTCGATACTTGTAATAGTAGGTTTTTTCCGGATGTATGCCGAATTTTGAGACGGTCTGAACCACAAACTCCCAATCCAGTTCTACGTTTTTAGGATGTAATGGATTTATACAAGGGGGTATTATGTAAGCGGGGATTTTAAGATTGTAATAGACGAAATCCGGAATGTGGAAAATCGCAGCGTCGTACGAGTTTATGAAAAGCCCAATAAAATCCCCTGCCTTTGGATCTGGATTCGAGGTGTCTATATGAGAACGCCATACCCACTTTTGGTTTTTCTGTTTATTTATAACCATTCCCATAGGCTGTGGATCATGGATGAAAACTACATCGTAATTCTGCGTTTTTAACCTATTTAGGTTATCGTAGGTTTCCCTAAGGTAAGTAATTGCCTCATGACTCTCTATAGTGGAAAAAGCCTTTTACATGTAGCATATTGTGAAGTTTCTTAGTAAAGCGGAAAACTCTTCCGATCCTTCAAAGACTTCCCAGTCGGTTTTTATTCCCAAGGCATTTTTTAGAGGTACAAGCCTTGAGAGGATCTCGGCTACCCCTCCACCTTCCTTGGTGGAATTTGTGTATAAAACTTTTATGCCCTTTAAGCGTTGGGCAAGTAGAAAAAGTTCTTCAATGGTTTCAGTACTCACGATTTTTTTCATAATCCTCAAGCCTTATCATATCCTAAGAATTTCCAATATGGCTTTTTACCTCATAAAGGTTTAGCATGTATAAATCTATGGCATCTATAGCTTCCGCTTTTTTGGCATAGCCTTGTTGAACCAGCCATTGGGAGTAGTCGTTTATAAGGGCTCTTTTATCCATTGCAGGTTATAAGGTGATAAAAAAGAGGATATACTTGATTTTTCTCTATCCTTCTATAAATTGATCAAAATCCTGCGCAATTTTTCCTGTGTCCAATACATATCTATGAATGTTTAAAAAGTAAAAGAGTCTGGAACAAGTTTTTATTTCTCCCTCATACTCGGAGAATTTTTCAATAGATTCTTTCTTAACTTTTCAAGATCATAGTAACGCGTTGGGTCTATTATCGAAAACTTTGCGGTCAGAGGTTCGTGGCCATTAGTGGCAAACTAATGGGCAAAGCTGTTAAGGTATTCGGTAGGGAGGTTGTGGTAGTTAAATAAATTTACGTAAAAGTGGTAAAGGAGGCTCCCCCGAGGGACTATCTTCAAGCCTTCTAAAAATTCCTGAAGGTTTTCCGCTTTTATTTCAGTATATACGCATACCCATGTTTCCGTTTTGAGCTTAAATACCATCTTCCAGTAAAGTTTTTAATACATTTAAAGCTTCATTTTGAGAAGAGACATAATAACTGGCAAAAGAAGGGGCTACCCCCACTTTGACGGTTATGGCTTTTGGCGAAAGGTCCTTGAACATCTCCTCGTCAGTAATATCATCACCTATAGCAAATACGAAGTCGCATTCATCAAGTAAATAAAGAGCAGTTGTCCCTTTATTTATGCCACCGGGGCGAACCTCAAGGACTTTGTTTCCTACTAAGATGGTGTAATCGGTATTGGCTATAAGGGCACTGAGTTCATCCATAAGCTCTTTGACCCTCACATAAGCCATCTCTGGATCCGCGTTCCGGTAGTGGAAAGCTAAGGTAAAATCCTTTTCTTCTACCAACGATTGGGGAAGTCTGTCCACGTAAAGCTCCATTATAGCTTTAACCTTTTCCATAATCTCGGTGTTGGCCACACATCTTGCCGTCCATTCTCCTTGGGGTTCCTTTATCCAACACCCATGTTCGGCAACAAGATTAAAGGAAGATCTCCGAACCACTTTTCTAACTGTTCTTTCTTTCTTCCTTCCGGATATTAAGACCACCTTCGTATTTTCAAATTCACCCAGTCTTCGGAGTATGTTTTTTATCTCCTGAGTAGGTATCGCTAGATAAGGCTTCTTTGCCAAGGGGACCAGTGTACCATCGTAATCCAAAAAAGCACCCTTTTGTTTGCCTCTTTAAAAGCTTCTTTCAGCTTTCTTCGAAGTTTTGCGTTAAGTTCTTTAGTTCTTAAAGCATTCTTTTTTGATACTATGGCTTTAAGAGCCTCAAAGAAGTCATTTCCCCACTTATGCACATTATACCTTCTAAGTCTTTCCTGCATGGGCTTTAACCTGCTTTCTTGCTCTTCAGGGGGCATCTCAAGGGCTGTCTCTATTGCCCTTGAAAGCTCTTCTATCGAATTAGGGTTAACCATTACGGCTTCGCCCAGCTCTTTACTAATTCCCGCAAACTCCGAAAGGATTAGAACTCCTCTTAGGTCTTTTCTTGAAGTCACAAATTCCTTGGCTATGAGATTCATTCCATCCTTTATAGGGGTTACTAAAAGCACATCACTCGCCCGGTAATATGCCACCAACTCCTCAGAAGGAAGGGATGTATAGTGATAAAGAATGGGAACCCATTCGATCAAACCAAACCTTCCGTTTATTTGGGCTACCTTTTGTTCTATTTGATTTTTCATTCTTTGATAATGCTCTCCGTGTTCCCTGGAAGGGACTAAATTTAGGATAAGTACCACTTTTCCGTGCCAATCTTGTCGCCTCAGCAAAAAATCCTCAAGGGCCAAAAGCCGGTTGTATATGCCTTTTGTGTAGTCAAGTCTATCAACAGAAAACACGATCTTTTTATTTCCCAAAGTCCTCCTTATTTCCTCGGCCTTTTGGTCAGAGGAGCTCAAAGTCTATGCCCATGGAAAAGGTGTCTGCCTTAATTATTCTGTCCTGATAGATGAACTCCCCCATAAAATGATCTGTGCCAAATACTTTTGTAAGGTTTCTTAAGAAGTTTATAGTGTATTCGTGATTGTGAAAGCCTATTAAGTCTGCTCCCAGAAGCCCCTCCAATAACTCGTGCCTTCAGGGCAATTGACTAAAGACCTCAAGAGGTGGAAAGGGTATATGTAAGAAAAACCCTCTCTTAGCTTCAGGAAAAACTTCCCCTAACATACTAGGAAGCAAAAGGAGATGATAGTCATGGACCCATAAATAAGCTTCCTTCTCAATTTCCACATGATCCAAGATGGCTCTCAGAAATGTTCGGTTCACTTCCAAGTAGCTTTCCCAAGCGGTTTTTTCATAACTCGCAAAAGTAGGCATACTATGAAAAAGGGGCCAAAGGGTTCTGTTACAAAAAACCGTTATAAAATCTATCCATGAGTTTTTCGGGGACGTAAACTGGCAAACAATTGTATTCTTGCAGAGGTAGGTCCTTTATTTCTTGTGCGTCCTTTTTCTTGAGGCCGGATCCTGACCAGCCTATCCAAAGCCAAGAAGATATGCCCGATTTTCTTGAGGAAACTTTCTAAGCCTGAAACTAATCCCCCTGGGCTTCTCTGCAAATCTAAGGGCTTAAGTCTTTTGATGCTTATAGGAAGACGATTGGCAATTATTAGTAATTTCATGACGCCAGAAAAATATAATGACCGAAATTCACTCTGACAACTTAGTGTCTTCTTTTTACTTTCTTTTTAAACTTTGTGGTAGATTAAGCTTTAGTGTGGTGGAAGTAAAAAGGAGCATCACAGTAAAAGCGCCTGCTAAGGTCAACCTTAGGCTCGAGATACTGGGGTTGAGGGAGGACCATTATCATGAAATCCTGAGTTGGGTTTATCCGGTAAGTTTATGGGACGAGATATCGCTTGAAAGGATAGAAGAAGGAATCGAATTTGAATGTGATCATCTTCAAGTGCCTCGGGAGGATTTAACCGTTAAAGCGGCCAAACTTTTCCTCCAATATACTGGTCTTAAAATGGGGGTGAGGATAAGGCTTAAAAAGAACATACCCGTTGGATCTGGCCTTGGAGGTGGTTCGAGTGATGCTGCCTCCACCCTTCGAGGACTTATTGGCCTTTCAGGCCTTCATTTGAGAGAGGAAGAACTTTTGGAACTTGGTGCCAAGCTCGGTTCGGATGTTCCCTTCTTTATAAGAGGGAAACCCGCCTTAATTGGGGGAAGAGGCGAGAAGATCATCAGGGAGCTTCCACCCCTTAAGTTGTTTATGGTCATAATCTACCCTCAAAAACCCCTTTCAAGCTCGGCTGTTTATCATCTATACGACCTCTCCTTGACAAAAGAAGATAGGAAAAATAAAATTGTAAGGGATTTTCCCCCAAGAAAATGGGATGATTTTCTCTATAACGCTTTGGAGCAGGTGGCTGAAGAAGTTTTGCCGGAGATAAAGGAGATGAAAAACTTATTGCGGCAAAAGGGGGCACAAGGAGTCTCAATGACCGGAAGTGGGTCAGCGGTTTTTGGCATTTATGAAAGGGAAGAGGAAGCGCGAAGTGCTTTTGATTTTTTGAAAACCTTTAATTGGGAGGTTTTTCTGGTCGAGACGCTTTAAGGTTGGGGTGTCGCCAAGCTGGTAAGGCACGGGACTTTGGATCCCGCATTCGGAGGTTCGAATCCTCCCACCCCAGCCAAAATTTTTTATTAGGGGAGAAGAGGTGGCGATTTTTCGAATAGATGGGGAGCTTAAGGTCTTTTCGGGAAATGCCAATCGACCCCTTGCGGAAAAGGTATGTGATCATTTGGGTATTCCCTTAGGTAATGCGGAGGTCAAGACCTTCAGTGATGGTGAGATTTCAGTGGAGATCAACGAGAACGTGCGGGGTAAGGACGTATTTATCGTTCAGCCCACTTGTCCACCGGTTAACGATAATCTGATGGAGCTTTTGATCATGATAGATGCGGCTAAAAGGGCTTCGGCGGGCAGGATCACCGCGGTCATTCCTTATTATGGGTATGCTCGTCAGGATCGGAAGGTGGCTCCCAGGCAACCCATTTCGGCCAAGCTTGTAGCCAATCTGATAACGGTCGCTGGGGCTTCGAGGGTTTTGACGATGGATCTTCATGCGGGGCAGATTCAAGGGTTTTTTGATATACCGGTGGATAACCTTTTCGCCAGGCCGGTCCTTCTTCATTACATAAAAGAACACTTTAAAGATGACCTGGTGATAGTCTCGCCCGATGCTGGAGGAGTGGAAAGAGCCAGGGCCTTTGCCAAGAGGCTTGATGCTTCTTTGGCCATAATTGACAAAAGGCGAGAGAGAGCCAATGTGGCTGAGGTGATGAACATAATAGGCGATGTGAAGGGTAAAACTGCGGTTATCGTTGACGATATTGTCGATACAGGTGGGACCCTTACTAAAGCTGCGTCTGCCCTTCTTGATAAGGGGGCTTCGGCCGTTTATGCCTTTTGTACTCATCCGGTACTTTCGGGGAATGCGGTTCAAAGGATTGTGGAATCTCCCCTTAAAGAGCTTATCGTTACTGATACCATTCCTCTTTCTGAAGAGGCAAAAAAGTGCGGAAAGATAAAGGTCCTTTCAGTGGGCAAACTGTTTGGGGAGGCTGTTAGAAGAATTCACCTTAACGAATCGGTGAGCGTTCTTTTTGAATAAAAGGAGGGGCAAAAATGGAAGAACTCGAACTTGAAGCTTTCTATAGGAAGGAATTAGGAAAGGGGCCTTGTAGGCGATTGAGGAAAGAGGGGATGATCCCAGCTGTGTTTTACGGCTCGGGGGAAGAGGCTATACCTTTAGCGGTAAGGCTTAGCGATTTGAGAAAGACCTTTTCCACACCTGAGAGAAGAAGGTCCATTTTTACGTTGGTCATAAAGGGCCTTGGTGAGCAAGAAATTAGGAAGACGGCCATTCTCAAAGAGATCCAACGGGATCCCTTGAAAGATCAACTGCTTCATGTGGACTTTCAAGGGGTGAGACTTGAAGAAGAGATTTACATGGAGGTGCCCATCGAGATCGTAGGAAAGCCCAAAGGGGTCGAAAAAGGTGGGCTTTTGGAGGTTTTTGTGCGTTCGGTTGAAGTGAAAGGAATCGCGGCCAAGATCCCTCCTGTAATAAGGGTAGATGTTTCGGATCTCGATATAGGTGATTCGCTCCACGTGATGGACCTTAAAGTCGAAGGGGTAAAGATCACAAGTGATCCGCTTCAGACAATAGCTACGGTGGTGGCTCCCGAAGTGGAAGAGGCTACAAGTGAAGGGACTTCGGGAGGTTCAAGTTAAGGGATCTTCACGGTTAAAACGGTTCATGGTTTGTTCAAGCCCTTCTTCGATAAGGCCGAGAAGAAGGGCATTGGTTTTTTCCAAAAGGCGGGGCAATTTTTCCAGTTGCTCTTCCGAAAAAGGGGATAACACATACTGGACTACTTCCTCCTTTCTCTCGGGTCTGCCGATCCCGATTTTTAAGCGGGGAAAATCAGATCCTATGGCTTCGATGATAGATCTCAATCCCCTATGTCCCCCATCTCCTCCTCCCCTTTTAAGTCTGAGTTTTCCGAAGGGCAAATTCAAGTCGTCGTGGATCACCAAAAGCTTCTCCTTTAAAATGGGGATTTGAAGAAGAAGTTTCTCCAACGCTTTTCCCGAAAGGTTCATAAAGGTTAAAGGCTTAAAAAGGAGAATCCCCTTTGAGTTTATCTCCCCAAAGGCCCACTCCCCTTCAAACCCTTTTGTCCATCGTAGGTTGTGCCTCTGGGCAAAAGAATCCACTACGAGAAAGCCCATATTGTGGCGACTCAGTCGGTATTCGACCCCTGGGTTCCCAAGACCCACAAAGATCCATTCTACCTCTTTCATCTTTCTATCTTATAACGCTTGAAAAAAACTTTTTTAAGAAGTACGTTGGAGAAAGGAGGCCGCAGATGGGGGTTAATAAAACGCTGGCCGAAATGTTCTCAAAAATGGCCAATGCCTTGGAGTTTTTGGGGGAGAACCCCTTTAAGATTGGAGCTTATCGAAAGGCCGCCAAGGTCTTAGAGGATTATCCTGAAGATGTAGAAGAGGTTTTTAAACGAGGCGGAGCTGAGGCGTTGATGAAAATTCCGGGCATTGGGGAACGGATTGCAAAAAAGGTGGCCGAATACCTTCAAACGGGTAAGATGCGGAAATACGAGGAGGTTCTGTCTCAGGTTCCTGAAGCGCTTTTGGACCTAATGGAGGTTCAAGGCATAGGGCCTAAAACATTGAGGCTTGCTTATGATCGGTTAGGGGTCAGAACACCTGAGGACTTTAAGAGGGTCTTGGAGAATGGTTCCCTGGAGAGGCTTCCCGGTATGGGCCCTAAAAAGGTGGAGAACATCAAGAAGGGCCTTGAGCTTTATGAACGCATGAGCGAGAGGATTCCCCTCGGTTTGGCCTATCCACTGGTGAAAGAGATCATCGATGAGATGTCGAAACTACCTCAAGTTGAATCCATTTCAACCTGTGGAAGCTTTAGGAGGATGAAAGAAACCGTAGGGGATCTTGACATTTTGTGTACGGGTGAGGATGGGGCTAAGATAATCGATCATTTTGTGAACCTAAAAGGCGTGACTCGTATTTTAGCCCAAGGCGAGACCAAGGGTTCGGCCATATTTCATAACCGTTACCAAGTGGACCTGAGAGTTGTGCCGAAGGAATCCTATGGAGCAGCCCTTCAATACTTTACCGGCTCCAAACAGCATAATATCCACCTGAGGACGATAGCCAAAGGGCTTGGGCTTAAAATCTCGGAGTATGGGGTCTTTCGGGATGAGAAGAAAATTGGAGGGGAGAGGGAAGAGGAGGTATATGAACTTTTGGGACTGGTATGGATAGCTCCAGAACTAAGGGAAGATTGGGGGGAGATCGAAGCCGCTCAAGCAAGGAGGCTTCCTAGCCTTGTGGAGTATTCCCAAATAAAAGGGGATCTTCATGTTCACTCCAAATATTCCGATGGTACCATGAGTCTTGAGGATTTGGTAAAAGAGGCCGAGCGATACGGATGGGAATACATAGGAGTATGTGATCACTCTCAAAGCGCCAAATATGCCAAAGGGCTTGACGAAAAAAAACTGCTCGAAAAGATCCGAGAGATAAGGGAGTTGAATCGCCGAAGCCCCAATGGACCCTACCTTTTGGCCGGAGCCGAAGTGGATATTCTTCCCGATGGTAGCTTGGATTATCCCGATGAGATCTTGAAGGAGCTTGATCTTGTGGTAGCGGCTATTCACAGCTGGAAAAAAGAAGAGGATGTGACCCCGCGAATCCTTAAGGCCATGGAGAACCCTTATGTTCATGTAATAGCTCACCCTACCGGAAGGTTAATCTCCACCCGTGAGGGGTACCGGATTGATGTGGACGCCATCATCGAAAAGGCCTCCGAGACGGGGATAGCTCTTGAGATAAACGCCTATTATGACCGGCTGGACCTTAACGATGTCAATGTTCGGAAGGCCAAATCCAAGGGGGTTAAACTCGCAATAGGCACCGATGCCCATAACTTGGGTCAACTCTGGATGCTCGAACTTGGAGTAGGGGTGGCAAGGAGGGGTTGGTGCGAGCCCGAGGACGTGTTGAATACGCTTTCTTACGAAGAACTTTTAAGATGGACCCGGAAAAGGACAGGTTTTTCATGAAATTGGCCATAAGGATGGCCAAAAGGGGTGAGGGGTGGGTGAGCCCAAACCCGATGGTGGGAGCTGTTCTTGTCAAGGATTCGCGGATTCTTTCGAAGGGGTTCCATCGCCGTTATGGAGGGGATCATGCGGAAGTTGACGCCATAAAAAGGGCCAAGGAGCCTCTTGAGGGATCAACTCTTTATGTGAACTTGGAACCCTGTTGTCATTGGGGTAAAACTCCTCCATGTTGTGATGCCATAATAAAAGCGGGTATAAAGAGGGTGGTTATTGCCAATCGGGATCCAAACCCTTTGGTCAATGGGAAAGGAATCGAGATTCTTAAGCGAAATGGAATCGAGGTCGAAACGGGGGTCCTTGAGGAAGAAGGGAGGGCCTTAAACAGGGCCTATTTCAAGTATTACGAAGAAAAGTCTCCCTTTATCACCTTAAAATGGGCGCAAAGTCTTGATGGGAAGATCGCTACTTCCACCGGCGATTCAAAATGGATAAGTTCTCCAAGGGCCCTGAAGTTTGCCCATAAATTGAGGGCCATTCATCAGGCTGTTGTTGTAGGAATAGGGACCGTTTTAAAGGATGACCCTCAATTGACCGTAAGGCTTGTCCGAGGTAGAAACCCTCTGAGGGTGATCTTGGATTCCCATTTGAAGATTCCGCTTGAATCAAAGGTCCTCAACGTAGAAGAAGCTCCCCTTCTTATAGCTACGACCCAAAAGGCCGATCCGGGGAAAATGGCACTTCTTCAACAAAAAGGAATTGAGGTCCTCAAATTGGGGAAAGAAAGAGTCGATTTGAGGGAGTTACTCAATCTCCTTTATGAAAGAAAGATACAATCGGTTTTGATTGAAGGGGGAAGGGAGGTCCTTACTTCTTTTTTAAGAGAAGGGCTTTGTGACCGATTAACGGTCATCATTTCACCAAAACTCATAGGAGAAGGCTTATCCCCTTTGGGAGACCTTGGGATTAAAAAGATAGAAGAGGCTTTTCTTTTGAAAAACGCTTACCTTAAAAGGATCGGTTCCGATTGGATCTTTGAAGGTTACTTAAAATAAAGATCCCAAGGAATAAAAATGGCCACATCTTCTCGGTTTCTCCGTAAAGGGTCCTTTTTTTAGAGAGGTCAAAGGGAGCCACAAAATAGCACCTTTTGAAGAGGGGCGTTTCTTTTATAATTCTTCCCTTTGGATTTATAACCGCACTTATTCCCGTATTTGCCGATCTTAAGATCCATCTCCTCTGCTCTACGCTTCTAAATACCGCCTGTGCCAGATGTTGGTAAGGGGCACTTGTTTTTCCAAACCAGGCGTCATTGGTGATGGTGATAAGGAGTTCTGCTCTTCGCTTTACCGCTTCGTTTGAAAGCTCCGGAAAGATGATCTCAAAACATATCAATACCCCTGCTTTTCCCCAAGGGAGATCTAAAACCTTTATCTCCTCACCTGGACTTATGTCTCCGGGAACAGCCTCTTTTATTGAGCCAAAAAGCCTCTCTATTGTGTTCCTAAAAGGAAGATATTCCCCAAACGGAACGAGGTGGACCTTGTCGTAAAAGGAAAGTCTATTTTGTGAAAAAAGAAAAGCGCTATTATAGGTCTTATCTTTTTCGATCCGTAAGGCTCCAAAAACAAGGGGTGTTTCCAGGTTGTGAAGAAATTGTAAAAGTTCCTCCACAAGTTCCCCTTGGGGGAAGTATTGGGGAAAGGCCGTTTCAGGCCAGATGATAAGGTCTGGCTTCTCCGTGAGAGTTTGGAGGGTTAAGAGTTCGTGGATTTTCAAAATCTGCCTTTGGAAGGCCTTGTCCCATTTAACGATTTGTTCGATGTTGGGCTGTATTATGGCCACTTTGTATCGGGGAGAGGGGTCTTTTTCATTGATTCTAAAAAGCCCATACCCCAAGGTTAGTCCTATTCCTATTAGGGAGTAAAAGAGGGCCTTTCTTTTCCCTTTCAAGGACAAAAACAGAGCCAAATTGAAAAAAGCCATAAGAAAGCACAATAAATAGGCTCCTCCAAGGTCACTGATCTGTAAAAGGATGGGGATTCTCCATTGACTATGAGATAACATGGCCCACGGAAATCCGGTTAAGAGGTGTCCTCTTAGATATTCCAGAAGTGTCCAAAGCGAAGCTCCTCCGAAGGCAAAAGCCGTATTTTTAGGAAGCACCGTAACCCCCAAGGAGAAAACCCCGAAATAAAGGCCTAAATAAAGGCATAAGAGTAATAAAATGGCCAAAGCTCCAACGTAATTGATCCCTCCGTAACGGTTCACCGCTACCACGATCCAAAAACAAGTTACCAAAAAGGCCACCGTTCCCCCAAAGCCCCCTATGGAGAAGGCCTCTTTTGGTCTGCGATTATTTACCGCATAAAGAAAGGGCAGAAGTGAAAACCATCCTAAGGGCCAAAGTCCTATTCCCGGTTGAGAAAGCCCGTAAAAAACGCCGCTTAACGCGCTAAGAAGAAGCGCTTTTCCTAAGGAACGAGACGATCTCTTCGACCACATACCTTTGGGCCTGAGGACTTAATTCGGGATAAATCGGAAGGGCCAAAACCTCTTGAGAAGCCCTTTCGGCTTCAGGGAAATCTCCCTTTTTGTATCCCAGGAATTTAAGTGAAGGCTGAAGGTGAAGGGGAAGGGGGTAATAAACCTCGGTTCCGATTCCCTTTTGTTGGATGTATTTCCTCAACTCATCCCTTTTGGGGACCCTTATGACGTACTGATGGAATATGTGTCCCCTTTTTAAAGGTGGTAATTTTATGCCCCATTTTTCCCCTTCATACTCTTTGAAAAGAGATTCGTAATATTCGGCCTTTCTCCTCCTCTCTTCGTTCCATTGGTCAAGATAGGGTAGTTTTACCAAAAGGACTGCGGCCTGGATCTCATCAAGTCGGCTATTTATCCCCAAAAGTTCATGAACGTACTTGTTCCTGGCTCCATGAGACCTTAAAAGGCTTATCTTTTCGGCAAGTTCATCCGAATCGGTCACAACAAGCCCCCCATCCCCTGCTCCTCCGAGGTTTTTGGTGGGATAAAACGAAAAACACCCCAAATCGCCGATCGTTCCCGCCTTTTTTTTCTGGTTTCCGATCAAACAATCAGCCCCTAAGGCTTGGGCCGAATCTTCCACTACTTTCAGATTTGCCTCCTTCGAGATTTTCATTATCCTCTTCATATCGCAAGGAAGCCCGAATAAATGCACCGGCATTATAACGAGGGTTCTTTCGGTTATGGCTTTAGGTATGAGTTCCACATTAAGGTTAAAAGTCTCTGGATCAATATCCACAAAAACGGGCCTCCCCCCAAGCCTCACAATAGCACTTACTGTGGAAAAAAAGGTAAAGGGCGTGGTTATAACTTCGTCTCCTTCCTTTATCTCTAAGGCCATAAGGGCCAAAAGGAGGGCATCGCTTCCTGAGGCAACCCCTATTGCATGTTTTACCCCTAAATATTGGGCCAAAGCTTCCTCAAGCCTCCGGACCCTCGGTCCCATGACAAATTGAGACGTTTGGAAAATAGAGCGGATCTCCCTTTCCAGTTCCTCCAGTAAGAGGATGTGGGGAGGTCTAAGGTCTATGAAGGGAACTTCCATCATCCTTAAGCTCCTTGTAGGCCCTTTGTAGATCTGATGAAAAAGGTCCGTAAAACCCCGCTAAAACTTCCTGAAAGGAAAGAAAACCATTGGCTATTCGATCGAGTTCTTCTTCCATTTTGTTAGTAAAAGAAAGATCCATTATGATGGGAAAGTGTTTAAGCAATAATTGAGCCACCTTTTCCCCGAGTTCAGTAAGATAAAAAACCTTATTTTGGAGTCTCACATAACCTCTTTCGATAAGGGTCGTTATGATTGTGGCATAAGTTGAGGGCCTTCCTATACCCCTTTTTTCAAGTTCCTTCACCAGTGAAGCTTCAGTATAACGAGGAGGCGGTTGAGTTAAATGCCTTTCAGCTTCTATTTTTAGGGCCAAAAGCTCTTCCCCCTCTTTAAAGCTCGGCATTTTATCCTCTTCTTTTTTTCCTTCCCAAACTACCATAAAACCAGGAAATTTTTCTACCTCCATAAGCCCTTGAAACGCGAAATCCCCGCATTTAACCCTTAACTTACCCACCTCCAAACGCATCTCCGCCATCTGGGACGCGAGAAACCTTTTCCATATGAGGTCGTAGAGTTCAAAGTCTTTTCTTTTTAAGTAAGGTCTTATCCTTTCAGGGGGTAAGTCCAAAGAGGTGGGCCTTATAGCCTCGTGAGCCTCTTGTGCCTCCTTGGGGCTTTTAAAGGTATGAGGTTTTGGAGGAAGAAACTCCTTCCCGTAAAACCTAAGGATAAAATCCCTTGCCGCTTTTTGGAAGAGGGGGCTTATTCTAACCGAATCGGTCCTCATGTAGGTGATTAATCCTCTTTGCCCCAGAAGTCCAAGGGGAAGTCCTTCATATAGTCTTTGGGCTATTGACATTGTCTCTTTGACAGAAAAGCCCAAGACTTTAGAAGCCTCTTGTTGCAACGTACTGGTAATAAAAGGAGGCGGAGGTTTTTTCGTCTTGTCTTTCTTCGTAAAGGAGAGAACAAAAAAGCCTTTTCCCTCAAGTTCTTCGAGGATCTTTTTGGTCTCTTCTTCTTTTGAAAGCGTTAGCTTTTTTCCCTTCTTTTGGATTAGTTTCACCCAAAATTGAAAGCCATCCTTCTCCAAAAGGGCTCTTATGATCCAGTATTCCTTGGGCGCGAAATTTTTAATCTCCATTTCCCTTTCGTAAACAAGCCTTAAGGCTGCCGATTGGACCCTTCCGGCAGAAAGCCCCCCCTTCAGGGCTTTCCAAAGAAGGGGGCTTACCTTATAACCCACCAACCGATCCAAAACCCTTCGTGCCTGTTGAGCTTTGTAGAGGTTTTCCCTTAGGGAAGTGAGGTTTGTAAGGGCCTCTTTTACCCCTTGAGGGGTAAACTCATAAATTAAGGCCCTTTGAAGTTGAACCTTATTTCCCAGTTCCTCAGCTATATGCCAGGCAATGGCCTCCCCTTCCCTGTCAGGATCAGTGGCCAAGATTACCCGGGAACAAAGCTTCGCTGTTTTTTTTAAATTTCTAAGGATCCTTTCCTTTTCCTTTATAAGCTCATATTCGGGCAAAAATCCCTCTTCAATCCTCACCCCGAGCCTTTTTTCCGGAAGGTCCTTTATGTGTCCGAACGAAGCTTCAACGAGGTACTTTTCCCCCAGCAGTTTCTTTAAAGTTTTTGCCTTTGTTGGGCTTTCCACTATTATAAGTTCCCTATCCTTCATCGGGCGATTAAAAAGACCTTTCCAGGAGGTTCCTTTGCTAGGCCTTCTAATTCCATTTTAAGAAGAATTCCTAAGGTTTCCTGAGGGGATTTTTTGAGAAACTGGGAGATCTCCACGTGTTTGGGGCCTTCTCTTAAAAACTCAAGAAGGAGGTTTTCCAAAGGATCTTTGGGTTTTTCTTTTCCTCTTTTTAAAAGGAGAACCTCTTCCAGGATATCCTCTGGGCCTTCCACAAGTTTGGTCCCTTCTTTTATCACCTTATTGGTCCCTCGAGCCGTCCAGCTTCCGGGCATTCCTGGGACAGCGAAAACGCTTCGCCCTGTTCTAAGGCCAAAGAGGCAGTAATAAGAGCACCGCTTTTTTCCGAAGCTTCAACCACCACAACTCCTAAGGCCAATCCGCTTATTACCCTATTTCTTCGGAGGAAATTCCATTTTTTCGGGAGGCGTTCCAGGAAGAAACTCCGAAAGGATCGCTCCCTTTTGGGTGATCCTTTCAGCAAGCTCGCTATTTTCAGGGGGATAGATCCGATCAAGCCCTGACCCCAAAATCCCGAAGGTTCTTCCCTCTGCTTCAAGAGCCCCCCTGTGAGCCTCGGTGTCAATCCCTCGGGCAAGGCCACTTATAACCGTGAGTCCCGATTGAGCCAATTGGGAGGCCAAATTTCTCGCAAACTCCCTCCCGTAGGGGGTTGCCTTTCTTGAACCAACAATTGCAATAGCTTTTGAATCCTCCTCTTCGATGGTTCCACTATAAAAGAGCACCAAAGGAGGATCTGGGATTTTCCTTAGATTTTGTGGATAACGGGGGTCAAAAAGGGTGAGAAGGTCACCTCCAGTGGCCTTTACTTTTTGATAAATTTCCTTACCCGTTTTAAAAGGGTCTATCTCTTTTAAGGCTTTTACAGTTTTAGGGGTTATCCCTCCGACGGATAAAAGTTCATCCTCTTTGGCCTCAAAGACCTTTTGAGGGGAATGAAACGCATCAATAAGCCTTTTTCTTAAAAGAGGCCCTATTCCGCGAACGACCAACAAAGAGAGCCAAAAGTAAAGTTCCATTTGCCTTCATAAAGAAGGAAAAAGGACTTCTTGTCAATACCCACTTCGGAAGAGGGGTTTTTTGTTGGTAAAATTTGGCAAAGCTTTTAGGAGGTGTTTAAAAAGTGAAGGTCCGAGAAACCTCCCTTCCAGGAATGGGGAAAAAATTCTCCTTAAGCTTACAGTCAGGGGATGAACTTGTGATAATCATTCGCACAACCGGTGAAAGGGCCCTTTTCTTATTCCCAAAAGGAGCTGAGGAACCCTGTTCCGAAATCCTATTAACTGACTCTGAGGCCCGAGAATTGGCTTTAATCCTCGGTGGCGCCCTTTATGAGCCAACGCCTTTACATCAGGCGGAATTGGTCTTAAGGGGTTTAGTATTAGAATGGCTTAACGTTCACGAAACCTCTCCGCTTAAAGGCCATACCATCTCAGAACTTGAGATAAGAAAAAGAACCGGTGCCTCGGTTATAGCCATCAAACGGGGTGAGAAGATCATCCCTAATCCCGATCCAAACGAAAGGTTTGAGATAGGAGATTTAATTCTTCTTGTAGGAACTGGTGAACAAATAAAACGTTTTCAAGAGGTATTCGGGATTTCCTCCAAATGAGTGAAGAAGTTTTAGCGCGAGAGTTTTTGGTATTCGCTCTGGCCCTTGTGAGTTTAGCCCTGAGTGGCTCAATCGCCCGGTTTTTAGGCTTACCTATATTTCTCGGCTATCTTCTAGCCGGTCTTTTAGCTCAACCGTTTTTAACGCCCTTTCCTTCTTTAACATTACTGGGAAAAGTGGGTGTCATTTTACTTCTTTTCTTTTTGGGAATGGAATTTGATTGGCGTACCCTTTTATGTTCTCGGAAAAGGTTGCTTCTTACCTTGGTTGACCTTTTGTTAAATTTTTTTATTCCCTTTTTCTTTCTTTTACTTTTAGGCCTTTCTTATGCTTCCGCTTTTATTATCGCCATGGCAATTTACCCCACAAGTTCAGCTTTAACCATTGGGGCTTTGTTTCAACTTCGTCGAGTTGCCAATCCCGAAACAGAGACGATAGTTTGGATACTGGTAGGAGAGGATCTGGCGATAATTTTACTTCTCGCTATAGGTTCAGGTTTAACAGGCGAAGCCTTCGGGTTTAAAAGGATATTTTTAGCTATCTCTTTTATTGGGGTGATGTTTGTGGCTTCCGTGGTTCTAACGAGGCCCTTGGAGTGGTTATTTAAGCGCATCCCTTCGGAGCTTGATAATCTGGTTACCTTCAGCCTGATTATCCTTTTTAGTGCCATCGCATACCTCCTTAATCTATCCGAAGCCTTAGGGGCGTTTTTGGCCGGACTTCTTTTTAGTGGCACAAGGGATCGTGAAGAACTTGAGTCAAGGCTCAATGTGTTAAGAGATCTTGGAACCTCTGCTTTCTTTTTCTCCTTTGGCCTTCAGGTTCCTTTAAAGGTTTCTCCCTCGGGATTAGCCTTAGGGGGTTTGATACTGATTTTAGGAATTTTGAGCAAAGTTCTGACCAGTTGGGTTTCAGCTTCAATAGAAGGCTTACGTCCAAAGGCCCGTTTGAGGTTGCTTTTTAGCCTTTGGATTCGAGGTGAGTTTTCAATTATTGCCCTTTTCGTGGGGAAGACCGTTTTACCCTACCTTTGGCAAGAAGGTATGAGTTGGTTCATTCTGGGAAGCGTAATTGCGGGGTTACTCGCGCTTTCGTATGGGGAAAGGATCATTGAGCGAGGGAAATCTATTATAAGTAAAAAAGAGGAGGCGTCAAATGTATGAGATCCTTTTTTGTATCGCTGTAGGTTTTGGGGCAGGAGTTTTTGGGGGTCTTTTTGGTATAGGAGGAGGAATGGTTACTATCCCCGTTTTGGTATACCTTGGGAAGATGCCTCAACATGTCGCCCAAGGGACTACGTTGGGCATGTTACTTCCGCCCATTGGTTTTTTGAGCACTTACGTTTATTGGAAACACGGATGTGTCAATGTAAAAATGGCGGCACTTTTAGCCATAGGCGCCTTTTTTGGGGGATTTTTCGGGGCAAAGCTCGCCATTTATCTTCCGACTTTCACCTTGAAAAGGCTTTTTGGTTTTGTTCTATTATTCGCCGCTTTAAGGATGATCCTTGGGAAATGAGCTCGGTAATTTTTTTCATCCAACACCCCCAGATGCCAAGCAGTAGGGTTAGGGTTTTGAACCTTTTACCCCATCTGAAAGGCTTGGAGTTTAAAGTAGTTCCTTATCCTCAAAAAATATGGGAAAGGTTTAAGGTTTTTAAAAGCTTAAGGAACTTTGACCTGGTTTTTTTACAAAAGAAGATGCCCACTGTTTTTGAATCTCTTCTTTTGAGAAAATGTTCAAAAACTTTGATCTTCGATTTTGATGATGCAATTTACGTAAGGCATGATGGAAAGGAGAGTTTTACCCGTAAAGCCCGATTTGAATCTATCGTAAAAAGATCAGATTTGGTCATAGCGGGTAACCGGATCCTTGCCGATGAAGCGAGAAAGTACAATCAAAATGTTGCTATTTTGCCTTCGGCAGTTAAAGTTTCAAACATTCCCCTCAAAAATTACGCGATAAAAAATGAACGATTAATTATAGGATGGATCGGTACGGCTATTAATTTGCCTCATTTAAAAATTATGGAATCAGTTTTTAAAAAGCTTTCTGAAGAGTTTCCTTTAGAATTGAGGATAATTTCGTCGAAATCAATGGAAATGAAGGGCATTAATACGACCTTTATCCCGTGGAGATTAGAAACCCAAGAAGATGAAATATCAAAATTTGATATAGGGATAATGCCTTTACCGGATAATCCTTATACCCGTGGTAAATGTGGGTATAAGGCGCTTCAATATATGGCTTGTTGCATTCCGCCTGTTGTGTCAGATGTGGGAGTAAATTCGGAGATTGTGAGACACGGAGTGGATGGTTTTGTGGCTAAGGACCAAGAGGATTTTTACTTTTATTTAAAACTTTTTCTTAAGGACGAAAATTTGCGCAAAGAAATGGGGCTTAACGCTTGGAAAAGGGCCAAGGAAAACTATTCAATAGAGGTAATCTCCAAACGCCTTTTGGAGTTACTTTTGAGTTTTTCAAAAAGAAAAAGTCAGGGTTTATTAGAATGGCCGTAAAGTAGAGAGAGGCAATACCAATAGCTACAAGAAAACCACCGGAGAGAAAGGCAATATTGTGACTTTTAGTAATATCAAACACATAACCTGCCAATATTGGACCTGAAACGCCTCCTATGGCCCAGAACAAAGATAGATAGCCGAGTATGGTACCCACATTTTGTATTCCAAATATTTGAGGTACCATTGCAGTCCTTATGGGGCTTGTTCCTCCGAAACCAAAGCCAAAGATGAACATTAAGGGGAATATGCTCCATGGATTTTTTAAAAAAGGAAGAAGGGAAATACCAATCAGGTCTAAGCACATGAATATGATGAGGACTTTTTGTGTCCAAATTGTTTTACGAGATACCATGCGGAAAAAGTTCCCAAAAGGGAACCCAGATTACTGAAGCTAAGAGTTAAAGCGGCCAGAGAAAGCGGCATGCCCAAATCAGTAGCATAAGGCACTATATGAATGGAGAGGAAGTGAAAACCGGCACTTATTACAAGACCTGTAATTAATAACATCCATAAGGAAGGGTTTCTAAAAAAGATAAGGTCAAATTTTCCTATCCTTTTTTCTTTAATTCTGAAATGAATTTTACGATATTTCCAAAGCTGAAACAGTATAGGGAGAAAAAACAGCCAAAGAAGAACCGAAAGGCTAAAAGAAGTCATTCGCCATCCGAATTTTTCGAGAAGGGTGGCGAGAAAAGGCGGAAGAAATAGTTGCCCAAAGGGAATGCCCAAAAACGCGAAACTTAGCATTTTTTCCTTTTTTTCTGGGAATACTTTAGAGATGGTTGCGCTTATTGGAGCGTAAGAAGAAGCTACACAAAGACCTATACCCAATCCATAATAAATATAAAGTTCTAAGAAGGATCTCGCTGTAGTTATCAATAAATAGCCTAAAGAACCACAGACCAATCCGCTTAGAACCACAGGAAAGGCTCCCCATTTGTCTGTTAATCTTCCAGATAATAAGCTTGAAATTCCGTAGACTATAAGAGAGGCTAATATTATACCAGAAACTAAAGCTCTACTGAAGCCAAATTCGTTGGCTATTACCTTAAAGAAAACTCCAAAAGAAAGCTGTGAGCCAAAAGTTATCATAAGAAGCAAAAAAACAGGAAAATACAAACATACCTTTTTCTTAAGCAAAAATTATACCTTATAGGTCTAAACGCTGCGGTTTATGTATTTAGGGCTTAAAGGTTTAAAGAAGTTAAGGATTTTTGGCTTTTTCTGCCAATTCTTGCAAAATTTTGCCAAATTCTTGCAAGTATTCTTCTTTGCTGTGATAAGAAGGAAGTTCCCACTTCATAGTGTTTAGGTTCTTTATTACCGTTGGGATCCAGTTATAAGGTATGAAGATTAAAATTGAACCTTCCGGGAAGAGTCTACGCGACTTCATTCCGTGGGCCAATTCCGGGATTAAGAAGTTTATTTTCTTTTTCTTAAAGGGGTAAATATATATCCAAGCGCATCCCATAACGGGGGTGGTTTTAGATACGTATAATTCACCTGTGGAGAAACTCGCAGCTCTCATAAGGATTTCTGCCTGGGCAGGTGTCGCAGAAATGATCAACAGATCTGGGTTAAAGGGGATGTTCTTTAATTTGGAATAAAGAACATAATTAACCACATTCCTCTCAAACCGGGGGATATATTGATAAAACACGTAATTTGCCCTCGCTTCATCAAATATGCCGAGTTTGGGACCGATTTGCCCGCTTTCGGCAAAAGGAGCCATTTCTTCCATTCCAAGCAGAAACTTGCCGACGCAGGTTTCTTCATTTTCTCTTGAAAAATAAAAAGGTTCCTCCGTCTCCTGGGCTTCAACAATGAGCTCACAAAACGATAATTTTTTGGTCAGAGAAAGTGCCTTTACCCCTTCAGGCTTAAAAAACAGAAATTTAACCCCAACAGGTTCCCTAATTAAGTTTAGCTTTTCGAATATTTCAAACACAAGTTAATTATATCCGTCTTTTTACCTAGTAGTGTCTCATTAATTGTGTAAGACTTTAAGAGGTAAAAAGGGCATGGTAGCTTCCCTGATGATTAATACCCAAAAATTACCAAAGGAGGTGGAAGCTACCATGAAACCACGAAAGCAAAA
>Ga0105158_1000335_pt1 | contig 20738 bp, 21 predicted proteins | sample LHCtaG_FD_81567 | JGI IMG/M metagenome (GOLD analysis project Ga0105158, IMG submission 81567) | Hot spring microbial communities from Little Hot Creek, USA to study Microbial Dark Matter (Phase II) - LHC4sed_matched | ecosystem: Environmental > Aquatic > Thermal springs > Hot (42-90C) >...
ACCGAGTTCTCTACAACGTTCTTCCACCACTCTAAGCGCAGAACCGGAGCATGCTGAAACCGTCGGCCTACCAGGTCTTATTATTCCCGATTTCTCAAAGGCTATCTTCTCTACAGTGTCACCGAGATGTTTAGTATGCTCTAAAGACACGTTTGTTATGACTGATACGAGGGGTTCGCAAGCATTGGTGGCGTCTAGCCTACCGCCCATCCCTACTTCGACAACAGCTACATCGACTTTCTTATCCGAGAAGTATTTGAAAGCCATAGCAGTATTACACTCGAAAAAAGTCGGAAACCTCCCGAGCTTTTTAGAAACCATCTCCCCCGCTTCCCTTATCTTCCAGTAGTATTCTACAACCTCCTTCTTGTCTATTTCACGACCATCAACAACTATTCTTTCAGTAAACCTGCAAAGATGAGGCTTCGTGAACACTCCTACTCTGAAACCACTTTCCCAAAGGATTGAGCTTATTGTTGCAACGGTAGAACCCTTGCCATTAGTACCCCCCACTAAGATTATGGGATAATCCTTCTCAGGATTTCCGAGCTCTTCTAAAAGCCCTTTAATGACATCTAGCCCAAGCTTAATTCCTCTAAGGTCGTAGAGCTCCCGTAAAACCTTGAAGTATTCCTCCTCCACAGTACTGCTCAATGCTTAAAGCACCTCCTGCCTGTGAAAAGCATTGCAACACCCCTCTTGTCCGCAGCCTCTATGACTTCAGTGTCGCGTTTCGAGCCTCCTGGCTGAACAACGTATTTCAAACCAGCGTCTGCAATAGCCTCTATACTATCTGGAAATGGGAAGAAGGCTTCTGAAGCCAATACGCATTCTCTCAAAACCTCTTCGGGCTTAAGCCCGTTTCTACGACAATACTCTAAAGCACGAGGAATTGCAAGCTTTACTATAGCATCCACCCTATTAGGTTGTCCTCCACCTATCCCTATAGTATGGTAGTATCCTTTAGTGTATTCTCTCGCAACAACTACAGCATTAGAGATGACGTGTTTTACAGCAAGGCATGCGAACCTAGCTAACTCGAGCTTATCCTTTGGGAAAACATTTTTAGTAACGAGCCTGAACTCTGAAGCCTCCGTATAACCCATGTCCCTATCCTGAACCAAGAGCCCTCCTGAAATAAACCTGTAATCCTTCTGAACAGTCTTTCTCAAATCACCTACTTCGATAAGCCTAACATTCCTATTATCCTCGAGTATTTCTAACGCGTCCTTTGAGAAAGAGGGAGCTACTACAACTTCTACAAACCTTTTAGAGAGGAATCTTGCAACTTCTTTATCCACATCATAGGAGAAGCCTAGGACACTACCGTAGGCGCTTACAGGATCACTACCCCATGCTATTTTCAGAGACTCAAGCGGCGTCGGACCGGTTGCGGCAGCGCATATACTCCTATGCTTTACCACAACCGAGCTGAAGCCGTATTCCATAAGGTCAACGACAACCCATATTGCTGCCTCAGCATCAAGGAAATTGTTGAAGGACATGGGCCGGCTAAACGGCCTACGTGCCCCAGCCAGGTTAAGGCCTTGAGAATCCTGCGAGACATATAGTTGAGCAGACTGATGCCAATTCTCACCATACTTAAGGTTCTCAGACTTTTCATAGCTTAGATAGAGTAGTTCTCTCCCCAGGAGGAGCTTTGATAATAGTCTTGAGATCTCCTGCTCGTATTTCGCAACCATTTTCATCGCCTTCACTGCGAGAAGCGTTCTAGTTTCGCTTGAAACATCGCCTTTTGAAGAGAGTTCCCCTAAGATTTTATCATAGTCGTCAGGGTCGCAGACCACAGTAACGTCCGTAAAGTTCTTGACAGCAGCTCTTAACAACGTTATTCCACCGATATCAATCCTTTCGACAAAATCCTCGATCTTCATGCTCTCATCAGGGAGCGGGTAAGGGTTTACAACGATCATGTCGAAGAGAGGGGCATTAATCTTCTTAATCTCCTCCATGTGAGACGGGTTAGAACGGGATGCGAGGATCCCCGCATATATTAAGGGGTGTAGCGTTTTAACCCTTCCGCCTAGCATGCTTTTGAAACCAGTTATCTCAGAAACATCCCTGATCTCAAGACCTGCTTCGACAAGCCTCCGCCTAGTGCTCTCAGTTGCGTAAAGCTTGAAACCAAAGTTGAGAAGGTCCTTAGCAAAAGCCTCCAGTCCCCTCGTATCCGAAACTGAAATCAGCGCAGCCCTATCTATCATTCCCCGATTGGCGTTAAACATCCTGCTTAAATGTTTAACTTAAAAAACTGGTCATCGAAATTATTATAGTCCCAGAACAGTTTTACGTTAAAAATTAATACTACTTTTACAGCATGTTTTTTCATGGCTTTAAATGTGATAGAAGTGAGTTCGACAACTGAACAACAGTTTATCGATATTACTGAAAGGGTTGAAGAAGTTGTTAGGAAAAGCGGTGTCAAGAATGGTGTTTGCTTCCTCTACGTCCCCCATACTACCGCAGGTATAACTATAAATGAGAATGCCGACCCGAGTGTGGTCAGAGACATTATAGACACGCTTGAACGCTTAGTACCTGTTGGCGGACGCTACAGACATTTGGAGGGGAACGCCCATGCTCACATAAAGTCTAGCATACTCGGCCACTCAGCTTGCGTCCTTGTTGAAGACGGTAGGCTTATACTCGGAACCTGGCAGGGAATATTCTTCTGTGAGTTCGACGGGCCTAGGAGAAGAAAGGTCCTAGTTAAAACAATCAGAGAACAAGATTAATCATATTCGTATCTAAGTTTCTAGCCTATTCTAGGACTGGGAGCCTAAAGCCCGTGATCGAAGTCAGAGCCCCTACTGCGCTCCAAGCCTCAGAGCTTAATCGGCGTTGAGTAGGAGCCTCCGAACCCCTGTCTTTCAAAGACAATGCTTTAGCAAGCAGGGGTGACGAGACTATGACTGACGAGAGCAGCCCGCTTAAGACCCCGATTGGAGAAAGAAGTGATACTAACAAGCCTGACACTATTCCTATGATAATCATCAGCGTAGCGGCTATCAGCATTGTTGTCCGAGATTTCGTGCTCAACGGGTATTCTACGAAAATAACTCTTCCGCCTGAAGCATCAATAAGGACTCTATAGACCTTGCCCTTGTAGGCGTACTCCATGAGCCACAGTGGGTAGTGGACTAGCCCAAGATAATTCACCTCAGCCTTATCAACACCCTTAAACCCGCTACAACTCTTGCGTGCTTCAGACATTGCTTGATTGACTATGAAATGGTAGGCCGTATTGTATGCTTGACGATAGTCTAGCGTTGGAAGGTAGAACTTGCTCTTCTGAGCCTGATTCGGGTTGAAAAAGCTTCTGCCCCTGACAGAGAAGGAGAGTGTTTCGGCGAAACCGTCTAGCCACGTTCCTGTGCGCGTGGCAAGTATGGACATGTTCTTAACCTCAATATAGTTTGCTTGATTACCATGGTAGGAGCATGAGGAGTATGCTTTGCAGCTGAAAACGTGGTACGGGATGTTGTAGAGCTCAGCCTTGTGAAGGTTTGCTTCAGCGTTAAAGTCTTCAGGCACACCGTATCTGCGGAGGATGAACTGGGTGGCTTTACGCCATGCTGAAGCACTGTCGACGTAGGCGGGGAACATGTAGTACTCCCATTTCTTCCCTGTTGAAGCCTCGAAGGTATGGCCGCAGTACGGGCAGACTACTATAGATGCTGCTTGGGGAGCTGTTATGGTTGCGTTACAGTTTGCACATGTTAACTGCCTGAGGCTCATTTCCACTTCTCCTCTCTAACATCGCTTATAGACTTCCGCGTAAGAAATAAGCCCGCTATGCAAGATAGGATGAATATGAAAAAACCGAGTGAAGGAGCATCTCCCCCAGAAAAAAGTGTTAAAGGAAGGATTAGTGTTCCAGCTAGTATTGCGAGGAATGCGCCAATCATGTAAAGAACCCTCTGGCCTAAGAAAACCGGTTCGGAGACTCTTAGGAATTGCAGATTGTAACCGGATATGCTTGCTCTATACATCCCACCCCTATACTTGTACACTATACTCCATAGTGGAGCAAGTACAACCCAGAAGGAATCTACTTGGGATTCGCAAGAGTAGTAGTAAAAACCGTCAAGACGTTTTGAAGAGCGTATACTTTCCCTCATTTGGTCTTCAGCCATATCTTTAAGTTCGTCAATAGCTTCTTCAGGAGATATTTCAGCATTTAAAACTTGAAGCCCAATCTTCTTCCAGTCTACTGATTCTATTGGATGGGCAGTGACAGTTTTAACCTGAGATATAAGCTCTTGAAGACCATACTCAGAAGCCTCTCTCCTAGCCTCTACAGCAAGCCTTAGAGAAGTGTTGAAAGAGCCTCTTTCGACGACTGTTTTAGTAACTGCTCTCTTCCCTCTGTACTCGGTTTCTCTTCTAAAGCCGACCCACCCGCCCTTAACCGAGACATCCCCTAGGAGAATCGGGACATAAGACCCTTGGGCTTCAACGATTTCGATATCGCCGTAGACCCTGCTCATGTCAGGGTCGTTCCTCATCCTGTTCCAGAACGCTTTAACAACCTCATCCCTCGTGCGAGTCGGTATTATGAATATGTCAAACCTTCCGGTTGAGAACCAGTTGACTGTGCCGCAGTACTCACAAACGCAGACGATTGACTCAGGAGTATAGTTTAATGGCCCGTTGCAGTTAGAACATTTGAAAACCCTCTCCGCAGCCGTTGATTCAGTCAACGCTTACCCACTTTGGAAACTATTACTCCAACAACCACTATTATTATGAGTGAAACACTCAGGTTAAGAAGCAGGTTTCCAGTGAAAAATGTTAGGAAGAGGGAGAAGCCAAGGCAGGAAATTATCAGTCCCCAGACCAGGTAATACTTCCAATCGGCGGCTAGAAGCGAGAAGAATACTGTGTACAACCCGAGTAAAACCAGCGGTAGTGAAACAAGGATGAGAGGATCACCATACCCTGTAGAAAACAATACGCCATCTATAGCGATCGAGATTAACAGGACTGCGAGCGCATACCCCCCGTATCCAGCTTTCCTACTCATACGAATTCTAAAGCCATGAACAGCTCTAAACGTATATAGCTTTTTCCCCTACTTACGCGCATCAACAGCGGGAAGATGGTTTAAGACATTCACAGGATGTTTTCCTCGACATGATTAGACGTCTAAAGGATTCTGATTAAACTCCTATTCTCTTTTCTCCACAACTATCTTGCAATTGGCCACTATCGCAGTGATTACTCCTAAAGCAGCCATCCACGGGGCCAAGATGGCGCCTACAACCCCTAGGGTAACAGGGATTTCAAGCAATGTCTCATTCTTCTCGTCCTTGACGATTATTCTTCTAACATTCCCCTCGTGAATAAGTTTTTTAACGGTTTTTACAAGGTCCTGTGATGAAATAGAATACTCCTCTCTTAAAACCCTGTCTGTAGCAGTACATGGCTTCATCAGGCAATTCCTTGCCGCATCTTTAGCAATGTTTCAACAGGCTTCACTCCACAAAAGTGTAAGGAGATTACTGGAGTTTTGCTCCGCAGTTCATGCAGAACTTGGCATTGGCTGGAATCTGGGAGCCGCATTGGGGACAGTTTATCGTAGCCTGCAGGGGTGCTCCACAATTCATGCAGAAGCGTGCTGTAGCAGGGTTCTGTGTTCCGCATTTAGGACACGCTACGGTGCTGGGCGGGGAGGGAGCAGGCGGCTGCGATGGTGGTGGAGGAGTTGCTTGAATAGGCGAGCCGCAGTTAGGACAGAATTTGCTTGTCGAAGGCACCTGCGCCTTGCAGCTTGGGCATATTACCATGGGTGTTGCAGCAGCTTGTTGCATTAGCTGGGGTATTAGAACTATGCCTGTCCCAGCGGCAGCACCAGGTGATTTGCTCAACGACTCTGCAACGCTCTTCGTAGTGTCCATCGCAAGAACCTGCGTAGCCGCGCCGCCGGTCTGCCTTATCCAGAAAAGCCTGTCCCTGTACTCCGGCGTAGTATCCATCCCTTCAAACTTCAGGTCTATGAGGTCTATTCCAACGCGTTTGAACTCCTCGTCGATAGCAGCCTTAACCTTGAACGAGACTTCTTCAAGCTTCGTAAAGACTGTAGCAAGATCGTATTTCGCAAGCTGGGTTATCAGCCTCTCGTTCATAAAGCCTCTGAGAAAGTTGTTGACGGCCTCCGTGCTATAAGCGCTCTGGCCGCCGACAACCTCCATTACGAACGTTTTAGGATCGCTTATTTTAAACCAGAAAGACCCGTAGAACTTGAGTGGCGCAAGCTCTGTTGTTTGACCGCTTGCTCCAAACAATCCTTTGAACTGCTTAGTTGATACGAATATTACTGTCGCCTTAAACGGAGTTGTCTCGAAGCCAGCTATTCTCGACAGTACCCCTGTTAGGAGTGGGAGGTTCATCGTCGTCAAAGTATGCCTACCCGGGCCAAGCACATCGTATGCTTTACCGTCTCTGAAGAATATTGCTGCCTCATACTCGTGGACTATTAGTTGCGCACCCCAGGTTATCTCCTCCTTAGGATACCTCCAGACAATATCGTCGGCAGAAGCCCCAACCCATTCTATTATCTGAGGCATGTTAAGCACCTCCCTTAATGGATACTATTGCCTCCTCCCGGGAGGCGAATGCTGACTCGAATTCCAGCAGCTTAGACTCTAATTGTTTAAGAAGATTCGGAAGCATGTCGAGGCTTCCTGCAGTAGCGGTTCTACTCGCTTCGCCAGCTAGTCTGGATATCTCGTCGCAAGCCCCTAGAAGCCGGTAGTCGTAGTCCATAAGCCTGTCAAGCTCATCCTCCCGAACCTTAACAAGGTCGAAGAACCCTGAGTAACCGTAATCAGCATGCTCAACCTTATTTATAACCCTATCCATTATAGCGGTAAGCCTGTTCAGCGTCTTAAACAATTCAGCAGCCTCAGCGTCCGCAGCCTCCTTAATAACATTCTTCAAACCCGACCTTGCTACTTCAAGCTTCTTAATCATAAAATCCCTAAGGAGCTTGTCAGCCTCCCTCCTAACCTCCTTCTGCTTATAACCCCTGTAACCAGGGATGTAAGAAGCAATCTTCTCAGACAAGCCTCTTTTCTCCTCATATTCTTTAATGAATTCGCTCATTTCCATATAGCATTCTTCAGACTAGTTTAAAAACATTTAACCGGCGAGCAATAAATGAAGCGATGCTGTTCAAAGCATCCGGATTTCTTCAAGCGGTCTAACCTTCATAACTTCAGGGTTAAGCAGGTTGCTTGGGGCAACACCCTTCAAAAGGCTTATTATGTTTTCAGCAGCGGTTTCCGCAAGCCTCTTCCTAGCTTCTAAAGTAGCACTGCCTATGTGGGGAGTTAAGACAACGTTACTCAATTCCAATAGTGGATTATCAGCATCGATAGGCTCCTTTTCGAACACGTCGAGAGCAGCCCCCGCTATCCAGCCCTCTTTAAGAGCCTTAGCCAACGCAGCCTCATCCACAACCTGACCTCTAGATATGTTAACTAAATAGGAGGATTTCTTCATTGCCTTGAGTTCTTCCTGGCCTATCATCTTCATCGTCTCAGGGGTTAGGGCAACGGAAAGAACTAGGAAGTCTGCTTTCGACAATACTTCTTCAAACGGAGCATAGCTTATCCCAAGCTCGTCTTCAACCCTAGGCTTCCTAGTCCTACTGTAGTAGATAACCTTCATGCCAAGTCCCCTAGCTCTCTTCGCTATTGCCTGACCTATTGCTCCAAGCCCCACTATACCCAGGGTCTTGCCCACTATCCCCGACCCCAGCATGAGAGTTGGAGACCAAGCTATTTTCCACATGCCGTTTCTCACAAATCTGTCTGCTTCGACGATTCTTCTCGCGACCGCGAATACGAGGGCGATTGCAAACTCTGCGACAGCGTCTGTAAGAACCCCCGGGACGTTGGTGACGTAAACCCCCTTAGCAGTTGCTTCCTTAAGCTCTATGTGGTCGTAGCCAGCGCTCATCGTGCTCAGAACCTTAAGCCTCTTAGCCCTCTCCAAAACCTCCTTATCTATTCTCTCGCTCAAAAGTATGAGCGCGGCATCCTTGTCCTCTAAGCCCTTGATCAGAAGGTCTCGAGGCACAGGGTATTCCGAATCGTAAACCTCAACTTCACATTGTCTTTTAAGAATCTCTATAGCAGACTCCTGTATCCTGCGCGAAACGAAGACCCGCGGCTTCACGGAAGCGTTTAGAAAGCCTTAGTTTTTAAACCTAAGGAACAGGGTTCAAACAGGCGTTAAAACAATTATTTTAGGATAGAAATCGTTGTGTTTAACGGTTCTCTCATGCACTATTTTAAGCCCAGCCTTGCATGAAGCCTCTTTCACATAATCTGGTTTAAGAGATATCAGCACTATTCTTCCGTTTTTCTCCAAAACCCTACTCATCTCCGTCAGGCATTGAGAGTATAGTGGATAAGGGGCTATTTTCAACAATGGCCTAGTACCGTATGGGGGGTTTGTGATTATTCTATCGACTTTAAAATCAACGAGTTTAGAAAGCCTTTTGCAATCAACTTTTTTGAAAACTATCTTGTCTCCAAGCCCCATGGCTTCAGCGTTTAAAACAGCACCCTCCAAGAAATATTCAGAAACATCGAAGCCGTAGATTTTAACACCGTTTACTGCAAGCACTGTCTCAATGAGTATGGTGCCGCCTCCGCACATGGGGTCTAGCACAGTCATCCCGGGTCTCACATCAGCCAGCTTAACCATCGCGTAAGCTATAGACGGCTTTATGGCGGCGGGATGGATGAAAACGAAGTATCTCGTATGGAGATACTCTTCTTTAAGCAATCCTATGAAGCATGCGTCGTCAACGATTTCTACGAAAACATTTGTCTCAAAGTCTTCAAGCCTGACTTTAAGGCCATATTTGTCAACTAACGCTTTACCAGCTATTTTCTCAACATCTATACTCGTATACTCATGCTCACCCCTCCTCTCGCAAGTAACCCGGAAAGAAGAAGCCTTAAGAAAATCCTCTGGGAAATCTATTTCCAGCATTCTCTCATAAATCTCCTCCAGGCCATTTCTATCCTTACTAATCTTGAAGGAACCCAAGTATTCTATGACAGAATCTACGCTTCTGAGTAATGTAATACTGGAAATTTTCGATTCCGGCAGTTGAGCAATAAGCTTCCCAGGAACATGAAGCGGGTTATCTTCAACAACACACCCTGTTTTCTCTCCAATCTCCTCTTTAACTATGTCTTCGATGCCCGGTGGAAACGTTACCAGGATCTTCACTCTGAACAATACAGATAATAACCTTTTTATAACTTTTCGTAATGAAGAATATTGGATTAGAATCTAAAGCAAGATTTAAAAATGAATGGAAAGCTTTGAAGCTAACAAATAATGACACGCTGTATGAGGCTGAGCGTGTTCACGAGCATTTTCATACTAACTCTTTCAACATCTTTTCTATGGGTAAATGCTTCAAACCCGGAAGGCAGCTCTATAGTTATAAGGCTCGTCGAAGAGAAACCCTTAGTAGAAATATCAGGTAGTATTTTTAATTTTACAGATATCGTTGAAAAACTGAGGACACAAGGTTACGAGCTTAGGAAGGCTGAAGAGCTTCCTGAAGGCGGCTACTTTATATCCTTTCCCGTAGACTGGAGTAGTAGTGGTAAATTCCTATTCCTTTACGATTTGACAGAGATACTGCCATACTTAGCTAAGCCGGTGGTGATCGCTATGGAACACCCTGTATCACTACGGGTTACTCACAATCTTACAGAAACCTGCGTTTACGAGAACAAGCATTTATCGATAACAATAGAGAGTATAGAAGTGGATGTTTGGATGATGTCTTTATCCCTAATTGTTCTATTTGTAGTTCCATCATCATGTACTTTAGTCCTAGCCCTATGGATTAGGAGGGTTTTAAAACGTAGCCAATTAGAAGAATATCACTCCGCTTCGAAAAAGATTAACAAGCTAATGATTCTTTTCAACTATATTCCTCTAGCCATACTCCTCGCCGGATTCTTCATAGTTTTCCTGCCTGTCCCCCCTTTCCTAGGATTGCCTTTAACCGTTTCCGTAATACTTAGGATGAGTTTCGCATGGGCTATGCTACTTACCTTTGTATTAACACTGATATTCCCCTTTGTTTCTTTATTACTGATTTGGATGAAGATTCATAGCAAGTATTTGAAACCAGTTTTGAAGGAAATCTCTTTGATTAAAAAAATGCTGAAATACGAAAAGGAGATTGGAAGATTCTCGGTAATCATGAATCTTTTGCCAGTGCTCCTCATAATTACTATTACAACAATAAATATTCTTGCATATGATCCCTTGTCTAAATTAATTCATCCTTTGCTTTTACAACAGTTTTTCATAATCATTGGTTTTCTAATGGGTTTTGTAGCAATGTCAGTAATAATAGACAGGTTGTCTCAGGGGGTTAAAATTCCTGTTGATGAGAGACTAGCTAGAATATTTTCGGAAGCAGTCTCTAAAGCAGGCTTGGGAAAAGCGCCTCCGATAATAAAGGCTAAAACGTTCTATGGAACGGCTGCGAACGCAGGAGTGATTGGATTATTCAGAAGAAAGATAATTGTGACGGAGATGGCCGAGGAGAATTTGAACGATGAAGAATTAAATATGGTACTTCTTCACGAAATCGGCCATATAAGACACACTCACATACCTGTAATCATTATCTTAGCCGTAGTATCTGCTTTCCTATTGGGCAACTCATCATTGGTATTGCCGGATTTTTTAAAGAAGATATTGAAGCAGGCTTTTAATGCATCCGATGCATTAATCATACTGACGATTTCTCTGGTTTACATCACCCTATACGCATTATGGTTTCTAACCCTATACTTCGTAATGAGAATTTTCGAAATGAAAGCTGACGCCTTCGCTTTGAAAATCGGTATGAATCCCGAGGTTTACGTAAAAGCGCTCGTTAAGCTCTCCGTTCTCAACTTTACTCCCCTAGAGCTTCCTAAATTACAGGAGGCTTTTGAAACGCATCCGGCGGTCACAAAGAGGCTCAGGAAAACAGCCATTAAGTATGGCATAGGAGAGGAGAGACTGAAAGAACTAGTGGATATGGTCATTAAAGAATTTTATGAGAAAGGATTGTAAGTTGCAATAACATTCTGAACATAGTCGCTGAGGCTTAAATATTTCTTTATAACAACATCTAGTCTATAATGTTTAGTCTCCGCAATACCTCCAGGGAGGTTTCCGGAGTTAGTCTCTCGGGCCTAGATAGGTTTCTGAAAACTTGCGAAACGTATATGAGCATGGAAACACTGTTACCGTCTAGGAACAGTACTTTAACGTTCTTAAACTGTTTCAGAGCATTCTGAGAACTGGAGTCTAGAGGACTTGTCGTAAGCAGGATTAACTTATCCAGTCTCCTGCTTTCAGCTAAATCTATTAACGGTTCTATGCTGCTTCTTCCAAGCGTTTCCTCAGGTTTTAAAGCCCTAATTATAACTCCCACTTTAGCACCTCCGGCACTACTGTCTGTGAAAAGCAGATCCACTTCCCTCTTCCTCGTCAGGGACACGCTTATCCTCTTCCTACCGAGGAAGTTCTCCCTGCCTAGTCCCGTTTCTATCAGAGTTGCTAATGCTTGTTCAATCACCATACTCCTTTCAGAAGGCTTCTCAATATTGTAGAACTTGGATAGTATTTGGTTTATAACATCGCTATCAGGCTCGATTGGTACCACTATCTCCATAAATGGCAGACCCATTTTAGTAATCGCCTCCATGACTATCTCGTTGTCAACGAAAATCGGCTCAGTAAGCCCTTTGCTAATCCTGTCTGCAAGTATCTCAACGCACGTAAAGCATTCGGAGAGCAGCCGCCTTATCTCGCCTCCAGAGTTTGCCCATAACAGTTTCACACTATTCATTGGAAACATTCCCGTGTAACCATCACTGTCCTTATCCAAGTAGAGGGCTTTCACATACTTGTCAACAATGTCCTTAGCCTCTTCAACGCTTATTTTCTCAAGGCTTATTGGCGCTGAAGAAACTCTACTAACTATGGCTGGCGCAACTCTGAACCTCTGGCTTTTCAAATCTTCGAACATTCTGGGCGTTAGAAGCAAGAGTATGAATAATCCTCCCGGACCATTATCAATAATCCTTTTCAAAGTATGGAAGAAAACATCAACATTGTCTTCTGAAAGAGTTTCAACTTCATCCACAACTACTACGAAGGGAGCGTTGCTGACGATTTTTGAAAGATTAACTATCGTCGTTAGAAACTTCAAAGCATTATCATCAGATTCTCTAACATAGTCATTAATATGCTTCATACCCCAACCGCCGTAATAAGAATGCGGCAACCAAAGTATCCATTTCGCCAAATCAGGATCGACAAACTTTCTGGACTTATAGGGTTCGAACCTTATTTCAAAGATGTGCGAAAGTTCTTGAACCTCGATTTTTGCAAGCTTGGTTATTTCCAAGATACCTTTCTCCACCAACTCGCTTACCGACCTGAAGTCTCTAAGAACCATATCCAGAACCTCGCTCGCAGTCCTTCCTCTTCTCCTCCCCAACAGCAGTGAGAAAACGCTTGTTGAAACAGCTTCATCGATCATCCCCGGTGCCATTCTAGATATTAAGACTTGATGCAACCTTAACGACAATTCTCTCAAAAAAGCTTCTCCACCGAGAGATTCGACAACCTTTGTGGCGAAGAATATTAGCGAAGGCCTGTAGACAGAGTCTTGAATAGTAGAAAGATAGGAGAAAGGCTGGCTTGGCTTCTCTTGGCTTAACAAGTATTGAAGGTGTAGCGCTAGGTGGGTCTTCCCGCTTCCAGCATCTCCGATAAGCATGTCTATTTTAGGTTCCTCAAGCTCGAAAGAGTACTCGATTTCCTCCCTAATTCTTCTAAGCGCGTTGACCCTTGATTCTCCACCGAGTATCCATACCCTAGTGGGGACTGGGGTTAGTGGAAACGGGTTTGCTTCAAGCATTAAAGGATAATACTTATTTGATGATGACATAATGATAAACACCTCTCACGGTCTTCACGCCTTCACTAGGCTCTCCACTCCCAGTGTGAAGTTGTACAACGTAGGGATTGCTGCTGTTCAACTCTATAATCTTCCTATCGAATTCGTCGTGTGCAATACCCAGCTCGCTTACCAACTTCATCCGCAAGTCAGATATTTTAACATATGGTGCTATAGGACTTGTCTTCACAAGGTTGCTGTAAGCAGACTTTAAAGCGTTTATGAAGAACTCGTCAGACACCTGTCTAATTCTCAAGTACTTGAATAGTTTTAAACTCTTAGCTTTATTCATGCAATACTCTCTGCCAGCCTCCGTTGTTCTGTATTTAACTACTCTACCTTTAACTTTAACAGGCTCTAAATACCTCTTTCTGACAAGTTCTTGAAACTCTTTTTCACCCAACCGACTGGCTTTCTTAATATCGCTCTTAGAAACTCCCTTAGGGCTGTCTGCATTTACTAATGCCAACAGTTGGAACTCGTTCAGCCACTATCACCTCTTTAATCCGAACTACAGGGATTTTTAAAGCTTCTCTAAAAAACAATTGCAAGCTTAAATATCGCAATATAGAGTTAGATTCAAGATATAATGCAAAAACGCAGAAACAACTCTTTAAGAAAAAAGCTGAACATTTCTTTTCCAGACGTAAAATTCAAGTGTATATTTTGTGGAAAATGCTGCATGAATACGAATACGAATGAGAGAAAAATAGTTCTAACTAAGAAGGATGTTGAGAGAATATTGAGCGTAACGAAGCTTAAAATAGAAGACTTTGCTAATGAAAACATTGATGAGAAATACCCGTATGTTATGAAGCTGGTTTCTGGGAAATGCTTTTTCTTAGATTCTCACAGCATGTGCACAATATATTCTGACAGACCGTTAGTATGCAGGTTTTACCCTTTTCTCATGCGTAAAATCGGTAAGAGGTATGTATTCGAGGTGGATCCATCGTGCTCAGGATTAGGCGGTGGGGAAAAACTCACTGAAGAATATTTCCTAACGCTTATGAAAGAAGCTGAGAAGAGCTTAGAAGAGCTTTAAAGAGTACGCGGAGCCCCACAGTTGGGGCATTTAACCTCGCTCTCAGGGTAAATCGTCCCGCAATACTTGCAGGTAAATGTTGAAACCGCTGGCTGGGGGACTTGAGAAGGATGAGTAACCTGTATCTCAATGGTTCTACTGGTTGCGTCCGGACGGCCTTCTACGGCAGCGACTCCCTTGAGACTCCATACTACAATCCTATCTAAACTCTTGAAGGAGGGCTGAGCACTGAGCGGAATCGCTATTTTGAACGGGAAGCTTTGAACAAAGCCTTCGGGAATGCGCATTGTCCCCGTCAACGGATGCTTCGTTGAAAACAGTATTGCAGACTCCCAAACCTGTTGCTCGATTTCTCTCTTAAGGGCCGCGTCGTAAACTCGCCTTATTCTACGCATTTTTTCAACGCATTCAAGCTCGCAACGGATTTCGGTGCAATCAAATTCTTCTTGAGACTCTACTTGGACAATACCCTCCACACTATCGCCCAGGATGAAAAACGGTTTTTTCAACTCTATTGTTAAACGTGCTTTGGGAGGAGTCACTTTCTCCTTAAGCTTCTTAAACACACTCATCCCTGAAAAATGAAGTTTCTCCTAGAAATATTTAAACTTGATTCGCCTAATCATAAGAATCCTTAGGAGCTCGTAGAGGAAGAAGACAACCCCTAAAAACAGAATTATTGTTGAGAACAAGTAGCTTAAAAAATCTTCAGGCTTCATGATTAGAAGTTCAATAAACAGGGCTATTGTGAAGAAAATAAAGTAAAAAAGAAAGCGGCGAAAAATGAGTTTTGAGAATTCCACATAGTGCTTCAAGTAAATTCTCTTCACCGCATATCCTTCTTTCCGGAGTTCAATCAACCCGGCTGATTGAAGCCGGTTTAGGTGGTTAAAGGTTTCAGAAGGGCTTAGCCTCACGCCAGCCTGAACCTGTTTAACAGAAAGAGGCCTACCTTTGCTCAGCAAGTAGCGGTATACGAGTAGAGTTTTCCCCTTGAGAACTTCATCAATGTCTTCCATGCTATTCATCGCTTTATAGCCACGATATTCGAGAAAAACCCTTGTTCAAAAAGTTTTAAACAGCCTTAATCATTAAACATTATGCCCGGGTATGAGAGGGTTGTTAAATACTTTGCCAAGCCAGGTCCAGAGAATACTGATGGAGTTGTAAAAGCTGTTGTAAAAAGGATAGTATCAAACGGCATTAAGAGAGTAGTTGTCGCCAGCACTTCTGGAAGAACAGGACTCAAATTCGCTGAAGCCCTGAGGGGGAAAGCCAATTTAATCGTTGTTTCGCATGAAAGTGTGGACTCTGAGCTTAAGGAGAAGATTGTTAAGCTGGGAGGAACGGTTGTGGACAATGCCCACCTACCGTTGCACGGTAAGGGGATGGATAGGGTTAGGGACTCTTTCTACACCCTCGGTCAAGGTTTTAAGGTGGCTGTGGAAGTGATTTTAATAGCCGCCGACAAGAACCTCGTGAAGCGGTATGAAGATGTTATAGGCGTCGGAGGAAGCGGAGAAGGGGCGGATACCGCGATAATAGCCAGAGCAACCCCGACTGGAGAAATATTCAGCAGAAACAAATCTAAGAGACTCGAGGTGAAGGAGATATTAGCCATACCTTTGAGGAAGAAGTGGTGGGATTGACAGGAGGATTATAAAACCAATTACATCTTAACATAGTTCTGTTTATTTCTTTACTTCCTCATCCTAATGTTAAAAGGAGGGTTTGAGCATTCTTCTAAAGCCCTGGGACATAGGGGGTCTGGGTTGTTGAATGAGCCGTATTTCTTATACGACCTAGCGTAACACCCTCCTTTACAAGTATTGCTTGCAGGACAGTCGGGGCAAGTGTTGCTACTCATTATTTCAGTAAAGAGATTGTTTGAGTTCAGCTCGAACCAGGCCTCTCTCAGGCTCTTAGTCCTGATGTTGGAGACAGGTATGTCCAAGGTGTCACAGAGAAGAACCTCTCCATCCGGCCCGATATCCATGTTCCTCTCAGACCTGCAGGAATCCCATGAGACGTATCTCGATCTTACAAAGAGGCTGGCGAAAGGCATGCACCACAAGACGATATTGAAGCCGAGTTCTTCAGCAGCCTCTTCAGCCAAGCTTATTGCTTTTATACATGCGTATGAGTCGGCGCTGAAATCCCTTGATTCCGCTCTCCCGAAGGGCATTACTGGTAAAAGCACGGCCGAACAAGCCCCTAGACGTTCCGCCAGACGCACGAATTCCCCGGCCTCCTTAAAGTTTAAACGCGAGATCGAGAAGATCGGTGTGAAGCTGACTTCCTCCTCTCTAAGGATACTTATGCCACGCATTAAGAGGTTCCAAGCGCCCGGGCCACGGATGACTTCATGAGTCTCTTTAAAAGCGCCATCGATGCTTGTGAAGACCCGGACTCCCAGCGAGCTAAGCCTCCTAGCACTATCTCTATTGATTGCCCTAAGGTTTGTGAAAAGCGAGGCTTCCGTACCCTTGCTCGCAGCCTCAAGTATTTTAAAAATGTCTCTTCTTAGCAATGGTTCTCCACCGGTTAGGTGAAGGTTTTCAACCCCTATTTCGCATGCTTCTTCAACTATTTTCAAAACCCTTTCCCCAGTAAGCTCGCCGTCCCAGGGGCGGGAGGAAGCATAACAATGTTTGCATTTAAGGTTGCATCTAGAAGTAAGCAGCCACGTCACGTATTCGGGAGGATCCAGCCTGGGGATCATTGTCCCACCTCCAGAATTCTAGCAAGCCCTTGAACGAGCAGCCTAAAGAAGGATACTGGTGTCTTAAGCGTTGCCGTGAGCACAGTCCCATATTTTTTATACCTAAGGGGGAATAAGATGGGATATTTAAAAGTCTAAGCGAAGAAGACTCACAGTATTTCAATCGTACTGCGGTGCTTAATACGTCTTCTAGCCTCAGATATTTTGGAGAACCTTCTCTTAGACTAGAATTTATTTGGTAATTTCTACTAGGAACTTGCAGACATTATCTCCCTTAGCGATACATTCCACTTCGGATACTACAAAGCCTCTGCCGTATAACTTTTGGAACACCCCTGCTAAATATCCTCTGAAAAGTTGGCTTACGGGCCTCTCCTGCTTATTCTTAAAAGGAAGGCATTCGAAAAGTTCCCGGACAACTATCACAGCTCTCTTACTATCAGACTCTTCAGCTTCTGCAATACACCAACCCTTAGCTGCGCGCTCAGCCAGTATGATCTTTAAAGCTGTCTGTTTATCCACCCTATACTTTTTAATCACGCTTTCAGCCTTACTCTCTCCCAGAGACATCCCCATCTCGTAGAGTATTACTGCTGCTCCTGTTCCAAATTTTTCGTATAGCCTCTTCAGTATTGCCCCGAAGCTCTCAACCCTAAGAGTAAAGCTCCTCTCACCACCCACTAGAAGTGGAAAGAACAGCTCGTCTATAATGAGGTCCTTAAACGTTCTCTGCGAGAACCTGACTTCTAAAACACCATCTATCTTCTTAAGCTCCTCAGCTATTTTCTCCGGACCCCCGTCTTTCAGACTGGACATATCGATGAAAAACCCTATGAAAACCTCGTTTTTCTCAACGTCAGCATCGTAGAAGCCGGACAGCTCCAAAACGTTTTTCTTCATGTTTATTTTAAAAACTTTAAAGAATTCTGGCTCCGCCTCTCTGCGAAGCCTTACGAAAAACTCGGCGAGCCTACTTCCGGGGAGATATTCGGAACACATTATTTCCTTGGGGTAGCATATTTCCGCAGGGTCTTGACTCCTACGGGAGACCATTTCAGAGTCTAAACAATACCTTATTAGACATATATAAATCTTACTTAACTTATTTCGATTTCCCTTCCAACCATCGTTCCTATCAAACCCGGTCAGTTACGTTGTAGAGTCTAACATATTCAAAATCAAAATAAGCCGGGGTTAGTTAGGAGGTACCGGCGATTTCTATTTAAGCCACCTGGTTAGCTATTATTCATGTTGATTAGATGCAGGGGACTAACGATTTGGACCATAGGTCACGGAAGCCTTTCTAAAGAGAAATTCCTAGGATTATTGAAGAAGCATAGGATTAGGGTTTTGGTCGACGTCCGCAGGTTTCCAAGGTCTAGACTAGAGCATTTTTGCAGAGAAGAAATGGAGAAATGGCTTCCTGAAAATGGAATAGCCTATTTCTGGCTTGGAGAAGAGCTTGGAGGATATCGTCGCGAGGGTTATGAGAAGTATATGGAGACAATGAGTTTTAAAGAGGGGGTTAGAAAACTCTTGGAGATAGCTGAGAAAAGTAGAACATGTATAATGTGTCTTGAAACAGACCCCAAGTATTGCCACAGGAGACTCATCGCATCTTACTTAAGTAAGAAAAGGGTTAGAGTATTACACATAGTTAAGCAGAGAAAGAAATGATTTAACGCTGCTCAACACGAATAATAATGTTCAGAATTTCTTCAAGAGCAGACTTAACTTTCTCTCCCCAAGCCTTAACGTTTAACGTAACCATTAAGGAGACCTTTGAAGGGTTCAGCTCAAGCATGCTTCGAATAAGCCTGTATGTTTTCTCGAAACCGTGTTGAGTCATAAAATCAGTTATGCTATCGAAAACTACGAATACAGAGGAAGGGGAAGATTTAACGCTCCTGCCCAAGGACTCTAAGACTTGAATCACATCTTGCAGAGACACGTGAACTTCCGATTCAGAAAGCAGTGTAGTGTGTAAAACCATTAACGAAGGATGGATGAATTTAATGCCTCTCAACTCTTGAAGCCTATCCTGCAGAGGGCTACCCTTTCTCGTGATGATGATGGCCGTATCCTCATGAGCCAGGGTCTCGATAACATAATCCTTAACATATTCTAAGTATGCGCTTCCAGGTTCAAACTCCAAGAGTATGCCTCTTCCCACTAGCCTCTCATGTTCTAAACCGATTCTTGAAGAGAATCTGCTCAAGTCCCTTATCGTGAAGCCTTCGGCAAGCTTTAACATACTTACATAGCTGGGTGGGATTCTTCTCGACAGCGATTCTACTAAGCTATTGTAAATCATTGTTTTCATGGCAACATCCATGTTAAGCCTCAAGATGAGCCTTAAACGCTTTACAACACTGTCAATATTATCACCTAGATTTTTATAAAGCTCTTCTACTATCCAAGCTATGAAAGGTATAAAATTATCTAGTAAAGCCGGGATCCTTTCGCTCTGAGGCATTAATTTGACACTTTCTTCAACACTCTTGATATCGACTTCGCCTAATCTCGAGATTCTTAAACGGCTTAGAAGACTGAAAGAGACAATTTTACTCTCTATGGCATTCCCAATATTGCTATAGAAGTCTTGGAGAACCGTATAAATGAGTCTACGGCATAGTCTGAGACAAGCCTGCCAATCTGGAAGATTCTTAAGAGAATCATCGTTTTCTATTTCCGAGACAAATTCCCCACCGGCTAGGCCGTAAGCAATATCTGTCTTCTTCAGAAAGTCTTCGTACCGAACAAATATTCTTTTTAAAACATTCTTGTCTTTAACTTTCATGTAGATTAGATTTAAAAGCTTCAGGAGGCTGTCAGAAAGCTCTGTAGCCCAAGGCTTGTCTTCAAAATAACGCAGTGTTTCTTCTGCAATCGTGATTAAATCCGCCTTGTATAAAACTTCCGGCTTTATTATCAACCTACCTTCCGAATCGTGTTCTAATGCGTTTTTCAATCCAACTCTTGCAAGATATCTTTCAAGTTCGATGAGGCTTTGACCAAGCTCCTTTCCCGGAGCAACCTCTATAAACTTGTTGATGAAAGACGCGTATTGATCCAGTAAGAGGTCTTTAACCTCTCCGATCTCAAGTCTAACAGTTTTCTCCCTTATTGAAAAAGCATAGCTCACACCTAAGAAGAAGAGGTACGTGTTTATCCCTCCCGGCGGGGGCATTTCAGGATTCTCAGCCAAAATTATATTCAATCCAAAAACCCCAAAAACATAGAACAGGATAAAGTAGACTAAGATTATGAAATATTTTCTACGTATTATACTGCTCTTGACCTGCTTAATCAGAAAAGCTATGAAGAAGCATACTTCTAAAAGACAGAGCATGTAGGCAAGATAGTCTATTATGGAAAAAACGCTAGATTCGAGCATGTAGGACCAGCCGTAGCTTGTCTGAATAAGTTTTAATTTAACGAACATGAAGTGTAAAACATACAATGGAATCGCAGGTATTAGTAGCAAATAGAATTTAACATCCTCCTTCCATAGGAAGAGAACAGTCATGAGAAGAAGGAGGGGATTCAAGCTGTAGAATACGGTTGCAAACTGTAGGAAAAACCTTGAAAGCTCTTCGGTGGGAACAACCCTGTGTAGAAATGCTGAAAACTCCCATAATGATATTGATAAGGTAAACAGTAGAAAGTTTTTTGAGCTTAAAGTCTTAGGCTTACCCTTAAGAATCTGAAGAGCAATTATTAGCGACGATATTGCTGCAACCGGATAAAAAAGGAGCCAAGGGTGAAACGAGAGGAAAATCATGTTACATTCCTCTTAGGGTTTCAAAAATCTCCATTTTTTGAGTAGGAATTACTTTGAAAGGCTTAACCTGACCGTAGGGAAGGCCCATTTTTAATCTTGAGCCCGAGTATCTCTTGAACGCTCCTCTTCTTAAGTATTCAACTTTAATCACATCCGC
>Ga0105158_1000338_pt1 | contig 20649 bp, 18 predicted proteins | sample LHCtaG_FD_81567 | JGI IMG/M metagenome (GOLD analysis project Ga0105158, IMG submission 81567) | Hot spring microbial communities from Little Hot Creek, USA to study Microbial Dark Matter (Phase II) - LHC4sed_matched | ecosystem: Environmental > Aquatic > Thermal springs > Hot (42-90C) >...
AATGCTTTTTAGGAAAACATGATAAAAGGATACCAGAATACAGAAGCGGCCGTAGTCTAGCCTGGTCTAGGACATCGGCCTGCCACGCCGACGACCCGGGTTCAAATCCCGGCGGCCGCACCATCCCCGGAAGTCATCAAGCACGTACTATATGCAGAGCAACAAATGCATCCTTTATCAGAAATTAAAGTAGAGGTTGTCTCCGAACGTGAAGTTATTGTAAAATTTGTTAACTGTGAGCGCCTGAGAAGAGCTAAAAAATTGTGAAAGAAGCAGGTCTTAATTTTAATCCTATAGAACTTTGCGAAATAGAAAAACGTATACATTTTCATCTGAGGCATCCGATGCAAATGATGGGAGTTGAAGTTACCGCTGTGTTGGAAGGAAATGGATGCAAATGTAGCTTTAAATTAAAATAAAATTAGGATTACTAAAATTAAATACGCCATCGAGTTGATAATTTTTAATTTGGAAAAAAAATCATTTGTAAAATGTTAGAAATAATAAAAAAGGAATATTTCACCATAGTTCATGTCCAGGCAGCTCAATTTTTACTGCTTCATATGGACAAAGTTTCATACAGTATTCGCATGCCACACAAATGTCCGCCCAATCTTTTATAGGCCTCATTCTTTTTTTGTTTCCTACCATGTATATTTCCAAGGCTTTTTGCGGGCAATTGTCAACACAAGTCCCGCACCCAGTACACTTATTCACGTCAACTGTTATTTTAGGTACCAGTATACCTTCGCTACTTTTCATTTTATTCCCTCCTAAAGTAGACCAATCATAACTTTCCTTTCCAACTCTGGTCCAAGAGCCCTTATTATAACTCCCTTTGCCGGATCCCTGTCTCTAAACCACTTTCTCATGAACCTTTTTCTTTTAATTATTTGCTCTCTTATTTTTGGTTCTTTGACTGGCTCAGCTTTCTCATAAAGTTCACTATAATATTTTAGATAGTCTGTGAACATTGGAATAAGCACCTCCCTGCTTTGCAAGGGGACCTCTATATTCAACTCGAAGACGCTCCTTATCATTCGCCACCAATCTAGATCCGGATGATGAACTATTTTCTGAGGCCCAAGATCCCAATATTTTTTATATAAAGCCCTTAGACCATCATAATACTTCTCCTTATACCATTCTTCCGCCACAGGATCAACGGTCGGCCAGAGATCCACAATTAAGCTTGATCCGTGAGCCCTTTCATCTAAATCGCTAATAAACAATGGAAGGTCATACTCATCGGAAGGGCATATCACAAATGTTTGAGTTATTCTCGGGTTTTTAGGCATGTAATACCACCAACCTAGATGTATTTTCTCAAGTTTATCTGTGCAGTAATGTTCCGTGCCCGCGCTCATTAATGGCTTTTCAATGCGCCTGATTTCCTCTAAATCTACACCCTCAAACGACTTTAGCGGTTTAAGATTCCATCCCTTGATTATCTCCCACGCTTTTTCCAACAGTGGCGTCGGTTCATAGTTCAGAGTCGCTGAAAAAGCCTTAACTTCAGTTCCTAATTTGCTCATATAATATTTCCCCTCCACTCTCTTTTTTTATTAATTATTTTTGTAATAAATTATTTATTCAGATTTATTTAAAAAATTTTCGTTTGAATTTTCTAATAACCGCATTCGCTCAGACAAGTAGCAATCAAATCATGATTTTTCTCTATGAAGCTAACAAGCTCCGCGCAATCAAGGGCGTAAGGAACTTGACAGCCACTTTCCCAAATACTTAGACCTTTTAAACAAGCCTCTGAATAATTATGGGGCGTCGTAGTAGCAAAATATCCTTTATCAACACAATAAGTCACTAATATTGATCTTATATCATTCAGGTCAACAACGTGGTCGGTTCTGTTTGCTAGTTTTTCCGCTACGCACGTAATTAAAGCATATGCCTTAGTAATGGGCCCCGGAGGCATCCCCGTCTTTTTTAAGATGCAATATCCACAAGGTGGTCCCAAATAATTGTCTCGGAAATCTTTAGCTATTTCGCTCCACTCAATTTCAGGAAGTGGTTTTGAGGGAATGCCAAATATGCAAGCGGTGATCACCGTGGCGATGATGAGCAAAAAGTATATAAGAAGCACGCATTTAATCCACGTCTCCATCCTTATTACCCCCTACGTTTTGACCGTGGCCGTGGCTTTCCATCCTGTTTCCCTCACGATCAAACCGATAATTGAAATAACAATGTAAAGGGTTGAAACAGTAATAATGCCTGTGTATAGTGAACCTGTTAAATCAAGTGTCAATCCAAGCACCATTGGCATTATTGCACCTCCAAGAAAGCCACCAAGTAATATTACGGAGACCGCTGTGGAAATAAGTTCGGGCGTTATTTTGGGGTGCTCCATTGGAATCGTCATTATGCTAAACCCATAGAAAGCAGCAAATAATCCAACTAAACTGTACCAAAACCACGAAGCTGGACCGACAAAAGTTATAGTATTAAAAGCAGAAATAAAAATTCCAAATCCGCCAACGATAAGAAAAGGCCTTCTTAATCCGACTTTATCAGATAAAGTCCCCCCAAGAGGCCAACTTAATATATTAGTAAGGTTATATATCGTTACAAGTAACGAAGCAATTTCAGGTCTCCATCGCCAATCCGTTGCGAAGTAGCTTGGAATCCATGAAGTCAGCGCAGTTCCTACGCCCATTGCTATCCACATAACGACAAACATGAGGAACACTTCTTTTATTTTAATAATTTCACGCAACCTTGTCTTTAATATGCGAAAATAACTTTCTTCACTTTTTGGACTTGACACCAAAGGATTTCTCCCAAAAATGCCCCAGAGGACGGCAAAAATGGCCATGGGAATGCTGTAAACAAAATGTGCATGCCTATAAGACTCAAAAAGTCTTGGTGTAATTGCAAAGTTTAACATTATGCCAACAGACGTGCAAGTTTCCAAAATTCCGTTTATACGACCATATTCTTCAGAGGTAAACCAGGTTTGTGTTATCGGTGCAAATCCAACAACAACAAGTACGAGTCCTACACCGAAAATAAAACGAAATATACATGCAGCCAAAAAGCCAAAAGGATTTAAAGCTGTTAAAAGAGTGCCCATAAAAAGCAACGCCGCGCCTATAAAGCCACATCGCTTCGCACCAATCTTGTTTACAATAGGCCCTGAAAAAAGAACAAAAATTGCACAACCCCACATTATAAGCCCAACATATAACCCAACATATGTTCCTGTTAATTCTGGTGGAATATTAAAATCCACTGCTATTTCGGCCATATAGAGGGCAGGAACAAGCATTATAAATGAAGCGCAAGCCCTGACAAGAAACATCAAAACTGCGAGGAAATACCTGTATCTGGAAATAGTCATAATTATAATTTATTTAAAATGTCTCTTTATAAATTTTCTCTTTAAGGTTTGGCCAATTCTGATTGGATATTTTTAAATTGTTTTCAGGACTTCAAGCTTTGCAATAATGTAAGAAAATCCCATATGTAGCAGAGTTGCAACGCTTTGCAACTAAACCGCAGCTGGAGTTTGTAAATGAAACTGTGGAGAAGGTTTTAACCATTATAGGTATGTTAAAACAGATTTTGTTAGATGGTTTTTAGGTAGGTAGTTTTTAAAGATGTTGAGAGACTAGCCGAAAGTTTCGTAGCAGCATCGAAATAATGCTAACAACGTTTTGATTCGGGCTGTGAAGAGGTTTGCAAAGCTTTCAAGTCCTAATAGGCCCCCCATAGAGGTTGGACCCGCAAAATCGTAAACCTCTAATTATCCATCCGTAGGTCTATGCTTACTCCACCAACTTCAAATTAAAAACTAAAACAAAACACTACATTAGAATTAGCCGACAACCTCTCATCATATATATTATTATAGAAAATTTTCCCTGAATTATTTGAGTTTTTGAAGCCTCTGCAATTCTTCAACAACTTCATTCAATCCAAGCTCCAACAATTTCTGCTTTGTCGGAATTCCTGTTTTTTGGTGCCATCCTCTCACCTTGTAATATTCGTTTAACATTGGAGCCATCTCAAATATTTGCCCTTTAGAGTTTCCTTCCGGCATGGGTTCCTCAAGAAATCGTCTAGGCAATATGTCATCTTTGCGAGTAAATCCCTCTCTTACATTAAATGCCCTCTCAACATTATAGATTCGTTCGCCGATCTTCATCAATTCATTTACATCACTAAAATCTGGAACGCCTGTCACCAGCGGTAGCAGTTTTGAAGTGTAAACTTCAAAGCGAACTCTGAAAGCAAAAAAAAGACACCATATTGAAGAATCTATTATACAACCTTTATTCTGATTGACCGCTGCTAATTTACCCTTTCCAATAACCCCAAATCGGTCTTCGGCCCATGGCCAGCCTCTAGTTTCCTGAGTAGCATAACCACGATTATGGCATGCCCCCCTGTTAGATGTCGCTATGCTGAGCCCGTGTCCCTTTAAGCCCCTTGGATCATAGCCCGGAAATTCAAGACCCTTAACAGCCATAACATATTTTGCTGATCCCCTTCCAATTCTCATTGCCGCATTTCGTGCTCCTTCAGCCAAAATATTTCCAAATCCTTCTCTGTACGCTATCTTCTTAATAATTTCTAATATTACTTCATGGTTGCCAAATTTGATGTCAAGTCCATCAACCTCGTTTTTGCTTAGAATTCCCTTTTCATAAAGGTCCATAGCGAATCCTATAACGTAACCAGTAGATATCGTATCTAAACCCAGTTTGTCACAAAGCGCATCTGCGGCTATTATGGATTCTGGGCAACTGTTACTACAATGTGAACCAAACATAACAACGGTTTCATATTCTGGTCCAACAGTTTCAAACCCAGAATATTTGCCATACTTGACTGCCCTAACTTGTCCACACCGAAGAGGACAGCCATAACACGCCTCCTTGCCTATTGTGAATTTATCGAAAGCTTCACCATCTATTTGCTCCACACTTTCAAAAACTCCTGTAACAAAATTTCGCGTTGGCAGCACTCCCAACTCATTCATCAAGGAAACTATACCTACACTTCCATATTTAGTAAGAAGTTGAGGTACACTCTTGACTTCTTTAAATAGTTCTACTGCCACTTTCTTAAAAGCTTTATTATCCGCTATATGAATGTGTCTTAAACCGCGTATAGCTATAGCCTTCAAATTTTTGGAACCGAATACTGCGCCAACACCTCCTCTCCCAGCAGCTCTTTTACCAGAAATTACACATGCATATTTAACAAGGTTCTCTCCCGCCGGGCCGATGCATGCAACCTTAGCATTTTGATCAGTCTCCTGTTTAATATATTCCTCAGTTTTATCCGTTGTTAAACCCCAAAAACTTTCTGCATTACGAATTTCCACATAATCATTTTCTATCCATATATAAACAGGTTTTTCAGCTTTTCCTGATATAACTATGACATCATACCCAGCAAATTTTAGCTCAACAGGAAAGTAACCGCCCATAAAGCTACATAAATAAGCATTCGTTAATGGAGACTTTGTCACAAAAACACATCGAGATGTGGGAATGGGTGCTCCAGTTAACGGGCCGACTGCTATTATTATAAGGTTTTCCGCACTAAAAGGATCAATTCCCGGTCTCAGTTCGTCAAAAATAATTTTTGCGCCAAAGCCTCTGCCACCTATGAACTCCCTTGCAAGCTTTTTTGGTAAAGCATATTTTTTTATCGATTTTTTCAATAGATCAATTCTTAAAATCTTTCCAGCCCAGCCATAAAAAGTTGCCATATTTTGTTTTTTGATCGATAAACATTTATAAAACTTTCTAACATAGACTTTGATTGCAGCGCATCTCTGAAAATTTACGTATAACTTGAATATATTACAAAAACACTGAAAATAATGGAATGTGAACTAGGAAATTACATAAGAAAGATTTAAATGTGTTATCGAAATTAAAATTACATTATATGAAATTGGGAATTGGAATAGCTTGCTTTTGGAACTTTGATAAAATCTTGCGATATGCACAAATATCTGAGAATTACGGGATGTCTGAATTTTGGCTGGAGGATAACGCCTTTGCTAGAAACCCCCACGAGCTACTTGCCTTGATTGGTTACTTTACAAAGAAAATCAAAATCGGAGTTACTACCCCAATATCCATTCGGCCACCTGTTGTCATAGCGCGTGACATGATGACCTTGGACGAAATAGCACCTGCAAGAGTAGCCGTTGCCATCGGTCTTGGGACTGAAAAATCAACGGCTACTCTGAAAGTCGGAATCGAAACTATAAAGAAAGTATTTGAAGGGCATGAAATAGAATATTACAATCTAAAAATAAATGTTAGAAGACTTCAAATTGATTGGCCTCCTTATAGAAAGATACCTGTTTACGCGGCTGTAAATGGATTAAAAAACTGTGAGGTAGCAGCAGAGGTGGCCGATGGAATACACTTTGCAGTAATGTCTGCGGAATATGTTGGTTATGTAATTGATAAAATCAAGAAAAAGCGGGATGTGAAAGATTTTAGATTTTTAAATCATATAGTTACCTTTGTCTCACAAGATTACGAGGAGGCGCAAGCCCTCGCAAAAAGTTATGTTAGGCCTACTTTCCTACATATACCCTATGTTTACAAAATATCTGGATTTTCAGATGACGAGATAGAAGCTATGAAAAACTGGCCACGCGAGCAGTTGAGAGCGGAGGAAATTATTAACAAACTAATGATGAAGTCGAAAGTAAAACCGAAGGACGTTGAAGAACCTCTCTTAGATAAACTCGCATCAAAATTTACATTATATGGCACACCAGAAGACATCGTAAAGAGACTTAAAGAATATGAACAAAAAGGGTTAGATTTTATGGCTCTCACAATATTCGGACCCGACATAGAAAGCGATATAAAAATCTTGGCGAAAGAAGTCATGCCGGAATTTGAAAATAATCGAAAGTAAAGATAGATAGTAAAGCTTAATAATTATTAATTAAACAAAACCATAACTTGAGGAGAATAGATATGGTTAAATATGATATTATTGTTATTGGTGGAGGACCTGCTGGTCTTTTAGCCGCGAAAACAGCTGCTGAAAATGGTTTAACGGTATTACTGGTTGAGCAGAAAAAAGAAATTTCCAAGATAGGTCGATGCTGTGCATCCATGGTTATTCTTGATCCGGGCTTTCATGGCGAGTTCGTTCATTTTGAAGGAAGTAAAATAATATTTCCGCGGTTCGGTTTTTCTGTGAATTATTCTGGTGAGTGTGTTAATTTAACAAGTTCTATTAGAATTTCTCCATCTGGATATTGTTTAACTCTGGGTGATGGTAAGAGTGTTTTTGCTAAGGTTGTTGAGAAGGAGGTTTTGTTAGAAGATTTACTTAATGAAGCTGTGGATAATGGGGTTGAAATCATGAATGAGACTATAGGCGTTAAGGCACAGAATACTTCTAATGGGACGGAAGTCCATCTTAAAACTCCCGAAGGTATGGTTAGGATGGAAAGTTTGATTACTATTGCAGCTGATGGTGCTAACTCTCGCATAGCATCCAGCCTAGGGTTAAATGTGGGGAGAAAGTTATTCTTTACCGGGAAAGTTGTTTCCTACATACTTGAAGATGTTGAATGCCCATATGCAAACGCGTTTATCAGGCTCATGGGCAGTGAATTTAAAGGAGGAGTTTACATGTTACCCAAACCTCCTCGAAATAAGGGCGAGCCTCAACTATTTGAAGTGATAGCCCCCTCAAGGGAAATGCTTGAAAGAATCATTTATCACAGTAAATATTCCATGTGGTTTAAAAATTCACGCCTTGTAAGGCGCCGAGCAGCCTCTGTCCCCCTTTACTCGCCTATACTTGAACCTGTAGTAGGGAAAATAATGGTAATATCAGATGCAGCTGCATGGCAAGAGGCGGAAATTCAAGGAGCATTAATGTGCGGTTACTACGCTGCTCAAGCAGCAACAGAGGAAATTGAAACAAGAAATAATTCCTTAAAGAAATATACACATTTCTGGAACTCGTCCTTTGAATTCTGCTGGCCTGGAGTCGTTGAAAGATCAATGCAGTATTTTCAATTGCATGGCAAGATGTTCAATGATTATGAGCTTGACTACATTTACAAACTTGTGCAAGATGATTATATTCAAGGTACAGTTAATCATTTTAAAGCTGGAACGTATGAGTTGCAGGCATTCCTACGGCACATAGACCGAATCAAAACAGAGAGACCTGAGCTTGCCACAAAAATTGAAAAACTTAAACAAACTGTTAAATATGTCTAAGATGTCTGGGGGGGGGTATGGTGGCTGTAAAGGTCAACGAACAGTTGTGTAATTTATGCGGCACATGTGTTGAGAAATGTCCATGGAAAGCTATAAAGATAAACAAGAGACTAGTCATAAATGAAAATGAATGCTCTGAATGTGGGACATGTGTCGAATCATGTCCGAATGTTGCAATACATTTTTAAAGGTTTATTTACAAAATTTTTAAGAGAGAGGATTTAGATGCCCTATAAGGATTTACGTGATTTCTTAAACGATTTAGATAAACGTGGTGAATTAGTTAAAATAAAACGAGAATTAAATGACGGTTACGAAGTTTTTAGTATCCTTTGGAAACTTTGGGATATGCATGGCCCAGCATTTATTGCGAAGATTAAAGGGTATGACATTCAAATAGTTTCAAATTTGTTTGGCACTTTAACCAGGTGGTCTTTAGCGTGTGGTTTACCGCTCAATAGGTCTCTAATTGAATATCGAGATCTTTTCGCTCAGAAAATGGATCCATCTAACTGGGCTGAACCGAAGATTGTTAAAACCGGTCCATGTAAAGAAGTTATTTTATACGAGGATGACGTGGATCTTTTAAAGTTTCCTATATTGAAATGGCATCCTAACGATGATGGAGCTTACATAACGTTGCCAATTGTCATCACGAAGGATGAAAGATTTGGGATGAATGCTGGTATATATAGAATGAAAGTTGTCAACAAAAATACAACAACAATCATGTGTGTTCAACTTCAAGATATAGGCATTCATATAGAAAGAGCGAGGCGTCAAGGGAAAGAGAAAATACCATGCTCTGTTGTAATCGGAGCTGATCCGTCTATAATTGTGGCCGCAGCTACTAAATTAAGTTTAGGACAGAATGAGCTCGCTTTTGCCTCAGCTTTGAGGGACGGAGAGGCTGTTGAGGTTGTTAAATGTGAAACAAACGATCTTTTGGTTCCCGCCACCAGCGAGATTGTATTAGAGGGAGAAATAGCTTTAACAGAGAGGGCGAAAGAGGGGCCTTTGGCGGAGTTTTGCGGATATTTCGAAGAACCTATGATGGTTTATACGTTTAAAGTAAAATGTATAACCCATAGAAGAAATCCACTTTATCCTATGACATTAGAAGGCCACCCTCATAGCGAGACCGTTTTTTTAAGGTTAATTCCACAAATGGCAAGTTTTCATAGGCAATGTAAAGAAAGAATATCAGGCTATAGAAACTCCTATATTCCTCCTGAAGGTAGAGGTTTATGTGCTGTAATTTCGATATCGAAGAGGCTGCCGGGTTGGGGAAAACAGGCTATATTTCAAGCGGCAAGTATACCTTATGTTGCCTCAGCGGTAAACGTAATAATCGTAGTCGACGATGACATAAACATAACCAATCTAGCGGAGATATTATGGGCTATATCTACAAGAGTTGACCCTGAGAAGGATGTCATTATACTGCCTAAAGTAGCGGGAGTCCCTTCAAACCCTTCTGCACCGGTAAGACCAGAGGTATATCCGCCTACAGGGGTTACCGACATATCTTTGTGTTCAAAACTTGCAATAGATGCAACGCTAAAACTTGGACCTGAAGAGGGACGTTATAGGCCTATGTTAAAAAGGGTTTACGTTCCAACTGAATTAATGGAAAAAGTTGAATTGTTATGGAAAAAGTACGGATTTTAGAGGTGACCGTTTGGTTAATCTGCATCCTCTATTTGAGCCTTCAAGCGTTGCTGTTGTAGGCGCTTCAAAGGAAAAAGGTAAACTTGGGCATATAGCATTACTCAACGTCATGGAAAGCGGGATAAGGTATATTTATCCGATCAATCCTAATGAAAAAGAAATTTTAGGTTTAAAGTGTTACCCCTCAGTTCTAGATGTACCAGCTGAAATTGATTTAGCATTAATTTGCATACCTGCCAAACTTGTACCATCGGCCGTTTCACAGTGTGTACTTAAAGGGGTTAAGGCGATAATAATCTTTAGCAGTGGTTTTAGCGAGTTAGGGGAAGAAGGGGCAAGACTTCAGAAACAGATAGAGGAGATGGTTGCTGGAAAGGAAATTACAGTATTAGGTCCAAACTGCGTAGGAGTCTATAACGTTACAAGAGGTTATAATTTGACTATGTCGCCTACATTAAGAATGATGCGAGAGTCTATTAAGCCCGGGAGTATTGGTTTTATAACTCAAAGTGGCGCTTTCGGAGTAGCATTGTTTACGCTTGCGGTCCAAAAAGGCCTTCGTTTAAGTAAAATGATACATCTTGGCAATAAAGTATTTTTAAATGATGCACATATTCTCGAGTATCTGGGTAATGATCCCGCGACAAATACCATCGTCATCTATATGGAAGATATAAAAGAGAGTCGAAGGGTTCTCGAGGTATTGAAAGATGTTACTAAAAAAAAGCCTGTAGTCGCTGTAAGAGTTGGAAAAACAGAGGCCGGATCAAGGGCTTCAGCGTCACATGTCGGCGCGTTAAAGTCGGTCGATGCGTTATATACTGCACTTTTTAAGCAAGGTGGAGCCATCAGAGCTAAAAGTTCATTCGAAGCATTAGACATTGCAATGGCGTTATCACTTCAACCTCCTTTGAAAGGTAACAAAATAGGGATTATCACTAACTCGGGAGGACAAGGAGTTGAGATCACCGACGCTCTTTGCGAACATGGACTTGACGTTCCAGAACTATCGGTAACAACGCGGAACCGCCTTTTGATGGAGAAAGCAGTCCCGGAATGGGGAAGCCTCTCGAACCCTGTTGATCTCGGTGCTCCCGCAGCACAAACACCTGACTGGTATATCAAAAGCACAAAAATATTGCTTGAGAGCAACGAGATAGATGGATTGATTATGGTCGTATTAGGGGCTCCGTTAGATGAACTAACATCAAAGCTCATAACAAGAACAAACGAACTTTTCAGTTTTAAAAAGCCAATTTTAATATCTGCTATTTCTGCGCTTAAAAATCACGACGCGCTTGTAAAAACTCTCATAGAGAAAGGCTTTCCAGTTTACATGGACCCCCAAATTACAGCAAAATGTATGGTAGCTTTGTATGAGTATGGAAAATACCGCTTGCGTAGTAGCCTATCTGACGTTCTAGTAAAATCATAGCATACTATTCCGACCATATTTGAATAAGCTTAAGAGAAAAGATTTATTAGAAATAAAATACTTTAACAGATCTAAGTGACTAACATGACATCCCTCAGCGATGTAAAAAAAGAGTTAGGCGATATTGTTATTGATGATCCAAAAATTCTTGAAGAATATTCGAAGGATTATAGTTTATCGCAGGCTAGAAAACCCATTTTTGTTTTGCGACCTTCAAACGAGGATGAGGTGTGTAAAATAATTAAGACAGCAAATAAATACCTTATTCCTATAGTCCCACGCAGTTCAAGAATAGGATTTTATGGCGCATCAATTCCAAGTGAAAGTGCCATGGTCCTTGATCTTAGTTTGATGGATAAAATTTTGGATATCGACGAAAAAAATAGAATAGCGAGAATTGAGCCGGGGGTCACGTGGGAAAAGCTGCAAAAGGAGCTTGAGAGATATGACCTAATGGCATTGAATCCATTACTCCCGCATCCATTGAAATCTGCGTTAACAAGTCATCTCGAAAGAGAACCTCACTTAATTCCACGACAAGAATATAAGGAACCTCTCTATAGCGTAGGGGTTATACTGCCAACAGGTGAAAAATTAAGGACAGGAATTGCTGATATCCCACAATATCAGGAAAAGTTTCATACACCACATCCACCTAGACCAGTTACCATGAACTTCCGCAGATTGTTCCAAGGTGCACAGGGGACATTAGGTGTTGTGACGTGGGCCGCTATTAAAATAGAGTATCTTCCAAGAGTTAACAGATTGTATTTTATTCCCTTTACAAATCTTCAGGATGCCATAGAGGCTACTTATAAAATCCTACGGAAAGTTATAGGAAATGAATGTTTTATACTTAATAGTTTTAACATGGCGCTTATTATACGTTCTCTTATGGGAAAACCTATTGAATATTTCGAAGAACTTAGAAAAATTTTGCCAGCATTCACTCTAATTCTTTGTCTCTCTGGCGGGCGTAGACTGCCGGAGGAAAAGATCGAGTATGAGGAGGAAGCATTAATGAACATTGCTGCGGATCTTGGTTTTGAACCTCTCCCTACGCTCTGCGGGATTAGCGGATTAGACAAGTTATTTTTAAGCGTCCTTAGAAAACCATGGCCTCCGGATAAGACCTATTGGAAGCTGAATTATAAAGGGCTTTTTAAAGATATATTCTTCATAACAACGCTTGACAGAACACCAATGTATACTACCCTCATGTATGAAATGGCTGTAAAGCATAAATATCCGGTGGAAGATATTGGAATTTACATTCAGCCCCTTGAACAAGGCAGAGCTTGCCATTGTGAATATGGGCTTCACTTTAACCCAGATAAGCCTGAAGAGGTCGAAATGGTAAATAACTTCTTTAGAAAAGCCTCTGAAATTTTAATTTTGAATGGAGCGTTTTTCTCTAGACCATATGGCGAATGGTCTTCAATGGTCTTTAACAGGTGCGCTTCCTACTTCATGGCTTTAAAGAAATTGAAGGAAGTGTTTGATCCTAATCGTATAATGAATCCGGGAAAACTCTGTTTATAGGAGGTGATAAAATGTCAGATTTCATGGTAGGCTTACCGACTAATAGCAGATGGATGGAGTACCGATATAGTCTACCATGGGTGGTTCAAGCATGCAGCAGATGTACAAATTGCAAGCATTTGCATGGATGGCGAGTAAAATCCCACAGATTTTCAACCATATGCCCAAGTTTAGATTACTACCTCTTTGACTCCCACTCATGTCAAGGAAGAATGGATATTGGTTTAGCTTTGGCTAGCGGAAAACTTAAGTTAACCAACAGACTAGTTGAGAGTTTATACCAATGTACATTGTGTGGTGCATGCGATGTTATGTGTAAAACGCAAAATGATATGGAACCTTTAAAAGTGCTTATCGAACTGCGTGAAATATGTGTGTTGGCTGGTTTTGAGTTACCGGAACATAAAGCTTTTATAGATAGTATTAATAAATACGGAAACCCCTTTGGCCAACCTCCTGAAAAACGTTATATATGGATGCCGAAAGATGTATACCAAGTCCAAAGCGCTGAAATATTATATTTTGCTGGATGTACAACTTCTTATTTGAGGCGTGAAATAGCACGAGCAACGGTAAAGATTATGCAAAACGTAGGAATTAAATTTAAAGTATTAGGCTCTAATGAATTCTGCTGTGGAAAACCCGCATATAAACAAGGTTACATACAAATCGCCAAAAAAATGATTGAGCATAACATCAAAGCAATAAATAACATGGGAGTTAAATTGGTTGTGACAAGTTGCCCCGGCTGTTATACATCGTTTAGTATATTTGCAGATGAATATTCAAAAGTTAAAAGGAAATTCGAAGTTTTGCATTTTAGCCAATTTGTTGATCAATTAATGGATGAAGGAAAAATAACATTTGAAAAAAATGTGGAGTTAAAGGCTACTTATCATGATCCGTGTGAGTTGGGAAGATTATCGAAGGCTTGGAGACCCGGAGATGATATCTTGGGAGACCCTAAAAATTATGAAACACCTAGAAAGATATTAAATCGCATACCTGGTTTACAGTTGGTTGAAATGGAGCGAATTAAGGAGTATTCTTACTGCTGTGGATCTGACGCAGGTTGGGCATTTCCAGATTTTGTTTTAAGAACAAGCATTCATAGATTAGAGGAAGCGAAAAGCACGGGAGCTGAAGCAATAATTACTTGGTGTCCTACGTGTGCTAACAACTTTTTACACGCTTCGAGGGGGCAGATCAAAATATATGACGCCGCCCAAATTATCCAAATGGCAATGGAGGAGATGAAAAAATATGAGCAAGAATTCAGATTTATTGGAAAATAGACTTAAAAAATATGCAGAGGAACTTTCATCGTTATCGATCCCAGCCGAACCTGTTGAAAGTTATGAAGGCTATGACCAAGAAAAACATGAAACTATAAAAAGAGGATTAATAAGTATTTTGGGTGAAAAATACGTATCCGATGATCCTTGGGTCACTCAAGCCTATTCAAGAGATTATTCTACTATATTTAACCAAATGAGACCAGAATTTGTTGTACTGCCAGGGAGTGTTGAGGATGTTCAAGCTGTTGTGAGACTGGCTAACAGATTAAAGTTTGCAGTAATACCAGTAGGCACATCCTTATCCGCAACGTGTAAGGCAAAAGGACCAAACACAGTAATATTAGATTTGGCTAAGAGAATGAACAGAATTCTTTTGCTAGATGCAAAAAATATGTATGCTGTTGTGGAGCCAGGTGTAACATATGCACAGTTGCATGCAGAGGCAATTAAAGTAGGTTTAACACACCATGGAGCGCCAAGCTCAGGCTCTCAATCAAAGGTAATAGCAAATGTTATAGGAATGGCGGCGGTAAATGCAAAGGGCTATCGATATGGGATCGGACCTGATAACATACTCGGATTAGAGGTTGTCTTACCTAATGGAGATATACTTTGGATAGGGTCAGCTGCCATGCCAGAGAATAGATATTTTTGGGGGGAGGGACCGGGACCAGATTTAAGGGGATTAATAACAGGTAAGGGTTCATATGGCTCCATGGGAATAGTAACCAAAATGGCCTACAAATTGCATCCATGGCCAGGCCCGAGTACTTGGCCAGCAGAAGGCTGTCTTCCACACATAAAAACAAAGCTTCCTCATGATTTGCATAGGTGCTACATGTTCAAGTTTCCCTCGTATCGAAGACTTGTTGATGCTTTATACGAAATTGGAAGATGTGAAGTGGGATACGCTATTCACTCGATAACCCCACACCAAGCTGCAGGATGGTACTGCAGGTCCAATAAGCAATTCTTTCAATTATACTTTGGAGAAAAATATTTCCATAAGTGGGCACCTTTACTACTTGTACATATAGTAGCCTTAACATCCCGAAAACAGCTCGAATATGAAGAGAAAGTTTTAAAGCAGGTAGTTAAGGAATATGGAGGTGAAGAAATTCCAAGAGACGATATTGTTAACGATTTCATTGAAACAACAGCTGTTGAATGGGGGTATGCTGATGTTCACGGATGTAGAACAATGCGTTATACTGGAACATACGCGCCCATCATGGGAACTATGGGTCCCTTAGACCTCATTTACGATGTAGGAAGAAAAGATAGCTGGCAACTGCAGGTCAGAGATAGATATCATCCACCCCTCGTTGACGTGGTTCCGTACGACGCTATCATTTGGCCCATGGAGTTTTGCCACTGGGCAAATCAAGAACAAAGTGTTTTTCCTGAAAAAGCTCCTGAAAAGTTTAAAGTTGCGATGGACGTTCGAAGTCATATTATGAGGGAATCAATTAAGAGAAATGACCCTAATGCTGTGCAGGGTATGTTTATATCGGAGGTAACACAAAATTTAATAATAAGGATTAAAAACGCCTTCGATCCATCTCAAATATCAAATCCGCCTATTCCAATGGATTTCTTTAGAGAATACAGTAAGTTTAAAAAAGAATTAGAAGATAGAAATTAAACTTTAACTCTTCTTCACCCCTCTACGCGCATTTTTTAATCCTACAAATAATAGGATATGTTGAAGTTTAAGCTATAGAAAAGTTTTATTTATACACAAAAATAGTAATTAATTAAATCACATAGAGGGTGTAAATCCTTTGTATGATTTAATCGTAATAGGCGGCGGGCCTGCAGGTCTCATAGCAGCAAAAGTTGCTGCTGAGAAAAACTTGGAAGTTGTCCTAATAGAAGCAAAAAACGACGTGGCTAAAATAACCCGGACATGTTCTCAAATGCTACATTTATCCCGTGGACTTTACAATGAAAACGTTATATTTGAAAACGGAAAAATAATATTTGAAAAAAATGGATTCGCCATTAATTATAAGGGTGCGGCATACGAATTATACCATAAGTATGCTTTTTCTCCCTGTGGATTTAAGCTACATATGATGAGAAAAACACCCCCTATGGGAATAGCAATCGATAAAGGGGCCCTTTTAAAAGGGCTCTTCAAAGAGGGGGAGAAGGCCGGCCTTAACATAGAAACTGGTTGTTTCGCTCTGAAGGCTGAAAATACAAGTTATGGCGTTAAAGTATATGTTAAAAAGCGAGGGAAAATAACTGAGCTTAAAGGACAAATGCTAATTGCTGCAGACGGCTTAAATTCTCGCATAGTTGAGGGCTTAGGATTAAACAATAAAAGAACACTTATGGGAACAAGCAAAATGGTTGAATACGTAATGGAGGGAGTTGATAACCCTTTTCAGAATAGTATTTTTAAGTTTGTGGGAAAAGTTTACTCTCCAGCAAAAATGGTTTACTTAAATTCAACACCTTACGGGCATGAAACATGCTTTGTATTAACTAGACCGGAGGCAATTGAATATTTTATTAAAAAAGGGAAAATTTCAACGTGGTTTAAGAATGCCAAAATTATTGAGAAAAGGACAGCCATCATAAATTCACGTTCGCCAATAATAGAGCCCCTTGTTGGAAATATTCTCATTGTAGGTGATGCTGCAGGCACAACTGAAGTGTTGATTCAAGGAGCGTTGATGCTCGGTTATAAGGCAGGCTTAGTGGCTGCTGAGGCTCTTAAGCTTAGAAGAAATGAAGAGAAACAGAGGAAGTTGAATGAATATGTTAATTTTTGGAGATCCAGCATAGATTATGTTAGGAATCCTGAAATGATCCTAACTATAAGAAAAGGAGTGAACCTTTTTCCTTTTCTTGACGAGCTCGGCGAATTGGATTATATCTTCAGCTTAACAAATGACGACGTCTTTGAAGGGGAACTTAACCCTGTAAAGCTGTTAGAGCAAGATTTGCGGGCCATTCTGAAGTATAAAGAAAAAATAAAAGCAGAAAAACCAGAATTGTTTAAAAAAATTATTGAATATATTAAAGACACGAATGTTTCAATAAATAATTTATGTTCATAAATTACTTTTAATTTCATGCTTTCCCGATTTTAACCTCACTTATTATCGAAATTTTAAATGTCGAAAGCTTTTTAAACCTATCGATACTAAAAACCATAAAGGGAAATCTTTGGAGTGGATAAAAGACGGTAAGTTTATGCATGGCATTAAAGATGGTAAGTTAATAATCAAAGTCCAAAGCACTGGCGAAGAATTTAGCATACCCGTTTCAAAGGATACAGACAAAGTAATTAACGTTTTTTGGCGGAAAACCGGAATGGAGGGCCTTTTTCATCTTGCAGCGTTAAAAAAATGGGGTAGAGAGTATTTTACGTTCTTCAGGACTTTTTATAGCCGAGCTGCAAAACAATTGGCTAAAGAGTTTATGAAAGCTAAGGGTTTAAAGGAGGGTGAAGCTACAGCAAGGACATTTTTTGAGCTTGCATTACCGCAACTTGAACTTGAAGGATTTTTCTTATTGCCCGAGGAAAAATTAGAGGTAATTGAGTTAAGTGACAAAAAAGTGCATGTCAGAGTGTGGGGGTGTCCTCTTTACGAAGCTTGGAAAAGGGCGGGCATTAAAGACGACGAATGTTTGGAGCTTTGCAAACTTCAATGTTTATCATCCAAAGATATTGGCAGTGAATTGGAAAATTGGGATGAAGCATTTGCACGCGTACTTAATCCAAAGTTGCAATATCGCGTATATAAATGTCTACCTCAAGGATCTGAATATTGCGAAATAGTCCAAGAAATAATCGAATGATTATAAAAATATTTCAGAGCGATATTTATGGATTTTGGGATAAATCATTTTGAGCATGGGAGTATTGATGAAATAACTTAGTTAGCAAAATTAGCTGAAGCCAAAAATTTTAACCCTTATTGGATAGCCGAAGCCGGTTTGCAAAGAGATCTTGATGTGGTCCTAAAGCGATGGCTCTAAATACAAAAAAGCTTGTTATAGGTCCATGCGCAACAAATCCCTATACCGCCATCCTGCTATAACAGCTAATGCTCTAGCCACTTTAGATGAGTTATCTGGCGGCAGAATAGCTGTTATAATTGGTGTAGGTCATAAAGGTTATTTAACCAATATGGGAATCCAACAGTACCCAGAATCTGTGGCTATAATTAAAGAAATGATCGAAATTTACAGAAAAATTTGGGACGGGTGAAAAAGTTAAACAGACTAAAACAGCCAGAATAAAAAGCAAAACCTTTTTCACACGGGCAATCAGCCAAGCAACTATCATGATATAAGCTTGCTAAACCTTGAAGACTTTACCCAAACCCCACCAACCCCGAAAAGGGAAGCTTCCATTAAGAAATAGGAGGTAGAAGAGGGTAGCCCAAAATAGCCCCGAAAAAGGCTACTTTAATATAATTAAAAAACTTTAGAACTAAGCCTTTTCCACTTTGAACTTTTACAGTTGATGTTTTGCTTTGAAAATACCAACCAGTAAATGTCAAGGCTATTCGGACAAACATCTTTTCAACAAAACCTTCCAAACATGCGACGAGACGTAAACTTTAGTTTGTCAGTTCGCCCGTCGAGTCATATCACAGCCAAGCAGCTCTATTGACTCTCTAATTCATCATCCAAAATATAGGATATTACCTATCAGATTTAAAGCTTCTCACCCATCCAAAAGGGCAAGTATAAGCTTCAAAACTAGTTATGTTTGCCTCTTCTTTTTAGCAAGTTAACGTATTCTTCCACAGCCTTTTCAATATCCCATTTGAAGCCGGGCTCCCCAAAGGTTGCATTCCACCGGTTAATGAATCTTTTAAAGGATATCTTCACAAACAACGCAAAACTGACAGCTGGAATAATGGAAGTTAAAATGACATTTACTGGGAAAGAAAAGGAGAGAATGAGATATAGGCTTAAGAAAAATTCCCCTATCAAAAATATTGGTGTTAAGATTCCCCAGAAGATTCCACCAGCGCTTTCCAAGAAGTCTGTTCCTGGAACTTTCAAAATTAACTTATAAAACCATGGCAGATCTTTCGCTTCCATCCGTCGTAATGTATTCTCTTTTTCTTCCATGAGAACCGCGTAGCTTAACGATTTTGTAAAACTTAAGCTTTAAGCCGGCTAACCCTGTTGTTCGCTGGCCTTCCACAACTCCAATTTTGGTTACTGATAATCCTCTTCTTTCCAATTCGTGGATGAAGGGATTTATACCAAGCGAATCGCTGGCAATATGCCCCGTCACTATTAGGTTGCCTTACTCTCAGCCCTCAATTTTTCCAAGTCTAGGGGGCTTATGTGAATGTAGATTAGCGTGCCGACGCCGTGTTCAAAATATGTTTTTGCAATTTCATAACCTCCATTAGTGGCTGCTGCATGGGAAACAACAACTTTTCCAGTCTTGTTCTCCTATTTTCCCAAGGCAAACATTAATCTTTGTAAGGGCATTTCTGAATTCAGGAAGCTCCATTAAGGCGGAAATCACGTCACCGACGGTAGATTCTTCTCCAACTCTATTGCTGATCTGCTCAACCATCCTTTTTCTTCCAATCTCATCCAGCGGCATGTGTACATTCATGAAGGGCATCTTAAAAAGCCTTGCAAAATCCACGGCATGCGCATAACTCCTTGCATACGCCTCCACACTCAGCTGTTCAAATTTTCTGCTTACAGCCACCTCAGCCTTTTCCCGCGGGACACCAGCTTCAACCATAAGCTGGACGTGCCTCCTAAAACTTTTGGAAAGCCGAGAACCGTCAATCCACCAGCCGGATGATGGGCGATGACAGCGTCGTAGCCTAACTGCTTGGCAAGTAAAGTTCCGCTGCTCCAGCATCTATACAAAACAGAACTCATTGAATGTTTTCGCCTTTAATGTAAATGGCGCTATCTTCGGGAACTTCGGTTAGACAAGCGAGTTTTAGGGCTAACTCCATAATTTCTTCAGTGTTCAAAGCTTTCACCGCTCAAAGAACTGAATATTTTGTTCTGGGCTGACTAATTAGTCTGCAAAATTTTATCAAGGCTAGGCAAAATAATTGATGTGGATGCGTGATATTATGGACGTTTTCGAAGCCATAAAGGGAAGACGAAGCATAAGAGCCTTCAAAGACGCTGACATTTCACCAGAAACTGTTGAAAAAAACTTATTGAAGCTGCTAGATGGGCACCTTCCGCCGGGAACATCCAGCCATGGGAATTCATAATCGTCCGCAGCCCTGAAACCAAAAGGAAACTGGCTGAAGCCGCCTTAGGCCAATCCTTCATTGAAGAAGCTCCGGTGGTTATTGTCGTGTGCGCGGATGAAGAGCGCTCTGCAAGAGGCTACGGCACACGTGGAAGAACACTATACTGCCTACAAGATACGGCTGCAGCCATACAGAACATCCATTTAGCCGCCTACGCCATGGGTTTAGGCACATGCTGGGTTGGA
>Ga0105158_1000342_pt1 | contig 20485 bp, 18 predicted proteins | sample LHCtaG_FD_81567 | JGI IMG/M metagenome (GOLD analysis project Ga0105158, IMG submission 81567) | Hot spring microbial communities from Little Hot Creek, USA to study Microbial Dark Matter (Phase II) - LHC4sed_matched | ecosystem: Environmental > Aquatic > Thermal springs > Hot (42-90C) >...
CCAAATTCCTTATTCTTTCACTTTCAATGAACTTCCTGTTAAATTCCTCAAACTTCGGAACCACAGCAGTAAAATAGTTCAAACCTAGAGATGTGAAAGCTATATCAACAACCATTAGGACAGCTTCTTCCCCACCTCTCCGCTGCAAATTGCCTTATATCCTTAAAATACTCTAAAAATTCTATTAATTGAAGCGGTAAAAAGATGAGACGAGAGAGTCAAGTCAAATTGAAAGATGTTCCTTTATCTTTAAAGCGAAGCATAGTTAAAGTACCCTTTTGCATCTAGGAGGCTAAAAGAGCTTATCCATCCCATTTATTGCTGTTTCCAGGCGAAGCTGTAAAAGCACTTAAAAAAGCAACGAAGAATAGTAACTAAAATGGGGCAACAGCTCGTACCAGAACTAGCTAAAATAATAGCTGAAATAATAGCTGAAGACCAATATGTGGAGGTGCATCGGGATTATGAAATTGTTGGACAGCTGGACACAGCAAAGGTAGAGGTCATTGATAACATTGTCAACGAATTAAGAATGGGAAGAAGAAAACCAAACTATCAAAAAGAAATTCAAGAAATTCATGCCACAAAGAGTGGTAGAACAAAAGAGGTTCGTGTAATAGCTGATTTGTTCATTGGCGTTTTCAAAGCAGGGTCTCTATTTTTCGAAATTAAAAGCCCGCCTCCAATTTAGGTGTTTGTGAAGACTCTAAAAAGGAAATGTCGCTTTTCCAAGCATTATTTGAAAATAAAAGTCCGCAGGCATTCCTTGTGTTGTATTACAATCCTTATTATCCAAATTATCGAAAAAAGTATAAACATTCATTTATTGATTGAGGAAGACATGTAGAATGAACTCGGTGGAGAAGGCACATATGATGAACTATTGAGAATTATAGAAGAGATTAAAGAAGTTTAAGAAAAAGGTGATGTTTAGAAAGTAGCTGAAACCAATAAATATAATACTAACATTCCGATCGATCATAACTTGCCGCCTGAGTTAAAAGCCGTATTTCTTCCCCAGCATAACGTATGGAACTTCATTCACCGTGCCATATAGTCGCAAAGCTTCATCCTCTCTAGGAAGGCGGCTGCAGGTAAGACGATATCAGCGAGCTCAGCCGTCTCGGTCACGAAGACATCCATGATAACGAGGAAATCGACCTTTTAAAGGGCTTCTTTAACCTTCTTAGAGTTCGGCCAAGTTAAAACCATGTTTGACGCTGACACCATCACCATCTTAGTTGGGTATGGCTTCTCGGTTAATGGTGTCAGAGAGCAAGATAGCCTGTCCTTCACCGAAAAGCCTAGCCCGACACTCATAGAATAGAGGGAACTCATCAGCTCCAATCGACCCTACCTCAAGCTATTCGAGCATCCTTATCGGAGATAAGTGGACTCTTGAGCATTTAACAAACCCGCCAGGAACATCGATATTTCCGGTTATTGCTTGCAAAATTGCTATTGAACGTGCAGTATAAAATCCAGAGGCTGTCTGATCTAGGGCGTTGACCCCTTGACCGATGGCCATGCCGGCTTAATTGTTGCAAACATCCGCGCTGCTCCCCTGATTTCACCGGCAGGAACCCCTATGCTTGCTTCAACTCTCTCAGGTGAGTATTCCTTCACACGCTCAACTAACTCCTTAAATCCTATAGTCCACTTTTCCGTAAACTCTTTATGATAGAGATCCGCAGAAATCATTATATTCATCATGCCCAATGCCAAAGCGGAATCTGTTCTAAGCCTAGTTTGTATATGGAGATCCGCAACCTTGGCAAAGGGTTGCGCCTAGGGTCTATGACTATAAGCTTAGCCCAGTTATTAACACCTTTCTGGATGCGTCTAGCCCAAGGGGTCTTGAATGGTGAGGGTTAGAGCCCCCATAGGATTATGCATTTCGAGTTTTCTGGTTCGGCAACACACAAAACTTTCCAAGCGTTAAAATGGGGCTATTATCTAGGTATAGGCATGCCTATAACGCTAGCCACGGACATAGCTCCGTACCTATTTTTAATTCCTTAAGCTTAACCGATATAATGTCAAGCTTCTCATACCAAGAAATTTCGACAAATTTGCCGCTTCTTCTTAGTGGTCGCTTTAACCGGCTAGGCGAGTAAACATAATTAATAACAGCTAAGCCCTTATGCACAAAACAATCTTATTTAACTGATGTTCCCACATTCCGTCAACCTTAACGATTTTTCCATTCTCATCAACATAGACATTCATCTCACAGCTAAGATGACAAAGCTCACAAGCAGTTTTGATAACGTTCATGACTTTGACCTCTTTGGGGAACTTCTAAACATTTTAACGACGTTCTCAAATTTGAATGTTCAATCTTATAATTTTTTTCTACCATGCCACTGTCATGATGAAATAGCGATCGCTTCATATCTCTTCAACCCTTAAAATGTCGGCTCCCAATGACTTAAAGACATCATAAAAGGTGGGGAAGGATTTAGCGTAATACTCTGCACCACTTATTATCGTTGTTCCCTTGGCTATCATTCCAGCTAAGGCCGTAGCCATTATTATTCTATGGTCTTGGTGGCCGTCGATCCACGCCCCTTGAAGCTCGCTGTGGTGAATCACCATTTCATTCTCCTTTAAGTCTATCCTAGCCCCCATCTTTTCAAGTTCCATTTTTATCGTAACCGGCCTATCGGTCTCTTTTAGCCTTGAAGCGGCGATGTTTTTAAGCACGGTTTTACCTTTGGCGTACGACCCTAAAACCGCGAGGTGAGGTATCGCGTCAGGTAGGTTTTTACAGTCTATCTCCACCCCTTCAAGTTCGCCGACGCTTGCTACAGTTATTCCGTGATCCTTAACCTTAACCTCGGCTCCCATTTCCTTTAGTATACTGACTATCACCTTATCACCTTGAACATCCTCCGTGTCGACTCCGTAAACGGTCACTTCAGCATCCTTCACCAAAGCACCGGCTGATAAAACGTAGCTGGCCGATTCCCAATCGCCTGGCAACGTGAATCTATAAGGCTTGTACTGCTGGTTGCCTTCAACGTGGAACAGCTTGAAGTCTTTGTGTTCAACCCTAACGCCGCACCTTTCAAGCCACTGAAGCGTCATTTCTATGTAAGGCTTTTCATGAAGATCCTCCACGTAAATCTCCGTATTACTTTTGGCTAAAGGCGTAGCCATCAACAGGGGCGTTAACCATTGAGAGTTAACGCCTGGTAGCCTAGTCCGACCACCCTTGATGACACCCTTAACGACCACGGGGGGCTTTCCATCTCCTCTTAACGAAAACGCTTCGGCGCCTAAATCCTTCAACGCATTTAAAAGAGGTTGAGCATAACGCCCGGGGTTATACCTTATTTGTTCATCTCCCGAGACCACTGAGTACCCGTCGATGAGGGAGGCTATCGCCATAGTTATGAAAAGCCCTGTGCCTGAATTCCCTACGTCTAGAATATCGACTGGGACCTTAAGTCTCCCTCCTACGCCTTTAAAGAGCCACTTATCACCTTGAATCAATACCTCAGCACCGAGGCTTTTAGCAACCTTAGCCACCGAGTATACGTCGGCGCACGCATTGTTTATCGTAGCTTCCGAGAAACCTTCAGCTAACAACCCGGCAAAGACAGCCCTAACGCTATGCGACTTTGAAGCTGGTATTAAAGCCTCACCTTTTAAACACTTGGCGGGCTTGACGATAAGTAACATGAGCAGCGTCGATAACTTTAAATAAAAAGTTATATATAAACTTGTGGAGGAGTTTGAAGATGACTATAAAAACCCTCTTCGAGAAGACAATGGTTATTGCGCTAATAGCCTTAATAGTCTCTATAGCTGGTATAGGGTACCTTTCCTACTCGATATCAAGCGTGAGCGAGGAATTTAAAGTGGCAACAACTGAGGTAAAGAAGCTCTCAGACCGTGTCGAGGAACTATCAACTAAGCTCGACTTAATCGCGGAAGTTGTAGCGAGCGAACTCGGCATATCAAAGGAGGAGCTGTTAACTAAGGCTGAGGACATCGTTGAGAAGATACGCGAGGAAAAGATGTTGATAGAGAAGGCCAAAGCAGAGGGAAGAGTCGTCGTTTACACCTCGACCGACCCGAGAACTGCGGAAGTCTTGAAGGAAGCTTTCGAGAGGAAGTACCCGTTCATAACCGTTGAGTTCGTAAGAGGAGGTCCTGAAGCCATGGCTACTAGGTTTATCGAGGAATTCGATAGAGGGGTCGCCTATGCAGACGTCCTGAGCCTAGGGACCGTCAACAGTAGGCTAATGGTTTTAGAGAGGCCCGAAAGGTTGCTCGTCTACGTGCCTAGAACTGCTGAATGGTTAACGCCCGAGTTAAGGGATCCTGAGGGAAGGTGGCACTCAGACAGAATTATATTAGTAAGTTTAGCTTATAATACTAAGCTACTCAAACTAGAAGAGGCGCCTAAAACGTTTAAAGACCTTATCGACCCTAAATGGAAGGGCAAGATCGCCTACGTTGACTTTAGGATAATGGCTTTTGGCGTTCAACTTCTAGCGGCCATGGAGAAGGAATATGGCGAGGATTTCATTAAGAAGCTAGCCGCACAAGACATCTTCTTCGTAGGCAGAAGCTTCGTGGATCCTGTCGCCAGGGTTGTGTCTGGAGAGTTCTTATTGACCACACCCCCGATAACATTTGTTGAGGTTAGAAAGATGGAGAAGGATCCGATAGACTGGATTAGAACGGCTGACAATGTTTACTTCGCCGACCTAGCTTGGGTGGGTGTGGCTTCGAACGCACCGCATCCAAATGCGGCGAAGCTCTTTGTAGACTTTCTATTCTCCGATGAAGGACAGGCGATATACGAGAAAGGCGGTCATAGCCCGTTGAAACCAGGTGTGGTCTTTAGGAACCCTGACATGTCCCCCAAGGGCAAGAAAATTGTGTTCCTAGAGCCGCTGTTGGGCGAGAAATTGAAAACGTACATTGAAAGGTATGCGGAGATGTTCTTCAGAAGGTAGCAGAAGAACAGTCCCACCTACTATTTTTCGGGAGGAGGGATTTGTCGACCAGTAAAATTCCTCACGTTTTAGCCATCATTATAGCCTTGCTAGTGCTACCCCCCATATTTTCTCTTTTATGGTATAGCTTAATAGAGCATGATGTATTGACGATTAAGAACCTATTAGCATTGACGAAGCTTGAAACGATTAACACAGCCTTTAACACCTTCCTGTTCGCCGCTGGTAAAACTTTGGTAGCCCTGATACCGGCTATCTATGCATCATACCTCATAGCTCGAACAGATGTGCCTTTGAAGGGGCTATTTGAATCAGTACTCATCATCCCGATTGTACTTCCAGGTTTCGCCGTGGCCATATCTTGGATCTTGCTATTTAGCCCTACGATTGGACTTTTTAACCAGGTAGTTAAGCAAATGTTAGGGATTCCTGTGGCATTTAACATATACACGATCTACGGCTTGATATGGACGGAGTCAACGTTAACGTTCCCCTATGCATGTATGATCATAAGCTCAGCCTTAAGAAGTGTAAATCCTGACCTTGAGGATGCAGCTAAGATATGTGGATCTGGGGTCTTTTCTATAATGTTTCGCGTAACGCTGCCACTCATCACACCCGCCATCATATCGGTCATATTGTTATCCATGGTCCTCGGGATGGAAGCCTTGGATATACCGATTTACATAGGCACCCCCGCCGGCTTAACGCTTTTCACCACCTTGATATATGAGAAGATATGCTTCCTCCCCCCTAGGTATGGTGAAGCCGCCGCCCTATCAATATTGCTGTTGGCTTTAACCATGCTCTTAGTGGCTTTCCATCAGAAGATCATCAGAAATGTGGCCAGATTCGCTGTGGTAACCGGGAAGATGCATACACCAAAGCTCATCAGCTTGGGTAAGTTTAGGATTCCCGCCGCCATCTCCTTAATTTTAATCATGACCGTGTACGTGTTATTACCCATTGCGACCTTAGTCGTAACTTCGTTCTTAAAAGGGTTCGGCATCTCGGCGTTCTCGATTGACGAGTTCACATTATCCCATTACTTGAAGGCGTTATCCTACTCAGAGGTGGTTAGGTCGTTGATTAACACTTTTATCACGGGCGTCATAGGGGCTACCGTAGGCTCCTTGATCTCCCTTATAGCAGGCTACTACATAGTTAGAACGAGAGTTAAGGTTAAACCGGTGTTAGAGGGATTGAGCATGTTGCCCATTAGCTTCCCGGGCGTGGTTTTAGCCTACGGCTTCTTCTTTGCCTACGTAATAACCCCTATATATGCTACCATATTGTTGATAGCTTTGGCTTTTGTAGTTAAAAGCATCCCATGGGTATTGAGAAGCATTTCAGGTTCGCTATCTCAGATACACCCCGAACTTGAAGAGGCTTCAACGGTTTCAGGGGCTTCATGGTTCTTCACGTTTAGGCAAATAATAGTCAAGCTGGTAGCTAAGGGCTTGCTTGTAGGGTGGATCATAGCTTTCATATTTAACGTTAGGGAGCTAGCGATTCCCCTTATTCTGTACTTCCCTAAGTCCGAACTCCTAGCGCCCACCATATTCCACTTATGGGAGAATGGGTTATATAATCAAGCGATAGCCCTATCGACGCTTCTGGTCACATTTGTATTAGTCTTTATTTTCCTTGCAAGAAGGGTTTTCGGTAAGGAGTTTGGGTTCGGCTACAGCTAAGGTGACATCACAACGAAATGATTATATTCACTTCTGGAAACGAAATAGCTTGGTGGTGGACTTGGAGATTAAGGCAATTGGGAGTGATTTAAAAAGGCACTTTGGTGGATTAGGATGAGGTGATTAAGAACGCTGAGCTCTGATTCTAAAGAAGTGCAAATTCGACATGGATCCTGAAGCCTTCTACGCGTGTCGGAAAAGGTTCATTGTGTGGAGGAACCTTGAGGTCACGTTTAGCAAATATCAAGACTTTAAGATGACCCTTAAAAACTTCCTGCAATACGCTTTCAACATGTTATAGATAAAGGGGGATGCCGAAGAGAACGTCAAGAGATTATTTGAAAAGTGGAAGGACAGGGAAGGTGTATTCGGATGTGGAGCTGGTGTCAATGAAGATTAAGTCCAAGTTTAAGTGGTGATCCACTCAAATCTAGATAAGGACTTAATGGAGGTCTTGATGAGAAAGTTGACCGTTAAACCCGATAAGTATATGACGTCACAAACCGAGAGGACATATAAACCTTTACCGAAGGCTTATCGAAGGATTAGGAAGAGCTGGGCTATGAAAAAGATCAGATCCTGTACATCGTAAACCCCAATGGGATGTTAAAGGGGCTCGTGGGGATGTCGGTCAGACGTTGACATAAACCCTCATCGGTCATCGGTCAGGAGGTAAGCAACCCTGTTACTTCCTCGCTGCTATTGTCTTAACATAGTTCTCTCACATCTTTTGCCAGCTCTATAGTGAAGGTAGCATTAATTACCTCTACTCGCGTTTCGCTTAATAGGTTGGAGGGAACTTTTCTATAAGTTCCTTCCTGGTTAGAGGCTTTTTAGGTCTCCCCTGGTAATGCGAACACTCGCTTCATAGCTTCTACCGTCGTGAAGACTTACCTTAACAATGGATACTCTAGAACCTTAAGCGCGAGTTCATCTAGCAATGGATCGTGAAGGCACTTAACCTTCTCAGATAACTCAAGAACCCGTTGATCTTTAATGGTGTCCTCGGTTATATCATCAGCGCCTTATCCCCCTACCTCATTATTACCAAGGCCAAGACGAACGGCAAGCTGAACCTAGCTGATACAACGTCCTAAGGCTCATGCGTCAAGCTAATGTGATGAGTTCTAGCATGAGTCACTACCTTAACCTCCTTCACATCCTCTGGATTTATGGCGTTGCGTGCAATGATGGCCAATAAGGCATCTATCGAGGAATGGAAGAAGCGACAGCAGGCATAGGGTTTAAGGTGGTTGACCTAATAGCCTAACTCTTGCCTAAGTCCTTTAAACCCGCGACAAGCCCAACGTAGGCGGGCCAACCACCGTACCTGTCTTTAACCATCCCATCCCACCCTGATGGTGACTTCAAAAGGCGAAATTGGGGTCAAAGCGCAAATCCCTAATGCGTTAACCAACCCGTCATGGTTAAGTCTCATCAATTTACCGGCGACCACCGCAGCTCCAAAGGCGCCTATGAGGAAGCTCATGTGAACTACATACGGTCTGCTTAATTTATGTTCACGAGCGAAGGAAACGGTCATCCCAACACCCACACTAACCTCATATCCTAACACTATTGAGGTCAACAAGTCCTTGCCGCTACAACCTTTGTGTACACCAGTAGTTAAGGCGGCAGGTATCAACGTAACCCCTAGATGCGCTCCACCTTTAGTATGGAGGGTCGTCAAACTTCAAGGCGTGACCCATAGTACCGTTAACCAGCGCCGCGTACGCACTTAAAACCTTGTCGCCAGTAGCTATTACGGTGGCTTCCCTCTTACCGTTTAGTTCGTTTATTAGGCTTAAAACCAACCTTCCAAATCTCTCCTTATAACCTCCGTAAACGCAACCTAGGAAATCTAACAGGCATAACTTGGCCTTATTGACCGCATCGCTAGATAAACCTTCATAGCTTGTGTTTAAAATAAACTCAGCTAATTTCTCGCTAAGACTCAAGGTACTATCACGTATACCCAGCGCGAATTTTTCACTAGAAAAACTTTAAGAATAGTGGGCAATATTTAAAGCATGTGGTAACTTTGGGAGAATCTACATTTCACGTGGTTGTATCTAGTTTGTACAAAACCTTTATTTTAAGTGGGGCTAATCCTGTAAAAGTAAAGGCTTTGGATAACGTGAGCTTCAACGTGTCGAAAGGGGAAACATTCACTCTCCTAGGCCCTAGCGGTTGTGGTAAAACCACCCTGCTTAGGTGTATCGCTGGGTTAGAAAGGCCCGATTCAGGCGAAATAATGATCGATGGTAAGGTCGTATACTCAGATAAGTGTTTCGTGCCCCCCGACAAAAGGGATGTAGGCATGGTCTTCCAATCCTACGCCATATGGCCACACATGAATGTGTTCGACAACATCGCTTACCCTTTAAAGGTCAGGGGCTATCCGAAGGATAGGATAAAGGAGACGGTGTTAAAGATCATTAGTCTGATGAAGCTCGAAGGCTTAGAAACAAGGCCAGCCACACAGCTAAGCGGAGGGCAACAGCAAAGGGTAGCACTTGCAAGGGCCCTGGTTTATCAACCTAACCTCTTATTGCTTGATGAACCCTTAAGCAACCTTGATGCGAAGTTAAGAGAATATATGAGGATTGAACTAAAAGAGCTTTTGAAGAAGCTACGGTTAACGGCGATATACGTAACCCACGATCAGGCTGAAGCCCTATCCCTATCAGATAGGATAGCCGTCATGAACCAAGGTAAAATACTTGAAATTGGGAAGCCTCGGGACATCTACGAAAAGCCAAAATCAAAGTTCACCGCCGAATTCATAGGTGCTATAAACTTAATCCCCGGTAAAACCATCAAGGAAGAGAATCGAGAGGGCGTTGAAACCCCCATTGGCTACTTAGAATGTAAAATACATGGCTTTAAAGGCTCTGAGAATGTAATAGTAATGATAAGACCTGAGGACATAAACCTCTACCCTAGCTTCGACGTCGCAGCTAGGGATGTTAACGTGGTGGAAGGTAGGGTGGTGTTGACCATGTTCACAGGGCAATTCACGGATTGTAGAGTTGAAGCTGGGCCGCTGCTCTTAAGGGTATTCATTAGCCGTAGAAGCACAGTTGTGGAAGGGCAAAAAGTATACTTAGGGTTAAAGCCCGACTTCCTAACAGTCTTAAAGCTTTAATTCTTTAAACGTGGAGAGGTGCTGGATAGTTTAAGAAAAAGTAAAGAGGTATTTACCTCCAAAACAACTATGAGGCGGCTGAAACGAGGCGAGATGATATAGCAACATACTTCATACATCAGGAACAACTGGATTACCAAAAGGATGTGTACAATTTCTTGGCGCTTCTACATTGCAGCACTTGCGCATAATAATGTTCTTATAAGGTTTAAGTAGGTTTGCAAACCATCCTTAAAGGTGAAGGTGGTCAAGTATGGCTAAGTTAATTGAAAAATATTGTTATCCTAAAGAGCATTGGCCACATCTTATTAACGTGCCGGACGTTCCTCATCAGCTCAATTTATCAGAGATATACCTTGACGAGAAAATAAAGAAGGGAAAGGGTAACAAAATCGCCTGCCTCTTTGAGGATAAAAAGCTGACATACGGAGATCTTTATTTAAAGACTTGTGTATTGGGGAATGCTTTAAAAGCTATAGGGGTGAAACCAGGTGATAGAATTGCGATACGCCTTAACAATATACCCGAATATCTCATCACAATGCTTGCAGCGCTTAGGATAGGTTCGATATACGTTTCTGTTTTTCCGCTTTTTAAAGCCAGAGAAATAGCACAGGTTGTTAATAGTTCTGAGGCTAAGTATATTGTAACAAGTGTAGATCTAATTGATGAGATTGAGAAGGCTCTACCCAACATGCCTACGGTGGAGAAGGTAATAGTTGTGGGGGGGACAGAAAAAGAGGAGAGTAAGGGTTTCTTATCTCTTGAGAAACTAATAGATAACCATAAGCACGAGAGAGAGCTTAAGCCAACTCTTGTAGATAGGGATGAGGTAGTCTTCATTAACTATACTTCAGGAACAACTGGCTTACCGAAAGGATGCGCCCGAACCCCAACAGACTATATAGGTTATGGGGAGTATCATGCGAAGCAACACTATAAAATAAATGAAGATGATGTAGTCGGCGGAACGGCAACACTCGCATTCGCATTCGGGCATGGCCTCTATTTTGCTATGTCATTTTATGTTGGCGCAGCAACCTCTTTGATGGTACCGCCTTTCACCCCAGAGCGTATATTTAGGACCATCCAGGAGCACGGCATTACAATTCTTGGCACCGTCCCGTCAGCCTATCGTCGGTTAGTCGCAGCTAGGGATATGGCCAAGCAATTCGACTTAAGCAGTGTAAGAATGTGTATCTCCGCTGGTGAGCTCCTCACAGCCAATTTATATGAGGCGGTTAAGGAAATCTTCCCTAATGCGATAATTTGTCAAGAAATTGGTATGACCGAGGTTGGAGCTGGCTTTATCGCGAATTCGCCTGAGAAAAATAGACCTGGGTCATTAGGTATACCTGTACCTGGCTTTGAAGTAAAGGTAGTCGATGATAAAGGACGGGAGCTCCCTCAAGGAAAAACTGGAAATATAATCTTTCGTGGTTTTACTGGTCCAAGATATTGGAAAATGCCTGAGAAGCAGAAAGAAGTTGTTAGGGAGGGGTGGGTATGGACTGGAGACCTAGGTTACCAAGATACAGATGGGTTTTTCTGGTATATGGGCAGAGCTGATGAGATGATTAAAGTGTCTGGATACTTGGTCTCACCATTTGAAATTGAAGATACATTAAGGGAGCATCCCGCTGTCGCTGATGTAGCAGTGGCTCCGGCTCCAGATGTGATGAGGGGGTGGATGCCAAAAGCCTTTGTGGTTCTCAAAGAGGGACATGAGCCGACAGATAAGCTAAAGGAGGAGTTAATTTCCTTTGTTGAGGCAAGAATCTCGCCTTACAAGAAACCTAGGGAGATCGTGTTCGTAGCAGATTTACCCAAAACACAGACAGGCAAGATAAATCGTGTAGCATTAAGACAGGCGGAAATCGAAAAATTCATTAAAGAGCATCCCAACGAAGCGAAGATGCTGGGTCTAGTTTAGTACTTAAACTCAAAATCCAGATCAATCACAAGGTTTCTTTGAAGTTTAGTTATTGGTCTCATAACTTTTCTGTGTATAATAGAGTAACACCTCAGGTGAGAAGGCACAAGGGCTCCAAAACTGGAAAAGAATTTTACGTGATAAGCTAAACGTGAAATCTCATAATCTAAACTATTCGATAGTTTTTAATCTGGAAATAGCTGATCATCTTGGAGGAACAAAATCCTATGTAGGATTAGGGTAGCTAGAATATGAATAGGGTTAGATAGAGGGCCGTTAACGTATTGCGCTCTACTAATAGAGTATGGGAGTCAAAGCTTATTAATCTGACCCCCTAAATGGAGGTCTGTGTAACCTCCTTGGAGTATTATGGGTACGCTGGCAAGATACTTATCGTCGACTTATCAAGTAAGAAAGTATTTGCACAAGATCTTTCACTAGATTTAGCTAAGACTTTTAGTGGAGATGTGGCTTTGGCGCTGAGCTCCTCTGGGACTTGCTACCTGGAGGTATAGAACCTTTTAGCTCAGATAATGTGTTTAGCCCTTACCGTAGGGCCGCTGGCTGGTACAGCTGCGCAATCTGCTAGTAGGTGGTTTGCTATATTCAACACACCATTAACAGGAACGTACTTCAGAAGTGTTTGTGGAGGGTTCTCTGGAGCGATGTTAAAGTTTATGGGTTACGACGCTATAGTAGTTAATGGTCGTATTAAGAAGCCCGCTTATGTTTGGATTCACGAGGAACATGTAGAGTTTAGAGATGTCACAGCACTGGGGATTAACTATAAATGGTGTAAAAGAACTCTTACTTGAGGAGACTACTAAAATGCTAGATTTATTTGCATAGGTATTGGACCAGCTGCTGAGAGACTTGTTAGGTTTGCATCATGGTAATTGATGATTATAAAACAGCTGGTGAGGCGGTGGTGGCGCTGTACAGGGCTTCTAAGAAGTTAAAGGAATAGTGATGTATTGTGTGAAAAGACCGAATATACATAACGAAGAGCTTTTCAGGAAGGGTTGTTGGAGAACAATAGAGGGTTACAAGAAGAACCCAGTCTTCCAGGGCTTTCATAGGCTCGGAGCAAACCTTGTTGTGTACCAATTCTACACGCTAAGTCACCTCCAGACATACAATTTCAAACTGTGAGAACTTGAAAACGTAGATAGATTTAGACCAGAAGTTTTTAAAAGTTCAAATTAACTAAGGATCCTCCACTGGACTATTATGTGGGTTCTCTGAGTATGGAACACTCGGGAGTTTTATATGTGCTCTAGGTCTAACTGACATCGTGCCCATAACGTATGTTATTCAACTCGCAGATAGAGTGGACTAACACCATATCCACAGGCGCGGTTATAGCGTTTGCAACCGAGCTCTACGAGAAGAGCATAATATCTAAGAGGAAGAGTGATGGGCTGAAGCTCAGATGGCTGCTACAGACGTTCCCGTAGAACTTGTCAGGAAAATAGCACTCAAGCGAGGGTTAGGTATATATCCTATCCGAGGGTGTTGAGATAGCCGCCGAGATAATCGGGCGTGGTACTGAGAAGCCTGCTATATATAGTAATGGTTTAGAACTCCCTGCATATGATCCAAAGGGCTGCTAAGGCTCACGGCCTGAGCTTTGCCACATCAAGTTGACTCATTTAGTAGTGAGTGTAGTGTGAAGGTGAGTTAACTAAATATGTTCAGGATGAAAGAACTATGTTCGAAGCCGCAGGCTTCTGAATATTTCCTCTAGACACAGAAATGATTGTGGCAGAGTTGCTATCTAGACTACTCTACGCCGCTGCTGGTATCAGGGGAGTTTTAAAGATCGTAAGTACTTGTGGCTCGCAGGTGGGGAGAGTTTACAGCTTAGAAATTAGAAATTAGAAATTTTAGAAATAAGCATGTTAGCGGAAAGGATACTAAAGAAACCTATCCCAAGTACATTCAGCCGAAGGACATATATTCGAACTGGACAAGCTGGTAGATGACTACTACAAAATTAGGGTCGGAATGTCAAGACAGGTCTACCAACGAGGAGAAAAACCAGAAGAATTAGGACTAAGAGATGTAGCCGACACTCTCATAAAGTTGAGCATGCTATCAGCCTAGTGTAGCATAAGGCTAAGGTTCTAGACAAGTTCGTAGGGTCTGTAAAAGAGTTGTGGGGAGAAGTTAGGTAATACTGGAACTAGGTGAGGAAGTTAGCCTCGCGAAGCTTGAACTTGTTGGATAGTGGTAGAGCACTTTAGTAGTAAATGGTCCCAAAGTTATTCAACTTAAACATGAAGTTAAATTAGTCGCACAAAATCTATATTTGCCAGCAGCCTACAGTGGTTAAACAATTTTGTTTGTATACCTAACGCTCAATTTTTACATAGATCTTCTTCTGTTGCATACTAATGTAACACCATTTTCAGCGGAGCGTCTGATCAGCTGATATCCTTGTAAATTAACGTCCTCGACTAAACACTAAATCTCGGAGTACGCATGGCTATCGAGTTAACCAGCGCTATCATAGATCGGGGGAAAGTGTGATCACAGATTCACAAAACTCTTCTAGAGAGTGTAAAATTGGAAGAAGGAGTAAAAAGATCACGCTAATTACATACTTATTCTTCCTAATTAAAGATAGATCTCCTCATCCTTTCTCTAGAAGTTACAGGCCTACCAACCACAAAGGCTCAGCGATGATACTAGCACATAACTATAAATCACCGCGACCTTCCTTCACAGGTTGTAAGTGCAATAAACTTAGCAGAAAGTTCGAGCGTTTAGAGACAATGCCTTCGACTTAAACATTAAATACTAGGATGACCCCCATTTTAATTGGGATTGAAAGAAATTCTTTTGGTGGGGCTTGGTGGACAAGGACCTACGATTGCTGGAGAGGTTCTTGTTCAGGCAGCTATATTTGATGGTAAATATGCGCAGTCCCGTCCTTGCTATGGTCCTGAAAGGAGGTCTGGAATAGTCGCCGTTTTCTACAGACTGGGTGAAGTACCTATAAGAAGAAAATCTTTATTCAGAGAGGCTGACTGTATTATACTGATGCATGAATACTTTCTTGAAGAATTCACATCTTCCGGCCTCATATCCTCCGCTAAGGAATTAGAGGTTGGTCCGGTTTTACTGAGAGTAGACGACTCTGTGTTTAGAGGAATGGCTTTCTTCGGAGGAACTGGCATATCTGACCTGACGTTGAAAAAGGGGGGAATCGTGATAGCAAACTCTAATCTAACTCCTGGGGAGATAAAGCTAAAGGGAGGGCTTCAAGCATCAAAAATAGCCACCGTAGATGCAAATGAAATCTCGATGGAAGTGTATGGGAGAAGAGCAATACCTATTATAAATACCATCATGCTAGGGGCTTTTGTTAAAGCTTCTAACTGGCTGAGCCTAAATTCGATACTTGAGGCTGTTAAGTTACGGTGGCCGGAGGCGGCCGAAACGAATATTAAGGCGGTTTTAAAAGGCTACGAGGATACAAAGGTGTTAGAGGTGTGAGCTATGTTAGAAACTAAAAAGCTAGTGTTCCCAGAAGCACCGCTATCAATCGTACAGAGGCTTCTCTTGTATAAAGTAGGGAATAAAGAGGGAGCCTTATGGGGAAGCCCTTGGGTCATGCCGGTTAAGCGTAAACTTCCACCACCAACTTTCATCCCTATTCCTGATAACGAGCTCTGCAACCAATGTGGATTATGTATAGATTTTTGTCCGGAAGGCATAATATTTAAGGCCGATAAAGGGGTCAGTATAGACTATGTATATTGTAAGGGATGCCTTATCTGCGTTAATGAATGTAAGAGAGGTGCGATGAAAAGCAAAATGAGGCGAAGTACGAGTCATGATGGAAAGCATTAAAGCCTTAACCGGGAATGAAGCGGTGAGCTGGGGCGCCAGACTTTCGCGTCCTCAGCTAATCGCGGCTTATCCCATAACACCCCAGACTGAGATCGTTATGAATCTAGTAAGATGGATAGCTGAAGGAGAGCTTGATGCTGAGTTCGTTGATCCTGAGGGAGAATTTAGCGTCGGAGGTGTTGTTATGGGAGCAGCTGATGCTGGAATAAGAGTTTTTACAGCAACATCTGCCCAAGGTTTAGCGTATGGATTTGAGTATTTTTCTCTAATAGGCTGGTCAAGACTCCCAGTTGTAATGGCGGTAGCTAATAGGGCTTTAGGCGGTTTTACAATATTCTGTGACCATAGAGATTCGCTTTCTTTGGTTAATCATAACTGGATACAATTTTATTGTGAAGATCCACAAGAGGCCTTAGACACCGTCATACAAGCCTACAAGGTAGCTGAGGATCCTAGAGTCCACATGCCTACTATGGTATGTCTTGACGGCTTTTGCCTGAGTCATACAACCTCTGTTGTTAGTATACCTAGCCAAGATCTAGTTGATGAATTTTTACCGCCACCGAGAAGAGTCAGCCCCTCCTCACTATTAGCATTAAAAACAGGAAGAACCCGTGAAATGCTTGAGGGAACGTTGGCTAGGGAGAAATTTTACGCGTTGGTTAATGAGGAGGCGAAGTCTGTTATTGAAGAAGTTAGTAGAGAATTTGAGAAGAAGTTTGGTCGCAACCACGGCGGCTTAATAGAGGCCTATCGCTGCGAGGATGCTGATATACTTATAGTAGCGATGGGGTCGATGGTTGGAACAGCAAAAGACGTCATTGACGAATATAGGAGAAAAGGTGTTCCGGTCGGCTTAATTAAAATTAGGGTTCACCGCCCCTTCCCCTCACAGCAAATTTGTAGGATCGCCAAGCACGCTAAAATCATTTTAACTATGGATAGGAATACAGCTTGGGGCTCTCCAGGAAATGGTGGGGTGCTCCTTGAGGATCTAAAATCGGCCTTGTATTCGGCAGATTCACGTCCACTTATAATGGATTTTGTGGTTGGTCTTCGTGGAACGGATGTTAGCGAAGCAGACTTCAAGTACGCGATTGAAAAAGGCTTAGAAGCTAGCAAAGAGGGTAGGGTTAAGAGGGAGGTAGAATGGCTCTACCTTGGAACACCTTATGATGTTGAAACGATTCCTCTGATTTCTGAGGTAGAGCCGGTAACTTGCGACCTTATACCTGATCCGCGATATAAGGATAGGGTTGTGCTTCCAGGTAACTTTCTCTGCCCAGGTTGTGCCTACCCACTTGCCCTAAGATATTTCCTTGAGAATCTTAAGAAGGTGTTGGTTACAGTAGATATTGTGGGATGCAGAGCTCTGGGTCCTACAATTCTCGGAATCTGGTCTCAAGCTCTCTTCTCAGGCGGAGCATGCTACGCAAGTGGTATAGCTAGGGCTCTTAGGATTCTGGGTAAAAAGGAGGGGGTTGAAGTAGTCTTCTGCGGAGGCGATGGTGGAATAGCTGATGTAGGTTTTCAACCTGTTTCAGGAGCGGCTGAGCGTAATGAAGATATCCTTATTATCTGCTTAGATAATGAAGCTTATATGAACACAGGTATTCAAAGAAGTGGCACAACCCCAAAATATGCTTGGACAACAACGACTGAGGTTGGTAAGAGGATACATGGCAAGCTCGAGCATAAGAAGGATATTCCCTTAATAATGGCAGCCCATAATGTTCCTTACGTGGCTACAGCGACGGTTTCACACATAAAGGACCTCGTCTATAAGGCTAAGAGGGTTTCTGAGATAAGCGGTTTCAGATACATACATATACTTACACCTTGCCCAACAGGCTGGCGCTTTCCCGCTGAGAAGACTGTTGAAGTAGCAAGGCTAGCGGTACTGACCAATTACTTTCCACTCTTTGAAATCGAAAACGGCAGAAGGTTCAGATTTACTGTAGAGCCTCCTGAAAGACCTCGACCAATCGTCGACTTTTTGAAGATGCAGGGGAGATACGCGCATCTAAAAGAAAATGAGATAAGGGACATCCAACAGTGGGTGGACAGTAGGATACTTTACCTAAAACATTTGGCCAGCTTTCGTTCTCTTTAAATTCTACGCAATATACCTTCGCTAAAAGAATTAATTTGTCTGCACGTTTGGTTTCTCAGTTTCATGTTCCTTAGGATTGTTTTTTAGTAATGAGCACTTCTCCTACTTTAGTTTAGCTACTGGTAACTTATAAAGAGAGTAATAGAGTGAAATGACATACTTTCTCTAATGCGTTTCCCTCTCTTTTTTAACATCGCGTTTGGCTCTTCTATATTCGCCTTTTGGGCACAGCTCGTTATTCACTCTTGGGTTTGACGCTTGAGTTGTTAGTGCGGTATTGTTGCTCTTGAGTGCTCTCCGGTTAGCCGTCTTTGAAGGTTTCAAAAGGAAAGCGAAGAAACCGTATAGGAAGAAAGAGAGATACTAGATACGTCAACGTAATAAATAGTCCGAAATATGTTATCAGCAGACCAGCGACAAGCGCAGATACAGCGCCCCTGATACAGCAGCTCTCATCTTACCCTACAGCCTACTCCGAAGACCATAATTGATGTATCTGAAATAAAAAAGACTACCTTTAAAGATTTATTGTGACAACTCGCTTACGACAAGCTGATTCCACCCGCTCTGAAACTCACTGAACTTAAGCTAGCATTATGAATAGAATAGAGGAATGGCGAAGAGCCTTTAAAGGTCGCTTCCCTTGCCGCTTGTATACAAGCAGAGGGTAATTGCCCCTCACCTTAGACTTGCGGCAGTATTAGCTATCTTAAGATCTCTTCGGTGGGGGAACATAGTCAGGAAGCCTGTGATATGAAGCAGTGACATGATAGACCTCCACATCTAAAGCTCTATCACCTTTAAAGCCATTCACTTTAAAATGAAGCAGCAGATAGCTGCGGCGAGTCGAAAATATTTTTTAAGACTCAAACCTTTATCTTTCATATAGAGTCAAGAAAAGTACGTGTAGTAGATTCAAGCGAACCTTTATCGAGGAGAACAGGTGATCCGAGACACAACCAACAAAATTGCAGAACAAACTCAGAACCTCAGTATATACCTCGACACTCACGTAGCTACTATTCTCTCGCCTCAAATGCCCGAGCACATTACTTACGCTTCGATAGCCACTACGTTAGCCATCAACTCCTTCAACGCTTGCGATGGCATACCGCATCTAAGATCTGCCAAAAATATGAAGTTTTTCGCACGTGGGGACGCAGTTTAACAAGGTGAAAACGTACAAGGAACCTTAATTGGTCGTGTCTTCGAGAGGAACAAAGTCGAGGAGAATTGTACTTAATGAGGGTGCCCTGATATTTACACCGAGCGGTTGCCAAAGAGTCATATCAAGTCTAGCGTGATGTGGAGGGGTGGAAAGTCTGCTTGTGGAGTGACTTCCCCGCCTGGGTGTAGGGTCTTCGGCGACTTGATAACAGCGAGAGTGGGTCTAACCGCTACATTAGGAAGAGGGTTCCTAGAGTTGAGCCTAAGCCTATTAGGCTTGAAGCCGGCTCCGAGCCCAATCCTATATCTGTTGTGTGATGGTTGTGGTGCTGACGAGAGATATAGTGCTTGTCGGGATGGTCGATGTGTTGGCTTCGGTTGTGGTAGCGATTGTTGTGGCTGGTTTGGTGTTTTAAGTTTGTTAAGCGGAGGAGGTTTTTTCTCCTCGTGGGTTGTGGATAGATGTCAGAGGAAGGTTAAGTTGGAGGTACATTACAGTGGCGTTCGTTAACGAGCTTAGTCAGCGAAGCGGCTCTACTACTTTCCAAACTGTTAAAGGAGACGAGGTAGAGGATAGCCGACTACGTTTAAAGGCGATCTTCTACAATCTGATAATACGTGAAATAGTTAGCGGAGCTTGCTAAAGCAGCATCTGGTTTAGAGCTTTGCTAAAACCCCAATATCTAGGCAGTACGTTAAATTAACATTCTCTTATATGCTATACATCCCCTCTTCGTTTCAAGCGAGTTCAATAATTCACTGTGTGTTGGGCTTCCTCCACGTTTGTTTTGTAGGGAGTTGTATGTGCTCAGCGCAGCTTTCGCTCCTTCTTCTGGTGAGATTATTACCCGGTTATATGTGGTGTGTGTTACATCTTTTGCTGCAAATACACCTGCTCTGCTCGTGCAGCAGTTTTTCTTATCAACCTTCACCTTACCACCTTCAACAAGCTCAACAACCCCGCTCAACGAAGCTTATATTGTCTTCGTAGCCCAGTTCTATGAATAGGTAATCTACCTTTATTTCACGCTATCTTCTCCGAACGCTCCTTGAACGACAATCGACTCTAATCTGTCTGAGCCGCGTACTTCACTTACTGCGGAGAGGGTTATGAAGGTCGAGGCTAAACACATCGAAGAGATTCGATATATCATACGATATGCGTCTCTATCGGGTTGCACTCTCGTGATGAGAGACCACTCTACCTCATTAACCTCATATATGTTGATGTCATCGTCGAGGAAGATTACACATTTTGTGGACAAAACCTCCCCCAAGTGTATAGAGGGTTGCTGCAAGTAGGTTGTTGAGTAAGCCCGGCCACTTGCGCCTCTCATCAACCTGAGTTATCCTGCTTTGGTTACAGCTTCAGATATGTAAGTAAACGGCTTTAACCATAGGATATGCTTTCCGAAGCTCACGGTATGCTGTGATTTAGTAAGCCAAGGCATCAACATAAAAATGGCGCTCATCTATACCCTTACCAACATATACATAATCCCCAGCTGCTACACAACAAGACACGACCCATCAGCATCACCTAACGGCGTTGTATCAAAGATGTTCATCGACGCAACCAAGAAGCGGGCGTCAGGGGCG
>Ga0105158_1000343_pt1 | contig 20483 bp, 25 predicted proteins | sample LHCtaG_FD_81567 | JGI IMG/M metagenome (GOLD analysis project Ga0105158, IMG submission 81567) | Hot spring microbial communities from Little Hot Creek, USA to study Microbial Dark Matter (Phase II) - LHC4sed_matched | ecosystem: Environmental > Aquatic > Thermal springs > Hot (42-90C) >...
CATCTGCCTACCTACACCTCAGTGCTCTAAAGCTACCTGGGGGCAACAACCTTAGCCATAGTTGTGGCATGGCCAGCGATCCCCGCACTCATTGTCTATATCTACTTGAAAAAGCTGAGGCAAGCCCTGGAATAGCTGAAAAGCCAAAAACCTAGCGCTGTCTAAAGGGGGCTAACACCTTTAACCTGAGGTGCAAGAGACTTTATTTAGGGTTGCAAGTGAGCCTCTCGCCCCTGTCCTGCATCTCGACAAACTTTGTCGTTGTTAACTGTGGCAAGCTTAAGCACAGCAACAATGTGGTGTTTGACATTGACGGGGTCTTAATTGACTGTAGCGAGAGGCTTGCTAAGTGTAAAGAGGAGGCCAGGGGGAATAGGAGGCTCTTCTGGAACTGCTTCCTCAGCACCAAGTACATGCACTTAGACAAGCCAATAGACTTTGGCTTTGAGGTGCTCAGAGACAGGCTCTCTAAAAGCTTTAGCGTCGTGATAATTACTGGCAGGACTGACAACATGGCTCAGAAAACCCTTGAGCAGTTGAAGAGCATGGGTGTAGAGGAGCTACCCATAGTGTTCAGGAGAAGGGGGAACACGACAAAAGACTACATCTACAAGCCCTCAACAGCTAAAAAGCTTAGGTTAGAAGTCTTAGAGGTTCACGAAGACGACTTTGAAGTCCTCAAGAGCTTTAAAGAAGCGTACCCAGAGGCAAGGACATACCTCTACATCTTCACAGACATCACAGCACGCATAGATAGCGAGTAGCTGACAGCTCATGCTCTCTCCGAGCACCTCTAGCCAATACACTGTACATGGTGTTAGAACTGGTTGGAGAGGAGGCTAGGGTTCACACAAACCACCCCTAAGCCACTACCTGCAGGCATCACCCAGCTGAGCTTCAAACGCTTGTGACAATGATAACCTTATATTACCTGCCTGCAGAGATTTTTCCACAGCTCTAGAGGTGGTGAGGAGTTGCCTAAGGTTGCAGTTGTAATGGGTAGTAAGAGTGATTGGGAGCACATGAGGGAAGCTGTTGAGCTACTGAAGGAGTTTGGCGTTGATGTTGAGGTGAGGGTCTTGTCTGCCCATAGAGCACCTGAAGCCACATTTGAGTATGGTAAGACGCTGAGTGAGAGAGGCGTTGAGGTTGTTATAGCTGGTGCGGGGGGTGCAGCACACCTACCTGGTGTCATAGCTGCGCTAACACACCTACCCGTAGTTGGAGTCCCAATACCCTCTAAGCACTTAAACGGCTTAGACTCCCTGCTATCAATAGTTCAAATGCCTTATGGAGTGCCTGTAGCAACTGTGGCAATAGGCAACGCAAGAAACGCTGCACTACTAGCTCTAAGAATACTGGGGATAAAGTACCCTGAAATAGCTGAGAAGCTCAAGAAGTTCGCTGAAAAGATAAAAGAAGAGGTGTTATCAACTAAGCTAGAGTGAAGCTGTAAAGCCTCTCTTCACACAGCCACAGCCACAGCCTCTTGAGTGGCCCTAGTCTTCTCAGCGTCTAGCCATGGTGGAAGAGCCTTAGCGACTCTGATAGCCCTCTTCAAGACCCTCATCAACAGCACCAATAGACTTAAAGCACACTGTAAGGCTCAAGGTGCAGCACCTAAGCAGAGCACTATCCAAGATCAAACCAGGCTTTTTATCTATTGATGGCAAATAATTCATTTACAGCAGTAGTGCAAAGGTAAAATAATTAGGTAAAAATGCTGGTGCACTCACATGGCTGGAGGCATTATACGTGAAGTGCTTTGCTTAGTTCAGCTGGGCTGTAGACTCCCTCTATCTCGTCACCTCTTATCGTGAATATCTTTGTGCACTCTCTTACCACTAAGACGTCGTGTGTCGCTATGATGAATGCCTGCCCGAGCCATCTGTTCAACTTCTTTACAAGCTCCATGAGCTCCCTCGTGTTTTCCATGTCTAGAGCTCCAGTAGGCTCATCCATTAGCACCACGGCTGGGCTGTTTGCTAGGACTCTCGCTATAGCGACTCTCTGCTACTCTCCCCCCGCTCAGCATATCTGATGATTTGTCTGTGTACTTCTCTAGCCTCACCACTTCTAAGAGCTCGACCACTCTCTTCCTCCTAACCCCCTTTGGCACCCCAGCTAAGTACATGGGCAGCTCAATGTTTTCTAAGACTGTGAGCGTTGGTATGAGGTTGTATAGCTGAAACACGTAACCAACTTTGAAAAGCCTAAACCTAGTCAGCTCAGTCTCGCTTAGCCTAGCAACATCAACACCATCAACAACCACTGTACCCGCGTCTGGCTTATCCAGCCCACCAATGTAGCGTTACAGTAGACTCTGTTGCTCTTCCAAGTCTCCTAGCAAGCGCTATGTCTCTCGTTGTCCCTGTTTGTAGGAGTAGAGGTGCTATTACATATGTCAGAGCCACCCCCAGCACCAAGCCTATTGCGCTACCCATAGCCCCTATGACTGTGGACTCCAGCAAGAACAGCTTTAGCACAAACCACTTTGAGGCCACACAGCCTTCATAATCCCTATCTCCCTAGCACTCTCAGCAACAGCCATAGCCATGGTGTTCACGACTCCGAAGGGCCCTCAACCAGCGCTACCCCACCTACAGAGGCAAAGAGTGTTGTCATAGTGTTTACTACTTGCTGAGCCCCCTGCACCATAGCTGTTGGTGTGAAGACCGCTAGCTTGGGGAAGAGAGACTGAATGGCTTGAGCAACGTCCTGCACAGCGTTGGGTCACCGCACTTTACTAGTATCCGAGAAGCTTTGCCTAGGCATAAACACTACAGCCACTACTTCACCAGACCCTAGCTTAACAACAGCCACACCCTCACAAAAATATACAGAAACGCCCCTAACCTCAATGCCGGAACCCCTAAACATAACCATACCCCCAACACCAACCATGAAGCCCAGGGGCCTCTCAGGAAGGGGAACATCACTAACACTAGCAATAGCCTCAACGTCTCCGCTGGGGACGGGGTAGAGTAGGTAAGCGGCTACAGGCCAAGCCACGGCTATGGCTATGCCAATTAAGAGCACAGCGAGGGAGCTTTTACGCATAGTGTTCACGCTCTACACTAGGCTCTTCTGCAAGAGGTTCTTAGCCTTATCACTGATCACACCTCTCAGCAAGTGTGGAAGCTATAAAGGCTATGCTCACAAATTGTGTGTCAACGGTTCGCAGCCCCATCACGAGTTTAGAGAAGCCCGTAGCTCTTCACGTGCAGGAGGGGGGCTCTACAACGCTATTTCTGTGCCTCCTTGATATTGTGTTGTGCATATGCGTAGCTTCCACGTCTTTGAGTTCCTGCCGTGCTCTAAGTAGCTTTTTTCGCTAGCTCTATAAACTCGTCAGCTTCTTTAAGCGTTAACCCATTCTTTTCATTCTTCTCAAAAAGCTCCCTCAACCTCTCCCACTCCTCTTCAGTGATGGGAGTTGGCTAAGCCCCTAAGCCACCTATGGTTCTAAGCAAGAGTTTAGTACTAGCGCAATGCCCACCACTAGCACATCCACAGGTGCAACAGTCATGTTCAAGAGAGGCTACGCCTCCTGATGTCCATCGAAAAGGAGAGGCGTTCTCTGTTAAAGCCAAAGCCTCTGCTCTAGTTAGGATGACTATGAGTAATGAGGCTCAGAGCTTTAAAGTATTGAGCTAACTGCATGGTTGCTGAGGATAAAGAAAATTAGCTAGAGTGCTAGCTATGGGGGTTCAGCGGGCTCCTTACCCATATTATGCACTAGTGGAGCTCTCACCCTGTGGTGAGCTAGCACTGTCTCTAGGCTATAGTGATAGGGGTGTTATTGAGGTCTTTAAGAGGAGAGTTGCTGAGTGGTTTAGGGTGTATGGGGATAGGGGGCTTCCGTGGAGGGCTAGGGTTGATGGTTGGGCTGTGCTTGTTGCAGGTGTGCTCCTCAAGAGGACTACTGTTAGGCAGGTTCTGAAGGTCTACGAGGAGTTTTTGAGGAGGTTCCCCACACCCAACGCCTTGGCTGAGGCTAGTGAAGATGAGGTGTGGGCACTCTTAAAGCCTCTTGGGCTTAGGCATAGGGCTAGGCAGCTAATAGAGCTCGCTAGGGCTCTTGTCGAGAGGTTTAGTGGCGCTGTCCCCTGTAGCTTTGAGGAGCTCAAGTCCTTGCCTGGGGTGGGAGACTACATAGCTTCAGAAGCTGTGCTGAGGGCGTGTAGAGAGCCTGCACCCCTCCTTGACGTAAACATTGTTAGAGTGCTTAGAAGAGTGTTTGGCGTTGAGCCGTCTAAGGGTAATCCATATGAGGACTCAGCGCTGCTGGGCATAGCCAAGGAGCTCACACCTAGAGACTCTGCTGAGGCTGTGGAGCTCGCCTATGGCGTTATGGACTTGGCTAGAAAGGTCTGCAAAGCGAGAAGCCCTCTATGTGCAGAGTGCCCAGTTAAAGACATCTGTAAGTGGTTTTCTGCTCAGAGAGCTCAGCACTAAGGCTTTGCGCTGTCTCAAAAAGCTATTATTCTTCGCCTCTCTAGAGCTATACACGTGGCTACACCATGGCGACAGTGCTGAAATTGATTGGAAACACACCCCTTGTAGAGCTCAAGAGGGTTAGGCCTCTGGGAAACGCCAGGGTCTTCGTTAAGCTCGAGTTCGTCAACCCTACGGGTAGTCACAAGGACAGAATTGCTCTTTACATGATTAAAGACGCCATTCAGAGGTATGGGCTGAAGCCTGGCGATGTTGTAGTTGAGGCTTCTAGTGGTAACACAGCTATTTCAGTTGCTTTTGTTGCTCAGCAACTTAGCCTAAAGCCCATAATTGTCGTGCCTAGGGGCACCAGCAAGAGTAAGGTTGCTATGCTGAGGCTGTTGGGGGCTGAGGTTGTCGAGGGCGGCGACAAGCCTTCTGATGAGGACTACTACATAAGGCTTGCTGAGAGGATCGCTAGGGAGAGGAGAGGGATTTTTCTAAACCAGTACGCAAACCCTGCAAACGCACAAGCACACTACGAGACAACAGCAGTTGAGATCTGGAGAGCCCTAGATGGTGATGTGAGTGCTTTTGTTATGGGCGTGGGGACAGGGGGGACGATAACGGGCGTTGGGAGGTTTTTGAAGGAGAGAAAGAGAGATGTGCTAATAGCTGCTGTAACCCCAAAGGGCTCACCCCTAGCCGGGGGCACTGTAGGTGACAGAATTGAGGGATTGCTCTACACAGACATACCACCACTACTGGATAGGAGCATCATAGACAAGGTCGTAGAGGTCTCTTACAGAGAGGCCATGGAGATGGCCGTGAGGCTTGCAAGGGAAGAGGGGCTCCTCGTCGGCATATCTTCAGCTGCAAACACTGTAGCAGCCCTAAGGGTGGCTGAGGAGCTGGGGAAGGGAAATGTTGTGACTCTTGCAGCAGACTCCATACTTAGGTATGTAGATGATATCATGAGGCACTTCGGGGAAGGGGCCTAAGGGGTTTAGCCCCACTCAGCCTTCACATAGCTTTACACAGCTTTATGTTCATTGCCTCACCTCCATCCCCTGCACTGCCCCTTGGCTCTGCACACGCCTCGGGGGCGCCTCTGAGCACCCCCAATAGGGCTCAGCATGTTGAGGTCCCTGTGGAGAGCCCCTATAGCAAAGGGCTCTTCACGCTCATAGAGGAGCTCACTTAAGCACCCCAAAACTGCACAGCACTTATAGGGCTTGACTCTACTCTTTAGGGGCACTAGAGTGAGGCGGAGGCTACTCCACGGAGAGAATGTGGTGCTTAGGCTTGCAATGGCCCTATCCTTTCTTCACAAGTATTCTTATTGTGTAAGGGTATCGCTCTACCTCTTGTGGTAATATCCTCACCTCTAGCCCCTCGTCGGTGTGCATCCACTCAGCCTTCCCCTTAGAGCCCATGACCTCTACGTGCAGAACCTCTCCATTAATCATGTTCACTCTCTTTGAGAGAGCCCTTAGGATAAGCCTTTCCCTAGGCTCTCCAAGAACAATACCGTACAATACCTCCCCTAGGGGGTAGGCTCTCTTAACAGTGTACCTAACGTCTTCCTCTGTAAACACCAGCTTTTTCTCAGTGAAGAACCCCTCTTCGGCAAGCCTTGTCGGGCCTTCTCCAAACACTTTCCAAGGCTGTGAGCCGTATACAGCCTCTCCCTGTGTCTTCATCCAGCTACCCACCTCAAGCAAGGTCCTCTTCACCTCCTCTGGCACTGTTCCATCAGGCTTTGGCCCTATGTTCAGTAGGAAGACACCGTTTTTACTCACGACGTCAACCATGTGCTGAAGGATTACCTCAACAGGCTTGTACTCTGCATCCCTTATGTACCCCCAGGACTTGTAGTCTATAGAGGTGTCTGAGACCCACGGCTGCCTCTGAATATCTTTCACAGTACCTCTCTCAATGTCTGGCACAGCCGTGCCCTCTCTAAACGCATTGTATTTGTACACTATGACGGGTTCTACACCCCACCTGTAGCACCTATTGTAGTAGTAAGCAGCAAAGGCCTTTAGGTAGGGCTCAAAAGCAGGGTTAGCAATCCACCAGTCAAAGTATATGAGCCAGGGCCTGTACTTCTCGACAACTTCCACGATCCTGAGGAGCCAGTCCATCAAGAACTCCTTGTCAGGGTACAGGTTGCCTGGCCCTGGGGGGGCCCTGGGGTCTAGGGAAGCCGGCTTTGCGGGCCCATAGAGGTCGTAGAACCTCGGGTCCCTAACATCAGACTCTACCCTAGTCCCAGGCTCGAAGAAAAACCAGTGCTCAGCCCTATGATACGAGACGCCGAAGATAAGCCCTCTGGACTCCACAGCCTCTCTAAGCTCTTTAACAACATCCCTCTTAGGCCCAGCCCTAGCTGCACACCACCTAGTGTAGCTAGAGTCCCACATTGCGAAACCGTCGTGGTGCTCAGCAACTAAAACAACAAACTTTGCACCGCTTTTCTCAAAGAGCTTAGCCCACTCATCAGGATCCCAGTTCTCTGCTGTGAACATGGGTATGAAGTCTTTGTAGCCAAACTCTGTCAAGGGCCCGAAGTTCTTAGTGTGGAAGCTGTGCTCTGGAGCACTAGGTATGTACATGTTTCTCGAGTACCACTCACTACCAAAGGCAGGGACGGAGTACACACCCCAATGGATAAATATGCCGAACCTAGCATCTGTAAGCCACTTTGGGGCTCTATAGTTTCTCAAAGACCTCCAATCGGGCTTGAAGGGGCCCTTGCTGGGGGCTGGAATAGCCTTCAGAATTTCGAGGGGGTCTGCTGAGAATATCTCAAGGTACTTATCAAATGGGTTAGCGCTTTGCTCAACCACGCATCCTCAACCCAGGTGAAGCTAGCCACACCCTCTATATAAATTCTCTAGAGCTGAGGACGCTCTCTGCGCCCATGGATGTGCCTAAGGGTGTGAGCAGGGATTTGCTAAGCCCTCTTCTCAAATGGGCTGCAGTACTTCAACGCCTATATCTCTGGCGCCTTCTCTACACCATACCTCTTCAGCATCTCTAGCACTGCGTTATCTAAGCTCTTCTCAATATCAGGTGGCAGTGGCTCTACGCTGTGCTCCTTCAGCACCTTTTCAACATACTCCCTAGCGACTGTGTTTAGAGCCTTAGAGCCGCCCCTCCTCCACATGTCCATAGCCTTCTTATCTAGGAGCCTTGGTATAAAGTGCTCTTTTTTCCACCAATCACGTGTATGCCTGTACTTTAGAAACAGCCCACTAGGGCCCACCTCCTCTATTAGCCACTCTGCCAGTGCCTCAACATCTACATGAACGCCTTTTGCAAACCTAAGGGCTGAGCCAGCGACATCATCGTCTATAGCGAGCTTGAGCAAGCTTATGCCGTTTTCCTCTAGAAGCATCCCAGAGCCTATAGCCATGTTTATGCCAGAGAGGACAGATATTAGTGCACCAAAAGCTGACTCCAAGGATGCTTGCGGGTCAAAAACCTTTGCATCACTGACCATGGTGTAGGAGGCGCTTGGAACACCATAGAATTTCGCAAGCTGTGAAAAAGCAGCAGACATAAGCCCAACCTCAATGTAGCCTGTGCAGGAGGTTGCAAACCTCTGGTCAAATACTGTTGGAGAACTGCTGTAGACTGTAGGTGTGCCTGGCTTTGTGAACTGAGCGATGACGAGTCCTGATAGAAACTCTGCGTTTGCTTGTAGCACAGCACCAGCTAGTGTTGCAGGTGCTGTGCCCCCTGTCTGCGGCATTGGAATAATGTGCACAGGTATGCCATGCCTAGCACAGTCCATGAGGTTTTGCACAGCGATGCTGCTCCACTTAAGGGGTGGCGAAGGACATACTGCGAATATCATGAACGGCTTTCTACTAACATTCTCCTCACCGACTACAGCTGCCATGAGCTTTACAGCGTCTGGATCCACTTGTCCCCTAGCTCACGAACAGCTGCAACAAGAGCTCTTTCAATAGCTTCAAGAGGGTCTATGCCAGCTTCAATAACTCTTCTACAGAGCTCTGCAACCCCCTCAGGGTCACCATTAACTACAGCTTCTTTTAATTTACTGAGCAGCTCCTCTTTCAATAACACGCCTTACACCACAGAATATTAGCCTCAGTGAACTAATATATAGCTGTAGGCTGCTCAAATCGCCCTAGCTCAGCAAAACTTTAAGTAAGAGCTCTGGCAACACAACCCTTTTAGGGTGTTGTGCATGAGCTTCCTCAAGAGCTTTGTTTCCCGAGTTTCCGTAGAGGGTTTTGCTAAGCTAATAGACCACACTATGCTCAGAGTGGATGCCGATAGAAAGGCTGTTGAGAAGGCTGTTGAGGAGTTCCTTAGGTATGGATTTAGATGCCTTGTTGCATCTCCCTACCATCTGTATGTACTGAATAGAGAGGGCTTTACTAAAAGAGATGTGTGCATTGCCTCAGTAGTAGGGTTTCCAAACGGCTACACGGTTACCGAGGCTAAGGCTGTAGAGGCTAGGAGGCTGTTTGAGCTTGGGGCTAGGGAGGTTGACATGGTCTCCAACATACAGGCCCTGAAGGCTGGAGATGTTCAAACATTTGAAAGCGATATAGTTGCTGTTGTCGATGTTGCTAAGGAGTTTAACGGCGCAGTTAAGGTGATTATAGAAACAGGGCTGCTAAGTGATAGTGAGAAGATGCTAGCTGTAGAAGCTGTTGTCAAGACCAAGGCGCAGTTTGTAAAAACTTCAACAGGCTTTCACCAAGGTACTTCAGGGGCAACAGTGCATGATGTGGCTCTTCTTAAGAGGGCTGCCAGGGGGAGAGTTAAGGTTAAGGCAGCTGGCGGAATAAGGCATGCACTCGACGCAATAGCGTTGATAGAGGCTGGCGCTGACATCATTGGCACGAGCTCTGCTACACAAATAATTGAAGAGTACAAGAACTTGAGAAGAGAGCTATTAGAAGCCTAAACACCACGCTACACCCATTTGAACAGAGCTAGGCAGAAGAAAGCTGAGCTACTCACACACTTCTTATAGTGTAGCCGCGGTGAGATAGTCTCTGCATAGCGGTTACCAGGGCTCGCCTACTCCCACTATGTTGTGTTGTAACACTGTGTTTTGAAGGGCTACCCACATAAGGTGCTGCAAGACCAGCTCTATGTGAAAATCATAAAAGTTTATATATTTTCCATGTAGTACTTAGGTTTGCGCCAAAAATACTTGAGGTACGCATACTTGTAGGGTCTCTTTATGCAACTTCAGAAGATTTTGAAGCTTGCGAAGTCTGTGTGTGAGGAGTTTAATGTTATGTGCTACAACAAGTTGAGTGATGACGAACTCGAGAAGGTGCTGTGGTTCGCAGGCACCTGGATAGAGAGCTTCTACTACGTAGACCCTACTAGCTGTGCAAAAGACCTCGACTGTGTTTCAAGGGTTTTGGAGATGCATGGCGAGGTATTTAAGCTGGCTCTGAATGGGGAGTACAGCATAGAAGTAGACGAAGAGCTCTTTAGAGATGCTGTGAAAAAGCTTGTGCAACTAATGCGCGTAAATTAGAGGAACAGGACGTATTTGCAGAGAGTCGCAGAGCCCTTGAAGAACACAGCCTTTGGCAACGTGCCCACACCTACCCGACTTACTAGCTTAGTAGCTCAGCAAGGTTTTGAGCCAGGGGCTTGTGATCTAAAGTGGCTCAGTTCTGACCAAGTCCACGCCCAGCGGTATGTCCATAACTAGCTTAGCCCTCACCCTACCCTCAGCATAGCCTGCTAAGGTGTTGTTCACTTCCCTAAGGAGGTTCTGTACACATATTTCACAGTTCTTAGCTGTAAAAACAAGCATTCTCTTACCTATTGATGTAAAGCCCTCCTCAGCTACCCCACCAGGCTCTCTATCACCACAGCAATTTCCCTGCAGAACTCCTTACCACTACTCACCCTACCGCATACCTCAAGCCCCACAGCCCTTGCCCTTGGCTTATCAACAGGCTCTTCTAGAAAGCTATACACCCCTCTTCTCGTCGCAAATTATCTTCTGTACTTTTTCCGGCTTGGTAAATCCATGAAACATTTCCAGCAAAGCCACCGCCAACAACCGTGACCTCCCCCAAAGCCTCACCACTATGCGTGCTCTTCACGCTAAGCATAACCTTTTTAACAGGTGCTTTGGAGGGGTCTATACATACACCAACAATGCGCTTGTAAACACCTTCAGTAACCATAAACCCTGGAGCATGGATTAATAGCTCATCATCTTCTGCAATAGCGTAAAAGCCGCTGCTACACAGCTCCTCTAGCTTCAGGACTTTGGCAAATCCCACTTTTTAATTTGTGTGTTACTCACCTTATAGCTATACGACCTGCCAGCCCTGTAAAAGCTTATAGTGATGTGCCCTAGTTCCACACCAAGTTGCATAGGTAGGATGAGTTCACTATCTGTAACCCAGAACCCCAGCCTTAAACTTCGCAAGCTTGTTGCAGCGGGATAGAGATAGCATTATCAGAGTCATAAATGCGATAAAGAGAGCGACTGACACTAAGATTTAAGGCAGAAGAGAGCTCAAGGACGCTCTGCCACTAAGCACTGTAGCGGCCATGGGGCTACCTCCACTAGAGGTGCATAGGCGCTGCACAGAAAGTTAAACTTCTACAAGTCCAAGTATACCCCCTGCAAGCCCTAGTACAAATCCTACCACAAGCCCTCCGCCAACGAGTATACTAAGAATGCTTGCAATTAGCGCTATTAGAGAGCCTATGAAAAGCCTATCCTTCTCTCCACTATAAACTAGGGTTGCTCCAATGATCATCAGCACCCCGAGTACTAGTGAAAACACCCCTGCAAAGGATGCAAAGGCCAATGCTATACGCGCTAAGGTAATGCGGTGAAGTATGAGGATAGCCGCTAAAGTTCTTGCCACGAGAATTAGAAGCCCTTGTAAAACCAGCAGAGCACCACCACTAAGGATAAGCACAAATGATAGTGAGTGTCTTTGCACCCTAATCACTAACAAAGCTACGCCCTTGCACGCACTATAAAAAGCTTTATGCTGTGGAGAGCATACAGCTACTTCTTCGGGTTTCGCACGGGTTTACGTGAATTAGCATTTTGAAGGTTTGCAAGCTTTAGAGTCTATTACCAGAGTTTCATCGCCTATGTAAATAGAGTGTCTTCTCGAGTCCACTACACCAACTACGAACCTCCTGTAAACAGCTACCGAGGTCCCCTCAACAACTTCGCCCAGCACAACATCAGCAAAGCTAGTGTTGCATATGACGAGATCAGCTTTAGCACTACCACGAGCAACCTCTATAAGCCTTGGTAAAAGCCTCTCGCACTCCTCAATGCTTTTAGCGGGGAAAGGCCTGTATAACCTACGAATTACTGAAACCATATAACAGCTGTTTTTGAGTACCCTAATAAGCGCTTTGCATTAGTAATACTGAGTAGTGCAACTACATCTCTTAGGTAACTACCTTCTCTAAAACACCTCTCTCTATAGCCATTTTCAGCTCCCTCGCTATTCTCCTACCAGTGCTCATAGGCTCATCCCAGTATAGGTATGAGTAGGGGCTTCCAAACACATAGATATTTGTCCCAGCGACTATCCTCCCTGAGAACTCAAATACCTTTACATCCATATCATCCCCTATTACACTCTCTAGGCAGAAGGGCCCTATGACACCAGGTGGTAGCTCTCTCTTTGTAGCCTCTACAAACCTGATTCCATACTCCAGTATCTTTGGTAGTAGGCTTTCTCTAAGAACAAGGGGTATGTTTCCAACAACTACAAAAGAGGGCTCGAGGCTTAGCTCCACAGCGACTTGTGATGGTAGCCTCTTTAATCCGTCTACATTTGCCTCATACCTTATGTCCGCTCCCAGTATCTCAATCCTGTCGAGAACAGGGCTGTAGAAGTAGTGATAGTATGCAGGTACTCCAACTAAGTACTCCTGAACCATTGCCTCTTCTGGAGACCTTATCAAGCCCTCTTCAACTCTCCTCCTAAGCCCCTCTAAAACCTCGTGGCTACTCCTAGCCAAGAAGTAGCCCTTGCCACCCTTAGCACCAGGGAGCTTGACTATAACAAGCCTATCAACATCTTCACCAACCCTGTAGAGTCTTGGTGTTGGAATCTCTGCTTTCTGAAGCAACCCCATCTTAGCCTGCTGATCAGCTTCAACTCTAAACAGCCTTCTCAATCCAAAAATAGGCACCTCGATATTTTCAGCGCAGTCCAGCCCAACGTACTCGACGTAGCTCCCATGCGGAATTAAGACTGCGCTAAGCCTCCTCAATTCTTCAACAACCTCTCTTCTACACAACTCCCTCCAACTCTTTAAAACGATGAAGTGATCTATTAGGTGCTTGAACTGCTCGTAGAACCAGAGCCTATTCTCGACAACAATAGCTGTGGTCTTAAACCCCTCCTGCTTAGCCCCATGGAATATCTGAAGAGAGGAGTGGCTTGCTAGCGTAGCTATGGAGACTCTGTCTAAGTCGTACTCCTTGAGCACGTCTTTAAGCATAGCAGCTAACCATGTAGAAACCCGTGGCGGAAGTTATTATAAGGCTTTATATTCATAAGTACGCAACTTTGAAACCAAAGCACACAGTGAGGTAGTCCTATGTGCTCTCTAAGTACATGGCTAAAATACCTAGCCTCAACCTCTTGTACTTATACATAACTTTATTTCGTGAGTAAACTCTGTTACACTCTATAGTAACGAAGTTCTTATAAGCTTTGTAAGAGTATACTTACTCTCGAGGTGAGTGAAACATGTTCAAAATAAGTGTACTCAGAGCACTCACGCTAGCTTTGAAGAACGTGTCTTCAAAGATTGAGAGCATGGCAAGCAACCTTGAAAGTAAGAAAGCTGAGGAAAGCACTGTGGAGTTTGCTGACAATAGAGAAAGAGCTGTTGAAAGTGTTGTGTGCATACCGCTAATACCTGGCCCAGTATGCTACGAAAGGAGTGAGGATGGGTACTTAAGGGCATTGTAGGATAGCGTTGCAGACGCTAAGCAAAAATGAATTACAAATATTTTTTCCCCAACTATTTCACGGTTAATAGCTCAAGCATTTTCCTCGCGTTTTCCAACATCCAGTGATTATTATTGAAAAACACGTAGACTTTCCGGGGGCTAAGGCTCAGCACAGCTTCTGCTAAATCTCTGAGCTCCTCCTCTGAGTACTCATAGGCATACCACTCTGTAGCCCCATGTAGCCTTAGGTAGACTATGCTATTTGAAGACACTACCCACCTCCCTATGGGCGAATCTACTGAAACCACTGTAACCCTGCTTTCACTAAGCACCTCTACTGTTTCCCTACTAAACCAGCTGGGGTCCCTGAACTCCACAGCCATCTTAAAGCCAAGGTTGCTAGACTCAGCAAACCTCCTAACCCTCTCAACATTTTCCTCACTATACCTAAAGGTCGGTGGGAGTTGAAACAAGTAGAAGTCTATGTAGGGGTCAAGAGGCTTGAAAAGCTCGTAGAACCTGCCCCAACTTTGGTGAGCCCCCTCCCTAAGCCTGTGCACATGGGTTATGCTCCTATGCACCTTCACAGCCCACCTAATAGGCTTTGCAGCTGTTTTCCTAGCCCAGCTAGCAACCTGGTTTCTAAAGGGAAACCTATAGAAAGAGGCGTTGAGCTCTACAGCATTCAATCCAGAGTTCTTGAGATACCAGTCAAAGGAACCCTCTTCATTCCAGTCATAAAGCCAGCCAGAGGTGCCCACGTAGACCTCCATCTTTTGCGACCCTGAATAGCGTTAGAAGCACAACTAAAAACCCTGTTTTCCTATGTGGGAGTGAGGAGACCCCCCCGAACCTTGTTGTTGCAAACACTGAGAAGCTTTCAGAACCGGTGACCAGTACTCTAAGTAGCTGTTAAAAGAGTACTGTGAAGTGCTCTAGCCTAGCCCATCTTCAGGATTGCAGCTTTAACTACGTCCTCTTCTGTTGCGCGCTCACGTGTAAACTCTGCTACCACTTTCCCCTCCCTCATCACAAGTATCCTATCACTCATATTTATAACCTCTGGCAACTCTGAAGATATTAGCACTATTGCTTTCCCCTCCTTCGCCAAATCTACCATAAGCCTCCTGATCTCCACCTTCGTACCAACATCAATTCCGTGGGTAGGCTCATCCAGTATCAGAACACTAGCTTTAGTTGCGAGAAGCTTTGCTAATGCAACTTTTTGCCTATTTCCACCACTCAACTGCATGGTTCTCCTATAGGGGTCTCTAGGAACTATTCTAAGTGATTCTATGAACTTTGAGGCAAGCTCCCTCTCAGACTTTAGGTTAATGGGAGAGGCTAGGCCTAAATTCACTGTTTTTAGTGTTTGAGCTATGGGCAGGGCTATGTTATCTTTTATTGAGAGAAGGTAGACTAGCGCTAGCCTCCAGTCCTCAGGTAGGTAGGCGATGCCATACCTGAGCGCATCAGAAGGCCTCATAATATTAACAAGCGCCCCGTTTACGTATACCTCCCCCTTTCTCCTACGCCTATAGCCAATTAGGGTCAGCGCCATCTCAGTTCTCCCAGAGCCTACAATCCCATATATGCCCAGTATTTCACCCCTCCTGACATAAAACGATACGCTCTTCACCAATCCATAGTAATCACTTAGATCCTTCACTTCAAGAACCTTTTCGCCTATGGGGACCTTCTCCTTGGGGAAGAACTCCCTTATCTCCCTAGCAATCATGGCCTTCACAATATCATTTAAGTTAAATCTACTTCTATCAAACTCTGCAACTATTTCACCATCCCTCATAACGTAGATCCTGTCAGCAACCCTCATAACCTCTTCAATTTTATGGCTGACGAAGATCATTGATATCCCCCTGGACCTCAGCTTAACCATTATATCTAAGAGGCGATCAACCTCTACAGGCCCTAGAGCAGATGTTGGCTCATCTAGTGCAATGAGCCTTGCCCTGAAGTGCAGAGCCCTTGCAATGAGAGCTATTTGAGCTATGGCTGCTCCAACTTCCCCACCCCTAATCTGGGGGTCCACATCAACACCTAGCTCACTCAGCAACTGCTTAGCAATGCTGAGCTCTCTGTGAGCTTCTCTAGTAGCTAGCATGGATTTGCCCTCCATACCCAAAAAGATGTTGTCTGATATGGACAAGTTCTTTGCTAAGACGATGTCCTGGGGGACGTACATAACGCCATGCTTAAGGGCTTCGGAAGGCGAGTGAAAGTCTACTGCTCGACCCATCCACAGGACTCTGCCACTATCCCTCCTAATAACGCCGGTGACGCACTTTAGTAGTGTTGATTTGCCAGCCCCATTTTCACCAACAAGGCCGACAATCTCGCTTTCAAAAACCTTTATAGAAGCTCCCTTAACGGCAACAACTCCTGGGTACCTCTTCCACAGGTTTTCAACTACTAAAATTGGGTGAGGCGTAGATCCGGCTACTGCCTTGCTCACAGCAACCCCCAAGGCAACTATATCCATACATAAGATTCTCAACACACTATTAAAAACTTTACTTATTACATCGGGCTGTGCGCTTAGCATAAGCTTATTAAGAACCCCCAAATGTATACACCAACTCGGTTTAGGGTGGCTTCGCTTGAGCATAAGGCTGGAGGACCTTGTTAAAGGGAGGATGCCCATATTCAACATCGTTATAGCTATTGCAATTATATCGATAGTTACCGGTGCTATCAACCCAAAGTTCTGGGAGCCCTCGAATTGGCAAGTCCTGCTCACATGGTTTTTAGGCCTAAGCGTGCTGGCCATGGGGGAGTCCATGGTTTTAATAAGCGGGGGCATAGATTTATCAGTGGGCTCAGTTGCATCAGCTATTTCAATGATCCTAGCGCTGTTCATCAAGAACGCTACGTGGATACCAATTACAGAGAGAATTGTTCTAGGGGTAGTAGTATCGATTGCTATCGCTATCTGCATTGGGCTGTTCCACGGAGCTGTTGTAAGCTTCTTCTCACCTCCTTTGCCACAGATAATGCCTGCTTTCATCATAACCCTAGCCAGCTTAATATTTTGGGGTGGTTTTGCTAGTGCTATCACATATGGATGGCCTATAACACTACATGAGTACCCTGCTTTAGCTGTGATTTCGCAGACATGGATGCTGGCATTAATATTAGTCATAGTTGGAGGTATCACAGTATTTCTACAGGGGTTCACCATTGTTGGCAGATACCTGTACGCAATTGGGGGAAATATTGAAGTGGCCAGGTTAAGCGGTGTGCCAATAAACAAGGCCAGGCTTTTCGCATATGCTTATAGCAGTGCCTGTGCTGCTATAGCTGGTACGATATTTACATCGCTTATGATGACAGGCTACCCAGGCGTTGGAAAGGGGCAAGAGCTCTACGCAATAGCTTCAAATGCTATTGGGGGGGTGAGCTTAGCCGGTGGCGAGGGGATAGCCCTTGGCTCAGTTGTAGGAGCATTCCTCATAACGCTTATAAGGAATGCCCTTGTGCTAACAGGGGTTTCCCCATACTGGTACGATTCTGTAACTGGTGTTATACTAGCTGTAGCAGTTGCTATAGACCTCTACAGAAGGAGAGGTAGGTAGGGACATAACTACAGCATTGTTTATATGTGTTTTAACCCCATCTGCACTCTGCTCATCTATGTTAATATAAAAATTTAAATCTCTCCACGTGGTATAAAGTCTTTTTGGGGAGTGGAGATGTTACCTAAGGCCATATCCAAGACTCTGGCAGCTGTAATCATAGCGGTAGTCGTCATTGCTGTAGTTGGTGGTGTAGTTGCATACTGGTACTATTACTCGCAACAAAAACCCGCAAAGCTGGTATATGTAGTCATTGGTAAGTCTGTGCACCCCTACTGGAGTGTTGTTGAGGCGGGTGTTAAGAAGGCTGGCCAGGAGCTGGGGGTTGAAGCCGTATTCTGGGTCCCCTCAAAAGAGGATGTAGCCGCCCAGCTTAGCACAATGGACTCTTACATTGCTCAAAAAGTTGCCGGAATTGCTATAGCACCCTCAGACCCGGGTGCTGCAACTCCATACATTAGCAAGGCTCTTCAGCAGGGCATACCTGTAATCACAATTGATACTGATGCGCCGCAGAGCGACAGGCTTGCGTACCTGGGTACAGGAAACTATAAAGCTGGGTGGTTAGCTGGTTTAGTTGCTTGGCAACTTGCTAAAGAGAAAGGCTATGTAAGGCCTGGGGCAACAATTAAGGTAGCGATGTTGACAGGCTCTCTGACAGCTATGAACTCTCTGGAGAGAATGGCTGGGTTCAAGGACGCCATAATGAACTGCTCTCAAAAAGACCCAGACATAAAGGGTAATATAAACATTGAGTGGCTAGGCCCGTACAATGACCAAGAGGACCCGACACAGGCCCTAAACCTAGCACTCTCAGTACTCCAAGCACACCCAGACTTAACAATAGCTTTTGGTGTCTATGCTTATGATGGCCCCGCGTGGGCTAAGGCATTGAAGCAAGCTGGGATTCCACCAGGTAAAGTCATCCTCGTAGAGTTTGACGTGACATCAGATAACGTGCCACCACTACAGGAAGGCTACGCACTTGTGACCATTGGGCAGAGGCAGTACTTCATGGGGTACTACGGAGTTAAGCTCCTGTACAACATGACTAAGCTTGGCGTCGAGCAGGCTCTAAAGCAATTTGTGCCAGGGTACCCAGACAACAAAATCTATGATACTGGTGTCGACATAGTGTCAACAAGGCACATGGAGTTTACAGCACCAACAGGAGAGAGGGTAACAGTCTTATCGCTAGACGAGTACAAGTCACTTGCACAACAACTCGGAATAGATCCATCACTTCTAGGACTAAGCTAACCAATCTATTTTTAACTTATTTTTACTTCATCTTTACAAATCCAAGCTCTCTAAACCTGTTCTCAAGCTGGTTGGCGCTGTGCAACCTGCTTTACTTTAATCAAGTCTCACCAATGCATATACTGATGCTAATAGAGGCATAGCCGCTACCAACATTGTAATGCTATTGCCTCTAACAACAGAGGCTATGAGGGTTGCTGAGAATAGGAGTGCAGTTACTGGTATTGCAAGCTCTTTAGAGGTTGCCCCACTCTTTGGAGTGATTTTATAGGGTAGTTTTACACCTACTAGAGCTGCTATGACGTAGGGGAGCACCCCTAGGGATAGAAGGGTTGATATGGCTGAGGATCTCCCATAAACATACGGAGGGTCATACTTCCCAGCCTCTCTAGCAAACTTCCTCACGCAAAGCGATTCTAGAGCTAGTGAGAGCACAAGCATTCCTAGGAGCACTAGCTCTAGTACCCCAATGCGCTGAGCTTCTAAAAAGGATGCTGGCACTGCTAGTATAAAACCGAGGCCTGCCACTGAGGCTAGTAGGGGTTGGCTAAGGTAGAAGAGGGCCTCAAATTTTTGAAGATGTTTCACAGGTGCTTTCAAAACGAGTTTGCCAAACCCCTTCAGCACCTCTGTTGCTCCATAAGCCCACCTCCTCTGCTGAGTAAAGAATGCTGAGAGAGTTTGAGGAGCCCCAACACATATTTCGCCAGCAACATGAGGCTTAACACCTCTGTAGATCAGCTGAGTGCCAAGCCACATGTCGTCCTGTATCACACCTAGTCTAAGGCCCCCCACTTTATCAAAAAGCTCTCTCCTAATTGCAGTACCACTCCCAAGCGGGTATACAAACAACCCCCTCAGACCTTTCAACTTGTAGTAAAGCCAACTGCCGTACTCAGTTATGAATGCTATTGTTTTAGAGGTTCTTGTAGGGCTCCACTCACACACACTCCACCTAGCGACACATACACTACTGCACATAGTGATCTCCTTCAGCACCTCCTCAGAGGGGTACGCGTCCACATCTAGTAACACTATGATGCTTCCAGATGAAAACCTAGCGCCATCGTTTATAGCGCCATTCCTACCCCCAACGCCATTAAACCGCCTGACTAAGAACATGCCATCGCTAAGTGAAAAACACCTTAAAGCATCTTTAAAAAGCTCGTCATCAGTGTAATCAGCAACAACAATGCACTCCACAGCAGAGGCACTTGCATACCTAGAGAAATGCCTTCCATACCTCTCAACAACATCCACAGGCTCATTCTTTATAGGGGTAACAATAGAGAGTAGCTCTCTTTTTGCACTTCGCTGAGGAGGCGAGGCCATGGCCATAGCCTTTCCGTACACTAGCATCACATGGTATAGTGAAACAGCGAGCACAGAGAAGGTTACGAGCATGAGAGAAGCTAGTGAAATCATATGATGCACCACTAGCAACTAAAAGAAAAGCTGAAGGCAAGGGCTGAAAAGCTTATTATATTCTTTCAGCATAGCCTATAACCATTCTACCTCCCCCACTATAAATGCCAAGACCTTCAGCTCTGACCTCCTCCCCACCCCTAAAGGGGCGAGACTTTCAGTTGTAATTCGCTTAAGCTTTTACTACAAACTTGAGTGAGCTGGGTTTTTGCTCTTCTAAGCTTTTGACAGCCGCCCACAGCCCCCCGACGGAGCAGTGCCAAAAGCCCTTAGATAAAACTGAAATGCAAAGTGGTTAAGGTAGCCGCCTAGAGCAATTGATAATTAGTGCTCGCAAAGCGAAAGCATGTCTCTTTCCGTAAAATGTTTTATACAGCTGTTTATCTCTTTAATCGTGTTTATTTCAATAAAAGCTTTTTAAACCTCAGCATGGTATAAGCCTAGCCTCTGGTGTTGCTAATTGTTTTGGTAATGAACGTTACACACCTTAAAAATGTGAACAAATGTATACAATTAGAGAAGGCAGTGCGTAAAAATAATGTTGAGTGGCTTAAAGAAGGGCATTGTCAAGAGCTTAGCACTAGCTATAGCCTCTGAAGGTGAGGACCTCTATGAAGATCCCCATCTGGAACCCCAGTATAGAGACCGCTTCTAGGGATGTTATTGAGAGGCTTCAGCTCGAGAGGCTTAGGGAGGTTGTGCATAAAGTTTATAGCAATAACTACTACTATAGGAAGAAGATGAAGGAGAGAGGAGTAGCACCAGAAGACATAAAGACACTAAAGGACATAGAAAAACTCCCC
>Ga0105158_1000344_pt1 | contig 20410 bp, 20 predicted proteins | sample LHCtaG_FD_81567 | JGI IMG/M metagenome (GOLD analysis project Ga0105158, IMG submission 81567) | Hot spring microbial communities from Little Hot Creek, USA to study Microbial Dark Matter (Phase II) - LHC4sed_matched | ecosystem: Environmental > Aquatic > Thermal springs > Hot (42-90C) >...
AATGTTACTATGCCATCCATTTCTGTGAGCAGCTGGCTTATCACCCGTTCTGTTACACCGCTGTCGGCGAATCCTAAACCTCTACGAGGTACTAGAGAGTCTATTTCGTCGAAAAATATTACTGCTGGGGCCGCCATTCTGGCTTTTCTAAAGACTTCCCTTATGGCTTTCTCAGATTCTCCAACCCATTTTGAGAATACTTCTGGGCCCTTTACTGTTATGAAGTTGGCTTCGCTTTCTGTTGCAACCGCTTTAGCTAAAAGTGTCTTGCCACAGCCTGGAGGGCCATACAGCAATATCCCTTTCGGCGGTTTTATTCCCATTCTTTTGAAGATTTCCGGATGTTTTAGAGGCCACTCGACAGCTTCTCTGAGCTCTTGTTTTACTTCTTCCAGTCCTCCTATGTCGTCCCAGTGGACTGTTGGCACTTCAATGTACACTTCTCTCATGGCTGTGGGTGTAATTTCCTTGTAGGCGTTTAGAAAGTCCTCCATTTTAACCTCCATTTTTTCCAGAACTTCTGGCGGTATGCGCTCTTCTTCAAGGTTTATCTGTGGAAGATATCGTCTTAACGCTTTCATGGCGGTTTCTCTGCATAGCGCCGCCAGATCCGCACCGGTATATCCATGAGTCATCTCGGCAAGTTTTCTGAGGTCCACGTCCTCGGCTAGGGGCATTCCTCGAGTATGAATTTGTAATATTTCGTATCTGCCTTGCTTATCCGGCACGCCTATCTCAATTTCTCTGTCGAATCGTCCCGGGCGTCGAAGGGCAGGATCTAAAGCGTTCGGTCTGTTTGTTGCTCCTATGACTATAACGTTTCCTCTACCAGACAAGCCATCCATCAAAGCGAGGAGTTGTGCCACAACTCTCCTTTCCACTTCTCCAGTTACTTCTTCGCGTTTCGGCGCTATTGCATCTAACTCGTCGATGAATATTATACTTGGGGCGTTCTGTTGGGCTTGCTGGAAGATTTCTCTGAGGCGCGCCTCTGACTCACCGTAGAACTTGCTCATTATTTCCGGACCGTTTATGCTGAAAAAGTTGGCTTCAGACTCGTTTGCCACAGCTCTGGCCAATAGCGTTTTACCACACCCCGGTGGCCCATGAAGTAATACGCCTTTGGGCGGTTCTATGCCAAGTCTCTGAAAGAGCTCCGGATGTCTCAATGGGAGTTCCACCATCTCCCTTACTCTTTGAATCTCTTCATGTAAGCCTCCTATATCCTCGTATGTTGTTCGAGGCACACCTTTACCTTCTGGGGCGGGCTCGCTTAGGATTGTCAATTTTGTATCAGCCGTGACTTTGACTATGCCGTGGGGACGGGTTTTAGTTACAACAAATGGTATGGCGTGTCCAAGCATCATGACAAGGGTTGTATCTCCCTCGACAAGTGTTCGTTCCATCAGACGGTTTTTAACAAAGTTCGTAAAGTCCTCGTCCACGTTCAAGCGCATGTCAACAGGCGCCAATGTAACGTTTAACGCTTCCTTGACTTTTGCAGGTCTTACTATGACATATTCATTGATGGCTACTCCGGCGTTTTTCCGTGTGAATCCATCTATGCGTATGATGTCGCGGTTCTGGTCTTCGCTGTATGCTGGCCATGCTATGGCGGATGTTGTTCTCTTGCCCACTATTTCTATGACGTCGCCTGCGCTTATGCCCAGTTTCTGCATTGTTCTCTGGTCGATGCGGGCTATGCCTCTGCCCACGTCTCTTTGTCTTGCGTCCCCGACGCGTAGTTGAACTTCGTTTACCTTTTCGCTCACTTAAAACCCTTCCATAAAATAGGCTGCTCTGTTTCGAAACAATACATTTCCCATATAAAGGTTTAACCCTTTACCGGCTTACCCTCCTAACCATTAACGTCTGCACTTGGCTTATTTCGCTTATCTGTCCTAGCCTTTTTTCTAGCTCTTCAAGAACACCCGTTTTATCCTCTGGAATTTTAATGGCGCACAACAATGCGTTTAAACCGAAAGCTACAGGTTCTTCGCCATACCCATAGATCGTGGCAAATTCAGGCAAAGAAGCCTCAATCTTCTTCTTCAAATCATCAAAACTTACGGTTACATCTGTTGGAAAAATCTTATAGGTGATTACAACGCTACCCAAACTTTCACCTCCCACTCATGGACCTACAAAACCGCATTTTGGACACTTATAAAAGCGTCCAAACTTTCGGCACTTTTTACAGCGTCTTATCAATATTTCCCCACAGTTTGGGCAAAGAAACTTCGTAGCCTCAACTCCAGGAGGAATGGGTTTACCACAGCTTGTACACGTGACCAATGTAATTGTTGCCGCCTTTTCAACCATTTCTGTCCTTCCTTTTTTGGAACTTTGTTGATTGAATTATAATGGTTAAGCCTCCTTATATCTTATATGGTTCCGCACTAACACAACCCAACCATTAAGTTAGATGACCATGTGAAGATTCCAGGGTTTGAGATATCTACCTAGTGCAAAATTTTTATTGTTTATCCGCTTTAGAAAGCTTGGGCGCGTCTAGGTTTGGGAGTTAACCTCCGCGATATAGTTCCAAAAACGCCTATCAGACTTGAGGATTTAAGTGGCAAATCTATCGCTATAGACGCCTACAATGCGCTTTACCAGTTTTTGGCGATAATAAGGCAACCGGATGGCACCCCTCTTAAAGACAGAAGTGGACGTATAACAAGCCATTTGAGCGGTTTACTTTATAGGACAAGCAACCTCATAGAGTTGGGGATTAAACCAGTCTATGTTTTTGACGGAACCCCACCAGCTTTGAAGGAGGCCGAGATTAAGAGGCGTATGAAAGCAAAGGAAGAAGCTTTGATCAGGTATGAGCAAGCTTTGAAAGAAGGAAGACTTGAAGAGGCGCGGATGTATGCGCAGGCCACAGCAAGCCTCAAGGATTACATGGCTGAAGACAGTAAACGCCTTTTGAATCTTTTAGGGATTCCGTGGATTCAAGCTCCAAGCGAGGGAGAAGCTCAAGCGGCCCATGTTGTTAGGCGTGGAGACGCGGATTATTGCGCCAGTCAAGACTACGATAGTTTGCTTTTCGGCGCTCCAAGACTTGTAAGAAATGTTACGATTTCTGGAAGGAGGAAGCTTCCCGGCAAGAATGTTTATGTTGAAGTTACGCCTGAAATCGTTGAGCTAGACCGTGTTCTAAAAGAATGCGGCATCACCCATGAACAGCTTGTTGACATAGGGATACTTGTTGGAACAGACTTCAACCCTGAAGGTGTGAAGGGGCTTGGTCCTAAAACAGCTTTGAAACTCATAAAGGAGTTTGGTAGCCTAGAAAACGCTTTGCCCCACATTAAAGATGCGGATTTTCCAGTGGACCCTCGTCAGATTAAGGAAATTTTCCTGCATCCCAAAGTAACTGACGATTACAGAATTGAATGGAAAGAACCGGATATCGAAGGTGTTGTAGATTTTCTGTGTGGGGAGAGAGATTTTTCTGAAGACCGTGTAAGGAAGGCTGTTGAAAAGATACAGAAGGGTCTTGAAAAGCTTAGGGGTAAAACAACATTGGAAAAATGGTTTGGTTAATCCAAACTTTTATTTGTTAATTGTCAGTATACCGCGTTTAGAAAAGCTCGGAGAAAAATTGCTATGGATGAAAGCCCATCCAGTCTCCCTGAGCCTTTCCGAATAAAAATGGTTGAACGAATAAAGCTTCACCCGCGAGAAGTTAGGGAGAAACTTATCAAAGAGGCTGGTTACAACGTCTTCATGTTAAAGGCTGAGGATGTTTTCATAGACCTTCTAACTGACAGTGGAACTTCAGCTATGAGTGATGAACAGTGGGCTGGAATGATTAAAACCAGACAAGCATATGCCGGAAGTGAAAGCTATTATTCATTGGAAAAAGCAATTAAGGACATTTTCGGTTTTAAGTATTTCATTCCAGTTCACCAAGGACGGGCAGCGGAGAACATATTGTTCTCCACAATGGTTTCTCCCGGATGTTATGTTCCCAATAACATGCATTTCGACACGACGGAGGCTAATGTGCTTTTGAGGGGTGGTGTCCCTGTGAATCTTGTGGTGGAAGACGCTTATGACACTCAGAAAATTTTGCCGTTTAAGGGTAACATGGACGTCAATAAACTTGAGCAGTTTATAAAGGAGAAATCTCCGGAGAAGATTCCGCTTATAATGATTACAATAACTAACAACAGCGCTGGTGGACAACCAGTTTCGATGCAGAACATAAGAGAGGTCAGTGAAATTGCTAGAAAATATGGGATTCCATTTTTTATTGATGCTTGCCGGTTTGCTGAAAACTGTTATTTCATTAAGATGCGTGAGGAAGGCTATAGGAACAAGAGCATAAATGAAATTGCGAGGGAAATTTTTTCTTATGCTGACGGCTGTACTTTCAGCGGCAAAAAAGAGGCTCTTACAAATATTGGCGGTTTTCTATGCACAAACATTGAGGAACTATACGAAAAATTCAAGAACTTAGCTATAATAATTGAGGGTTTCATAACCTATGGCGGTTTAGCATGTAGAGAACTTGAAGCAATGGCTATTGGGTTGTATGAAGCGATAGACGAGGAATACCAGGCCTATAGGCACAGACAAGTTGAATACCTTGCTGGTTTATTGCGGGACGGTGGTGTTCCGATTGTGGAGCCACATGGCGGTCATGCAGTGTATGTCGATGCTAAAAGGTTTCTACCTCACATACCGCAAGAAGAGTTTCCAGGTCAAGCTTTGGTTGTTCAGCTTTACATTGAAGCTGGTATACGGGCCGTTGAGCTTGGTAGCTCATGTTTTGGAAAAATTGATGAAGTTACAGGTAAGTTTATTCCGGCTCGCATGGAGCTTGTGCGGCTTTCAATTCCTCGAAGAGTTTACACTGACAATCATTTAAGATATGTGGCTGAAAGCTTGATAAGGCTATATAGGAAGAGAGATCAGATAAAGGGTTTGAGACGAGTTTATGCTCCTAAGCTGTTGGGACATTTTACAGCGAGATTTGAACCAATAAACTGAAACTTTTATTTTACAATCATTTAATAACTACGGCTGTATTGGAAAGATTAAATGTAGTTAGGCTAAAAGCGCGTTAAACACATTTAGGGAATAGACATGAGCGAGTTTGCAGTTGATGTTGAAGGCTTATGTGTAATGTACGGCTCCATTAGGGCTGTGGATGGTTTAAGTTTTAAAATCAAACGTGGAGAAATTTATGGTTTGCTTGGACCAAACGGGGCTGGAAAAAGCAGCACGTTGAAGGTTTTAGCTGGAATATTGGAACCAAGTTATGGCAAAGTTGAAGTTTTTGGAAGACCCATCTCCGATGAAGTTGAAGTTAAAAGGCTTATTGGATACGTTCCAGAAGAAACTGTACTTTTAGAGTCACTTACCCCACGGGAATTTTTCGAGTTCATAACTTCAATAAGAGGCTTAGATAGAGAAGTTAACCTGAGACTTTCTAAACTTGTCTTGGCTTTTGAGCTTACAGAATATTTTGATACTCCTATTGCGACGCTCTCCATGGGAACCAAACGTAAAGTGTCAATTATTGCGGCCCTTTTACATGAACCCCCGCTTTTGATATTGGACGAGCCTCTGATAGGGCTTGACGCTCGCTCTTCGCGGATTTTGAAGGAACTTATAGCTCATCATGCAAATAAAGGCGGAGCAGTTGTTTTCTCAACTCATATCATGGAAGTTGCCGAAAAAATCTGCCACAGAATCGGGATAATCCACAGAGGTAAACTCGTGGGCGAAGGGACAGTGGGCGAACTTAGACAGCTTATTCGAAGCACAGAAGGCTCTTTAGAGGACATATTCCTTAAAGTTACCCAGCAAGAGGCTGGAATAAAAGATTTAATCGAAGCCTTAGAGGAAGGATAAGGTGACAAAGAAGCTTTCTGGGTTATGGAAAATCTCCAGCATAATTTATAGAGAAATATGTTTTCAGTCTTTTTCCCTTCATTTAGGCACAACTCTCCCCAAAATGGATGCCCAAAAGATTGGTAAATTGGCGAGGCAAGCGGAAATAAAAGTATTGGTTAGCAAAATTCTCATAATGTTTTTCGTGGCTTTTTTGGCAGTTTTGCCTTTAGGTTACTGGTCGTATTTTGTTGCAGGATTAAAGCTGGCGGAAGAGCTGGCTGTTGTCGGCTGTGTTTCGACTTATTTGGCTTACCTACTCTTTTTGTTTGTGATGCTTGGGCTTCAAGCCACAACATCACTTATGGCAACAAGGGCTTTTGAAATTTTAAGTAGTCTTCCAATCTCGAGAAGAGATCTTTCCAAAATTGCGTTGTTGTCTTTCTTTAGAATTTTTGATATTCCGTTAATAGTTGCTCTCTTAGCTTTTCCATTAGCATTTTTCATAGCTGTTCGCTCATTTTGGGGAAGCCTAGCTGCTTTGTTTGCTGTTGTCCTCACCGAAATTTTCGCTTTGGCTTTGACGATTGGTTTAGCAAAAGTTTTCTACTCAAAAATCGTCGGTGGCGGAGGGGACTCAAAGTACAAGACTGTTCTGCGGTTTATCTACATGCTTATATGGATTCTTCCATCATTTGGAATCTACTTTGTCATGAATTTTGCTACACAAATATTACAAACGTTTGTTCACTCGCTTACGCAAATATCGTTTGTTCATATGTTCGTGCTCGCTTTGTTGTATCCGTTTTCGCTAGGTTTTATTGTTGCCTTTGCAGCGTTCCCCAATAAAATTGGTCTGGCGGTTACCGCTGTTTTGGTGGTTTCCACAGTTCTATATTCAGTTTTGGGGTATTTTGGGCTTAATTATACAGGGTTAACGATTAAGCGTATTAGTTCAAGCGGCGTCATAGTTGCTTCGAAGGCTTTTGTTAAGGACTTGCTTATCCGCCCTAAATCCGCGTTTTTGGGGGTTGTGGTTAAGGATTTAAGGGTGGCTTCTAGGTCTCCCTCCTCCGCAAGCATTTTGATGCTGCCCGTATTGCAAACCATAATCCTAATAGTGTCCCTTTTAAGTCTGACAAACATAGACTTGGCGACGTTTTTAGGCTTTTTGACTGGGGTTTCGCTGCTTTCGCTTATTGTGACTCCTATGCTGTTTTCGGCTGAAACTTTAGCGTCAGCTTACATACGGAGCCTACCGTTAAAAAGGAGGACTGTAATTGCGGCGAAGACCTTTTTGTCGACGTTGAGTTATCTTGGCTGTGTGATTGCGTTAACTATTGTTACGTTGTGCTTGAAACGGGAGCTTATTTCAATCATATTCTTTGGACTTGTACAAGCCATTTCCTTGGCTGCTGGATGCCTGATGGAACTACTTTTACTTGTGAAAAAATTTTGGGATGCAGAGTTAACTACTAGCAACATTTACGCCAACTTGCCCACTTTCATACTTGTACTCATTCCAGGAATAATTCTTTGTTTAACACCTATAAGTCTATGCTTCATTGTTGGTTTTTCAAACCTATTATATATCCTAGTCATTTTCCTTACATGTGCACTTATGGAGTTTGGGGCGGTTGTAGCGCTCACCAATGTATTGGTAAAGAACTAAAGGCTGACTTTAAAAATGAGAATGATCAGAAACCAGTTTTCTACATTTCAAACCTTATGTCCATAACGTCCAGTTAAAGGTACAAAGGCAACCCCACCAAGGTTTTCTCGGCTGATTTTGCCATCGACACTTTTTGTCACTTTTATTAAGCTTTGGAAAAAGTGCACGCTTCCAACGGGAATAAGCATGATACCGCCCGGCTTTAGTTGTTCAATTAAGGGTGGAGGAATGTCTGGAGCGGCTGCCGTCACTAAGATTCTGTCGTATGGCGCTTTTTCTGGATATCCCATGGAGCCGTCGGCACAAATTATTGTTACACGGTCTCCGTAGCCTGCTCGCATAATGTTTTTTCTGGCGAATTCAGCTAAGCCCTCAATTATTTCCACCGTGTAGACGTGTCCCCACTCGCTTCTGGAGGCGTCGCTGGGTGCTACTATCTCTGCTATTGTGGCGGCATGCCATCCCGAGCCAGCTCCTATTTCAAGGACTTTGTGGCCTACTTCCAATTGGAGGGCTTCATTCATGATGGCTACCATGTTTCGCCTAGCTCAGCATAAGGATGCTGAGGCTATGTGGCGCTGAAACCGTCTGCCCAAAACCAATTGGAAGAGGTGTGTCCACCGCGCTATATTGTCGCATATTTTCAGGCAGAAATTTTGATCTAGGCACGGAACGCAATGCTTTAATAACTTTTGGGGTGCGAAGAACTCCCTCCTTTATTAAGTTTTGAATGAGTTTTTCCCATTCTTTCTCCAAACAGTACACCAAACTAAAAGTATTGTAGATAAGCATTTAACATATTCGTATGCTTGAGCTGAAAATCTCTATTTTACCGTCACTGATTTTGCTAGGTTTCTTGGCTTGTCTGGGTCGTACCCTTTTTCCACAGCCATATAATATGCTAGAAGCTGCAGCGGGACAACGAACGGTATAGGTGACAAAACGTCCGGGACTCCCTTAGGTATTTCCACGTAATCGTCGGCAAGACGTTTTATTTCTTCGTCTCCTTCTTCTATGATAGCTATTATGGAGGCTCCTCGCGCCTTCATTTCCATAATATTTCCTATAACCGTCTTGTGGGTGTCGTCTTTTGGACATATGAAAACCACTGGGAAGCCTTCTTCCACAAGACTTATTGGTCCATGTTTGCTTTCGCCTGCTGGAAAAGCTATTGATGGAACATATGCTATTTCCATGAGCTTAAGTCTGCCCTCGTAGGCTGTGGCTGTGCTTATTCCCCGTCCCAAAAAGAAGAAGACTTTCGCGTCCTTGTATTTTTTTGCTATACCTTTAACTTTTTCCTCTTGGGTTTGGATCACTGTTTCAACAACACTTGGAAGCTTTTTCAATTTAGCCTCTATGAAGTCCATCTCGTCTTGAGATATTTTTCCTCTCTTTTTGGCGAGTCTGAGGGCTAGCTGTGCGAGGACTGAAAGTTGCGATGTAAAGGTTTTTGTGGCAGCTACGCCTATCTCTGGTCCGGATTGTTGACAAATGTAAACCCGCGAGATTCTTGTCAGTGTCGAACCGATAACATTTGTCAACCCTAAAATTGTGGCTGCTTTTTGACGGGCAGCGTTTACGGCTGCAATAGTGTCCGCGGTTTCGCCGGACTGGCTTACTGCCAAAATTGTGCTGTCAATGTTGACGGACTTGCCGTGTTGCTCGAGGAATTCAGAGGCGATTATTGGGTACGTAGCCAAATAAGCTAGTTTAGAAAACATGTAAGAAGCTGCAAGGCAAGCATGATAGGATGTTCCACAAGCCACCAAGAAAACTTCTTTAGCCCGGTCCAGAAACGTCGCCATTAAATCCAAGTAATGCTCTTGAAGACGTAAAGTGTTTCTTAGGCATGCGGGTTGTTCGTGGATTTCCTTCAACATGAAGTGGGGATACCCTTGTTTGACAGCCATTTCGGGTGTCCAATCCACTATTTTCGGTTCTCGCGTCACAGAGCTTGCATCTGCAATTTTTTTGATTTCAAAGCCTTCTGGAGATAGAATTACAAGTTCTCCATCCTCCACTATGACTGTTTTGTTGGTTAATGGCAGGAAGGCCGGTATGTCTGAAGCGCAGTATATTGCATTGTCTGCCAATCCCAGAACAAGGGGGCTTTCGTTTCTGGCGCAAATGATTTTATCCGGTTCTTTTGGCGAAATCACCGCAATGGCATATGATCCCTCGATTTTTCGTACTGCGTCAAGAACGGCGTCTGCAAGACTTAAGAGCGGATTGTTTTTTAGGGCTTCTTCTATTAGGTGGGCGATAACCTCTGTGTCTGTTTTTGAAATGAAGGCGTGTCCCTTGTTTTCTAGTTCAAGTTTTAACTCGGCAAAGTTCTCGATGATTCCGTTGTGGACAACAGCAATCTGCCCCGTGCAGTCAACATGTGGGTGTGCATTAACCTGTAAAGGCGCTCCATGCGTTGCCCATCTGGTGTGGCCTATGCCTATTTTTCCAGGTAGGTCGTCCAGGTTGTGAATTTTGTGGACTTCGTCTATTTTGCCACCGTCCTTTTTTATGTAAAGTTTTCCCTCATGCACTGTTGCTTCGCCAACTGAGTCGTAGCCCCTATATTCAAGCCTTTTCAATGCTTGGTGTATTATTGGCGCTGCGTTTCCATCTTTAACGATACAGCCAAATATTCCACACAACGGCTTTGCCTCATGTTTTATGATTATTTCAAGCCTATGTAGATTGGGTTTTAATAAGCATTTTTAAATGAAATTTTTTCCAACTTCAAAATTTTATTAAGTGTTTTCTTTGATTTTTGTTTTGTTTTCTTTTTGTTTTTGTTTGAAAATTTGAAAAACTTTTGTAGAGGTTTTATTGTAAAGCTTTTCTTGCCAGTTCTGCGCCCAAAACCATGTTTTTCAACTTTGCAAAACTGACTTCCCATTTTCGTGTTCTTAAGCCGCAATCTGGGTTAATGTAAATTCTTTCTGGATCTTTAACAATTTTCAGAGCGTAGAGGATTCTGTCTCTTGTGAGTTCTGGAGGTTCGATGAAGTCTGTGTGTACGTCTATTACGCCTAAACCATAGTTTCCACGGTAACCATATTCCTCGAACTTTTTTAGTTCTCTGTAGCCAACCCTTACGTTATCTTCTGTTCCTATTTGTGTATTGTCTCTGTTGGCGAATTCTAGGGCTAGTTGGCTGCAGTTCCGCAGTTGACTGGCATATTTTGCTAAAATTTCGTAGTTGCTGTAGCAGTTGTGGAGGCTGAAGGTGCAACTAAATCCTTTAACGGTTTCATTGAAGGCTTCGACGAAAAGTTGCATTTCCCCGTCTGACGGGTTTGTGGTTGCTGCTGGTTCGTCGATCTGAATCCACGTGGCTCCAGCTTCTATTAGCCTCTTTATTTCGGGCCTAACGACTTCTTTCACTAAGTCGAAGAGGAAGTCTCTCCTAGCTGAGGCTTTCCTTCGCTTGAAGTTTCCAGTTTGGCTTGCGGCTTTTCGTTCATAATATTCGTTGAAGGTCCAGTCTACAAGCGTGTATGGTCCAGTGAACGGCACCTTAACAATTTTTTGGGTGTTTTCCTTTGTGAAAATAAATTCATCCACGTAAAAGGGCTTAACATATTTTGGTTTGCTTATGCAAGCAGCTTTGTTGAAGTATCTATAGTCAAAGGATTTAACATAACCTAAGAATTTGAAGCCTTCCACGTTGCGGATGACATGTTCGTACATTTCAGAGCGCCATTGTTCCCCGTCAAAAACAATGTCTAATCCTGCGTTTTCAAAAAAGCGTATAGCATATAATGCGGACCATTGAAGTATTGCCTTTTTATCCTCATTTGTTTTTTTACTTTTCGCCAAAATTTTGACGAGGTTTTCTATTTTTTCTATACCTAGCCTTTGTCCCCATTCGATAGCTTCTGAAATTTCTTCTTGGGAAAGGGGTTCTCCTCTGTAGGCTTTGACTCTCCATGCTGGTTTGGCAAGGCTTCCTATTTCTTGTGTTGGGAAAAGCTTTTTCATGGGATGTTCTCCATGCTTTTCAAAAGTTTTGTCACGCTGCTTATAACCCCTATTTTTTCTTTGGCTTTTTCCCACGGCAGAAATTCCAAGTCACAGTTTGGGCAAATGAAAATGTCGTGGGTTTTTGATGGATAAATGGCGTCGGTTAACTCATCCACAACTTTCAAAAGTTCTTTTTCGTCTTCCACTAGCGAACTTCGAGCATCCACAAGTCCTAAGGCAACACCTTTTCCGTCAAAAGCGTATTCTTTAAGTTTTTCCATTTCTGTTTCATATAGGTCTATTCCTAAGTCGTTAACGGGAAAATCTAGGGCTTCTGGCAGAATTTCTGAGAAGTCGCCAAAGAACGTTTGTAGGCATGACCTTATTTCAGTGTTTTTTAGGGCTACCTCTAAAGCGTCCCGAATATCCACCAATATATCTTGGATTTTCTCTTTAAAGGGATTATAAACTAGTGCTGGGTCGCTTAATTGAATGTATTTGAAGCCAGCTTCGGCTAGTTTTTTGATTTCCTCCCTTATTGTTTCAGCATATGCAAACATGACTTCTCTTTCATTTTTGTAAAATTTGTTTTCTGAAAGTTTTGCAAAAGTGTATGGCGCTGGTATAATGGCTTTCCAAGGAATGTTTTTCGGTAGAAGCTGTAGGTATGTCGTCTCAGCCACTATGTTTTTTGTTCTATGGATTGCGTTGAGGATTATTGGTTTTCTGTAGAAAGTGTTGTTGTTAAACCATCTAGCCAAACTTCCAATAGCCAAGCCTTCCAAGTTTTCGGCTAAGGGTCTTAGGAGATCTTGCCATTTAAGCATGCCGTCAGTTATATAACTTAGTTCTGCCTGAATTTGGGCTTCGATGACTTTTTGTGTAGCGTCATGAAAGGCTTTTTCCAGCGTTTCTTTGCTCACCTTTTTTCTATCGTAGGCTCTTGTGATTTCAATGAGTTCTTTTGGTCTTGGGAGGATTCCTGTAACGTAGCATCCAATCATTTTGAGGCCCAGCTGAATATGGATTCGTGTGGAAGGGTTATAGAAACTTTCCAGTTTTAGTTGTTATTTTTTGCTATTAGACTACTGTTGTAATTAAGATTTTAATAGTTGAATACTTTTATGGCTAATGAGTTGCCATGACTAGGAAATTGTTGTTTCATGATGATGGGAAAAAGCGTATGGTTAAAGAAATTATGGTTTTTGATGATCCTCAAAAGTTGAAGCTGGTTTTGGGGAAGCTTAGCTGGAAAATTTTGGTTATGCTTTCTGAACGGGAGATGTATCCCCTTCAAATAGCTCGGGAGCTTGGTGTCCATGAGCAGAAAGTTTACTATCATATTAGGAAGCTTGTCAAGGCTGGAGCCATAAAGGTTGCGAAGCAGGAAAGCAGGAAGGGTGCGGTAGCCAAATACTACCGGACGGTCTCAACTGCTTTTGGTGTGGAGACTCCTTCCGGATATAGTCCTTTGAAGCGCACCATGCCAGCGTGGGTGGGTGAGTCTCTTTGGAGGTTTTTCCATGAATTTTTGCGGGAGAACGGGGTTTTTAACGGAAAAATAGTTGTGGGCAGTCCGTTGCCCCACGGACCTTTTAAGACAAGTGCTAGGGATGGACATTATGCTTCCCATTTGGCTTTCTTTATTGGACAGTTTGCATGTATGCCGGAAGAGTTTGTTGTCAAGTTGGATGTGGATGTTAAGGTCGAAAAAGAGGAGAAAAACAATTTAATTCTTGTAGGTGGTCCGGGAACAAACTTGTTGACGCAGGAGCTTAACGACTTTTTGCCAATAAAGTTTAATATGCAGCCTTCTGAGCAGGGCTTCTTGTTTGGCGGGCTTGTTTCTGCTAAGACTGGGCGAGTTTATATGGCTGACAGTGTGGGACTTGTGGCGAAAATCGTTAATCCATGGGATACAAGCAAGCGGGTCATTGTTTTGGCTGGGAACAAGGCGGTTGGCACTAAGGCGTGTGTTTTGGCTTTAACAAATTTCTGGAAGAAAACGCTGGAAAAGTACATGGGCAGTGAGCCTTTTGCGGTTGTCATACAAGGTTTTGATTTAGATGGAGATGGAAAGGTGGATTCAATAGAGGTGTTAGAATAATGGTGAATGTTCGAGAAGCTACATTAAACGACTTGCCCGCTATAATGGCGCTTTTTAAGAGGAATAATGTGCCTTTAAATGAAGATTTGAGGGCGCTTTTTACAGTGAGTAATCCAAATGAAGAGTGTAGGTTGTTTGTGGCTGAAGAAGACGGTCAAATTGTCGCCTTTACAAGGGTTCATGTTCACAGTTGGAATAGAAGTGCATATATGATAGAGCTTCTCGTTGATGCGGTTTCTAGACGAAGGGGAATTGGCACGCTTTTATTGAAGACTGTTGAGGATTTCGCGAGGGAAAAAGGGGCAAGGGTTATAATGTTTGATACAGCTGTTGATAATTTTCCCGCCTTGAACCTTTACTTGAAAAGGGGCTTTAGGATATGCGGCTACAACGACAAGCTTTATGAAAGTGGGAAAACAGCCATCTACCTTGCTAAGGAACTACAGCCCTAAAAGTGCATGGGTCAATGTCAAAGATTTTCATAAAAAAGATGGCTATACGTGATTTAGCGGAGGTTTCGGAGCTTGCTCTTTTAGCTAACCCCAATGCCGTCAAGGAAGAGTATGAAAGGCATTTAAGGGATTTGTTAGAGAATCAGCCCGACCTCTCCTTTGTAGCCATTGTGGATGGTGGTGTTGTTGGTTATGTGCAGGCTGAGGTTCATGGCTCAATGGCTGTTATCAAGGATATAGCTGTTAACAAAAACTTCCAAGGGATTGGGGTGGGTGGAAAGCTTCTAAGAAAGGTGTTACAAGTTTTAAAACGTAAAAACGTGAGGTTGGTGTTTGCCGATGTTCATTATAGATGTGCGTCGGCTATACCCTTTTATTATAAGTTTGGCTTTCGGATAGCGGGTTTTCAGCAAGACTATTTCGGGGCTGGGCATGACGCGATAATTTTGAAGCTGGAGTTATGAGGTATTGGAAGGGGTTTGCCAAGTGCAGTTAACCGAGCTTATAGTGGCTTATGGCCATAGAAATGTTAAAGCTACGCATAAGTCCACTTTTGAAATAACGAAGGATAAAGAATTATCTGTCAGAGGAGACTGCATTGTTGCAGTTTCAGCCGACAAGGGTCTTTATGACTTAAAACCGGAGTTTAAAGAACTTCTTCGCAGAGAAGATGCCAAACTAACCATTCTTATAGATGCTGGCGGGATCACCGAGATAGTGAAAGCCTCTGGAAGCCCTAGGCTGATTCTGTCACATCCAACGGATATTGTTGTGAGAAAAAGCGACTATATATGCCATAGAACTCTAGCTGTGAAAGCGGATAAAGCTGCGTACGATTTGTCTAGAGCCCTTGTGGAGAAGCTTAAGAATCCGGAACAAGTTGTTAAAATAACTTTGACTGTTGAGGCTTAGCATACCTCAACGTCTAAAACGGCTTGCCATTCGTATGGAGCTGTTTCACGCACAAACTTTGCGTGAAGAATCTTTTTAACGTTTTTTCCACATTTTTTAACTTCCTCTGCGAATCTGTTTTTCAAGTCTTCTAGACCGTCTAAGCCCTTCACAAAGCTGTAGAAATGTATAATGCCGCCTTCGGGTTTTAGCGCTTCACATGCGGTTTCGACGAACTCTATGGCTTTTTCCGGCAAATTCATGATGATGCGGTCTGCTGTTCTGCGAAGCTGTTTTTTTACGATTTGTTTTGCGTCTCCTAAAATTGGGTGGACTTTTCCATCAACACGGTTTAGCCTAATGTTCTTCTTCAAAAGTTCGATGGCAGCTGGGTTTATGTCTATGGCGTAAACCTTGACGTTACAGTGGCTTTTTGCAATCAGTATTGCGAAGGGACCGACTCCGGTGAACATGTCTATGACGGTTTCACCTTCCCTAACCATAGAGGCTACCCGCTTGTGTTCGTGGGATAGGCGTGGCGAAAAATAGGCTTTTGCTAAATCTACATGGAACCGACATCCGTGCTCCTTGTGGATGGTTTCGGTTTTCGGTTGTCCAGCAATCACATTGAACTCTCTTAAACGGTGTTCGCCTTTAACTGCTCCAGCCTTAGCCAAAACTGTTTGCACATTTTTATACACTTGCATTATAGCGTTTCCTATCTCCGCCTTGTAGGCTTCGAGTTCTGGTGGAATCTCGACGATGGCTATGTCTCCGACAAAGTCTAATGCGCGGGGAAGACAAGCCAGCAAGTGCGGCGGCATCCTATCCTCCAAAACCTCATGGATTGTTTTTGGCTGTTTACGCCGTTCTGGAAAAGTATACGTCGATACTTCTATGGCTGGGCAGTACTCTCTAAGTTTTTCAAGCTCTTCGGTTTTTGGTTTTCTGGTCAAAGGCACATAAATGTGGTTGTCATCTCTTTGGATTTCCAGTTCCTTGTCAATTATCCCGAGTTTATTAGCGGTGGTTATGACTTTTTCGCCGTAGGCCTTTGGTGTTTTGAGGCACGGCACGGTTTTTGGCAAATGGAACGCCTTGACGGCTTACTCTATTATTTTGAAGAAGTCTCTTTCGGTTATCATGCCTATGAGTTTTCCATTTTGGACAACTGGTAAAGCGCCGAGGTTTTTCTCCCGCATTATTTCGGCTGCGCGGCCCACGTTTACGTCCGGCTCGATGGTTGAAACTTCTTTTGTGGCTATTTGGAGGGCCGGTGTATTCAACACTTGGGTTATTGTTCCGGACTGGAGGTGTTTGAAGATTTCGCCGGTGCCGAAAAATCGTATTATGTCCATGGCTGTTATTATGCCAACCAGTTTGCCATCTGTAATTATTGGAAGTCTTCTAAAGCCGTGGGTAATCATGGTTTTCTCAGCCTCGAAAATTGTTGTTTGAGGCAAGGCGGTAACCAATTGGCTTGTCATTAGCTCTGAAACTTTCACTTCGCTTATTCGTCCCGCGAACACATGAACGATGTCCCTTTCCGTTATTATTGCCCTAACACGGTTTTCTTCGTCGACAACAGGCAAGCCTCCAATATTTTTCTCCTTCATTATCCGTATTGCTTCGCTTATTTCTGAGGTGGTTTTGACGGCGAAAACCTTCTGGGTCATTATCAACTTTATCGGTTCATTTATGGCTTTGAAAATGTTCCCAGAAAACTTTTGCTGAACTATTTCAAATTTCTTGCCTCCGCCAAGATAATCTACAATATCTGTAGCCGTGGTGATTCCTGCAAGGATTTTTGTTCCAGGGTCGGCTATTGGAATTCTGCGGAACCCCTCCTTTGCCATTATTTTTATGGCGTCGTAGATGGGTGTGGTTGGCGCCATCGTTATGACGGGGCTTTTGGCTATGTGGAGTATTTCGCTCTCCCGCTTTTTGACTGTGGGAGTTTTAAGCGAAACTGGACCCGTTCCTCTTAAGGTTCGTCTAAAAGTTTCTCTGCTCAAATTTTATCCCCTTACCCTACTTTACGATTAGTTTGGCTATATCTTCCCGGTCCACTATGCCTATCAGTTTTCCGTCTTCGTTGATCACAGGCACACGCCCAATGTCCTTTGAAACCATTATTTTTGCAACGCGTATAGCCCTTATTGATGGTTGCACCGCTATCACGTTTGTCTTCATAACCGCCGAAATTTTCGTTGATGACCTATACCTGCCCTTGTGTGACTCGAAGGTTGGCATCAAAGCGCCACTTTTAAGCAGATCCATTTGCGTCACTATTCCAACAAGCTTATCTTTGGCTACCACTGGAAGCCCGGCTAGAGCCTTGTTTTGCATTAAGCGCCAGACATTGTCCACTTCATCTTCTGGAGTGCATGTTAGAAGGTTTGTTGACATTATTTCTGAAACTGGTTTAGCTAGTTTTTCGGGGCTTGTCCTTATGATGTTTTCAATAAAGTTTTCCAAGCTTAAAACTCCATTCAGAAGATTTTCCGTGGGAGTTTTAACGATTGGTATGCACCATTCATCCAGCCGGATCATTTCCCGGACTGTTTGGTATGCTTCGTCTTCCATTGTTGCGGTGTATTTTGGGGTTGTCATTATGCCCTTAACTTTTATTGGTGAAACTGAAGATGATATAGTCATCACTGAGCTGCGGGAAACCACTCCTAAGAGCTTCTTTTCAGTGTTTGTTACTGGTAGGATTCGTAGAGAGAAGTCGCGTATTAGGGCGCGGGCTTTTGTTGCAAGTTCATCCTCATAAATGTGCGGGTGTTTTAGGTTGGCTATTTCCCCGACACGCAAGTGATCTCCCCTTTTATTCTTCTTCAATTTCCAGCTCGGCTCGGCAGTCTTCACATAGATAGTTTCCATCTACTTCTTTAAGGTTGTCTGACCATCCTCCGCAGCGGTCGCAGTACCCGCTTAGGGGTGTTTCCTCTTCGCTTGTTTCCTCGGGTATTGTGTGGGCAACGTTCTCGCTTTCTATTAGGGCTTTTTCCTGTATTGTTTCGATAAGTTCTGGCATGACGGCTAGGATATCCTTGCTTGATATTAGCCCAACTAGTTCTCCCTTGTGGACTACGCCTAGCCTTCTGATGTTTAGTCTGCTCATTTTCTTGGCAGCTTCGTTTATTGTTTCGCCGGGGTCTATGGTTATTAGGGGCGACGTCATAACTTCTTTGGCTTTTACAGTGTCTGGTTTTAGGTTTTTAGCCAGCACTCTTGTCACGAGGTCTCTTTCGGTTATTATTCCTATGGGTTTTCCTTCCTTATTAACCACTATTATACAGCCAAGCTCATGTTTGTCCATAAGTTCTGCCACTTGGTTTGCTGAAGCCTCCTCGTCTACTGTTATGACGGGGCTGCTCATCACGTCTCTGACAAGCATTCTGGGCCTTAAACCTATATCTGCCATTATTTTTCAACCACTAGCCATTTTTGTTTCCGGGGTTTTCACTCAACTCAAAATAGAAGGTGGAATTTAAAACTTGTCATATCCCATGTGTTACGCTTCTAAAAATAGGAGAAGGTTATTATCTAGGCTAGCTACTGTTTAAACAATGGTTGGGAGAAACATGCTTAGAACAAATGTTGACAAACTTGTAAAGATTTCAGTTGTAGGCGAAGTGGCAAGCCCCGTGTATGGAAGAAGCGTATACAACATTTCAGCTGAGGGTGTTCCAATGGTTTTGCCCGGCGTGGGTGGAATAACCTATAACGTGCGCGTAGGCGATCCTGCTTGTGGTTGGGAGGCGGACCACGTTGAGCCAGGCGTGAGCATAGAAAATAAGGAGAATGACCCGCGATATGGGCAGGGCGCGAACACTGCTTTAAATGTGCTTTCATGTGTGGGAAACGAGGCCGTTGTGGTTTCAGGCGATGCTAAAGGTGCAAAAGGCGTGGTGACTGGAAAGCATGGTGGCATAGAACATGTCCTCGTGGATTTTCAGCCTGATGTTCTTGAAAAGCTGATGTTAGGCGACAAGGTTCTGGTGAAGGCTTTCGGCGTGGGCTTGAAGCTTTTAGATTTTCCAGACATAAAGGTTATGAATATGGATCCGCGGTTCTTGGAGGCTTTGGATCCAAAGCCTGTAGGCGATAAGCTTGAGGTTCCAGTGACTCATGTGATTCCAGCGGCGATTATGGGTTCCGGGCTTGGTGCGAACCAAACGTATTCTGGCGACTATGATATTCAGCTTTTTGATGAGGCAACTCGCCGTGAGTATGGGCTTGACGATTTAAGGCTTGGCGATTTGGTGGCAATAATGGATGCGGATCACTCTTATGGGCGGATTTACCGTAAAGGCGCGGTTTCGGTCGGTATAGTTGTTCACACGAACTGTGTGTCTTCCGGGCATGGTCCTGGTGTGACGACGCTTTTCACTTCTTCGAAGGGGAAAATACTTCCGAAATTTGATTCAAAAGCTAATATTGCCTATCTGCTGAAGCTAAGAACAGATATATAAGTGAGCGGTTGCATTGGTATTATTAGAACTATAATGTGAGATGTTTGTGTTATGCCATATAAGAGGAAGAGTCGTGGAAGGTCGAAGGGTGCGAAGGGCAGAAGCGGCTTTGTTCAGTGTGCCAACTGCGGTGAGCTTGTGCCGAGGGATAAGGCGAAAAAGGTTACGCGGAGGCTTTCTTTGGTGGATCCAGCTTTGGCCAGGGAGCTTCGCCAGAAAGGTGCGTATATTTCTGCGCCTGTGGACACCAAGTATTATTGTGTTTCTTGTGCCGTGCATTATGGCATTGTAAAGGTTCGAGCCAGAGAGGAACGCAAACTTCGTATGGGCAGAAGGGTTTAGGCTTCGCTTTTTTCTCTTTTCTTTAAGGTTTTGTAGACGTATAGGCTTCTTTGAAGTACTGTTAGGTTTGTAAGAACAGCCAACACTATTATGCCTGTTTCTAGGGCGTTTTTCAAGAATATTTCGGCTATGCTTGCCGCCGCGATTATTAGTAGGCGTTCGGCTCTTTCAGCCAAGCCTATGCTTTCCATTTTTATGCTGGCGGCTTCGGCTCTGGCCCGGGCGTAGCTTACCAGCAGAGACCCTATAAGCGCTAAGAGACCCCACTGAATGGTGCACATTCCACCCACTATTATGCCGGCGTAGACTGCTGAGTCTGCATATCTATCCAGAAGCGAATCCAGGAAACCTCCGAAGGATGTTGCTTTTTGATGTAGCCTTGCCAAGGCGCCGTCAAGCATGTCGCAGTAGCCCGAAAGCAAAAGCAGAACCACTGCCAGCGAAAGATTTTGGCGTCCGCCGGCGTAGGCTAGTGCAGACAGAAAAGCGAAAACAATGCCTAGGGCGCTTATGATGTTTGGCGTCAAGCCTATCTTGTCGGCTGCTTTTGCCTGGGTTTTTATGGCGGATTGCACTTTTGCTTTAAGCCTTGTCAGCATGGTTTTCGCTTTTTCATTGTGGCAATTCTTATTTAAGAATTACAACAAAG
>Ga0105158_1000346_pt1 | contig 20395 bp, 20 predicted proteins | sample LHCtaG_FD_81567 | JGI IMG/M metagenome (GOLD analysis project Ga0105158, IMG submission 81567) | Hot spring microbial communities from Little Hot Creek, USA to study Microbial Dark Matter (Phase II) - LHC4sed_matched | ecosystem: Environmental > Aquatic > Thermal springs > Hot (42-90C) >...
AAGAACTGGAAGAGCATGGACAGCCACCTCCCCAAACTATAGAAATAAAATCAATTCAAAGCTTAAGACCCTATATGGGGATATATTTGTTACTGCACAGAAAAAATTGCTTTTTGATAAAAATTCTCATAAATCCAAAGTTAGACTCATTTAAATCCTTATATATTTTTTAACAATCTCTAAAAACTCTTCTCTAGTTAATGGGGCTTTCTTTTCAATAGATTTCTCTTTAACATCATTTAATATTTTTGTAACGTCTTCCTCTGATGTTTCACTAACACCTAGTTTGCTTAACTCATATCTTATTGTTGCTTTACCACTCTTTTTACCTAAAATCAATTCTACCTGCTTTTGTCTCCCTATCAATTCTGGTGTAAATGGTATTACTTCTGTAGGTTTAGAGTCTTTAACATTCAGCCACCACTCAGCTATGATTCCTGATTCTATCATAAATGGTGTTTCACCTACGATAGGCTTATGTGGTGGTAGTTTTACTTTTGAATACTTTTCAACTAGTTTTGATAAATCATATAGCTTATTTAGTTTAACACCTGTTTTAACTCCTAACAGTAGTTCTAATGCTAAGACAACCTCTTCTAGTGGTGCATTACCTGCTCTTTCACCAATACCATTTACAGTTGTATGTATACCTACAGCACCAGATACTATAGCTGTAAGTGCATTGGCCACAGCTAAACCGAAATCGTTATGGGGATGTATCTCAATAGGCTTTTTCACAAACTCTCTGAATTTATTTATAAGGTAGCTTATAGCCCAAGGTGAACATACACCAAAGGTGTCAGCAAATGTGAGTGAATCCATATGGTTATGCACAGCCTCCACAACTTTTCTAAAGAAATCCAACTCAGCTCTTGTAGCATCAATTGTGAAAAATGTTACAAAAAGGCCATGGCTTTTTGCATATTCAACAGCTTCAACAGCTCTACCTATAGCCTTTTCTTCATCCCATTTATAAGCATAGAATAATAAATGCTTACTTGAGGGTAATTCCATAACTACTCCAGGAACGTCACACTTGAGGGCTAAGTCTACATCACCTTTTAAGCATCTTACAAATGCCATTACCATTGCATTAAGACCCTGCTTTGAAATCTCCTTAATAGCCTCAAAATCTTCTTTAGATACTGCAGGCATACCTACTTCAATTCTATGAACACCAGCCTCATCTAAAGCCATAGCGATTTCAATCTTTTCATTCTTTCTAAACACTATTCCAGCTTGTTGCTCACCATCTCTTAAAGTAGTATCGTGAATAATGGGTTTCTCTGGTAATTTGAAATTCTTAACAACATCTTCTACAAAATTATAGGGGCTAACAAACCATTTATCTGAAGACCATAGAGATTTCACTATGTTACACCACACCATATTGATTAAGATTAAAGATTTATTTTTAAGCTTTTTTCAAGTTTAAGAACTTCTCTATTAACAATGTTTCTAGGCGGTTCACCTTTAAGAATCCTTATAGCTTCATCTACAGCATTCATCTCAAGTCTTTTCAAAGCTTCTTCAGTATACCATGCAATATGAGGTGTCAATATAACATTATCTAATTCAAATAATGGATTATTTTCAGGTGGAGGCTCTATTTCAAATACATCTAAAGCAGCACCTGAAATTATGCCTTCTTTTAAAGCCTTATACAAAGCTTTTTCATCTATTATTGCACCTCTTGATGTATTTATGATATAGGGTCTTTTACGCATTAGCTTTATTCTATCCTCATTAATTAAATGATGCGTTTCTTTAGTTAAAGGACAGTGAATTGAAATTATATCAGATTCTCTAAGTACTGTCTCTAAATCAGTAAGTTCGATCTCTAATTCTCTAGCTATATCTTTTGAAATATATGGATCATAGGCTATTACCTTTACATTAAATCCCTTAGCTCTCTTCGCAACCTCCCTACCTATTCTACCTAATCCAATTATACCTAACGTCTTGCCCTCAAGATCTATACCCCTTAAATATTCAGGGGGGCTGGTCCATCTACCTATATATAATTTATTTCTAACGTATCTATCTGCAAGAGTAACCTTTCTTATAAGTGCTAGAATAAGAGCCCATGTGTGATCAGCTACTGTTCCAATACAATAATCAGGTACGTTAGCTACAACTATGCCTCTAGCCGTTGCAGCTTCTAAATCTATATTATCAACGCCTATGCCATATCTTACAATACCTCTTAATTTAATAGCACTATTAATAATGTTTTTTGTTATTTTTGCATAAACAACCATAATTACATCTACATCCTTTGCAAGTTCAATTAATTTATTTTCATAGGTTGTATTTGCAACAATTACCTCAGCGTATTTACTTAGAATTTTTTTCTCTTCTTCAACCAAAGGCAAAGCCTCTGTTATTAAAACTTTTTTAGTAATGTGTATCACCTTGTATATAGAAGTAAATGCTAGAAATAATAAATTTATTTACTAATTATTGATTAAAAAATAAAGGTATCAATTGTGTTATACGCCATAGTGTCCATTATTAATATAGATAGCTAATCAAATTTTATAATAGCTCTACCAAGAATTTTTCCTGTTCTAAGATCGTTGATCGCAACATTTACATCTTCTAATTTATACTCATTGGTTACATTTGGTACTATTAGATTTTTCTTAGCTAGTTGAATTACTTCATATACTTCCCATTTCGATGCCGCTCTAGAACCTTCAATTACTATTTCATCATATATGATCTTAATTGGCGATATATTTAAGAGTTTTTCTTTACCATAACCTAGAAGCATCACCCTTCCACCTCTTTTAACTATATTTACTCCTAGATTTATTGTACTACTACTTCCAACAGTATCTATAACAATATCTACATAACTAATATCTAATGTCTTCTTCATGAATTTTCTAATTTCATGTACATCTTCATGATATATCTCTTTAAAGTTTAAAGTATAATCTGCGCCAAGTTTTTTAGCATATATAAGTTTTTCATCAATGATATCTATAGCAATAACGCTTGCCCCAAATGTTTTAGCTATTTGAATCGCCATACCACCTAAACCACCTACACCGATAATAGCTATTATAGTTCCTGGTAAAGGTTTAGCTTTTCTAAGTGCTCTATATACTGTGGCTCCTGCATCAACTAATATTGCTGCATTAAAATTTAATGTTTTTGGTAATGGTATAAGATTCTTGATTGGTGTTTTGACATATTCGGCATAACCTCCCCATTCCTCGAACCCTATTCTCCTAAAATTTAAACATAGATTATCCTCCCCTCTTAAACAATAAAAACATTGTCCACATGCTATATAAAAGTACACTATGACTCTTCCTTCAGTTTCTTGAAACAATGCATCAACAAATCTCTTCTCCTCAATATTTATAGGTCTAAAATCCTCAACTATTCCTGCTATTTCATGTCCCAGAATATGAGGATATCTTGGAGGTTTGATAACCCCGTCAATAATATTTAAATCGCTATGACATATCCCAGTTGCCTTAACTTTTATAAGTGCCTCACCACTATTAAGCTTTGATACTTCGATTTCTCTGATAATAAGTTCCTTAGCACCTTCATATAGCAATGCTGCTTTCATAACTCTTTCCATGGTCTCACAAATAATTAATTTTAAATTTTATATTTACTAAGATCTAAGTTTTCAATATCGTTTCTATCTCTTATAACATCGATTATCTTACCTTCACCAAGTACTATAACAATATCAGCTAGCTTTCTAACCAGTTGGATATTTTGTTCTACTATAATAATAGTTCTTTTACCCTCTCTCTTTAAATTGCTAAATATGTTAGTTAACTCACGAACTATACTAACAGCTAGACCCTCTGTCGGTTCATCTACCATTAAAACCTCAGCCCCTGAAAGTAGACCTTGAGCAAGGAGCAGCATTTGTCGTTCTCCGCCACTTAAAAATTTACTTTTACTATTGATTCTCTCTCTAAGCCTTGGAAAAATATCTAAGACACTCTCTATATCATTTCTGTTTTTCTTAAATGAATATGCAACTAACTCTAAGCATTCTCTTACAGTTAAATTATCAAAAATTTTTTTATCTTGTCTTAAATAAATAATCCCTAGTTTAGCTCGGATATGTGGTGGTAGGTGTGTAATGTCTATTCCTTTATATATTATTCTTCCACTATAGGGTTTAATAAAACCAGCTATAGTTTTTAATAATGTTGTTTTTCCAGCTCCATTTCTCCCGACAATAACTGCTAAAGATTTACTAGTCACAGTAAAGGATATGTTAAAAAGTACTTGAAGAGAATCATAACCAGCATTTATATCTCTAACCACAAGGGTGTATTCGTCGCTATTTATCTTAAAGCTCATATCTAAACCCATCTACTAAGCTTCGCGTCCCCAATAAACTTCTATAACTTTCTTATCTTTAATAACCTCTTCTGTATCCCCATCAGCAATTATTCTACCTTCAAACATTACTATGAGGCGTTGCACTAGTTCTTGTAACCATGACACCTTGTGATCTACTATAAATAGATATTGAATCTTATTCTCTTTAACTATATCGATAATTATTTCTAATATTTTTTTTATTTCTGGATCACTTAGACCTGCAAATGGTTCATCGAGAAAAAGAAATTTTGGTTTAAGAGCATAAGCCATGGCTATTTCTAGGATTCTTTTATATCCATAAGGAAGTTCTGAAACTCTTTTGCTTTTTACATTAGATAGCTTAAACAACTCAATTATATCATACACTTCATCTGCTATATCCCTATTGCTTAAAGGATATTTCATAAACATGTTACTATTAAATGTTTTATCATATAATTTTCTATATCTATAAACAGCAAGTGCTAGGTTCTCATTTACTTTAAGAGTGTTAAACACAGAAACCAGTTGAAATGTACGTACTAAACCTCTAATTACCCTTTTTTCAGGTGGCTCATGTTCAATGGAATGTCCATCGAAAATAATCTTGCCCTTATCAGGACTTAGATAACCCGTTATTAGATTTATTAAAGTGGTTTTGCCAGCACCATTCGGTCCTATCAATCCTATGATTCTTTCATTAGATTTGGGAAGTCGGAGAAAAACTTCATCAACAGCTTTTATCCCTCCAAAATGCTTGGTTAACTCAATTAATTCAATCACTAGCACTCTTCACCCATTAATTATTCATAGCCAAGTAATTTTAACGGTGGTAGAAGCTCCTCTCCTCCAAATACATCAATTATATTTAAATAATCATATTCATAAGTTCTTTCTCCAGGTCCTTTACCAATGCCTAGGAAGAATGCATATCGATATATTGGCGTGCCTGCTTTTGTAAATCTTAGTTCTCCTTTTGGAGTAGGTATTGAACCTAACTCCATTACAGCTTTTTCAAATTCTTCAGGCTTAATATTCTCTATTTTACCAAGTTTTTCAAATGCTTTACTCATAGCTAGTACAGCAACATAATTTGCAACTGTATATGGATCTGGCGGTTCACCAGCCATTGTTTTAACCTTATTAGTGAAGTTGCGGATTAATTTATACGTATTATCATCTACAAGACCAGCTGGAAGATCATGGTAAAATGCTGCAACAGCGTATACGTCTTTTAATGCCTCAGGAGGTATGCCCTTCATTACTAAATGTGATGTGAATACCATGATTTTAGCTACTTTATGTAATCCTAATTCATATGCTTGTTTTAAGAATGTTACCTGGTCTCCTCCAAAAGTTGTTGATACAATGATATCTGGTTTTGCAGCAATCATTCTAGTGATGTATGGTGTATAATCTGGAGTTCCCAATGTAAATTCATCATATCCAACCATTGTCCCTCCATATTTCTCTAAAGCAGCCTTACATCCATCTCTAATACCCCAGCCCCATGCATCAGTTCTTGCGAAGAAGTATACATTTTTGGCATTTAATTTTGTAACTGCCCAATAACACATGGCATAACCTACAGACCATGTTGGAGTCCATACACCAAACGTCCAAGGCGCTCTCTCTTCCTTCTTAAAAGCTTCCCACGCCATTACAGGTGAAGGCCAGTAAGGTATTCCAGCAGTCAAACTCTCCTTCATTAAACTATATGCTCCTCCTGCATGGCATGTTCCTAGCGCAGCATGTACTTTCTCAACTTCAACAAGCTCTCTAAATCTTCTTATTTGAACTTCAGGTTTTGACTCCCCATCTCGTGTAATAAGTACTATTGGAATACGTCCAAAAAGTCCTCCCTTAGCATTTATCTCCTCTATTGCTATCTTCATACCAATCTCTTCAGCTTTTGCACAAGCAGCAAAGACTCCTGTATAATCGAGTACCGCACCTAATTTGAATTCGCTAGGCATACGTGGTGCTCCTGGTCCATAGTAAAAGTAATAAGCCATGGTTCCTATGACTACAACAGCTATAATTATTACAGCAATTACTACTTTTTGAAATAACGTTAATCTAACCATACTTTTCACCCTATTTTTGCTAAAGAAGAACAGGGATAAAAATTTATATGAAAATAAAAACTTATATGATTTTGTTTTATTTTACTTTGCACCTAATATTCCCTCAGGCTTTATAATGAGTATTATAAATAATGCTAGAAATACTACTATAGGACTTAGGTATGGTTGGAAATAGCCACTATATGAGTATCCCATTCCTAAAACTATACCACCTAATAATGTGCCAGCTATGCTACCTACACCACCACATACTACTGTTGCAAAAGCGTACATCATTATATCACTAGCCATATAAGGATATGGAGAGTATAGAGGAGCATGTAGGGCTCCACCAATGCCAGCTAAGGCTGAGCCTAATGCATACATTAAAAGTGTTGCTATTCTCGGATTTATCCCTATAGCTTGAAGATGCTCATCATTATCTATAAATGCTGTAACTACTTTACCTAACATAGTATGCTTCATAAATAGCGTAGTTAGCAAATACAATACTATGCATATTATTATAACAAATATTCTATAAAATTCTATTTCTATCAATGGTATAAACCAAGATAGTTCCTTTGGCGGTCTTACAGCTTTAAAATCAACACCCCAGATAAACTTAATCAGGTCTATTCCTATAAGAAGGATAGCATAAGTAACTATTAATGTATATTCAATTGATTTTCCATACAAATATTTAAGTATTTGTTCATTTATTATACCTAAGCCAAAACACACTATGGCTGATAATAGCAGTCCATACCAGAAATTACCTACCATGATAGATGAAGTGTATACTAAATAGGCACCTACTGCATAGAATAGCATGTGAACAATGTTTATAATTTTCATTTTACCATAAGTTAATGACAGTCCAAGTGATACTAGTGCAAGTATTACACCTATAGAAAACCCATATAGTGTTTGGCGAACTAATATTAATATATCCATTACTACTCACCAAATAATTTTATCTTTGTTTTTAACAATTTTTCAAATATTCCACATATTCCAAGTCCTTTTGCTAGTATCATTGAAACCAGTAATATCGTACCTATAACAAGTTCCCATCTAATAATATATGAACCGATGACGTATTTAAGTCCAAGATACATTGCTGTACCTATGATTGGTCCATAGATACTTGACGCTCCACCCAACATACTCATAATTACGATTTCTCCGTTAAAAGCAGGGGTATATGTTGTAGCACTTACATAGGAATGGGAAAGCACTAATGCAGCTCCACCAAGAGCTGAAAACATTGTTGAAACTATAAATGCGATATATTTTATTAAAAAAGTGTTATAGCCTAAAAACTTTACTCTATCCTCATTTTCTTTTATTGCCTGTAAAAGAAGTACAAATGTCGATTTACTTAAAATTTTATAAAATAGGAAAACTAGTGTGAATAATATTAATACTGCTAAGAAAGCTGTTTCTCTTGATGATAAATCAATTATACCATGTCTAAGATCAATAAATTTTCCTTCGAAACCTCCTGTATAATCTTTGAGAAAGTAGAGCACAATATAATATACAACAACACTTACAGAGAGATTTGTTAAAGCAAAATAAGCTCCGCCTTTTCTCACAGTTACAAGACCAAATAACGCTCCTGTAGCTACACCAGCTAATAAGGCTATTATAATTCCTAGAAGAGGATCTATGTGGAGAAATCTTACTGTACAAGCAAATGTATAAGCACCTACAGCAAAATATGCAAGGTGGCCAAATGAAAGATATCCTAAAAATCCATATAGAAGACTAAACCCATAGACTACTATACTCCATGACAAAATATCAATCAGTAGAAATCTTGGAATAATTAAAGGAGCTATAAATAGAAAGAACACAAAAAGCAAAAACGTGTCTATCCACATATTCCAATTCCTGAAAATTCTTAGTTGAATTAATGATGCGATCATTGTGAATAAACCTATTGGTTCTTTTTAGCCATAGAAATTGTTTTAGGACCTAGATTTATAAATTTATTACATAATATCTCTTATCTTAATGTTTAAAATGAGATGCAAGGCGTTAATGAAGCAATAGGTTTAATAGATATACATAATGAGACAAATACATCATTGACTTTCATATTAATATACTTTTGACAATTCAATTTTAATTCAGTTTAGTTGTTTTGATCGAATTGCACGATTTATCTAAAATTGTTTTTAAACCTTCTTTAACAAGACCCATTGTTGCTAGTTTTCTGAACTTTGCTGATCCTCTAATACCCGATCTAGGTTTTATTTTACTAACTATCAAATTGCTTATTCTTTCTATTCCATTGTAATCTAATAACTCCCTACATAATATCTCTTCAACTTCATGAATTCTTATTGGTGTTGGGGCCACAGCACCTAGTACCATTCTTGCCTTTACAAATTTATTGCATGGTCCATTAAGATCCTGTCTCAATACCATAGCTATACTTACTGAAGCTACTGCATGTACCTTCCTAAAACTTAACTTTTTGTGGTAATATATATCATTTTTTAACATTGGCTGAATAAGAATCTCTGCTATTACTTCATATTTATTAATATTAAGTTTACCTGGACCTGTAACTAGATCCTCAATATTAACTATTCTTTCACCATACTTACTAAGAAGCTTAATTTTAGCATCTAATGCATATAGTGTTAAAAGAACATCACCAGTTGGGCTAGCTCTACCGATATTTCCACCAATTGTTGCTAAGTTTCTTATTTGCCATGACCCTACATTTAATAGCGCTTCATGTAGTAAAGGTAAATATTCTTTTACATATGTATTTTCTATTATTTCAGATAAGGTTGTTAAAGCACCTATTCTTATGAAGGAGTTTTCATATTTAATAAACTTAAGTTCTTTTATTCTCGATATGTCAATTAGAGTTTTTGCTCTAACTCTTCCTTTTCTAAGTAGAACGTTCACATCTGTACCACCTGCAATTATAATTGCATCACTATCTAGTTTTGTTAGTAATTCTAATAATTCATCTAAATTTCTAGGGGATATTACCTCTAGATCTATGTAGTGATGAAAAGACATCTCTATCACTTTATCAAATTGAATTCTCTGAGTATTAATTGAATGACTTTTGCTATTCTGAAATATGTCCCACATCTACATAAATTACCTGATAAGAAATACTCTAAACTTTTTGTAAAAATCTCTTTTTCATCTCCATCTTTAAAAATGTTCTTGATAGAAGACCAGTGTTTTATATATGCCCATATAGTTACTAGAAAACCTGGTGTACAAAAACCACATTGAAAAGCGTTTTCTTTAATGAAATATTCCTGTATTTTTTGCATCAATGGATCTTGCACTAATCCTTCAAGAGTTATAATCTCTCTACCATTAATTTGTGATGCTATGACTAAACATGATGGGACAGGTTTACCATCTAAAAGCACTGTACATGCACCACATCCCCCTTCTTCACAACCTATTTTCACGCTTTTTATACCTAAATCATATCTCAGTATTCTCGCTAAAGGTTTTGCTGGAGGAACTTCAATTATTACTGGTGTTTTGTTGAGAACAAATTCAATTTTTTTAATACTAGACATAGATTTAATACCTAATTTATTTCTACTAAGATATGTAAGGACTTAGAATTTTTAACTTTTAATTCAAGAGCGAAAAATTTAAATAGTAGTCCCAGAGTTACAGGAACAACGGGCGGTGTTTATTATGGGATGGGGAATTTTTGGTACTGAAGCTGCTGAAAGAATCAATTGGAGTAGATTGAGACAAGAAAGAAAAGAAAGAGCATTAAAACATGTTAAAGATGCGGGTTTTGGAGCTTTTGTAGCTCTTTATGAAGAAAACATAAGATACATTAGCGGTACACGTGCTGCTCCATGGGTTAGAAATAAACCTGGACTAAGATACGCATTATTATTATCTGATGGAACACTCATAGTTTATGACCAAGGTGATAACTGGAAACATACAAAGAGGCTATGTCCATGGGTAGATAAAGTTAAGTATTCTTATGCTGTATGGATCAAAGGAGCTTCTGGCGCTGCATCACTTGAACAAGCCATTAAATTTCTTAGTGATATAAAGACAGAGATGAAGGAGCATGGTGTAGGAGATTTACCGCTTGCTATAGACTTCGTTGACTTCAATATTATTAAAGCAGCTCAAAAGGTTGGAATTAATGTTGTTGATGGCCTTGGTGTAATACACGAGGCAAGAGCTGTTAAAACCCAAGATGAGATAGAGGCTGAGAAAGTTGCTGCAGCAATAGCTGATGCTGTTCACTATGAAGCCACACAGATTTTGCGTCCTGGAATTTCAGAGAATAAAGTGATGGCACATCTATACAAGTTTGCTTACTCAATACCTAATGTAGATCATATAGAGACTATTATAGTTAGCTCGGGACCTCTTTCATGGCCTAACTATAGAAACTTTACTGATAGAATAATTGAATATGGAGATCTAGTTTTAATAGATGTTGTAATAGCTTGGAATGGTTATCATACATGTCATTACAGAACTTATAGTGTAGGTAAACAACCAACTCAAGAGCAAAAAGACTATTATCAAATGGCATTAGATTGGCTTAATTCAGCTATAAAGGCTGTAAGGCCAGGAGCTACTACAAAGGATATAGCAGAAAAATTCCCAGAGGCAAGTAAAGTATGGGGTTATAGGGAAGAGGAAGAGGCAGCTGCAAATCTATGGGGCCACGGATTAGGGCTTTCTCATTACGATCTCCCATTGGTATCGAGAATTACATCTATTAAATATCCGTATCCAATAAAAGAAAACATGATATTTGCTTTAGAAACTCAGCATGGAAAAGATTTTCAATGGGGTGTTAGAATAGAGAGAATGCTACGTGTAACAGATACAGGATATGAAACTCTTGATAAGTTTCCAGTAGATGAAATAATCACCGTTCCATGGTCTTACACAAAAGAAGTGTAACTCTTAAATAAGTCTCTAAAATAATTTTTATTTTTAATACTGCTTGCAGTTTAATATCATTGTAATATCTAAGGCCAAGGTTTTAGTTGATGTATAAAGATATACAGAATTATGTTAAAGGAGGAATTGAAAGAATTGATATAGATAAAGTTTTAGGTAATGCTAAATATGTTGAGGACATTTTGATTGACAATATTTTGTATGCTAAAGTCTTTGGTAGTGAATGTGCCCATGGATATATAGAAAGACTAGATTTTGCTGAAGCCTATTCGCTAGGTGCTATAGATGTTGTTACATATAAGGATATCCCAGGCTATAACGCTGTAGGCTATATTCCCGAAGCACCTGTGCTAGCTGAAAAGAAGGTAAGATTTGTAGGAGAACCTATGGTAATAGTTGTTGCACAAACCATTGAAAAAGCAGAAAGAGCATTATATGGAATAAAAGCGATATATAAACCACTACCATCTTTAATAAGTATTGAAGAGGCTTTTCAGCGTACAGATGTTTTAATTCATGAAGATCAAGACAATAACATTGCATATAGTATGAAGGTGGAGAATGGCAATGTTAATGAGGTTTTCAATAAAGCAGACATTGTGATTTCAAATAAGTATTTTATACAAAGTAGAGAGCATGCATATTTAGAAAGAGAAGCAGGCATTGCTATACCTCATTCAGATGGGAGAATTACTGTAATAGTTCCTAATCAATATCCACATAAAGTTGCTGAAAATGTAGCAAGAGTTTTAGGAATATCACATAAAGATGTTGAAGTGGTAACGCCTACTATTGGAGGTTCTTTTGGAGGTAAAAATGACATGGGGCTTATCATTGCAGCTCAAGCAGCTCTCACTGCTTTTAAAGTAAAAAAGCCTGTGATGTTGATATATTCACGTGAGGAATCATTTATTAGATCTACACGTAGTGAAGAAGCTGTAATAGATTATTCGACTGCTGCTAGATCTGATGGTAAACTACTTGGTGTAAAAGTTAAAATATTGTTAGATTCCGGTGCATATGCTATAAGAAGTCCTGGAATATTGTGGAGAATGGCTGTAGAAGCTACAGGTCCTTATGAAGTACCAAATGTTTATATAGAAGGATATTGTGTCTATACAAATAAATCTTATGTAGGAGCATGGAGAGGTTTCGGAACACCAACTATAGCTATAGCTCACGAAGCTCAAATGGATCTACTAGCAAATAGATTAGGTTTAGATCCGTTAGAAATAAGATTGAAAAACATTGTTAAGAAGGGCTCAATATTATCTACGGGAGAAATATTGCATGACGATATAGGTTTTGAAGAAGCTCTTAGAAGATTGGCTGATATAAGTCATTGGTTTGAACAAAAAAAGAGCTTAGGTTATAATGCTAATTCACATGTTTTAGAGGGTTGGGGAATAGGATGTGCGTGGCATGGTATTAGCATAGGTGGAGGATATAGTAAAGAGATGAAAAAAGATGTTATTATAAAGGATTGGTCTGCCGCATCAATTACAATAAATAGAGATGGTATTATAGATGTCTATACTGGTATTGTTGAAATGGGTCAAGGAACTATAAGTGTTTTTAAGAACATAGTAGCCAATTATTTTGGAGTACCATTAAAATATGTAAATATAAATCATGGAACCACTAAAGCTCCTGACACAGGGGGCACTCACGGATCTAGAGGTCTGGCTTTTGGTGGAATTGCTATTGAAACTGCATGTAAAACCCTAAAAAGGAAACTAGTAACTGTAGCTTCTAGAATACTAAGTTGTGATGAAAATGAAATAACGTTTAAAAATTTCATGGTATATTGCAGCAATAATAAATCTATTTCATGGGAAGAATTCATTGATAGATGTTATAAATTAGGAGTGAATTTAAGCATTGTAACACATGTAGATATAGAAAGAGGTGTTTTTGATCTATATGCAGGAAAAGGGCATGCATGGCCTACATACTCCTTTGCCGCTATGGTAACAAAAATTAAGGTGAATAAGCTAACAGGTGAGTTGGAGATAGAGGAGATATTTCCAGTAGTAGCTATTGGAAATGTGATATCTGAAGATTTAGTTAAAACACAAATTGAAGGTGGAATTATCTTTGGTATTGGTATGTCTATAATGGAGAGTATGATTTTTGGAAACGATGGAAGAGTATTGAGCGACTCTTACTCTGCTTATTTAATACCAACTCTAGGTGATGTTATTAGAATAAAGTTCCATGATCCTATAATAGTTAAAGACAAATCAAAATATACATTCTTGGGTGCAAAAGGTATCGGCGAAGTAATAGTTGCACCTCTTCCTGCATCAATTATATCAGCATTTTATAATGCAACAGGCAAGCTAATCAATAAACTACCCTTGAATCCAGAGAGGGTGTTGCTTACTTTACATACATCTCAAGATAAAAATTTATAAGGTGTCTAGTGTTTTCTACAGAAGGGTTTTTAACATGGACAATACAACACAATGTAATGCAATATTCTTAGAAAAACCAAAAAAAGCATTTATAGGATCATGTGAAATACCAAAAGAGTTAAAGCAACACGAAGTTTTAATTAAAATGCTTAGTGCAAGTATATGTGAAACTGATTTAAAAATATATGATGGCTCTATAAAGACTAAAAAATTACCTATAATAATGGGTCATGAGGGTGTAGGTAAAGTTATAGCGATAGGAGACAATGTAGTTAGTGTAAAAGAGGGAGATATAGTGCTTATAGATCCAAATATTTATGATGGAACATGTAATCTATGTAGAAAGGGATTAACCAACTTATGTCCTAGTGGAGGATTACTAGGTCGAGATATAGATGGGCTATTTAGAGAATATATAATTTTAAGAGAAACAAATCTATATCGCTTACCAAGTAGTATAGACTTAAACATAGCACCACTTATACAACCATTATCAACAGTGGTACATGCACAAAAATATATAAACGTTAACATAAATGATGTTGTTGTTATTTTTGGTACAGGTGTTACAGGTCTTATGCATCTGCAGCTAGTTAAAGCAAGAGGTGGTTTCACTATATGTATCGATAAGTTACAATCTAGATTAGAAATAGCGAAAAAGGTTGGGGCTGACGTTACCCTTCTAAGTGACGAAAATATAGAGAGAAAGATATTGGAGTTAACTAATGAGGAAGGAGCAGAAATTGTTATTGATGCTGTAGGACATCCAGATATTGCTAAACAAGCAATAAAAATATTAAAGCCAGAAGGAACACTACTACAATTTGGTATAAGCACAAAAGAAATGCAATTACCCATGTATGATCTCTACTTTAAGGAGATCAAAATTCAAGGAGTAAGATCTAGTACACCCATAGATTTTATAGATGCAATAAAAGTTGTCTTAAGTGGTAAGGTAGATCTTACACCATTAGTAAGTATGGTATTAGAATTCAATGAGGCTACTGAGAAATTTGACTATATAATTGAGAATAAAGCTAGCATAATAAGACCTATAATCAGATTTACTTAAAATTTACTTAAAGAAAATCATAGGAATAGGTTTTTAAGATATGGCATTAAATGATATAGATTTTTTAAATTTTGCTATTGAAAAACTTAAAGAGAATAAAAGAGTTGCACTTCTAACAATAATTGAAAAACAAGGCTCTGCTCCAAGAGATGTAGGTACAAAAATTATTTTAGCTGAGGATGGTACAAAAATTGGTACTCTAGGTGGAGGTGTATTTGAACGTGAGACTATTTCAAGAGCTTTGGAAATAATTAAAGAAGGTAAGAATACAGTATTAACTTTTAACCTTGGTGCTGAAACACAGGATGCAAATGCCATTAAAATTGATTCTTTATGTGGAGGTGTGGTGAAGGTTTATATTAATGTATTTCATCCTCCATTAAGAGCTTTAGTTATAGGTTTAGGTAAGGTCGGAAGACCTATAGCACAAATTTTAAAGTATCTCGGCTATAATGTAATAGCTGTCGATTTCGACCAACAGATTCTAGATTCAATAGACTTTGTAGATATGAAGATACATAGCAGTGTTGACGAAGCTGTTAAAAAATTGAAATCAATGGTACAAGCCAATGATATAGCTATTGTAGCTCATGGACAAATCGAAATTGATTATATATTTGTTAAAGAGCTTATTCCTATAGTGAAATATGTGTTTCTGCTTGGAAGTAAAAGAAAAACTGTAGAATTTATTAAAAGACTTATTAAAGATGGTATATCGAAAGAACTTATTAAAGAGCGATTTAGAGCTCCTATGGGTCTTGATATATATGCTGAAACACCAGAAGAAATAGCTATTAGCTTAGCAGCAGAATTGATATTCCTTAGTAGAGGATTAGCTATAAAATCTTCTGTAAAACCCTTAAACATAGTACCAGAGGTTATAGATAATGTATAATGAAGCATTACGATGGCTTTTTAAATATTTAGAACCAGAAGATATAATTTCATCTCTACTAAGATATTCTTCAGTAAAACCAAGGATAGTAGAAGTAGATGCTAGAAAGAGTATAGGTTACAGAGCAGCTGAAGATATTATAGCCTCAAATGACATTCCTTTAAATGATATATCACATTTTGATGGATATGCAGTAAGAGGATTGGAGGTTTGTGAAGAATATAATATCATTGAAAATGTATCATCGTTAGATCTTTGCCAGGCAACATATATTACAACAGGATCCTCTATTCCAGAAAATACTGATGCAGTTATACCTATAGAAAGAGTTAAAGTAGTTAATGGTAAAGTTAAAGTATATGGCTCTATTAGAAAAGGTTTTGGGATAATAAGTAAGGGATCTGATGTAAAGAAAAGCTATTTAGTGATTAGACATGGAGAAATTATAAATCCGATCCATATTAGAATTATAACAGAGCTAGGCATTGAATACATAAAAGTCTATAATCCTATTAAAATCTCTATTATTTCTACAGGAGATGAATTCATAAACAAAAAGAAACATGAAACTTCATCACTTCTCATCGAGTATTTCATAAGGTTGTTTAGCTTAGGAACTGTTAATAAAAATATTGTTTGTGGTGATGATGTTAAAGAACTTATAGAAAAATTCAAAGAAACAATAAAAGAATCAGATCTAGTTATAGTTTTAGGAGGGGTATCATTAGGTGTAAACGACTATAGTTATAAAGCATTATTAGAACTAAATCCTATATATACATTTAGAGGAATTAAGGTGCAACCGGGTAGAGCTACCAGTGGTGGTATTGTAGATAAAAAAATTGTGGTACTTCTCCCTGGATTAATACAGTCAACAATTTCAGGCATGCTTTTCATAGTTGCCCCAGTAGTTTCTTATCTATATGGTACACACTTTAGCGTTCCAACATATTATACAGTTCTTATTAAAAGCTATAACTGTAGCGAATTTTCGTCATTTAGAAGATTACGCTTCGTAAAACACGAAGGTAACGGTGCTGAGATAATAGAATCTACATCAGCTCATGCTATGCCTATTATAGACAGCAATGGTTTTATAATAATAGATAAATATATAAAAGAGTTAAAGGCAGGTTCCATCATTAAGGTTCATACCATACCTTTTTTAATGGTTGGAAAAACTCTTTACAATTTTCAATTCTAAACTTAAAGATCTAAAACCACTCTTTTCTTAGGTGATACATTTGATATCATCTATAATACTAGCTGCAGGACAGTCAACAAGATTTAATGGAAACAAATTACTATATTTATTAAAATTTGAAAAAGAATTCATGCCTATGATTCGCATTACTGCATTAAAATTCATTAAAAGTGGTGTTGATGAGGTTATTATAGTTATTGGCTATGAATGGCAAAAAATTATGGAAGCTATTATGGATTTAGAAAATGTTAAAATAGTTTATAATCCAAACTATAGTATTGGAATGTCTGAATCTGTAAAAAAGGGTCTAAAGGCAGTCATGAGGTATAGTGACCTAGTCTTATTACATCCAGCTGATGTACCATTTATAAAAGTTGAAACGATTAGGAAAGTTATTGAAATATCGCTTAAAAATAATGACTTTGTTACAATTCCATGTTATAAATGTAAAGGAGGACACCCATTAATTATACCTAGAAAATTTATGAATATAGCTATAGAAATAAATGAAAAGGAAATGGGTTTGAAGGGGTTCCTAAGAAAAGTTCCAATATATAAAGTTGAAGTTAATGATATAGGAATATTAGTAGATATTGATACGCGGTTAGATATAGAACGTGCTAAAGAGTTGGGTCTACTTGAATTTTAAAGAATTATGAATAATGAACTAACTATGAGGCTAAATATAGCTTTCTAGTTAATGTTTCTATTATTATTTTATTCTTTTACGTCAAATTACACCAAGATTTGTGTCATAGATATATAAAGCAGTACCAGAAGAAATACAAAATAGATTATTTAAGTAATACAATATAGCTAGTGGAGTTTCTTTAATAATTCAATAATACAATAATAAATATCTCTATTTTGAAATACATAATATAAAATAATAGGTGTTATTAATTAATGACAATGTTTTAAATTATTTAATCATTTATAACATTTATATATAAAAAGAAATTCGTTTTGGAGCCCTATTGGCTAGCAGACTTTATAACTTTAATTGATTAATAATTTAGTTAAGTCAGTGATGTTATATGAAGTTTAGTAAAACTGATCTTGTAACAGATATACTAGTAGTTTTTAGCTTATGTCTTTATAGTTTTTATTATATGTGTCGCCAAAGAAATTTTAGTTTTCGAGTTCTGCATATTTTCATGCCTTATGTCTCAGCTTAATAACAGCTACAATAGCTTCTATAGCTGCTTTTCCACTATCAATTTTCTTTGGATATTTTCTCCCAAGAGAGAATTTTATCACTAAGGGGTTTTAGAGGTTATTTTTATGATTCCATATTCAATTCCTCCAATATCTCTAGGTTCATTACTATTGCTTTTCTTTACAATATCAAAGGTTGGAGCATTTATTGAGAGAATTTTCTCTGTTCTATTTAATTTCAAAGCTCTCCTAATAGTACATTTCATATTATCTTTTTCTGTAATGGTTTTCTTTACCAAAAATGCATTTATGTCTATCAGTAAAGAGTTTGAGGATTTTGCAAGAGTTCTTGGCTATGGAAGAATAAGGTCTCTATTAATTATATTAATTCCTATGGTGCGAAACCAGTTGTTATATACATATATAATGGGTTTTATGAGAGCATTTAAAGATTTTGGTGCTTTTGCAATGGTTGCAGGTGCTATAATTGGTAAAACAGAGCTACGCTACCGTCATACATCTACATAGCTATAAATTTTGGTGATATAGATCAAGGTCTTATAGCAGCACTAACAACTGCTATAATTTCACTAACAATAACATCAATTTTGCAATATAGAATTCATTTAAAAATGTGAAATAGATACGATTTCAGTCAGCTAGGTTTTAAACACTAAACACCTTTATTTTCTGTTTTGGGAATTGGTCTTGGGTATTGAGATAAAGATCTTGTTGTGTTTAGAGGGTTTTTAGGCTATATGTAAATGATTTAAGTATTAGTAAAGGTTTTAAAGTAGCTCTTTTAGGACCTATCGATTCTGGCAAAACAACATTTCTAAAAACATTAGCCGGTTTAATTAAACCTTATAAAGGTGTTATAAAGATTGATGGTGTTGTTGTTTATAGAAGTGGTGAGAGAAAGGGGAAAGAGATATATATTTCGCCAGAGAGGAGATGTGTAGGCTATGTACCTCAAGAGCTTATTTTATATCCTCATCTCACTATATATCAACATATGGTTTTAGCTGTGAAAACTCTTAAAAAGGTATAGATGTTGAAGATAGAGTTTCGAGGTATCTTGAGATAGTTGATTTGTTAAAACTTAAGGATTTTTATCCACATCAGCTTTCAGGAGGGCGAAAAAGACTTTTGATGTTTGCTATGGTTCTAGTACGTGAGTCTAAGATTCTACTACTTGATGAATCCTTCTATAACATTGACGATGCACATAGAGAGTCTTTAGAGTTCTTCATTAAATTTTCTCTAAGCAATTCTAATACAACATTAGTTATGGCAACACATGATAAAAAGATCTTACTTTAGCAAATTGTATCATCTACATCGATAAGGGCTTTCTAAACAAGGGTGATTGTCCATAAAGACCTTTCCATTGTTGCTATGGCTATTGTAACTACTATAGTTGTTTTGATATTCCTAATGCTTAGAGGTTTGGCTAATTTCACATTATGGCACCCAGCATATAACTTCTCAAGTGAGTTGATTATATGTTCAGCATCTGTTGTAAAACCTTTACTAGATAAATTAGTTGAAATATATAAAGCTAGAACAAAAGTAGAAATCTATTGAATATGTTGCATCTGGTGTTATAGTTAGTAGACTTGAGCTTGGCTGGCCATGCGATGTAGTGATATTTACTTTTCAAGACTATGGAGATGAAGCTAAAGGTCTTGGCCTTGTTTTAAGTGAGAGTGAAACTATACTTGGTTTCTATGTTATTCTTCTTTATGTAAACAGTATACATAGAGATAATGTCAGATGTGTAGATGATTTAGTTAATGTTAATAGAATAGGTGTTGCTGAGCCAAGAGTTTCACCAGCTGGTTTAGAAGCTATATATATAATTAATCAATCAAGATATAGAGATGAAATTATAAAGAGAATCGTAATTGCAAAAGATAAGGTCAAACTAGTTGAGCGGCTTAGAATTAAAGCTGTTGATGCAGCATTTATTTAGAGTAACTTTAGATTACATCTACAAAACATCTCATATATTATAAAGCCTATGCCATGTGGCTATAACACAAACATCTACTATATGGTTAGTTATGTAGCAAAAAAACTCTAGAGACCCTTTAATTGCACAAGACATACTTTTCTTTATAAAATCTAATGTTTGTACCATTCTAGAAGAGTTAGGATATTTTACTATTATGATAAGGCAAAAGATTTCTGTTGTCGTTAACCATGATAAAGATACTGAGCTTTGCTATAAAATGAATTTATTATCACAAACATTTTGAAAACAAATAAAATGAATTTAATTATCGTTAC
>Ga0105158_1000347_pt1 | contig 20389 bp, 24 predicted proteins | sample LHCtaG_FD_81567 | JGI IMG/M metagenome (GOLD analysis project Ga0105158, IMG submission 81567) | Hot spring microbial communities from Little Hot Creek, USA to study Microbial Dark Matter (Phase II) - LHC4sed_matched | ecosystem: Environmental > Aquatic > Thermal springs > Hot (42-90C) >...
ATATAGGGTCTTCTCACGCGGACATGATATCAGACTTCAACCAAGGGCGCACCCTGACAATAATCCTTGATCATCATGATCCAAAAGTTTCGATGGATCCGAGGGTTTTAGATTTAAACCTTGAGAATTTTGGCTTCAAAGGTGAAACAGATTTTTCTGGGGCTACATGCTGCTATCTTTTTGCCAGAGCATTAAACGAAAAGAATTCGGATCTAGACTATTTGGCATTGGTTGGAAGCTTCGAAATCCCTGAGGGATACAAGTCAATAAATAAGGCAATTTTGGAGGAAGCAATAAAAAGTAATAGAATAGTAAGAAAAGGAAAAAGTTTTGAAATTGCAAAATTAGGCATAAATGTGGACGCACTGTTCTCTAGACTTCAAATTCTGGGAGCGGTCGGCTATTACATGGGTGGTCCTGATCTTGGCTTGGAATTATGCATAAAAGGGATAAGTCCCGAAGCAGATGAGAAAATTTCAGAGCTTGAAAACAGGCGCAAAGAGGCTAATCGGAGGCTTCTGGGGAGACTTTACAGAGAAAGGCTTCGGGAGACAGAGTATATTCAATGGTTTGATGCTGGAAACATTTATGCTGGCATGGGCACAAAGGTGATTGGGCAGTTCTGCTCATTTCTTTCATATCAAACGCGCCTTATAAAACCCGACAAGTACATTCTTGGACTCGTCGGTGTGCCGCCGGAGATTCCGAAATGGGGGAAGTTAAGCGAATCATTCGTGAAAGCTTCCTTAAGGGTGCCAAAGCAAATGCAGAGGTTCATCGATGATGGAAGGATGCTGGGGGCTGTAAACCTTCTGGATAGGGCTTCCGAGGGTTTCGGGGTGGCTGACGGCCATCAATATGCTGCAAGCGTTATAGTGCCAGCTGATAAGAAAATGGCCCTCATAAAAAATGCCGAGAATGTTGCCAAGAGCTATACTAAAAACCGGACTTAACCGGGTTACGCGTTTTCATTATTTCCCTTAGCAGAACCGTTGCATAGGAACCTCTGTGCAGCATGAAGCTTGTTTTCACCTTCCACTTCGCCATGTTGACTTCATCCCTAGATATTTCATTTAGTGAAAAATTGTTCAATGGAGCTATGATCGACCTAATCCCCCCTTTTAAGCTTATTTCAGGCATTTCCCTAATTTTGAAGTTTTCATGCGATATTCCCTCTTCTTCAAGTATTTGTCTTTTAATCTCTTCCTGAATGCCTTGGGAAAATTTCTGTCTAAAACCTATGAGTGGTAAAGCTACACGCTTCCTTCCAGATGCTATCATGGCGTTCAAATCGGATATGGTGCTTTGGCTTGCAATGGTGTAAATTTTCGGGACTGGTAGGCCCGAGGCTTCAATGCTAATAACGTAATCGCCAACTTCCGCCCTATTTAGGGCAAGGCCCATAGAGATTCTTCTACTTAAAAATCTATTGAAAAGGTAAGACTGATAAGCTTGGACGAAGAGTCTAATGAGTTTCTTAGGCAGTCTTCTAAGCGCCCCTACAAAATCACATGGTCTTTTGGCCAAATGTTTTAGCATAACCCGTTCGTAGTAAAGCCTTTTGGGGAAATTATTTAGCGCTTCTTGGAAGTTTTGGGTTTTCCAAAGTTGTTTACGTGTCTCCTTTAAAGATGGTTTTTCATAAGGACCTGGTTTGGCTAGAAGGACCATGACTGCCTTTCTGAAGTTTCCTTGGATCAGAGCTTTCCCCACTAAATGCGTTATTGGTCTGATTGTGCCGAATCTCTGGTGGCCGAAAAAATTTGGAATGCCGCCGATTAATGTTATTTCCTCTAAATTTCTTTTTAGACGTTCTTCTATCGTTGTTTTAGAATGGCTTATTCCTCTAATAGTCACCACGAAGTGATTCCCTAAAAGGTAATATTGTGAGAGTTTGCTACGGAAATATGTGACCGGGTGAACTTCAACATCTTTAATATGGATTTTTTGAAGGTCCCCTATTGAAACGCCCTTAAAGGTTACGTGCTGCGCTGTAACAGCTTTTTTGTCCTTAATTCCCGCAACATGCACGTCGCTGGGACGTATACCCAATTGTCTGGCTATAGCTTCAAGCGTCAAAAGCGTGTCTCTATTCCGTTTTAAGAGAACACAGAGCAAATATTTCCATTCTGGAATTTGGGATAAACCGCTTAAATTCAAGGGCTCTTTCTTTTGGACTTCCGCCTTTAAGCCATTCACAAGAATTTCCTCGACAATAAAATCTTCCAAATAATGTTTTATTTTTCCCCCAATTCCCTGGGATTTTGTCGAATAGACTTCCATGCCCATCAATTTTTCAATTTTGGGAACCTGCAGAATCTCGCCCTCTTTTTATAAGAGTGGAAGTGTACCCGTTAGTCTATCTATTTTCTCTGCGGGCGCAGGGCCTATTCCCAGACATGTTATTGTGCCAGGTGGAATTTCCGTCAAACCCCTGTCGACAATCAGCGCACATGGTAAGGACGATTCCCTTGCTCTTTTTTCAAGTTCTAAAAGTTCTTTTTCGCTTTTTACCTTGACCACTATTTTGCACTGTCCCTCATCCATCCAACCCTCCCACCACTCTTTGTTTCTTTTCCTTGTTTCCTCTGCTGCAGACACAGCTGCATGACCTGCCTGAGCTGCCATTTTGCCTTTACTTAACTTTAAATCTGAACGGAAGACAATAACCTGTTTAAAGCGAAATTCAGCCATGCGCAAACCGCCAAACTGTTTGAAAATGGCTATTGGAAAACTTTAATTTTTGCTTGGTAAACAGGCTGCTACAATGAAATACGCCATGGCGAGAAAAATCCTTGGATTTTTTATGGATTTAATGATAGCCTGTCCTTGAAAATCTATTTCGCTAAATTCCTTTACGCTATTTTCCAACTGGAATTTTTTGCAAAACCTTATAAATCCATCTAATTTTTTATCAGACATCCTATCTAGCATCTTTCTAATCATTAGCATTACTTGCATGTCAAATTTCATCAGTTTTTTAATCCCTTTTTGATAGTCCATAAGTGTCTCCGCGGAGAAATCGTCATCATTTAATGCCTTTTGAATAACATCTGCTGCTATCTTTGCACAGTTCAGTCCAAGGATTATTCCGCCTCCTGTTGTTGGTTTAACTTGGGAGGCTGCGTCACCTACAGCCAAAAATCCATTAGAGTAAGCTCTTGGTATGACTCCTCCAAGTGTTATTGGGTGAAAGGCTTTTTTGAGGATTCTGGCCTCCCGCAACCTTTTGGATGCTACTGGATGCCTATACATAAGTTTCTTAAGAAACTCCTCGGGGTTCCCCTTCCTAACGGCTAGTCCAATCTTAGCTTTTCCATCAAGCTTTGGAATAAGCCAAGCGTAAAAGCCCGGCGCATAGGCTTTTCCAAGAAAAACCTCAACGAAGTCAAGTTCGGCATCGATGTTTTCAGCCTCGGCATGAATTCCATTCACAAAAATGCGTTTTCCAGAATATTTTATTCCCGCCTCGGTCAGCATTCTCGGCGGAAAACCTTCAGCGTCAACGACAATTTTAGCCAAAACCCTGAATGTTTTATTTTCTTGTTGGGCGTTAACTCCCCTTACGAAGCCATTTTCTCTAACCAAAGATTTAACGCGAGTTCCGAGATAGTATATGGCTCCATGCTTTTGGGCTAGGTGTGCAATATGCTTGTCAAACAATTCACGGTTGACGGTGCATGTTATTGGCTCATTGAACTTGACGGTTAATTCCTTCCCCTTTGGGGAATAGATTTTCGCGCCACAAAAGATGTTCTCCACAATATTTTCAGGTAATGGATAAAGTCCTAACCGTTTTAGGTTTCTAATGCTGATATGGCCAGCACAATGGAATGGAACTCCTATTTCCTGGTGTTCCTCAAAAACAGTTACCTTAATGCCCCTTTTCGCAAGGTTTAAAGCAGTGAAAGAGCCAGAGGGTCCCCCTCCAATCACGACGACTTCCGAAAAATTTTCCATGACCAACCGCTAGTATGATCGATTTAAAGTTTTAAGCTATAAGTTCCACCCTCTTTTTGCCTCGTGTCAAAGAGGTTGTTCGTATTTTCCCCGCAATTTCCAGTCGCATAAGCATCTCATTAAAATCTTTGAAACCTAAGTCATTGAATTTTTCGCTTATATGCTCAAATAGCTCCGTGTCTGTCGTGGCGCCTTTCTTTTTAAGAATCTCAAGTAACGTGTAGTAGGCTGGATGAGTTTTCCATAGTTTCATAGGCATAACTGCTCCCCTCTTTAAGTGACTGGTGTAGCTGGCTTCTGCACCTGTCTCAACTGCTGCATAAAGCTCCTGTACCATTTCTCCATGTCAGGCGTTATGGATGGTCCTATTCTTTTTAGCGCCTCTTCAAAGTCCTGCATATTAACCTCTTTTGCGTTTATATCCCTTCTTAGCGCATGCATCGCCGCTTCTCTACAGACAGCCTCTATATCTGCTCCGGAATAGTACTTAGTCATGGAAGCTAGTTGCTCTAAGTTTACATCCTTTGCGAGCGGCATGTTTTTAGTGTAAATTTTGAATATTTGAAGTCTCCCCTTTTCGTCTGGCTCTGGCACGTATATGAGCCTATCAAATCTTCCTGGACGAAGCACCGCCTGATCAACTATGTCAGGCCTATTGGTTGCGGCGATGACTACAACATCTTCTAATGTTGTTATTCCATCCATTTCCGTTAATAGCTGGCTTATCACCCGCTCGGTTACGCCGCTGTCGGCGTAGCCTAAACCTCTGCGGGGCGCCAGAGAGTCTATTTCATCAAGAAATATTATTGCTGGAGCAGCCATTCTTGCCTTCCTGAAAACCTCCCTTATAGCCTTCTCGGATTCGCCGACCCATTTTGAAAACACTTCCGGACCCTTAATTGTTATGAAGTTAGCTTCACTTTCTGTGGCTACCGCTCTGGCCAGCAACGTTTTTCCACATCCCGGGGGACCATAAAGCAGAATTCCTTTGGGCGGTCTTATTCCAAGTCTCTTAAAGATTTCAGGTTGCTTTATAGGCCATTCAACGGCTTCTCTAAGTTCTTGTTTAACCCCTTCAAGGCCGCCTATCTCATCCCAATGGACGGTGGGCACCTCAACATAGACTTCACGCATGGCAGTCGGCGTGATCTCCTTGTAGGCATTCAGGAAATCCTCCATTTTGACTTCCATTTTTTCAAGTACTTCTGGCGGAATTCTTTCCTCCTCAAGGTTTATCTGCGGAAGATAGCGTCTCAAAGCCTTCATGGCGGTTTCCCTACAAAGGGCTGCCAAGTCGGCTCCGGTATAGCCATGAGTCATCTCGGCAAGTTTTTTGAGATCAACATCTTCCGCTAAAGGCATGCCCCGTGTGTGTATTTGAAGAATCTCATATCTTCCCTGCTTGTCAGGAACGCCTATCTCAATTTCCCTATCAAACCTTCCGGGTCTGCGAAGTGCTGGGTCTAGGGCTCCAGGCCTGTTAGTGGCGCCTATAACAATGACATTTCCCCTTCCGGATAGTCCATCCATTAAAGCGAGAAGTTGGGCAACAACCCTCCTCTCAACCTCTCCCGTAACTTCCTCACGTTTCGGCGCTATTGCATCTAACTCGTCAATGAATATTATGCTTGGTGCATTCTGCTGGGCCTGTTGGAAAATTTCTCTAAGTCTAGCCTCGGATTCCCCGTAGAACTTGCTCATAATTTCAGGGCCATTTATGCTGAAGAAGTTGGCTTCAGCTTCGTTGGCTACTGCTCTAGCTAGCAGTGTTTTTCCACATCCAGGAGGACCATGAAGCAACACTCCTTTAGGAGGCTCGATGCCTAATCTTTGGAAGAGTTCCGGATGTCTAAGTGGGAGTTCCACCATTTCCCTGACTCGCTGTATTTCTTCATGAAGCCCACCTATGTCCTCATATGTCGTTCTTGGCACGCCCTTGCCTTCAGGCGCTGGCTCTGATAGTATAGTTAGCTTTGTTTCAGTCGTAACCTTTACAATGCCGTGAGGGCGTGTTTTCGTCACCATAAAGGGTATTGCGTGCCCAAGCATCATAACAAGAGTTGTATCCCCTTCAGCAAGGGGTCTTTCCATAAGGCGGTTCTTAACAAAATTAGTAAAGTCCTCATCAACGTTGAGCCTCATGTCCACTGGAGCCAGAGTGACATTAAGAGCCTCTTTCGCCCTCGTAGATCTTACAATAACATATTCATTTATCGCCACGCCAGCGTTTTTACGCGTGAAGCCATCTATTCTTATGATGTCACGATTTTGGTCTTCACTGTAGGCTGGCCAAGCAATAGCAGCGGTGGTACGCTTTCCAACAATTTCTATGACATCACCAGCGCTTATGCCTAGCTTCTGCATGGTCTTTTGGTCAATGCGAGCTATGCCTCTACCTACATCTCTTTGTTTGGCATCTCCTACTCGAAGCTGAACCTCCGTCATTCAGAACGCCTCTAAACTTAATTGTGATTATACGTGTCGAAACAGTTCTTGTGTTTAATATAAAGGTTTATGCCTTTTAACCTTGTGTGCTTTGCCATTCCTATGTACTTGTTCTTCTAACCATTACTGGCTGAACTTGACTTATTTCGCTTATTTCGCCTAATTTATTCTCCAATTCCTCAAGCATGCCAGTTTTATCCTCTGGAATTTTTATGGCGCAAATTAATGCTTTTAATCCAAATGCTATTGGTTCTTCCCCATATCCGTAAACCATTGCATGCTCTGGAAGAATGCTCTCTATTTTCTTTTTCAAATCATCGAAATTAACCGTAATATCAACAGGAAATATTTTATATGTTATTACAACGCTTCCCATGCTTCATTTCTCCTAAATTTTATGGGCCCGTAAATCCGCATTTAGGACACTTATAGGGTCGTCCAAATTTTCTACATCTTACACATCTTCTTATTATGATCTCTCCGCAATCCGGGCATGGAAACTTTGTAGCCTCTGCTCTTGGTGGAATTGGCTTACCGCAACTTGTGCATGTTGCTAAGGTTATAGTTAATGCTTTTTCAGACATCTTGTTTCCCAAAGGTATATTGCTGTAATTGTCGAGCTTCCTTATATTTTATACGTTTTATTTTTACATTCTGCCTCATAACTTATTCGCAAAATTATTATCATTCTTCTTGTTTATATGCCCAAGTGGGTCTGTTTGGGAGTAAACCTTCGGGATATTGTACCTAAAACTATTGTAAGGCTTGAAGATTTAAGCGGAAAATCCATGGCAATAGATGCCTATAATGCCCTCTACCAATTTTTGGCCATAATCCGCCAGCCGGATGGCACTCCGCTCAAAGATAGCAGTGGGCGAATCACAAGCCACTTAAGCGGTCTTCTTTACAGGACATGCAACCTTGTTGAGCTCGGAATTAAGCCAATCTACGTCTTTGACGGGGTTCCTCCAGCTTTAAAAGAGGCTGAAATTAAAAGGCGAATGAAAGTGAAGGAGGAAGCCCTAATAAAATATGAACAAGCCTTAAGGGAGGGCAAAATTGAAGAAGCCCGTATGTATGCACAGGCTACTTCAACGCTTAAAGATTACATGGCTGAAGACAGCAAGCGTCTCTTAAATTTAATGGGAATTCCATGGGTTCAAGCCCCAAGCGAGGGTGAGGCCCAAGCTGCCTACATCGTGAAACATGGAGATGCTGATTACTGTGCAAGTCAGGATTATGACAGCCTGCTTTTTGGTGCTCCCTGCCTTGTAAGAAACGTTACAATTTCTGGCAAGAGAAAACTTCCTGGAAAAAACGTGTACGTTGAAGTTGTACCTGAAATAGTTGAGCTTGATCGCGTGCTAAAGGAGTGGGGGATAACTCATCAGCAGCTGATTGATATAGGAATACTTGTAGGAACGGATTATAATCCTGATGGTGTTAAGGGATTAGGTCCTAAAACTGCCTTGAAGCTGATAAAAGAATATAAGTGTCTTGAAAATGCTCTGCCTCACTTGAAGAGTGCAGAGTTTCCAGTGGATCCATTGAAGATTAGAGAGCTTTTCCTAAAACCTAACGTAACTGCTAATTACAAGATAGAGTGGCGGGAGCCGGATGTTGAGGGTGTAGTTGCCTTTATCTGTGGAGAGCGAGATTTTTCAGAGGACCGTGTAAGAAAAGCTCTAGAGAAAATGCAAAAAGGATTGGCCAAAATTAAGGGAAAAACAACACTTGAAAGATGGTTTGGATAGAAGTCAACTAATTAACATGGCTAAATTTTGTGGCCATACCGTCCGGTTAATGGAACAAAAGCTACTCCTCCAAGGTTTTCTTCTATAATTCTACCATCACTTCTTTTTGTGATCTTTATTAAGTTTTGAAAAAAGTGCACACTTCCAACAGGGATAACCATTATTCCCCCAGGCTTTAACTGCTCTAATAAAGGTCTTGGAATCTCAGGTGCCGCTGCAGTTACTAAAATGCGATCGTATGGAGCTTTTTCCGGGTAGCCCGTTGAACCATTTGCCGAGATTATGGTGATGCGGTCGCTGTATCCCGCTTTCATTATGTTTTTTCTCGCCAATTCAGCTAAAGCCTCTATTATCTCCACCGTGTATACGTGGCCCCATTCGCTTCTAGGAGCATCGTTTGGGGCTACAATCTCAGCTACAGTTGCGGCATGCCACCCTGACCCCGCGCCCACCTCCAATACTTTTTGGCCTATTTCCAATTGGAGGGCTTCATTCATTATTGCGACCATGTTTCGCCTGGCCTAGCTTTCAGCTTGGCCATGTGGCGCGGAAACCGTCTGCCCATATCCAATTGGAAGGGGCGTATCCGCGGCGCTGTACGCTTTCATGTTTTCTGGAAGAAATTTTGATCGGGGTACAAGGCGCATGGCCCTGATTACTTTCTTGGAGCTTAGTATGCCCTCTCTTATTAAATTGTCAATAAGTCTATTCCATTCTTCTTCCAAGGTGTTCACCGACTAATTAGATTGCATACTGATTTTTTAACATGTCTATTTTTAGCGAGAGGCACTTGTTAAATGCTTACTTCACAGTTACCGATTTTGCAAGATTTCTTGGTTTATCCGGATCATATCCTTTTTCAACTGCCATGTAATATGCAAAAAGCTGCAATGGAACGATGAAGGGTATTGGAGACAACACATCCGGTATGCCTTTAGGTAATTCTATGTAGTCATCAGCAAATTTTTTCAATTCCTCGTCCCCCTCCTCTATAAGAACTATTATGGAAGCGCCCCTTGCTTTCATCTCCATAATGTTTCCCATGATTGTTTTACGAGTTTCATCTCTTGGGCAAATGAAAATTACTGGTACACCCTCTTCGATGAGGCTTATGGGCCCATGTTTGCTTTCGCCGGCAGGAAAAGCCATGGCTGGAACATAGGCAATTTCCATAAGTTTCAGTCTGCCTTCATAGGCTGTTGCCGTGCTTATTCCCCGCCCCAAGAACATGAAAACTTTAGCGTCTCTGTATTTTTGGGCGAGTTGCCTAACTTTTTCCTCCTGTGTTCTAATCACAGTTTCAACGATATCCGGCAACTTTTTCAACTTAGCCTCTATAAAGTCCATTTCATCTTGGGAGATCTTACCCCTTTTCTTTGCTAATCTAAGGGCAAGCTGAGCTAGAACTGAAAGCTGGGATGTGAAAGTCTTCGTTGCGGCTACGCCTATTTCAGGACCTGATTGTTGGCATATGTAGACTCTTGAAATTCTGGTCAATGTTGAACCGATAACATTTGTTAACCCCAATATGGTGGCTGCCCTTAGTCTCGCGGCGTTTACCGCTGCAATAGTGTCTGCGGTCTCCCCGGACTGACTTACAGCCAAAATTGTGCTATCAATGTTGACAGATTTTCCATGCTGCTCTATGAATTCTGATGCTATAACTGGGTATGTGGCTAAAAAGGCAAGTTTGGAAAACATGTAAGATGCAGCTAAACAAGCATGATAAGAGGTTCCACATGCAACTAGAAAAACCTCACGGGCACGATCCAAAAATGTTGCCATCAGATCTAAATAGTGCTCCTGCAGCCTAAGGGTGTTTTTTAGGCAGACTGGCTGCTCATGAATCTCTTTTAACATAAAGTGCTTGTAACCCTGCTTAATCGCCATTTCTGGGGTCCAATCAATTAGCTTTGGCTCCCTCATCACGGGACTTGCGTCCGCTATCTTCTTGATTTCGAAGCCTTCAGGCGACAAGACTGCAAATTCATCATCCTCAATTATTATAACCTTATTGGTTAGGGGCAGAAAGGCTGGGATATCTGAAGAACAATATAGCGCGTTTTCTCCTATGCCAATAATGAGTGGGCTTTCCCTTCTGGCGCAGAGGATTTTGTCAGGCTCTTTAGAAGAGATTACGGCGATGGCGAAGGACCCTTCGAGTTTCCTGACGGCTTCGAGAACTGCTTCTGCAAGCTTTAATGAAGGATTGCTTTTTAATTTTTCTTCAATGAGGTGCGCTATAACCTCTGTGTCAGTTCTAGACGTGAATACATGGCCCTTATTTTCCAATTCAAGTTTTAGCTCAGCAAAGTTTTCAATTACGCCGTTGTGAACTAAAGCTATTTGGCTACCACAGTCTGTATGGGGATGCGCATTTTCCTGTGTGGGCGCTCCATGCGTAGCCCATCTTGTATGACCTATACCAACTCTTCCAGGCAAATCATCCAAGTTGTGGATTCTATGAATCTCATCAATTTTTCCACAATCCTTCTTTATGTAGATTTTACCATCATGTAATGTCGCTTCTCCGGCAGAATCATAGCCCCTGTATTCAAGCCTCTTTAGGGCTTGATGTATAACCGGCGCCGCGGCTCCGTCCTTCATTATGCAGCCAAAAATTCCGCACATTTTTAATCCTCTTTTTCTGAATTTTCAGCTACTCTTATTTTCTTTTTTCCTTAAATAAGCATTTTTAAGACAAAATTTTCAATTTTGAAAAACTTTTGTGGATGTCAACTTTCGTAAAACCTTGCAGTAACATTTGTTTTCCATTTGTTGTGTGCAAGAAAATGGAACCATAAAAAAGATTTTAATAATGGACATGAATACTATATCTGAAAAGACCATGAACAAAGCGGCGGTAAAGTTTCTTCTATGCGACGATGGAAAAGTCCGAATGGTTAAGGATATTAAAATTTTTGACGATCCGCAGATGCTTAAGATGATTCTGAACAGAACTAGCTGGAAAATTTTGTCAATGCTCTACGAGAAGGAAAGATACCCGCTAGAGGTGGCCAGAGCTTTAGGAGTTCATGAACAGAAGGTTTACTACCATATAAGAAAGCTGTTAAAAGCTGGAGTGGTGACCCTGGCTAGGCAGGAGGAGAGAAAAGGGGCTGTGGCTAAATATTATAAGGTGATTTATCCCGCCTTCGGAATAGAGTTTCCTCAAGGGTACAAGCCTATTGAAAGACTCCTATCATCATTATTTGGTTTTGGTGGTTATAGTGTGGTGCGAAAGTTCTTTAGCGAATTCATAAGTCAGAATGGAATTTTTGATGGGAAAATTGTTGTGGGAAGTCCTATACCCCATGGTCCTTTTAAGACAAGTGCTAGAGATGGCCATTACGCCAGCCACTTGGCTTTCTTCTTTGGACAGTTTATTATAATGCCCCATTATTTTTCCGTGAAGTTGGACGTAGATGTTAAGGTGGAAAAAGAAGAGAAAAATAATCTGGTGCTTGTAGGAGGGCCGGGAACAAATCTTTTGACGCAAGAGCTTAACGACTATCTTCCCGTGAAATTTAATATGATGCCATCTGAGCAGGGTTATCTTTTCGGCGGACTGGTGTCACAAAAAACTGGGCGTGTTTATGTTGCAGACTCTGTTGGTGTTGTGGCGAAAATAGTCAATCCGTGGGATTCCAGCAAGAGGGTTATAGTGCTTGCCGGAAATAAGGCGGTGGGCACTAAAGCATGCGTTCTGGCTTTGACGAACTTCTGGGAAAAAACCCTTAAGGATTATAGAGGCGAGGACACTTTTGCGAAAGTCATACAGGGCTACGACATGGATGGCGATGGAAAGGTTGATTCCATAGAAATTCTTGAATAATTATCGAGCAAGGTCGCTTGGCTCGCTTATGGGCTGATTGACTTGGAAGCATCTGAAGTAATTATAGCCTATGGGCATGAGAATGTCAAAGCTACTCATCGATCAACTTTCGAGATTACCAAGGAAAGCCATCTGTCTAAACGAGGAGATTGCATAATCGCTGTTTCTGCCAACAAAGGTCTAGCGGAATTAAGCGATATTTTTAAAGAAGTATTGCGTAGGTGTGGCTCTAAATTAACCATTTTAATTGAGGCTGGAGGGGCGAGCGATGTGATAAATGCCTTTGGAAGCCCCCTGCTTACTCTGATGCATCCCACAGAAATGGTTGTGAGAAAAAGTGGTTACGTGTGTAGGCGCACTTTAGCCATACAAGCGGATAAAGCTGCATGTGATCTTTCAAAGGCTCTTGTGGAAAAACTTAAAATTCCCGGAGAAGAGGTTCGGATAACGCTGATAGTTAGGGTTTAAAGCACTTCCACATCTAAGACTATTTGCCACTCATAGGGTGCTGTCTCACGTACTGACCTTGAAAATAGGAACTTCTTCACTTTTCTTCCCGCCTTCTCAATTTCTTTCTGGAGGCGAATTTTTAAGTTTTCAATGGAATTTGAGGCTTTGGCAAAAGTGTAAAAGTGTATCGTGCCTCCTTCAGGTTTTAATGTTTCGCATGCAGCATCCAAAAATTCTATAGCTTTCTCGGGTAGGTTCATTATTACCCGATCTGCGGTGCCTTTAAGCCTATCCTTCACAACCTGTTTTGCATCTCCGAGTATTGGGTGAACCTTATTTTCAACCCTGTTCAGCCTAATGTTTTTATTTAAAAGCTCGAATGCGCTTGGATTTATGTCTATGGCATAAACCCTAACGTTTTCATGAGTTTTAGCAATCAGTATGGAGAAAGGCCCTACTCCAGCGAACATATCCACAACTTTTTCATTCTCTTTAACCAAGGAAGCTACGCGGCTGTGTTCATAGGAAAGGCGTGGCGAGAAGTAAACCTTAGCTAGGTCTATGTAATATTTACATCCATGCTCTTTATGTATGGTTTCAGTTTTAGGTTCACCTGCGATGAAGGTAAATTCTCTAAGGCGATAAGTTCCAGTTATTGCACCGGCCTTGGCTAAAACTGTGCGGACCCCCTTATGCGCCTGCAAAATTGCACAGCCTAAATCATTTTTATATGGTTCAAGCTCTGGGGGAATTTCAATTGTTGCTATGTCTCCTATAATATCCATAGATTTGGGAATGCTTGCAATTAAGTATGGTGGAAGTTTATCTTCAAGAAGTTCCAGAAATGTTTTTTGTTTTTCCCTGAAAGGGAAAATGTAATTGATGACCTCCATGTCCGTGATGTTCCTTTTAAGAATTTCAGATTCTTCTCGAGATGGGTTCCGGTTTAAAGGTATGTAAATGTGACTGCCGTTTCTCTGAACTTCTAATTCATTATCAATTATTTTAAGCATATGGACTAGTCTTATTGCTTTTTCGCCTTCCTTTTTAGGAACCCTTAGACATTGAGATTTTTTGGGCATAAATTTAATAATTGTTTTCGTTTAACCATTTATGAATTAAGCCGTTCAATATTGTTTTATAATTTTAGTTCCTAGTAAAGGTTAAGATATTTTGTTAACTTTCCAATTCAGCCCTGCAGTCTTCACAGATGAATTCTCCATCCCTTTCCTTTAGGTTGTCTGACCATCCTCCGCATCTGTCGCAGTATCCCGCTAGGGCGGCCCCTTCTTCCGTTGCCGATTGTGCTATGTGTTCTCTTTCTATTATGGCTTTTTCCTGGATTATTTCTAAAAGTTCGGGCATCACGCTTAAGATGTCCTTGCTTGAAATTAGTCCAACCAGTTGCCCTTTATATGTCACTCCGAGTCTCCTAATGTTCAATCTATTCATTTTTCTCGCCGCTTCATTTATTGTTTCGTCAGGCTCTATTGTTATTAGCGGGCTAGTCATGACATCCTTAGCCCTTACCGATTCCGGTTTTATGTTTTTGGCGAGAATCCTTGTGACCAGATCTCTCTCCGTTATGATCCCGATGGGTTTTCCATCCTTGCCCGTCACTATTATGCAGCCTAATTCATGTTTGTCCATCAGTTCTGCAACATGGTTTATTGATGCATTCTCATCAACTGTTATCACTGGATTACTCATAACGTCTTTGACTAGCATTCTTGGTCTTAACCCTATTTCCGCCATCGCCCTCAGCCAGATGTTCGCCTTCTTTATTCAATTCAAATTAAACGTACATTTAAAACTTGTCATATCTTTAGAATAAAGTTTCTGCAAGAAGAAACATATATGGGTGGATGGTTTTGGTTAATTTGGGATATTCATGTTGAGGACAAACGTGGATAAGTTGGTGAAAATCTCTGTAATTGGCGAAGTTGCAAGTCCAGCGTATAGAAACGTTTACAATGTTTCAGCTGAGGGGGTTCCCATGGTTTTGCCTGGTGTGGGAGGAATAACCTATAATGTTAGGGTTGGCGATCCTGCATGTGGTTGGGAAGCTGATCATGTGGAACCCGGCGTTAGCATAGAAAACAAGGAAAATGATCCAAGTTTTGGACGAGGAGCAAATGTTGCCCTCAATGTACTTTCATGCATTGGAAATGAGGCTGTTGTGGTCTCAGGAGATGCTAAAGGTGCAAGGGTGTTGTGACGGGTAAGCATGGTGGGATAGAGCATGTGCTTGTTGACTTTCCGCGAGAGATTCTTGAAAAGCTTATGATCGGTGATAAAGTGCTGGTGAAGGCTTTCGGGGTTGGCTTAAAACTTTTGGATTTTCGGGAAATCAAGGTTATGAATATGGACCCTCACTTTCTTGAAGCTTTAGGCATAAGGCCTGTTGGAGATAAGCTTGAGATTCCTGTGACACATGTTATTCCTGCGGCAATTATGGGTTCAGGTTTGGGAGCGAATCAAACATATTCGGGAGATTATGATATTCAGCTTTTTGATGAAAGTATCTGCAGGGAATATGGTCTTGAGGATCTCCGGCTTGGCGATCTTGTAGCCATTCTTGATGCTGATCATTCTTACGGGAGAATCTATCGAAAAGGCGCTGTTTCAGTTGGTATAGTTGTGCATACGAACTGTGTGGCTTCAGGCCATGGGCCCGGCGTGACAACATTGTTCACTTCCGCATCTGGCAAAATCATTCCTAAAATAGAATCAAAAGCTAACATAGCCTATGTGCTGAAGCTAAGGACAGATATATAAGTAAGAGAATGCTATCCTCTGATAGTAAATTATAATGGACTGTTGAGATTATGCCATATAAGAGGAAGAGTCGGGGAAGATCGAAAGGCGCCAAGGGAAGAAGCGGGTTCGTCCAATGTGCCAACTGTGGGGAGCTGGTGCCAAGAGATAAAGCCAAGAAAGTCACCCGCCGAGTGTCCCTAGTTGATCCTGCCCTAGCCAGGGAACTTCGCCAGAAAGGTGCCTATATATCAGCTCCTGTTGAAACTAAATATTATTGCGTTTCATGTGCTGTTCACTATGGAATCGTTAAGGTTAGGGCCAGGGAAGAACGTAAGCTCCGCACTGGCAGAAGATTCTAGTTTGCAGTGTTTTCTCTTTTCTTTAGAATCTTATATGCATAACTGCTCCTTTGTATAACTGTAAGATTTGTAAGAATTGCTAGCAATATGATGCCAACTTCCAATGCTCCTATCCAAAAAATCTCCATTACACTTGTTGTTGCAAGTATGATTATTCGCTCCGCCCTTTCTGCAACCCCCACAGTCTCCATTTTAACAGATAGGGCCTCTGCCCTTGCTCTGGAGTAGCTTACAAGTAATGAACCTACAAGCGCCGCTAGCCCCCACATGGGCGAGCATAATCCTCCAAGAATTACTCCCGCATAAATTAGGGCATCCGAGTATCTGTCCAATAGTGAATCAAGGAATCCTCCGAAGGGTGTTTCTTTTCCATATAGCCTTGCTAAGGCTCCGTCTAAGATATCGCAATATCCTGATAGCAACATAGAAATTACTGCTGGGATAAGGAATTTGTGTCCATTTGCGTAAGCTGCTGCTGATAGAAGTGCTAAAGCTGCTCCAATAGCGCTTATGATGTTGGGCGTTAAACCTATCTTGTTGGCTATTTTTGCCTGTCCGGCTATGATTAACTGTACTTTAGCCTTAATCTTTGTCAGCATGGTTTCAGATTTCTGTGTCGCTAATCTTTATTTAAGATTGACGTATAATTGTTAGTTGTGATCATCCTTGGAGGACTTTATTTGATAAGTGTGGATTGTTTGAAGGTTGGCGATAAGGCTTGCTTCGGAGTTAGAGTTGAACTTCCAGACTCGCCGCCGCTGGTTTTGATTGTTACTGAAAAGGGTTTCATAATGTGCGGTTTTCTGAACGTTGAGGTTGCAGAGGGTTTTGGTGTGGCTGCCGCCGTGGTTGGTGGAGTTAAAAACTTTGATGATGTTTTAAGTGGGCAGATTAAGGCTGTTACCTCGAAGGCTAAAAGTCTCGGCATAGAGCTAGGCATGTCGGGTTTGGAAGCCTTAAAACGCATGTTGTAAGATGCTAAATTTTAGCTGGATGCGGACTAACAAAATTGATAATCTCCCTATTTTCTTGAAAACAGCAAATATGGTCGCCCCTTATCGCGTAACGTAAACTATTAAGGGCATCAATTAACGAGGCGGCTCTATGTTCTTTTTTATTTACTTTCTGTACTTGTTTTAGACATTTTATCCGATTAACTATTGTTTCTGGCTTTTTTATGTTTAAGCTTATAAATACATGCTGATGGAAACTAATCTTGGTGTGTCTTGCTTGTCTTTAAATGATGTTTTGGAAATGGTGGCTTTGGAGGTTAAGACGTGTACTAAATGTTCTCTTTGGCGTAACCGTAAAAACGCTGTTCCCGGTGAGGGAAATCCTAGCGCCAAAGTGATGTTTGTGGGTGAGGCTCCAGGTTACTGGGAAGACGTTAAAGGTAAACCTTTCGTCGGTTCTGCTGGAAAATTTTTAGATATGCTTTTGGCTGAGGCTGACCTTTCCCGAGGCGAAGTCTTCATAGGTAATGTTTTGAAGTGTAGGCCCCCGGGTAACAGGGAACCGTCCCAAGAGGAAATTAGGGCCTGCACTCCTTATTTGGATAGGCAGATAGTTGCCATAAAGCCAAAAATCATAGTAACCCTTGGTAATTATTCCACTGCCTACATTTTCTCCAAGGCTGGGCTTGCATTTAACGGCATAACCCGTGCTCGCGGGGTTTTCTATGAAGCGAATATTCTGGGTCTACCTGTTACGTTTTTTCCAACATTGCATCCAGCAGCCGGGCTTTACAACGCCGCATACAAGCAGCTTCTCATGGCGGATTTTAGAAAACTCGGAGCGAGGCTTGGTGAGTTGGGGCTGGCCTAATCCATTTTAATGGCGGACTTTAAGGCTCTAAGCAGTTCTTCGACGTTCCCAAAAGTTTTTGAAGGCAGTTTAGCCAGTAACTCTGCAAGCCGAACCTGTTTTCCCTCCTCAATTTCTACAAGTCTCCATCCGATTTTTTTAACTAGTACACTTTTAGGCGCTGGATAACGCGTTTTCTCCACAACACTTCTAACGGAATCCAACCCAACCGAACCTGTGATTTTTGGAAAACTTCCCTTAGATAGATAATGCATAAAACGCAGGCCATCCTCAAACATCGAAAGATTATTAAAAAGTACATAGACTATTTTGCCCTTATCCTCAAAGGGTTTAACGAGTTCCAAAAGCCTTTGCAGTTCCGCGTCACTGTACTGGTAGTAGTAAAGCTCCTCGCCCAAGCCATGAAGCCTAAAGTAGGCTATTTTGCTGGTATATGCTGGCATAAGCCTAAACGGATCCGTCACATGCACCACATCTAGTGCGCTTAGGATTTCGCCAAGTTTTTCATGTATTTCCTGCTTTTCCCACTCCGGTCCACGGGTCTCCCAGATTAGAACAAGGTCTTCACGTTCTATTCCTTTAAAGAATTTTTCAGCAGCTTCAAGTTTATTCGGTCTAAAGGAGCCGGGTGTCTGAATAAGCAGTATCTTCGAATTTAATGCTTTGCATGTTTGCTTCATTCGTTCAAAAGCTTGAAGACTAACGTCGTCCAACTTCATTTTCGACTTGTGACTTATATCCTGATGGGCTTTAACCGTGAACTCGAAGTTTTCCGGAGCTTTTTCACGCCAGCTTTTCACCGTTTCTATTCGTGGGTATTCGTAAAAAGTGCTGTTCAACTCAACCAACTGATAGTTTTCAAAATATCGTTTCATTGATGTTGGGAAGCCGCAACATCCAACTTTGATCATAGCATTCTGCACCTGCCATCAAGTGCTAACTTTTGGGGGCGGACGTAAAGGCCTCCCCAGCTTTTTGTGTAGGGCTATTCTGTAAAGTTTTCTCAAAGACTTTATAAGCTGCTCCACGCTGGGCAGAGGAGTGTATAGCAAAGGTATGCGGTCATACTGTGCCAATCGAATGGAATACTCGTCAGGCTTAAATCCATGGTATACGGCAACTTTAGGTTTTAAGCTGCTCATCCTAACAAGCATCATAGGCGAAATCCCATTTTCAATATGTGTGAAAATGAGCGCTCTTTCTGTAGTGGCGCCAAAAAGTTGAGCATATTCAAAGCCGGAGAGGGTTTCCACAGCTTTCCCGCTATCTACGACGGTGTACCCCCGAACCTCTCCAACATTAGAACTTGAGCATACAACGATTTCCCCTCTAATAGCCTTGCATAAGTATTCCACATGAACTGGCATGGGGAATTCCCGCAGATCCAAAACAGCCATGCTTGGAGAGCTTGTTAAGATGGCGAACTCCCTTGTGAAGCGGCCTCCACGTTCTTCATCAATCTGTAGAAGAGCCCAAATGAACTTTCGCACGAACCTCGTTCCCGGGTTTTTCCTTCTGCCGCTTTCATAATCACTTATAACCGAAGGTGAAAGAAGCATCTTCTCGGAGAGTGTTGCTTGGGAAACGGCAAAAAGCTCCCTCCATTTACGCATAGTTGCTCCTGGCTTATTTGAAAGGATAATCTCGCCGGCGATTCTCCTTGCTAGAACTTCGCGGACACTAGGAGATGTGGACATAAGATCGCTACCAGCCTGCCCCATTTTCTCCCTACGGAATCAAAAATATAAAGTATGCTAGCTATGATAATCTAATGCCACTTCGTATGGAATGAATATATTATTTTGCATAAATCACAAATTAAATGATGAAAATTAGGACTGTTCCAGCTACAACCATTACGGAGCCTAAACCGACGCTCGCTGTCACCTTTTCATGCAGAAATATAACTCCCAATAGTGTTGAAAAAAGCGGCGTTGTAGAGGAAATAGGAACAGCTTGTGACTCTGGGATGTAGGCAAAACTTAAGATCAGGAAAAACCACCCTATTCCTAAGGCGATAATACCTCCTGACAATATCATGGCTAAAACCTTTCTCTTTATCTTGAAAAAGCCTGAACCCCTATGAGTTATTGGCGCAATCACAAGCAAAACAGCGGCTATTGATATCACACGCAGAGTATTTATTGCAAATGCATGCTCAAGATCCGGGGTCTCTTGTAAGGCTAGATTCACCATAAAAATGCTTATAGACCAAATGACCGCCGTAGCCAATGCAATAACAATGCCCTTAATTAAAGAGTCCTTCCGCTCATTTTCAACCCCTTTGCCTCTTTCATAGCTTAGAAGCCATATCCCTAAAACAATCGTAAAAGCAGCTAAAACAACCTGAAATGTTACTTCCTCTTTAGCTAGCAAAACAGCCCAAATGATATTGAAAAGTGGATAGGTGCATGTGAGAGGTACAGCCCTACTGACTCCTAGTTTTTTCAAACTTAAAAGATAAAGGGTGTCGCCCAGTCCCAAACCCACAAGTCCACTTGTAGAGGCTAGTAAAAGTGCATGAATAGAGATGCCTGCTAAAGTTTTAAATCCAATTAAAGCTAGGCAGAAAAGAAGAAATAATCCTGCCCCGAGGCACCGTATGGTATTGACTGGTAGGGGCTTAGTTTCGACTAAAGCTTTTTTATAAAGTATTGCTGAAGTGGTCCAACAAATAGCAGCGCCCAGCGCTGCGAATTCACCTATCATCAAATCACCATTTATGCTTAGATGCTATCGCTAAAGCTGTTAAATACTTAAATGTTTCATAATATTCTGTTCGGTTGATATGAACTTCGCAGTTTACTGGTGCGCAGAAGCCGTAAAACTGTTCCCCAAACTTTCTCTTGGGATCGGCATAATCAGAAATGTACATGTAGAAAAGGAAAACGAGAAAATCAAAGAATTAAAGAGAATTTCTTACGAAGAGGTAAGAGCCAAATATGACGTTGAGAAATTAAAGGATAACCCCATAATAAGAGCCTATAGAGACTTTTACTGGA
>Ga0105158_1000348_pt1 | contig 20361 bp, 19 predicted proteins | sample LHCtaG_FD_81567 | JGI IMG/M metagenome (GOLD analysis project Ga0105158, IMG submission 81567) | Hot spring microbial communities from Little Hot Creek, USA to study Microbial Dark Matter (Phase II) - LHC4sed_matched | ecosystem: Environmental > Aquatic > Thermal springs > Hot (42-90C) >...
AAAACAAGCTGGTAGAGCTTGGTCTTCATCCCATAGAAGAGCTTGGCAGAATAACCGGCGTCGAAGGTGCCAAGGTATTTCTAAATGGTAGGCTAATAGGCTTTCACGATGACCCAGAAGCATTTGTAAAAAATGTCAGAGAACTTCGAAGGTCAGGTATACTCAATAATGAAGTAAACATAGCATATTACGAGGATTCTAACGAGGTTCAGATTAACTGTGATGCGGGGCGTGTTAGGCGTCCATATATAATTGTCGAAAACGGTGTTCCAAAGCTTAAATCAGAGCATGTGGAGAAACTAAAAAGAAAAGAGTGGTCATTTACGGATTTAGTTAAGAGAGGAATAGTTGAGTACTTAGACGCTGAAGAAGAGGAGAACACATATGTTGCCTTGAACCCTGAAGACATTAATGAAGAAACCACTCATTTAGAGATTGCGCCAGTAACTATTCTGGGCATATCTGCCGGAATAATACCTTACGCTGAACACAATCAAAGCCCAAGGAACACATACGAGGCTGGAATGGCCAAGCAAGCTCTAGGACTTTTTGCTTCAAATTATAAGCTTCGAATGGATACAAGGTCACACATCCTTCACTATCCTCAGCTCCCAATAGTTACTACTAAAGTCGCTAAGATATCTGGATTCGAGAAAAGACCTGCAGGTCAGAACTTCATAGTTGCCGTCCTATCCTATGAAGGATATAACATTGAAGACGCGTTAATAATAAACAAGGCATCAATAGAGCGTGGAATAGGACGTTCCTTCTTCTTTAGGTGCTATGAGGCAGAGGAAAGGAAATATCCTGGAGGGCAAGAGGACAAGTTCGAAATGCCCAGCCAAAAAGTTAGGGGATATAGGCAATCTGAAGTTTATAGGCACCTTTCTGAAGACGGCATAGTGGAACCTGAAACGCAAGTGGAAGGAGGCGAAGTAATAATTGGCAGAACAAGCCCGCCAAGATTTCTCGAAGAAAGAGCAGAATTCGAAATTACAACTCCGATAAGAAGAGAAACATCAGTCAGTATAAGACACGGAGAAAAAGGCACGGTGGATACTGTAATACTCACAGAAACCATAGATGGAAACCGTCTTGTAAAAGTCAAGATCAGGGATCAAAGGATACCTGAACTCGGAGACAAATTTGCGACAAGACACGGGCAAAAAGGAGTAATAGGCATGATCGTTCCCCAAGAGGACATGCCATTCACCGAGGACGGCATAGTCCCTGACCTTATAATAAACCCTCACGCTTTCCCGTCAAGAATGACTTTAGGACAAATAATAGAGTCCCTTGCTGGAAAAGTCGGCTGCCTAGCCGGAAGAAAGATAGATGGAACAACGTTTTCTGGTGGGAAGCCAGAAGACCTATGCCAAGAACTCAAAGATCTGGGCTTCAAATATAACGGAAAAGAAGTGATGTATAACGGTATTACAGGCGAAAAGTATGAAGTAGACGTGTTCATAGGTGTCGTCTATTACCAGAAACTACACCACATGGTAGCAGACAAAATACACGCTCGCTCGAGGGGGCCAATACAGATCCTAACTAGACAACCAACCGAGGGCAGAGCAAGAGAAGGCGGATTAAGATTCGGAGAAATGGAACGCGACTGCCTGATAGGGATGGGTGCAGCCCTACTACTCAAAGAAAAACTCGTAGACGAGTCAGATAGGACAGAAATTTACATTTGCGAAGAGTGCGGTGCACTAGCAGTTCAAGCTCAAAATAAAAAACTCTACTGTTCGATCTGCGGCGAAAAAGCCCGTATCTCGAAAACAATAGTAAGTTACGCGTTTAAATTACTTATTCAAGAGCTAATGTCGATGTGCATCCTTCCAAGGATAAAATTAGAGAGTATGATCTAGAGTCAACTTATTTTTCCTACTCTCACTGACTATTACTAAGCGTACACTCCTAACCCCCTCAAGCACAGCCAATTTATTTTGCATGAACGCAAAAAGGCTATCAACATTGCCTGTTCTAACAAAAGCCACCACGTAGGGCGTTCCTCCAATACCTGTGTATACCTCACCGACCTCTGGACAAGAATAAAGCTTCTCGGAAACACTTCTAACTTTCCCTATCTCAGCCTCCAAAATAATAATAGCAAGAACGTCAAAACCAAGCCTCTTCCAATCCAGCTCAACGGTAAACCTCTTAATGATTCCCCCCTCTAAAAGCCTTCTAACTCTATTCGCCACGGTTCCTGTGCTAACACCAACTGCCAACGAAATCTCATTAAAACTCTTTCTTCCATCATCAAGAAGAATCGAGAGAATCTTTCGGTCGATCTTGTCAACTTCCTTACCTCGCATGACGCAGCCCCTCAAACCAAGTGGCACTTAAACAAGAAATTCCTCTACCAATAACGTCGTCAATAAATTGACTCTTCTTTAATATATTTTCTTTCTCTCTTCCTTCTAAAGGCACTTAACAAAACAAGGAGCAAACGGTGATCTTACTTACAAGACAAGCGATTATTCATTGTTAAGGGGAATTGGCGGGCTGGGCGGGATTCGAACCCGCGGCCGCCGGGTTAAAAGCTTCGCCCAAGCTTGGTCCGGCGCTTTAGGCGAGCTCCTCCTAGAGCTCTACCTAGTTTCCCGGCGGTAGCCTCTGAGCTACCAGCCCATTCGGGTTTAAGTTTATCACACTCGTCCTTATAATTTTTTGGTGTGAAAATCTTCTTTGATTTTTCTAGAAAAACTTTTATCCTCGAATTAAGCGTTAATTTACCCGTTTTGGAGGCGGGATTTTTGCAGAATTCTAGTGTTATTGATCATTGGGTTAAAGTGTTGCTCATCTGCATTGTCGTCTCATCTTTAGGCATTACGATCGCCTCCGTCGCCCAACTAACAGCACGCGTCTTTCCCATACAGTCAAGTATTCTACATCTGGCAACAATAGGGGGAATCCTACTTGCATCTTCATGTTCCCTATACGCACTTACCTATTCTAGGAAGGTAGCACAAAATTTAGGAGAAAGATCTTTTCTATTTCGGAGAGCCAAGCAAGTTGGTTTACAACTGGTTAAAATGGGTCTCTCATTGGGTAGTCTTTCTGTCCTTCCTTTAGCATACCTCTTTCTCCGCCCTTTCCTGAACTCTTACAATACTATAACTCAAATTTTTCCATTTTACCTTTGGCAAGCTATCTTTCCCTTTGATATCTACATATTATGCCTAATTTTCATTTTATGTTTTTCTCCAGCATGCTTTCTCCTAGCCACTGGTTTAGTCCTTCAGAAAAAAGGAAAAGTCGGTGTTAAAAATAGTCAATAGGCTATTAGTAGAGAATCATTTAAGCCATGTATGTAAGTTTAAGTTCTGCTCTTCGTCCCATTATTTTTTCATGAAGCTCCTTATAACTATTAATCATTTCAGGTGTAATGCTCGCTCTTATTTTCTTTAATGCTTGCTCAAAGTGTTTCTTGCAAACATTCTGAACGTTGTGTCCCTGCTCTCTTATCGCAAACATGCCTGCTTCACGACAAAGATTTTCTAGATCAGCGCCAGAGTAACCCTCGGTTTTTGCCGCCAGCTCCTCTAAATTAACATCATCGCTGAGGGGCATTCCTCTTTTCACTGTGTATATCTCGAGAATTTTCAGCCTTGCACTTTTGTCAGGTGGCGGAACTAGTATTATGTAGTCGAATCTTCCTGGTCTCAGGAGCGCCGGATCAACTAGATCCGCTCTGTTTGTTGATGCTATGCAAACTATGCTTTTCAACTCTTCTAGTCCGTCGAGCTCAACTAGGAGTTGGTTGACCATGTTCTCGTAGACTCTGGTACCTCCCTCCCACCCTCCCCGTATAGGAGCTATCGAGTCCAACTCGTCAAAGTATATTATCGCTGGAGCCGCCGTCCTCGCCTTTCTGAATACTTCCCTTATAGCCCTCTCGCTCTCCCCCACCCACTTACTCAGCAGCTCAGGCCCCTTCACACTAATAAAGTTAGCCTCAGACATGGTGGCTACAGCCTTCGCAAGCATCGTTTTGCCGCAACCTGGAGGACCATGAAGCAAAACCCCCTTCGGAGGCCTGATGCCTACCTTTTTAAAGGTCTCGGGGTACTTTAGAGGCCACTCTATAGTTTCACGTAGCTCTTCTTTGACATCCTCCAGCCCTCCTATGTCGTCCCATGTCACGTTAGGTATCTCTATCAACACTTCTCTCATAACTGAAGGATGAACTATCTTCAATGCTTCCTCAAAATCTTCTTTCGCTACGACGAGTTTAGCTAGCACCTCTTCAGGTATTGTTTCTGCGTCTAAGTTTATTTCTGGTAAAACCTTCCTGAGTCTGCTCATTGCCGCTTCACGGCACAATGCAGCTAAGTCCGCACCTACGTATCCATGCGTTCTCTCAGCTATTTCATCTAGGTTAACGTCCTCACTGAGCGGCATCCCTCTCGTGTGAATCATCAAAATTTCTTTTCTTCCATTCTTGTCTGGAACGCCTATTTCTATCTCCCTATCAAAGCGTCCCGGGCGTCTAAGAGCTGGATCCAGCGAGTTTGGCCTATTAGTGGCACCTATCACTATAACTCTTCCTCTTTCCTTTAGCCCATCCATTAAGGCTAGTAGCTGTGCCACCACTCGTCTTTCAACTTCCCCTGTGACCTCCTCCCTCTTAGGTGCTATGCTATCCAGCTCATCTATGAATATAATGCTTGGCGCATTCTTTTCGGCTTCTTCAAATATTTCCCTTAACCTTGCCTCAGATTCACCATAAAACTTGCTCATGATCTCGGGGCCATTAACAGATATGAAGTATGCATCGCTTTCATTTGCAACGGCTTTCGCTAGAAGCGTTTTACCTGTTCCTGGCGGACCGTAAAGAAGCACCCCTTTCGGTGGGTCGATACCAAGCCTCTGAAAGAGCTCAGGATGCTTTAATGGAAGCTCAACCATCTCCCTAATTCTCGTTATGGCGTCTGCTAATCCTCCTATATCATCATAAGTGACTAATGGAACTCCCCTAACAGGCCGTGCTTCGGGTAAAACCTCGATTTGCGTGTTTTCTTTTATTTGCACTATTCCAGATGGGTTAGTCTGCATCACTGAAAGCCTCATTTCTCCCAGTGAAAAAGGCATGCGTGGGAAAAACGGGAAAGCCTCCTCGAAAGGCGTCGAGGAGAAACTGCCTATTATACTTATAACGTCACCCTTTGTTACAGGTCTATTGAGAAGTATCCCTCTAAGTATGTCGCCCCGTATCCTAAGTCTTCCCCCTTCCTCCAGCGGAGCTAAAGAAACCTTGATTGCAGGCTTAACATCCGCCTTCCTAACTTTTACAAATTCACCTATGCTTACCCCGGCGTTTTGCCTTACAAGCCCATCCATCCTTATTATTCCTGCCCCTCTATCCTCTGGAGGGCCGTACATCGCTATGGCCCCAGTCGTCTTTCTGTTCCGGATCTCAACAATGTCTCCTGAGGAGATGTGCAGCTTTTTCATGGAATCCACGTCGATCCGCACTATCCCTCTACCCGCGCTACGCTTATCTATTTCAGCAACTCTCAGCTCGAGCTCTCCGCTCATACTCACCCCTCAGCATCTCCACGTTAATTATACAAAATCACGAACTTACAAATAATATTACGCTTAACACCTACTATTTAATCGTTCCTTAAACATCTATGTGATCCAATTAAAATAACTTAAAAGTAATAATTTCCCTATTTTTTATTGAGTTGCTCCTCAATGGATGGTGGTCTCGTGGGCAACCCCCGATACGAGCACCTGAGAAAAGATGCTGAAAGGAATCTTGAAGTGGGCAGGTTCCTTAGTGCTGCAAGGGAATTTCAGGTCTTATCTCTTATGGCAGAAAAGGACGGGGCATTCGAGCTCGCAGGAGATTTCGCTGCCAAGTCAGGAGATTGTTGGCTTAAAAGCGGCAGACATGCGGCTGCAGCTATCATGTATGAACAAGCAGCAAATTACTTTCACATATCTGGGAAAACCTCGCCTGAGAAAAATTACCTAAGAAAAGCATTTATGGAATTTCTTCTCGCCTCAAGAACACCTCAAACATCTCTACTCGACAAAGCATCCTTCCTATTCCGAGCCGCCAAGTGTAGCTTATCACTCGGAGATCAGGACACTGCCAAACGCCTCCTTTTAAAGGCATGTGACCTCTCACTTAGTTTTGCGGCGTCATCTTTTTCTAACAATGAATATGGTTTTGCTGTAACACATCATCTTTTTGCCATAAAGTGTTGCGCAGAACTGGGTGACAAGGAAAAGGAACTTCAATTACACTCTCTAGTTTGCGAATCTTTCATACACCTCATAAAGTCATTAATTGTAACGCCATCAAGAGAGCAGATTGCCTCCATTCAGCCTCTTCTTAAAGAATGGTTTTCAATGTTAACTGCTAATAATGCTTTAAAGGAACACCGTGAGCAAGCATCTGAACTAGTCTCTAAACTTCTTAGCGTCGCACTTGAACTTAAAAACCCAGATATAATTCGAACAGTATTAGACGTTCTATCGGAATCCGATCCCGCCTTAGTTGCTGACACCCTAAGAAAACCATCCATAACAGCGTCATTAACATCCTTTGTGAGCACTTTATCCGCAGAAGACAATGAGTTTTTTCCTTTGTTATCACTGCTACAATTACTTTTCAAGGATGTTTCAGGAGGTTCTCTAATAAACTGTTTGCCAGAAGCAACACTTCATCACCTCAGGAAATTGCTTAGCAAGAACATCCTTTTAAGCCAAGTACCGGATGAACTCAAGTCGAAGCTTGCCGCCTTCTCATCTAACAAGTTGAATGATTTTGAAGGAGATGATTAAAGTGGAAGGAAAAACGCCCACGAATTCTACACAGCCAGAAAAGCCCTTATCGGTAGCTGAGGCGTCAAGACAAATAATCAATACCAAGCCATCTGTAATGGATTGCCTTAAGCAAGGCGTGGTGAACTTCTCAGCACTAGCAGAGTCTATTAAAGATCAGGTTGCAGCTTTATGTGGAAGGAAATCAGTTAATGTTGACTCGATAAAAATGGCTTTAATGCGGTATGCTGAAGAGCTCAGGCGTAAGAGGCAAACCTTGGAGCAACAAGTTTCCAAGATTCTTGAACGTAGCATACTTGAACTGAAAAATGATGTAGCTGTACTAACTATAAGTCACTCACTCTTCCCGATCTACATAGACAAAATCGTGAAGCTGGTCGAATCATCACGTTTCTTGCAAGTCACCCAAAGCACATCGGTTTTCACCGTAGTAACAGACCTAAAAACTAAGTCAAAGATACTTGAACTGCTAGATAAAAAAAACATATTAGAAATCCTAGAAGACCAATCCGCAATAATAATCATAAGTCCCCCACAAATAATTGAAGTACCTGGCGTAATTTCATACATAACTGACTTATTAGCTGAAAATAACATTAATATAACACAAATTATTTCATGCTACACGGACACCATCTTAATAGTGAAAAGAAACGAAGCTCTTCGAGCCTACAAAACACTCGAAGACCGCATACTTTTTCTAAGAAAACTTGCCTCTCAACTCGGAGAAGCACTTTAAGGAGAATTTGGCTACTGACGTGCTCCACAATAAGTACAAATCGTAGAGTCCTCAGGAATTTCTTCTCCACAAACCCCACATCTCTTATATCCTGGCTTGGTAGGAGCGGAGACGTCTCTCTCCTTTAATGTTGACAAGAACCCTGATTTTTCATCAATCTGCTGAAGCTTGGAAGCTACCTGAAACGTATGGTATATAGCGCTCTCATGCCGAATATAATCATTTCCTTCAATTCTGCCCCCAATCCTTCCACCTTGAATTAATTTGGATAGAATTTGTTTTATGCGTTCCGCGTCTTCCCCTACACGCCAAGCAATCTCGCTGATTTTTATTTTACCGTAAACGTTTTGCGGGTTTATTACCATTACCTCAACTCTTTCCTCCTCGACCTTGGCCTCCTCAGCACCAACCTCCCCCCTCAAGGTTGCCTCATTGATCACCTGCTCACTGCTTTGCCCCTCAAGCTGCCCCTCTTCACCCACCGCTACCTCCCATTCCTCCGCAACTTCTTGAACAACAACGTGCTCCTCGATAATTCTCTCCTTCAACCTTTCCAATAGTTCTCTAATTAATTGATCCTCCTCCTCAGAATACTCTCCCTTTATCTTATTCCACTTTTCCTCTATTCCTTCATATTTCCCCTCAAACATCTGCACTCCTATGTTTGCAAATATTTCCCTGTGATCTGAAACATCATAATTATTACAAATCTCAACAGCCTTGTCAATGTATTTCTTACCCTCTTTGTCTCCAGCAAGTAAACTATACATTCCCGCTAACGTGTAAAAGTCTACCGCTACGTCATGTATACCCTCCTCTAATAATACCTTGGCCGTGTCCTCGTAATACTCCGCCTTTCTCCTAGCTTCCTCGCTTCTTTCCTCAGCCAATCATGCATCCCTCTTCTCAAAGGTTTCTTCACTTTAAAACATCCTCTTTTTACCTATAAATAATTATTTGAAAACTTGAAAGACCTAAGAGGAGGAATCCATGCACGTAAACTTAAATAACATCGCTTCATAAACGGAGAAGTTGGATGTTACTTGAATTACCTAGGCGCATAGAAGACTTCGGTGTTATTTGTTTTTGATGTACAGAAAGTTTATGTAGATTCTGGTTTGAAAATTTCTCACTATGAGCTGGGAAAAACCGGACGCGATTGTAAACAATCAGTTTGTGAATGTCACCACCTATTTCGCCTAGCAAATAGAATATGGCGTAGATTGTCCAGCACAGTTTACTATAAGGATTCTAGTGCTGACCTCTATATGCTGGAAAGTACTGACGTTAGAAAAATACTATTATAACATCAAAGAGAAAAACATCACGAAAAGGATAAAACATGTCATATACTGAAAGAACTACTAAGCTGATACTATTCGAACTGCACAAGCCTCCAAGCATCTAAGGAGGTTTTACCTGTTTATCTCTTTTTAGTTCTCTTCCCAATTCCACTACTGCTGCAATAAAACACACTCTTAAATAAGAGGACTGATGCATTAATTTCTCTCATGATAATATTTCTTTTATTATTCTTTCCTCTGCTTCGTCAAGTTCTGACGATATCTTCTTAATAAACTCCTTTGTATCAAGTTCTTTGTAGATGAATTTTCTAGTCGCATCCACGAATTTTCCGGTTTCCTCTTCTACCTTTCCCTCTTTGCAAAGAGCGGCGACCCGGTTAATCAGCTCTTTTGCAACTTCAGCTTTTCCTAAAGCCATGAGACAGACAGCCGCCCAGCTCAGGTTTGTGACTCCGTAATCGTAGTCTTCCTCATCACACCACATTTCCCCGTATTGCTTAAAGTTCTCAGCTGCTAGGGTAAGCTTCTCCACATACTGCTCTCTTTCTCCTATTTTCTTGTATATTGTTGCGGCGTTTGCATAGGAAAGAGCTGCCGATCCAAGGTTTCCCATTTCCTCAAATTTCCTTCCCCTTTCAACGTATATTCCTGCTGCATTATGCGCTAAATGTCTGGACTTCTCGGTCTTTCCCATCTTCTCATAACAAGTGGCCATTTCTTCATAGTCTCTTGCAGCTGAAATATCATACCCTAGTTTAAGGTGCATTTCTAGCGCCCTTGAGTATGCTTCTATCGCCTTTTCAAAGAGACCATGCCCCCTATAGCAGTCCCCTGCTTCCTTCAAGGTGTCCGCCGCTTTTTCAAGGAACTCTTGACCTGCAACAGTGTCAGCCACTTTCTTCAAGTGCTCTTCAGCCTTCCTAATCTTTTTCTCGCACTCCTCAACCATTAGCCTCCCCTCGTGGAAAGTAACTTAATTTTGTTTAAGTGGATTTCGTAATTTAAGCTTTTACACGTTTGTGCTGTTTGGAACCGGATTATGCCGAAGTGTTTTACTAGATACGTCATTTTGAAATATCGCTCCTTTTTAGGTAAATTGCAAAATTCCTATGTAAGGTGCTCTGGCTTGACCACAAAAATAACGTCCTTTTCCGCGTCGCCCGGAGAAGTTGACCTCTGTGTCTTACTGTACTCAGGGGGGCTTGATACAAGCTGCATGCTTAAATGGATCCAAGAGTATTATGATGCAGATGTGATTTCTCTAACCCTCAACCTAGGGCAATCCAAGGATTTCAGGGATATAGAAGAAAAGGCCCGACGGCTGGGGGTCAAAAAACACTATACTATAGATGCTCGCGAGGAATTCGTCAGAGACTTCGTCTTCCCGGCCATAAAAGCTAATGCCATATACCAAGATGCTTATCCTATAAGCACATCTCTTTCTCGCCCCCTCATTGCGAAATGGGGTGTGGAAATCGCTCGGAGAGAGGGCGCCGATGCCATAGCTCATGGCTGCACGGGTAAGGGAAACGACCAAGTCCGCTTTGCTGTTACAATTTCCACCCTTGCCCCAGACCTAAAGATAATTGCTCCAGTGGTGGAGTGGAATCTGAGCAGAGATCAAGCAATAGAATACGCCAAGAAACATGGAATACCGATACCAGTTAGCATAAACTCTCCCTATAGTGTAGATGAAAACCTTTGGGGAAGAAGCATAGAATGCGGTCCGCTGGAGGATCCTTCTCTTGAACCTCCTGAAGACGCCTACGCTTGGACGGTGCCACCTGAGGAAGCTCCATCATTTCCAGAATACTTGGAAATCGAGTTCAGTAATGGCGTTCCCATTGCTCTTAACGGTGAAGAAATTGATGGTGTCTCATTAATATCAAAGCTAAATCAGATTGGAGGCGCCCATGGGGTAGGAAGAATAGATCATATGGAAGACCGTATAGTTGGCTTAAAGTCGCGCGAAGTATATGAAGCCCCGGCAGCCACAATACTCCTCAAAGCGCACAAAGATATAGAAAAAATGGTATGTACAAGGCATGAGAACCTCTTCAAAAAGCTCGTCGACGAGCAGTGGACATTTCTCATTTATTCCGGATTATGGGTAGATCCGCTAAGGGAGGACTTAGAAGCCTTCATAAACAAAGTTAATGAGAAAGTTAACGGCACAGTTAAAGTCAAACTCTTTAAGGGTAATGTTCAAATAGTTGGCAGAAAATCGCCTTATGCACTCTACGATAAGACGCTGGCAACATATGGCAAAGAATCCACGTTTAACCAGTACGCCTCTCTTGGCTTCATAGAACTGTGGGGGCTTCAGTCTAAAATAGCATTTGCCGTGAGGAAAGCCGTTGAGGAGAGGGGAACGAAGAACCATGAGTGACAAGATATGGGGCGGTGCGTTTGAAAAAAGTTCTCTTAAAGATGTTGAACAGTATACTTCTCGCGAAAACATTCAACTAGACGAACGTCTTATAAAATACGATATTTTTGGCACAATAGCTCATGATTACATGCTCTGGAAAATAGGAGCATTGAGCGAAGGTGCTCTTAAGAGGATCGTCTCTGCTCTCCTCAGGATCAAAGAGGAGTTCGAAAAGTCTTCTTTTCATCTTAAAGTGGAACTCGAAGATGTGCATATGAATATCGAGCAGAAGGTTACCGAACTTGCTGGAAGCGAAGCAGGAGGAATGATGCATCTAGCTAGGTCTAGAAACGACCAAGTTTTAGTTGATATTCGAATGTATCTTCGTGACGAAATAAACATGTTAACTGGTCTCCTCCTCGATTTAGTAGAAACATTCATTTCGCTTGCAAAGAGACATGTCAAGACAGTTATGCCTGCCTTTACTCATACACGTCCAGCTCAGCCGACGTCATTCGCCCACTGGTGTCTCGCTGCAGTAGACTCTTTGCTGAGATGCGTCACCCGCCTAAACGAGCATTACAAACGAGTGAACACATGTCCCTTAGGGGCAGGTGCCATCAGTGGCGTCGGATGGCCAATAGACAGGACGCTGACCGCTTCGCTTCTTGGTTTTGAGGCGTTGCATGAGAACACCCTTGACGCTATCTCATCCCGCGGCGAGATAGAAGCCGAAATGCTTTTTATACTCTCCCTGATAATGCTAAACCTCAGCAAAGTCAGCGAGGACTTGATCTGGTGGTCAACGCCAGGATTCTCCATGGTTGAATTAGATGAGCGGTATACTACTGGGAGCAGCATAATGCCGCAGAAGAAAAACCCTGACGTTCTAGAGCTCGTAAGAGGGCGGAGCAGCCGCATTCAAGGAAACCTGATGGGAATCCTGTCCCTCTTAAAGTCACTTCCATCAGGATACAACAGAGATCAGCAAGAAACAAAATTCCTCATTTTCAATTCAATAGACTTGGTTAAGGAAACACTAGCGATAATGGCTCAAGTAATCGGGACACTTAAAGTTAATGAGGCACGAATGGTTGAGCTAGCTAGGCTGAGTATGGTCACAGCGACAGAACTCGTAGACCTTCTAGTAAAGAAAGGAGTGCCATTCCGAATAGCTCACAGGGCAGTTGGCGAGTACCTTAAAACAGCTTCAAATAACGCCTACGACTCAGATCTTCTCTCAAAAATAGTGACTGACATCTCAAAAATTCAAATCGAGCTCTCTAGTGAAGAATTATCTCGAGCTCTCGATCCTCTTGCGGCCTTAGAGCGGCGTCGCCACATAGGAGCTCCATCACCAGATGAAGTATCGAGAATGTTGAACGAAAGAGAAAAACAGTTAAAGATCGAAAGAGAACACCTAAATCAGAGAAAAGAAAAAATTGAACAAGCCTTCTGTAAACTAGAGGAAATGGCTCTCTCTCTCATCCAGTAATTTAATTAACATCGATTAAGAGTTCCCATAGTAGCTCCTCCGAACGTTGCCATCTTTAAAAACGGGAGAATTAATTATCTAGTCTTCCCGTCAACGAGATTTATTGAAATGTTAAATAAACAATAAAACCAGAGAACAAAGCAAACTCAAGACACTGTCCGAACTTAAAGTCGAATGAAATCTGTTCCCCGAACATTCATTCTAATTAGAGAACAGCCTAAGAGCCTAAGAAGAAACAATAAGTCAAGTGTAACCTTCTATAAGTTACAATGCGCGTCAGAACGGGTGAAGACTCCCATGTACATGCATTCTTCAATTGGGATAACCATCTCCGACGCGTCTATTTTTCTGTCCGTAAATACTACTGGCGCGTCTCTCACCAGTACAATGGGTACCTTTTCATCTCTTTCTCCCATTATCAATTCTGCCGCAGCAGCTATGCAATCTGCGATGGCTCTTCTTGTATGTTTCAACTTCCAGCCGTAAATGTCTTCTTTACCTCGTTCATCGATTACTGGTTCAAAGCCGGCTACACCTAAAGCCACGCCAGTACTGCCAATTCTGAGAGGTTGCACCCTGCTATCCGCGATTATTACAGCAATTTTTTTCCCTGTTCTTTCAAGTATCCCTCTTCTAATTTTATCCGCGCTTTCGGATGGGTTCTTGGGTAGAAGTATTGCGTAGCCTGGAGGAGCGTTAGATCTATCAACACCAGCGTTGGCCTGCAGCACACCGTTCTTAAGAGTCAGCACTGCTCCTTTAACTCCTCCATAAATAACGTCAGCTTCTCTAACGACAATCTCCACAAACTCGGGGGGAAGCTCACATTGCTCAGCTAACTTTAACGCCTTTTCCGATGGCTTTATCTCTTTTAGAGGAACTATGCGTCCCTCGCTTAAAGCAACAACTTTTGACGATACAACTATTATGTCCTGATCTTCGATTTCGATGCCTGCATGCTTGATTTCCTCCAAAATAACTTTAACTAAGTCATCCCCCACTTTTATGATCCTCGTTTTAATCCCCTTTAAATTCATTCGGCGTCATCCCCGGCGTCACAACATTTAATCCTTGTTTTCTGGCAGTTTCAGCCAGCTTTTCGTTTTTGGTAATAATTGTGTTACACTCCTTTAAAATTGCAGTAGCAACAACTGCCCCTTCTTCTAAGCCACTTCTCGTGGAATACATAAGCCGCCCCGCTTCTAAAGCTATTTTGACGTCTAATAACACTATGCTCACGTTTAACGCTTGCTTTAACGCGGCAATCAGAACATCCACATGTCCCCCTATCCCCTCCCTCCATAAACTCATCGAAGTCATAGCTAAAGAAACAGTTGAAAGATAGATTCGTCTTCCTTTCCTCATTTCCTCCCAAAAATTACCTGCCCATTTTTCCCCCTTTAAGAGCGCAATAAGAAATGAAGAGTCTACAACCACAGCCATTCTCTTCTTCTCCTAAAGATTGTCCCCACAAGCACAGAAAATCTCATGAAGTATTTCGAACAACTCCCCATGTCCCTCAAAGGTTACAGATGAAGTAGGTATGATTCGTGTTGCAGGTTTAACCCGGCCTAAAACATCTAGCGCCGCTAGAGCTACATCTACCATAACCCCAGTCTCTCTCATAAGCTCTTGCCTTAAGAGCTTCTCTTCACTAATGAGTCTCCTAATCTTTCCCTCCTTATCAATATCGGACTTGTGAAGGACTATTACAGCTTCCACACCTAGGCTTAACTGAACAGCTAATCCCACAAAAAATGCGACGACCAAACGGCTTACAGTTGAAGCCACGTCACAACCGATAAGAAAAACTCCGCAAACACGAGTTAGCTCCCGTAAACGTCGCATAAATTCACTACCTGTCTCTCTAAAGGCGAAGATTTCAAGCTGGCCAGGCGTATCTATGAGCACAAAGTCGCAGTTCCCCTCGCTTATTTTAGAAGCCACATCATCAAAGTGGTTAAGGATCATTTCGCTAGACCTAAGCATAGCTAAGTTTGGTCCAATTCTCTCCTCGCGCATTATCTTGGAAATTGTAAAAAAGTCGCGTATATCAAAGTCTGGCTTATAAGGTAGCTCTTCAGCGCCAGGATCTAAGTTAACAAGTTTAACTTTGTATCCCTCTTCTTCTAGGAATTGGCCGAAGGTTTTCGTTAGGCTAGTTTTACCAGAACCAGCAAATCCCAAAAGTGGGACAATAAGCAATCTAACGCCTTCCTAATACCCATCTATCTCTCAGAAATTATGAGTGGCTCGGCAAGCTTGACTGAAGTTCCCAGCGCCTTCCCCGGAAGTCCTCTCTTAAATACCGCCATAACAGCCCCGTTTCTTCCATGGCATGAAACTATTTTTCCTCTTAGCTCCCTTCCCTCACAGCTAATCCAAATAACCGTCCGTCCAATAAGCCTTGCTGCTTCCTGATCAGATTCTATTCCATCAAAACGGAGCACAATACGCTTTGAACGCTGCAAGTGTTTGCTTAACACGTAGTTAACAACCTTGCCTTCTGAAACGTCTCTCACCATGGTCTTTCCTCCAAACTCGCCCATTTACTCAAACGGTTAGTGCAGCAACAAAATAAAGCTAGCCCCGCAATAAATCTTTCGCACTTTTCACGTTACATTTTTTCTCTCATAAGACACTTAAAAACAAGCCATGAATAAAGAGCACAAAGAATTCTTCTCCTGAGATCTTAATACTCAGTAATATGAAGCCCTCCATTCACTCGATTTGGTAAGGAATACCTATTTTTATTAAAACTTGTGCTTCGCCAAAATGAAAAAACCGAACCTAACTACGCATCTCATCGGTTAAAGTATCTCAGAACTTCTCAATCCCCTTTACACGTAATATTTGCTTTCAATTTCTTGAAGAAACTTTATTTAGTCTGAGATTAAGAAAATATAAAAAGCCTACTGTTTATTTGTGTGGAGACAAAGACAAAGTGGGCGGAGAGAAATGATAAATTTCGATGACAATAAGGAAAGAGCTTTCTTTGACATTATGCAAGAGTACATTCGTACTATTGTTTTTGCAGTTAAGGAGTTTGAGTTATCTTTAGAGGACTGGATGCAGGGTGATATGAAGCTAGTTGAGGAGAGACTTGAGAAAATATCGAACTACGCCAAAGAGGCGGACAAGATTAAGCGTAGCATAATAGATGAACTCTCCTTGGCGGCAACTCTCCTTCAAAGAGAGGACTTCATGCGTTTCGCGTTAATCGTCGATAAGATCGCCGATTTCACCGAAGGAATGTGCTTTCGCCTCTCAGGAATACGCAACTGGAAGCCGCGTGGGGTTCTAGCCGAGGATATACGCAACATGGTATCCACGTTCGTCCACGCCGTTGAAAAGCTAAGGGAAGCCGTAAATATGCTTTCTGAAGACGCTGAACGCGCACTAAACGCGATACTAGAAGTAGACGCGGCAGAAAGATTAGCTGACCAAATAAATAGAACCATAGAGCAATCTTTATTTGACCTAAATGTGGATCATAGAACGCTGATACGCCTTCTCAATCTTGTTTCTCACATCGAAGACGCCGTGGATGTGACCCTGGAGGCGGCTGAGGCATTAAGAATTATTACCATAATGAGGTTAGGGTAATCGCAGGGGGATAAAACCGGATGATCATCGATAGTAATGTTTCATCAAAAAGGGTAGCTGAGCTCATAGAAGGTAACCGAGTAATAGTTTGGAACCCTGAAGAAGGATCTAGGCTCTATGGTGAAGGCTTCTATGGGCAACCTTTAGGAATACGGAAACCGAAAACCCCACAATTTAATAAGCCGTTGGAGCTTTCACTTATTGAGGCCCTATACTTACTTGAAAGAGGTCGCATTGAAATATATGACATGGAAGACGGACATTTAGTCACGAAAAAAGAGCTAGAGGAAAAGGCCGAAAAAAAGTACCTAGACTTTAAAACAAAATACATCGTCTATAGAGATTTAAGGGAAAAGGGTTATGTGGTTAGGCCGGGATTAAAGTTTGGTGCAGACTTCTCAGTTTATGAGCACGGCCCTGGAATAGATCATGCTCCTCTAATAGTTAGCGTCGTACCATTAGGCATCCAGCTGAGTCCTATAGACATTGTTAGAGCTGGCCGTCTTGCAACATCGGTGAGGAAGAAATTCGTGATAGCTACCGTCGAACCTACGGGGGAACCCAAATACTACATTTTCTCATGGTTTAAACCATAAAACTACATTCAAAATACCTTTCCTAAAATCGTCTCCTTCTAGACGAGCATCTTCATATGAGGTTCAGGCGCCGCTTTTTTCTCCCCTTCTATGTAGGCACAAAAAGTATGGCGAGAACAAGCAAAATTGTTCCTATGAAGACTATTGCAATCCACATTTTAAAGTATATTTTCAGCTTCTCCTCTTTTTCTCTAATTAACTTATTGGTTCCCCATGCTGTTATGCCGAAAAGGAGGGACATAATGATTATAGCTACAGCTTCGTTATCTAGATGTACCGACCCGAGAATGGCAACTAGCAAAAATGTAACTACCGCAGCCACTAATCCGCCCCACCCAGCCCATTCAAGCAAGACCTCAATGATCCCTCTAAATTCTTTTTCTTTACTTTCCATTATTTCCCCTCTCCTTTCATTCCTTCCAAGCCATCTTTCAGATAAATCTTTTCCCAAAATGCTCTAAAAAACATTTTATATCGCCAGCAAAAACCCATTAAAGAGCGCCTTTCTTAATTTTTTTGGCAAACCAAGCTGAGCGTTATTCTCTCTGAATAGAGGTGCATTATTTTGGTTGGTCTCGGAGAAAAAATAATAGATACCTACAAAAATGCTGGCGCCATTCTCGAACGTGCCATCCGTGAAGGCGAGAAATTGGTTAAGCCTGGGCTATCCGTCTTGGATCTTTGTGAGGCTGTAGAGTCACGTATACTGGATGAAGGCGCTCAGCTGGCATTTCCATGCAATGTTTCCATCAATGAGATCGCCGCTCACTACACGTCCCCCCCTAAAGATAACACATTAATCCCCGAGCATGCTATAGTTAAAATAGACGCAGGAGCACACATAGATGGCTACATAGTTGACAAGGCAATTTCAGTGGCAACAACACAAGAACTAAAAAGCTTAGTTCACACGGCTGAAAAAGCGCTCAAAAAAGCTCTAGAAGTTGTTAAGCCTGGAACGCGAGTATCCCTCATAGGAGGAGTCATAGAGTCGACAGTAAAGTCTAATGGCTTTAGACCTATAATTAATCTTTCCGGCCACCAAATCAAAAGGTACCAGCTTCATGCGGGAAAAAACGTACCAAACGTTAATGTCAGAACTCTTCTAAGTTGCGTTAAGCCGGGAGAAGTATACGCTATAGAGCCATTCGTCACTGACGGTGTTGGAGTAGTAGTAGCCAGTAAGGACACATATATCTATAGAGTTTTAAAACCAAGCCTTCTTCCTAAACAGCTGGCTGATCTTCTGGGAAAATATGATTCTTTACCATTTGCCATGAGATGGGTGAAGGGCATCGATAGAAAGCGTCTTGAAAAAATTCTAAATTACTTGACGATGAAGGGAATACTTGCTTCATACCCAGTTCTTTTGGAGAAGTCTTATGGTATGGTGGCTCAGTTCGAGGCAACAATCCTTGTTACCGAAGACTCTTACCTCGCTTTTTAGTTTTCTCCTTTTTAAGGGGCACCTCGAAGATCTCCTCTATAATCCATATTCCCGAATTACATTTACTACATCTCCCCTCCTCCTTGAACACGTAGTCCCCTTTCGCGTAGTCTCTAATCATAAACGTTCCACACTGATTGCAGTGTAACACGCTAACTGTTTTAGCCGTAAGCTGAACTCTTTTCTTCCTAGGCAAGGCTAGGATCACATAGACGAGCAGAATCAGAACAAAGAAGCCATACATAAGATAAGTTCCTCTTTGAAAGTCAAGCCATTGGGTTAAACCATAATAAATCAAGTAGCATCCAGCCAGAATAGTAATGACGCCAACCAGCACCAACACCAGTCGAATAATTCTTTCCCCTTTTTTAGTCTCTTTTTCCAAACCTTCACACCCCGACACTAGTTTCCTAATCCAATACAGTTTCCAACCCCTACTACGATAATGGAATCCCCCTCATCTGTAAACCTTTCAATGATTCCCTTAATTCTCTCCTTTGCCTCCTTAACTCCCCTCACGATTTCCCTCTTCATTGGTGTTAAAGCCTCCTCGAGCGACATTTTAATGACTAAAGCGTCAACCGCCACATTTTCCTCCACAACTCCTACCTCGATTTTATACTTATCAACTTCCGGCCCGCCAATAGCTACCCCAACCCCCTCTACAACCTTACCTGTTTCCTCCCCCTCAAACTTCAACCCTGCATCAATCATGATCACCCTCTTAATCTTCCTTCTCTTTTCCTTAAGAACTCTGAGAACGCCATCGCCAGGTTTTCCAACGCGTCCCCCAGGTCCCTTAGCCCTCAAAATAACAACATCTCTCCCTTTGTACTTCACATCCGCCCTTACAAGTTCACCGTCAAAATCCTTGAATCCGCCCTCTCCAAGTTCCCGAGCTAAAAGAGATGCAACTAAGGCACCAGCTCCATCACCTATGGGCTTTCCATAATAAAAGGCGTTCAGCGCCTCCCGATAAGCAGAAGCGATTTTAGTGATAAATGGAAGCATAACCTGTATCTGAGAAACCAAAGCTATGTTCCCGCTCTCCTTACTCATAATATAGTAGTGCCTCAAAATGAAAAACAACTGACGCAAAGCTGAAGCAGCCTCCAAAACCATCTCGAGGTTAGCAACACTCTCATCATCTGCCCGAAGCGCAACTCCCTTAATTAACCCCCTAAACCGCCCCCTTCTGACATCCAAAAGATGATCCAACCTCTTCAAAACCCCAACCGGGTCTCTCTCAACAGGCTCAATAAAAACAAAGTCAAGTAGTCCCTCAACGAACCCAGCAACATCCCTATCCCCTCCTCCAAACTCTCTAACAGCTCTAACAGCAATTTTTCTTCCCTCTTCACTCCACCCTTCAATCTGCCGCACAAAATCCCCAATCTGTAAAAGCCAAACCCTAACTTGAATCCTCGTCCCACCCAAAGCAAAAACTAAAAAGAATAACACGTACATCAAAGTGATCACAAGAAAAAGCGTTGGGTTCTGCTCGCCAAGAAGTTGCAGAGGCATCATAAAGCAACACCTGAAACCAAGATAAAAGCGCCCACCATTTTAAAAATATCGATCCAGTAGCAAATCAGCCGCATAAATTCGGGTTGGCAAACCATAACTCAAGCATTAAAAACATTGTGAGTCCCCCCGCCCGGATTTGAACCGGGGACCATAGGCTCAACCCAGTTTAGATGGATGAAATACCCGCCTCCGGTTGCCCCGGAGCATCTCGGTGTCTGTGCAAGCGTCGGCTGGGCTCGCCGCGCCCCCGAGGCACAGCGCTACAGCCGAGCGCTCTACCACTAAGCTACGGGGGGCTCTGTCACTATCATTTATTTTCTCTTTATTTATTTTTTTCGAGTTTACTGGGGTTGTCGATTAATACGCTGACAAATTAACTTTACCCCACTATATTTGCTGCTCTATTTAAATGGTTTATAAATAGGGTGCTGAAAACCCATGAAACACCGCGAATTCCTGCAAATTATTC
>Ga0105158_1000350_pt1 | contig 20222 bp, 20 predicted proteins | sample LHCtaG_FD_81567 | JGI IMG/M metagenome (GOLD analysis project Ga0105158, IMG submission 81567) | Hot spring microbial communities from Little Hot Creek, USA to study Microbial Dark Matter (Phase II) - LHC4sed_matched | ecosystem: Environmental > Aquatic > Thermal springs > Hot (42-90C) >...
AGGCGCCTCCCTATGCGTAAGGTGTATTTCCGATACAGCATTTAAGCGGGCTGTGCGCTACATGTTTTTAACAGGAATAGTGATGGGGGTTGCCGGAGTTTCCCCGCCGTTGTATTTCGCTATTGCCCAAGGAATGGTTTCTTCGATGGAACTAATCTTAAGCATAATCTGCATCATCCTGACTGTAATAAGCCTCGTCATAATCAGGCGTCAAAACGTGCTCTGAAAAACAGTCCACCAGTCATCGCCGTGATTATAGAAAAAAGTTAATTACTACCTGATCCCGTTATCTATGGGAATTGAATAAATCGAACGTCTTAGCAGTAGGCGTGTTACTCATAGCACTTGGACTATATCTTCAAAGCACTCAGGGAATGATTAGGGAAACCATAATAAGTAATATTGGTGGTGAAAACACGTTCATATCGCTTACAACCATCCTTTTCTGGATCGGCTTCATAGTGGTGATAATTTCGATATTGATTAAACCGAAGAGGAAGAAAATACTAATTCCTGCAGAAGCTGTTGAAGAGGCTCCTCGGAAAAGAGTCGAAGAGGATTCCTACGGGGTCCAGGAGGAGGTGGAGGCGGGCGGAGTGGAGACTGAGCAAGCGTACGAGGAAACTGCGCCGGAGGAGGTTGTTGAAGAAGCGCCGGAGGAATCCTTCAGGGAGGAGGAAGAGGAGGAGAAGCCTAAGAAGCTGGGTGAAGTAGTCGGCTTCTGCCCAAGGTGCGGAGCCCCTGTCACGGAGGGGATAAGATACTGTAGGAAGTGCGGTTTAAAACTGAAGTGAATCGAGTTAATTTTATAAGGGTAAAACAATTCTCATATCAGGAATTGGGAAGAATAAAGGTAGCAATAGCTGGAGTGGGTAATTGCGCATCAGCCCTAGTCCAAGGGATCCAATACTATAAAGAGGCGGGGGAGCAAACAGGATTAGCACACCCCGATGTAGGAGGGTACCGACCGGAGGATATAGAGTTTGTAGCAGCATTCGACGTTGACCGTAGAAAGGTCGGTAAGGATTTGAGTGAAGCAATATTCGAGAAGCCGAATAACACGATCAGGTTTCAAGAAGTCCCTAAGCTTGGAGTAACCGTGAAGAAAGGCCCTGTTCTAGACGGGGTGGGCAGATACTTAAGGGAGGTTATAAGGTTCTCTGAAGATAGGGATGTTGACGTTGTTGAGGAGTTGAAGTCTTCTGGGGCAGAAGTCTTAATAAACTATCTCCCCGTGGGGAGCGAGAAGGGAAGCCGTTTCTATGCTCAATCAGCCTTGGAGGCGGGTGTAGCATTCATCAACGCTATGCCGACTTTCATAGCGTCTTCTGAGGATTGGCAGAAGAGGTTCGAGGAAAAAGGGTTGCCGATAGCCGGGGACGACGTGATGAGCCAGCTTGGCGCAACAGTCTTGCACAAGACTCTGATCAAACTGCTTGTAGACAGAGGGGTTAAAGTTGATGAGTCGTACCAGCTCAACATAGGTGGGGACACAGACTTCCTGAATATGCTGGAGCAGCAGAGACTCGTCTCTAAAAGAGAAAGCAAGACCTCAGCAGTCAGAGCGATGTCTCCCTACGAGATGCCCCTTAGAATAGGCCCCAGCGACTATATTCCGTTCCTAGAAAACGAGAAGATATGCTACATATGGATTAAAGGAAGATACTTCGGGGGCGCGCCCCTAACTATAGACCTTAAGCTCTCGGTAATAGATTCTCCGAATAGTGCGGGAGTCATAATAGACGCTTTAAGAGGGGTTAAAGTAGCTTTGGACAGGGGTGTAAGCGGGCCTTTGATAAGCGTGTCCGCATACTGCTTCAAGCATCCTCCGGTCCAAATGCCTTACGAAGAGGCTAAGAGAAGGTTTGAAGAGTTTATAAGAGGAGAGCGCGAAAGATAGCTTAGCACTAGCATTTGTTGCAGAGCTGCTTCAATCACGGGTTGATCCTGAGCTTTACAACAGCCTCGCAACCGTTTCTCAACCTTTCAACTATTCTTCGGTCTATATCTATTGCGCTCTTATTGCTCCTGATTCCGACAGTCTTGTCGCAAACGTACGAGCTTTTCCTGAACACCATTGTACGATCATCTTTAAACGTAAGAGCAGGGTCGCCGTAGCAGTAGAACTCGTCCACAAGGTCTCCAACTATTATTTCAACGCTTATCTTAACGGGTTTTCTAGCAGCGTTTTTAAAATCCTCCGACAGGGTTCGCGGAGACTTGTCTGCGGAGACGATGAGAAAACAGTCTCCAGTCCTCCCCACTTCAACATCTCTAGTAACAGCCAGCGTAGTCGGGTGCGTAGCCCTTATGTTCCTATGCCCCCTTCCATGAACCGTCTCTATCACCGCATCCATAATCAATAAAAAACGGTTTTATCCCAGATTTAAGAAATATCGTTTAGGAGAAGGATGGAGAAGAGTTCAGATCCGTATTTTGAAAAGAGGAGAAGGCTTGTGGAGCAACTCGTTGAAGAGGGGGTGATAAAAACAGAAAAAGTGAAGAACGCTATGCTGAGGGTGCCTAGGCACGAGTTTGTGTGGCCAGACCAGTTGAAGCATGCTTACGACGATATCCCCCTGCCCCTAGGGGATACTAACCAGACCATATCGGCACCCCACATGGTTGCGATAATGAATGAGCTTCTGAATGTTCAAGTGGGTGAGAAAATCCTTGAAGTAGGTACCGGCGGGGGGTATCATGCAGCTACTCTAGCTGTTTTAACCTGTCCTAATCTGGATTCTTCAAAGCCCTTGGTCTTCACGATTGAAATAAACCATAGGCTGGTCGAGTTTGCAAGAAGAAACCTCTCCAGGCTCGGGTTTGACAAGGTTGTTAAAGTAATAGAGGGAGACGGGTCAAAGGGCTATTGGGAGGAGGCGCCATACGACTGTATTTCGGTAACTGCTGCAGCGCCAAGAATCCCTGAGCCGCTCATAGAGCAGTTGAAGCCGAATGGAAGAATGGTAATACCCGTCCAATCAGAGTTTTTTGAGCAGAACCTAATGCTCGTCAAGAAGGATGAGAAGGGGAGGGTGAGCACAATTAACATGGGGCCGGTGATATTTGTCCCGCTGAGAGGAGAATACGGCTTCTAGTTTAAAACCACTTTGATAAGGCTCCTTCCGCAGGCTTTTTCTTCTTAACCTCTTCAATGGCTTTTGCAACCCTGTCCAAGGAGAAGTCATGCTCGTCGTGCAGGAATCTTATAACACCATCCTCATCTATATCTCTCCACTCCAGCTCGCCCAAGTCCTTAACCTGCGGATGCAGGAAGAATTCCTTAGCCTCGTAATATCTCGAGATCTTAGACAAGTCTTCTCCGTACTTCTTGAAAACATCTTCCAGGCTCAACCCGCTTCTAACGAGCTCCAGCGCCCTCTTGGGTCCAATGCCCTTTATACCCTCAGTGTAATCAGTGCCTACGAGCAGAGCAATATCTATCAACTGCTCCCTAGTGATCGCAAGCGTCTTCAAAGTCTCTTCCAGAGAGATCTCCTCTGGATTAACCTCCACGTACGCTTTCTTACCTGGGAGCTTCCTTCTACCCGTTATCGCGAGGTTTCTCACGAGCATCTTCCCCCCGAATAGGAGGGAGTCGAAATCCTGGCTGCCAACATAGTCTGCCACGCCCGTAGAAACCATGTGCGCAGCCTGAGCCTCCCCCTCCGACGGCGCGTGTACGACAGGTATGCCCATTAGGCTGATTAGCTTCTCAGCCGATTGAATAAGATACTCGTCTAGGGTCGCGGACATCTGTGCGTATTTACGAGCCTCCTCAATCCTCCCGGTTGCTAAGGCCTCCTCGTATTTCCTAGAGGCTTCCTCACGCAGCATCCTTCTTCTCTCCGATTCCTCCCTCTTAATCTTCGGAGGCTCGCCGTCGAAGACGTAAATCGGCTTAAGCCCCGCAGAGAGAAAGTTGCACGTCCTATAGAATATTCCCGAAAGGTGGCTCGTGATCCTTCCCTTAGCATCCATTAGAGGCCTTCCGTCAGCCCCCCTTATTATAGTGAGAAACTGGTAGAGCGTGTTATACATGTCTATCGCAATCCTCTTGTTATAAAGGCTCTCCAGCCTTATTTCCCTCGCCGGAATTATGTCTCCCAGTTGAACACCCATTACAAGTATGTAGAGCTCGGGAAGCTATTAACGGTTTCGGGTTTGGAAGCCGGTTCAACCGCCGGGGCTCACGAGCTCCAGCCTTTGATCCTTCTTCCCCGAGGCGAAGACCCGGAGTATCCCTCTTATCTCCATCGCCATCAGCTCTCTCTCGACCTCGGAGATGCTTACTCTCCCCACGTCCTTCTCCAAACCTCTTAAAAGCTCCGAGAGAGTAATGCTCTTTTTCTTCTCAAGGATGTCGAAAATATAGTTTCTAAGCGGGATTATCCTCCTGTCCTCTTCGGATGTCCTAACCACCCTCTTTCCAAACCTCCACTTTCCTAGTTACGTTTAAAATTTCCATCTCAGAGACCCCGTTCGTATTCCTGATCTCCTCCTCAATCCTGTCAGAAACCCCGTCTACTTCAGGAGCCTCTACATTCACTAGGAGGATCTTCATGCCGAAGAAGTGTTCTGCCACTTGATGAGCAATTATCCTACCGCTCTTCAGATTCTCTTCTATCCTCTTAAGGAGCCCGTCTAAATCCGTAGTGTTCTCGTCGGGGAAAATCCTCAGAGTATAGATTATTTGCTTCATCACTCTTCTCCTCCAGCCCGTGGATTCGAAGCAACCAACTTGATGTTTCCACGCAACAACACGACCCACGATTCTTCAAAAACTATATAAAGCTTTTCTCAAGCGTTCAGTAAGCGATTACCTTGGGAACTATTTTAAGGAGCTAGGGCATCGTGTAACCGCATTTCGGGCACTTAACTTCTCTAGAGAACGTTCTACATTTCTCGCAACGCCATATGGTTACTTCGCCGCAGTTAAAGCATGTGAACTTCACGTATCTCTCGTAGGGGTCTATCGGCCTATTGCACGACATGCATACTACCATTTTGCGCACCGGTATGAACCAGCTGTATTAATAAGCTTAGCGGTAGAGGATTTGGGAAAAGCTTAAGCCTTTATCACGATTCTAAAGCCGGATGAGTAGCTTCAGGTTTAAGCAATGCATAGTGGTTAGAGAGGATTTGAAAATGTCATTGGGCAAGGCCTGCGCCCAAGTCGCACACGCAGCAGTCTCAGCAGCCGAGGAAACCCGAAGGCTTAAACCCGATTGGTTTGAAGAATGGTTTAAGGAGGGGCAGAGGAAAATCGTCCTGAGAGTCAAATCCCTAGAGGAGCTGTTCAAGATCAGGGATGAGGCTTTAAAAGAGGGGGTTGCGGCCTGCCTAATTTCCGACATGGGTCTTACTGAGCTGCCCCCCGGCACAGTGACCTGTCTGGGCTTGGGCCCGGCTCCAGAAGAGTTGATGAATAAGATTACTGGGGGATTACCCTTATTGTAAATATTCTGGCACTAAGGTTTATTAGGTTATGTTCGTTAGCGGAAACGTCTTGTCTGCAATGAAGCAGAAGAAAACGGATGTTCTCATAGAGTTGGCTAAGCGTCGCGGAATATTCTGGCCTTCTTACGAGATATATGGTGGAGTTAAGGGCCTATTAACCCTGGGGAACCTGGGTTTCGAGATAAAAAGGCGTTTAGAAAACCTTTGGATAAAATACTTTGTGTACTCTAGGAATTTTCAAATAATAGAGTCCCCGGTAATAGGTCCTAGACCAGTCTACGTGGCCTCAGGTCATGAAACCCAGTTTACAGATAAGGCTTTGAAGTGCGAGAAGTGCGGCTCAGTCTTCCGCGCCGACCATCTGTTAAGCGAGGCCGGCATTAACGTTCCTGAAGGAGCATCTTTAGAACATATAGATGAGCTGGTTGCACGCAACAAGGTTAAGTGCCCCAATTGCGGCGAGAGCTTTTCAAAGTCTTTCCAATGGCTTTTAATGTTTAAGACAGAGATAGGAGTGGGCGACCCCGGCTACCTACGTCCCGAGACTGCTCAAGGAATATTCACAGAGTTCAAGAGGCTCTATGTCCACGGCAGGTCAAGCCTGCCGCTGGGAATCGCTCAAGTGGGAAAGGTCTTCAGGAACGAGATCTCGCCGAGGCAGGGCCCTATTCGGCTCAGGGAATTCACCATAATGGAAGTCGAGTTCTTCTTCGACCCGGACACTAACACTGGGCCACTGGACGAGAAGTATTTGGAGGAAACAATACCCGTGTTGACCGCGGAGGAACAGGAGAAGGGGTTCTCAGGATTGCGAAGCATCAAGGTAAGAGATGCTGTTGAAAAAGGGTTTTTCAGCAACAACTGGATACCCTTCTTCCTGGTTCTGACGAAGAGCTTTCTCAAGGCCCTGGGGATACCGGATGGCTCCTACAGGTTTAGGGAGAAGCTTCCGAACGAGAGGGCTCATTACGCTAAGCAACTCTTCGACTGCGAGGTTCTTCTAGAGTCATGGGGGTGGACGGAGGTAGCGGGATTCGCTTACAGAACCGATTATGATCTTTCTGGACACATGAGGGTTAGCGGCGAGGACATGAGTGTTTTCATTTCTTCAACCAATAGGAAGATAGTTCCCCATGTGGTGGAGCCCAGCTTCGGCGCAGAGAGGCTCCTCTACGCTCTCCTAGAGTACAGCCTGAGAGTTGACGAAGACGGGCGGACATACCTCTCCATACCTCCCTATCTCTCGCCGTTCGATGTCTCTGTTTTCCCACTGCTTTCAAAGCCGGATTTCATAGCTAAGGCCAGGGAGGTAGCAGATTATCTGAGCGATTTCAAAGTGAACTTTGACGATTCTGGAAGCATCGGCCGCAGGTATGCTAGAGCCGACGAAATAGGAATACCGTTTGCAATAACCATAGACCACCAGACTTTTTCAGACGATACTGTAACGCTGAGGTTTAGAGACACCAGGGAGCAGAAGAGGATAAGCATAGCCAGCCTGCCTACTGAGCTTAACAGACTGCTTTCAACACCCAGGCCCTCGGTTTAAAATTAAACGGTTATAAAAACTCGAATAAGTCAGTACTCCTCGGAAAAAGCTTAAAACTCTGAACACCACTATCGATAATGAGGGAAAACAGGATAGTTGAGAAATGTATCCCACCGAGACAACACTACGGCTTAAACGACAGCTCCTGCAAACATGCCAGGAGCTTGCGAGGTACGCTGTAGACTCGGTTAGAGAAGTCCACAATCTTGTCCTAGCATGTTTCGACGACGACCTTTCTAAACTGGATGAGTCTTTAAACAATGTAGTTGCCCTTAAAAACAAGTCTATAGAGACTAAGAGAAGCCTTTCGAACGATCTTATTGAAGCGGGAGCCATAATGGTAAGCAGGGAGGATTTTCTCAGACTAGCATCACCGCTAACTGGAATACCAGATCTCTGCGAAGGAATAATATATAGGCTCAGAGAGTTCTTCCTCAGGAAGAAGACTGTGGAGAAGGGTTTGAAGGAGCATTTTAAAGAGTTGACGGTAAAGGCTCTGGATGCTGTCGTTAAGATGAGGGAGGCAATATTCACACTAGGCTTTGAAACTTCAAAAATACAGGAATTCGCAAGGAACGTTGAAACGTGCGAGAAGGAGGTTGACAGCCTCTTCAGATCCCTTGAGATAAAGATAATATTTTCAAAAACGGACACCCCCACGATCTTACTTCTAAAGGATGTTGCAAACCTCATAGAGGAGGTCGTAGACAGGGCTGCAGACGCGGCAGACGCGGCAAGAGTATTATCTCTAAGCGTTTTCTAAAAGAGTGTTTGAGAAATGAGCAGTACACCGGCTGAAATAATCGCTGAACTCGTAGGAGACCGCTTGATAATATGGGATATTGCACACTCGCAAGAAGTATACAAAATGGGTTTCTTCGGCAAGCCCGTCGGCATTCCGAAACCCAAGGATTTTAATTTCAACGCCCCCCTAACGCTAGACTTGTTCGAGGGACTATACCTCTTGGAAAAAAGGGTGATAAGAGTCGTTGACAGAGAGGGGAAGGAAGTTACTTCCGAACAATTACTGAGAATAGCCTCGAGAATCCACGAGGATTTTAAAAGCAAATTCATAGTTTACAGGGACCTTAGGAACAGAGGGTTCGTAGTCACACCGGGAATAAAATTCGGATGCGACTTTGCGATCTACGAACATGGCCCAGGGATAGACCATGCGCCAGCAATACTTGAAGTCAAGAAGGTTAGTGACAAGATAGACGCGCCGGACTTCGTCCGCGCGGGAAGGCTTGCAACATCTGTGAAAAAACTGTTTGTTTTTGCGATCGCCGATGTGAAGAATGATGATGTAAAGTATCTAGTATCTAAATGGTGGAAAGCATAGAAAATACTAATCGAGCGGCTGTCTCGCTGAAGTTTTTCCAGATTAATCCGAGCTTTAAACCATGCGCTCAAGCACGTGCTTTTTCAGACCCTCTATCAAGTTTGGATCGAGCGAGTTAATGACTTTGAATATCCTTGCGTCAGTAACCTTGTAAAGCCTCTTATTCCCAACTTTACTTTCCTCAACCACACCGCACTCCTTAAGTATCTTCAAGTGGCGTGAAACCGCTGGCTGAACAACACCGGTCTTCTTAACAATATCGCTGACATACTTTCCTCCTCCCTTAAGTAGCTCAATGATCTCCAGTCTAGCAGGATCGCTTAAAGCCTTAAACACTTTTGCCTTGAATACCTCTGGCTTCTTCCCCGCTTGCTTCATGGCTCCAGTATTATGAGAGTACATATATTTAAGTATTCACTGTTAATAAGAAAAAATAACAAAAATTAATTAGAGCCTTTAAATTAAAAAGCGGTTTCTAAAACAAGATAGTATGGAAGATAGATGGGAAGGATAAGCAAGAGATTTATGTTAATAAATCTTCAAGACGAATTAAGACATATTGTTGCATATGAGACACAAACTTTTGAGCTTTCTAGAAGTCCCGCGGGCTGGATTTGAACCAGCGACACTCCAGGCGCGGCACGCGCGGCTCTCCGGTTTCTGTTCGCCCGGTAGGCTGAACGCCCCCACCCGCGGTGGAGGACTACAGCCGGAAGCTCTACCAGGCTGAGCTACCGCGGGACATTTCTCTTTTAAGCCCAATGTCCTTATTTAACTTTTCTCCCAAGGGTTTTAAGCCCCTGTTTGATTAATTCTTCATTCTTCAGGTGGCGTTGTTTCCAAAGCTCAATTAAGGTGTTAAAATGCCGGCGGGCGGGATATTGTGTAGAAGACGCTGGCTTCGACGAAGCGTCGTGCTGCGGACTTGAGGTTTAATCGGCTGCCCCCTGTGTTTCCGAGGTTGAAAACCAGCTTCCCGGCTTCTTTTAAAGGGGAAACGTTTATTACCACCTTTTCCCTACCCCACTCGACGCTGCTTGGTTAGTAAGAAAAACATTAGTAAAGTGAACATACTCGACCATGTTTTAGTGCCCCGTCACCGGATTTTATCTACTGAGGAGAAGGAAGCCCTTCTCAAGAAGTACGATATTAAGCCCTCCCAGTTGCCTAAGATGCTTAACAGCGATCCTGTTGCGATAGCAATAGGAGCTAAGCCTGGGGATATTGTCGAGGTAGTGAGGAAGAGCCCGGTTGCTGGGGAAACTCTGGCGTACCGCGTAGTGGTAGAGGGTTGAGCAACATGGCTGAGGAGCTTAGTGAAGCAGACCTGTGGGTGGTTGCCGAGCACCATATCAGGAGCATTGGGTTGGCGAGGCACCATATAGACTCGTTCAACGAGTTCGTAGACAAGGATATGCAGAAGATAGTGGACGAGGTTAAGAATATAGAGGTTACTGTAGAGGATAAGACTATCCGCGTAGAGTTTGGAGAAATACGTGTTCACGTTCCGAGGATCATAGAGCCGAGCGGTGCTGTGAGAAACGTATACCCCATGGAGGCGAGGATGAGGAACTTCACATACTCCGCCCCAGTTTACCTAGAGGTTAAGGAGCTGAGGGACGGTAGGGAGACGAGGCAGGAAGTCCTTATAGGGGAGATACCGATCATGGTTAACTCGAGGTATTGCGCACTCGCCGGCCTCAGTCCGGAGGCGAGGATTAGGCTTGGGGAAGACCCCTATGACCCCGGTGGCTACTTCATAATAAACGGCTCCGAGAGGATCATTGTCGGTGTTGAAGACCTTGCTCCGAACAGGATAATTCTCGAGGAGAAGAAGATAGGGCCCTACTCCTTCTACATTGCACGCGTGTTCTCCACCACAGTAGGCTATAGGACCAGGGTTGAGGTGAGGCTGAAGGGGCAGAGCAACGAGCTTAAGGTCTATCTCCCTGGTGTCGGGCAGGAGATCCCATTCGTAATAATGCTGAAGGCTTTGGGAATGACTTCGGACAAGGAGATAGCGGAACATGTTTCACCGTTCCCCGAGATCCAGGAATTGCTGGCACCGTCTTTCGACGCTGCGCAGAATATTATGAGCAAGGAGGACGCTATAATGTACATAGGTAACAGGGTTGCCTACGGCCAGTCTGATAGGGTTCGTTTAAACAAGACTCAGAACGTTCTAGACAAGATCCTACTGCCCCACATCGGTATGGATGAGTCTTCCAGATACAGTAAGGCGCTTTTCCTCTGCGAGATGGCTGAGAGGATCCTAGCAATGAAGCTCGGCTGGCGTCCCCCCGACGACAAGGACCATTATAAGAATAAGAGGATCAGGCTTGCCGGCGGGCTTCTCGCAGAGCTTTTCAGAACATCATTCAGGAGGATGGTTAGAGACTTCAGGTACCAGCTTGAAAAGTTCAGCCTCAGGCACAGAGCAATATACTCTTTCTCAAACCTGATCACTACCAGTCTTATCACAGACTCCATCAACCAAGCTATGGCTACTGGAAACTGGGGGAAGAGGCTTGTCGGCGTCACTCAACTACTGGACAGGACTAATTATCTCTCCGTCCTAAGCCACCTGCGGAGAATCCAATCGCCACTGAGCAGGAGCCAGTCTAACTTTGACGCCAGAGACCTGCATCCTACTCAATGGGGCAAGCTAGACCCGAACGAGACGCCTGAGGGCGTGAATTGTGGGCTCGTGAAGAATATGAGCATAGGCGCACAGGTCTCCGTATCGGCAGACAAGTCTATGCTCGACAAGATTCTTTCAAAATTCGGCTTAGTACCTGTGACCAAGGCTGATCCGGAGACGCGTTCCACGGCTGCGAAAATATTCATAGACGGTGTCCTAGTCGGCTATTCCCACTCTGGAGAGGCTCTGGTTAAGGAGATCAGGGGGCTGAGGAGGAGGGGAGTAATACCGCAGGAGATAAACGTAGCATATTACGAGTTTAACTACGGCGGCAGGATTGTTAAGGAGGTTTATTTCAACGCCGACCCCGGAAGGGTTAGGAGGCCCCTCATAGTCGTTGAAGAGGGGCAGGTTAAGCTCACCAAGGACCATGTTTCGAAGCTCGCCCTCGGTAAGATAAGTTTCGAAGACCTTGTTAATAATGGAGTGGTTGAATTTCTAGACGCCGATGAAGAGGAGAATGCTGTTATAGCAGTATCCTTGAAAGATGTTACGAGTGAAACAACGCATCTGGAGATAAGCCCGATACTCATGTTCGGCGTCGTCTCGTCAACCGTCCCCTTCGCAGAGCACAACCACTCGCCCAGGAACACTTACGAGGCGGCGATGGCTAAGCAGGCGCTTGGGCTCCCGTTCGCTAACATCAGCAATTCTTTCTACACTACTTTCCACGTTATGACATATCCTCAGACGCCACTAGTAGCCTCTAGAGTCGACCCGATCATAGGCTTGGATAAGAGGCCTATCGGTCAGAATTTCATGGTTGCGGTACTGTCCCACCCGTACAACATGGAGGACGCCATAGTTTTGAACGCAGCGTCGATTCAGCGCGGCCTAGCGAGATCAACCACCTACAAGTCTTACGAGGTTGAAGCCAGGAGGTACCCGATGGGCGAGGTTGATAGGATAGAGAAGCCTGATTCGCAGGTCAGAGGATACAGGGGGGACGAGGCCTATGCTAAGATAGAGGAGGACGGCATAGTCTCGGTTGAGGCAGAGGTCAAGGGCGGGGAGGTTATAGTCGGCAGGTCAAGCCCACCGAGGTTCTTCGAAGAATATAAGGAGCTTGTTTTCCAAGCACCTGCTCGGAGAGACTCTTCTGTCGCTCTTAAACCGTCTGAAAGCGGCTACGTGGATAGTGTGATGATAACAGAGGACTTGGAGAACAACCGGTTGATAAAAGTTAGGATTAGAGATCACAGGATTCCGGAGATAGGGGACAAGTTTGCCTCCAGGTCTGGTCAGAAGGGGGTTATCGGAATGCTCGTCCCCCAGACAGATATGCCTTTCACCGAGGACGGTTTGGTTCCGGACCTCTTGATAAACCCGCATGCAATCCCGTCTAGGATGACGATAAGCCACTTCCTCGAGTCGTTGTTTGGTATTGCCGCAGCACTTGAGGGAAGGCGGATGGATGGCACTACTTTCATACATGCTCCGGAGCAGGAGGTTCAAAAGATTCTTGAAGTACACGGCTTCTCGCCGTACGGCGAGTTTGATTTCATAGATGGGATCACTGGGAAACGCTTCAGAGCAAAGGTTTTCATGGGCATAATTTACTATCAGAGGCTCCACCACATGGTTAAGGACAAGATGCATGCAAGGGCTAGAGGGCAAGTCCAGATGCTTACGCACCAGCCTACTGAAGGAAGGTCCAGGGGCGGCGGCTTAAGGTTTGGAGAGATGGAGAGAGACTGTCTAGTAGGGCATGGCGCAGCCAGGCTTCTCCAAGACAGGCTTTTAGAAGAGTCGGACAGGACTATAGTGTATGTTTGCGAGAAGTGCGGTACCTTTGCTTACTACGATGCTAAGCAGAAGAAGCATGTCTGCCCGCTCTGCGAGAAGGGGAAGGACGTCAGCGGCGTAGAAATGTCTTACGCGTTCAAGCTCCTGCTCCAAGAGTTGATGAGCCTAGGAATATTTCCGAGGCTGAGGGTTAGGGAGAGGGTGTAGGGGAATGAGTCAGGAAGTTGAGATAAAGCAGCTGGATTCGATAAAGTTCGGAGTACTATCCCCAGCTGAGATCAGGAAGCTCTCCGTGATGGAAGTGACGACTGACGAGACGTATGACCAGGACGGTCTCTCCGTCCCAGGCGGGATAATGGATACGCGCCTAGGAACCATAGAGCCTAGGCAGAGGTGCAAGACTTGCGGCAACCTGCCCGACAAATGTCCGGGACACTTCGGACACATAGAGCTGCCCGTCCCAGTGATACATGTTTCGTTCGCGCGGGAGATCGAACGCGTTCTGCAATCAACCTGCAGGCAATGCGGCAGAATACTGCTGCCGAACGATAGGATAAGCCATTACAGGGAGAAGATGAGGGAGTACGAGGAGCTGTACGGCATCGTGCCCGAGCAGATTTTCGACCAGATAAAGGACGAGGTTAGGAGGGCAAACAGGTGCCCGCACTGCGGGGCTGAGAAATACCAGATCAGGCTTGAGAGACCTACGAAGTTCTACGAGAGGGATCCTGACGGAGCCCTTAGGCTTCTAAACTCCCGGATAATAAGGGAGCGTTTAAACTCGATCCCTAACGATGACCTTAGGCTTCTGAACATAGACCCTGAGGTTGCTCATCCAGCGTGGTACGTTATAGAAGTCCTGCCGGTTCCACCCATACAGGTTAGACCCTCGATAATACTTGAAACCGGCGAGAGGTCTGAAGACGATTTAACGCATAAGCTTGTCGACATAATAAGGACAGCGCGCAGAATAAGGGAGTACATAGAGTCCGGAGCCTCCCCCTTAATAATACAGGACCATGAGGATCTTCTACAGTATCACGTGACGACTTATTTCGACAACGAGGCCGTTGGGGTACTCCCGGCACAGCACAGGACGCGTAAGACGCTTAGGACGCTCGCGCAAAGGCTGAAGGGGAAGGAGGGCCGTTTCAGGAAGAACCTCTCAGGAAAGAGGGTCGACTTCTCCGCTAGGACAGTAATATCTCCCGACCCCTATCTCGATATTGATGAAGTCGGCGTCCCGGTGGAGGTTGCTAAAATACTCACAGTACCTGAGAGAGTCACGTACTGGAATAGGGACTGGTTGATGCAGCTCGTCAGAAACGGGCCTTTCACACACCCTGGTTCAGAGTACATAATTAGGCCCGGCGGCGCTAAGCATAAGCTCCAGTTTGTTGAGAACAGGGATACCCTCGCTGAAGCACTCGACATAGGTTTCGTTGTCGAAAGACACTTGCTGGACGGTGATTTCGTGATTTTCAACAGGCAGCCCTCGCTCCACCGTCTCTCAATGCTCGGGCACAGGGTGAAAGTGCTTCCGGGGAAGACTTTTAGACTCAACCCGAGCGTCTGCCCGCCTTACAACGCTGACTTCGACGGCGACGAGATGAACCTGCACGTGCCGCAGAGCCTAGAGGCCTCCGTAGAGACGAGCATGCTCCTAGGTGTTAAGAACCACTACCTTACTCCGAGGTATGGCGCACCCATCATGGGTGCGATAAGAGACTTCATAACAGGAGCCTACCTCCTCACTAGGAAAGACACTTATCTTACTAAGGAGGAGTTTGCGAGAATAGTGTATGCCGCGGGCTATGAGGGCGAGCTTCCTGAGCCGGAGGTTAAGACGCCGGAACCCCTGTGGTCAGGCCGGCAGGCAGTCAGCCTGTTGCTGAGGAAGGACTTTAACTACGTGAATAAGACTAGCGTGGGAGACGCTGCGAGCAAGGAGGAGGCGGAGATAGTCATAAAGAACGGGAAGATAATATCCGGGGTTATCGACAAGGCCTCCATAGGCGCTGAGAAGGCGGACACCATCCTACACAGGATAATAAAGAAGTACGGAGCCGAGGAAGGCCACAGGTTTATCTCAGCATTCGAGAAAATGGTTAGAGAATTCCTTCTTCTAAGAGGCTTCAGCTTCAGCTACAGGGATGTGGAGCTGCCTAAGAACGTTCAGGAAAGAGTCAGTAGAGAAGTGGACCAGGCTGATGCCGAGGTTGAGAAGCTGCTTGAGGAGTGGAAGAAGGGCAAGATAAAGAGGATCCCCGGGATGAGCGAGGAGGAGAGCCTAGAGGCCTACATAATGGACGCTCTTTCAAACGTTAGGAGCAGAGTTGGAAACCTAGTCTCGTCAACCCTAGGGCTGGACAACAGCATGGTCGTGATGACTAAGACTGGTGCGAGGGGCTCAGACCTTAACGTAGGACAGATATCCGGCTGCCTGGGGCAGCAGGCTCTGAGGGGTAAGAGAATATTCAAAGGGTACTTTGAGAGGCCTCTGCCGCATTTCCGAAGAGGAGACCTCGGTCCCCTTGCGAGAGGATTCATAAAAGCTAATTATTACATGGGGCTTTCACCCATAGAGCTCTTCTACCACTCTATGAGTGGACGCGAATCCCTCGTGGACACCGCAGTTAGAACCCAGCAGAGCGGATACTTGCAGCGCAGACTAATACACGCGTTGGAATCTCTTAGAGTAGAGTACGATGGGACTGTGAGAGACTCCTACGGGAACATAGTTGACATAATATACGGCGAGGATGGTGTAGACCCATCTAAGAGCGACCATGGGAAGTCTGTCGATGCTTTCAGAATAGTTGAAGAATACTTGCTGTCCATACCTAAGAAGGGTAGTCCAGCAAGCAGGCAGACCGTTAAGAAGATGATCGAGGAGCACGGCAGGATACTCCCGCTCAACGTTAAGAAGGAGACTTTCCACGCGATAATCTCTAAGCGTCTCCCAGCTTCAGCCGCTAGGAAAGTTGTGGAGAGGGTGGTTGAAGAGTATAAGCGGGCGCTTGTAGAAGCTGGGGAAAGCGTGGGGATTGTTGCAGCGCAATCCATAGGGGAACCCGGTACCCAGATGACTCTGAGAACCTTCCACTACGCCGGCGTAAGGGAGGCGAACGTAACCCTAGGGCTGCCGAGGCTTATCGAACTGCTCGACGCGAGGAAGACGCCGAAGACGCCGATGATGACTGTCTATTTGAAGAAACCGTACAACGAGGACTATAGTAGAGCGCTCAGAGTCGCTAAGAAAATGGTTTACACGACGATAGAGGACGTGGCTAGAATAGGTTTGAAATCAACCACGGCATACGACTATCTCGTCATATATCCGGTTAAAGAATGGTTGGCTGAAAGAGGTCTTTCAGAAGAAGATGTGCAGAAGGTCTTTAAGACGCTCAACGTAAGGTTCAACGTTAAGAGCGACGGCACCATCGAAATACCCATTAAGAACGATGCTGAGAAGTTTGAATCAAAGATAAGGAAGACGCCTGTAAGCGGAATAACCGGAGTTAAGGGAGTCTTGTTAAAGGAGGAGAACAAGGAGTACTGCATAATAACGGAGGGAAGCAACCTCGCAGAGGTCTTCAACATTCCGGAGGTTGACTACACGAGGACAGTTACCAACGATATCCATGAGATAGCCGAGGTGCTTGGCATAGAGGCGGCTAGGGCTGCTTTAATAAACGAAATGTGGAAGACTTTGAACGAGCAGGGCTTGGACGTTGACTGGAGGCACCTATCGCTCGTCGCGAGCGCTATGACTCAAGACGGGACTGTGAAACAGATAGGCAGGCACGGGGTAAGCGGGAGCAAGCAGAGCGTCCTCGCCAAGGCAGCTTTCGAAAGAGCCGTCCAAGTCCTAGTGGAGGGGGCTGTAGCAGGCATGGAGGATAAGCTTCTCGGCATGACTGAGAGAGTGCTCGCAGGCTCAGAGATATATGCTGGAACAGGCATGGTCAAGGTATACGTTGATATAGAGGGCTTTACGAAGAGCAAGGTGGATTCGGGAGATGTCGGAGGAGAAAGCGTCTCTAAGCAGCAGGCTTGAGCTCCTTGCTAAGACAGGTAGCTTCGTAACTGGTTTCAACGAGGTCTATAGGCTTGTGCTACGGGGTAAGCTGGAGGGAGTAATATACGTCTCAAAGCTGCCGGAGCCGTATCTCGGGATGCTTAAAAACGCCCTGGACCTCTCAAAGACTCCGTCAATAGTCTATGAGGGTTCTCGCGTAGCGTTAGGGAAGGCGTTAAGCTTAAAATACCCAGTTGCTGTTATAGGAATAGTGGACCAAGGGGAATCCAACATACTGGAGGACCATAAGTGAACATGTCGAGCAAGAGCGATGTGAAAGTAAGCTGGTCAAACCAGGAGCTGAGCTACATCGGCTTCTTCGAGAACGCTACTGGGGCGAGAGTAGTCGACTGTTTGATAACCAATAATGATAAGACGGTCTTCTTCCTGCTTAAACCAGAGGATTTTGAAAGGATTAAAAACAGTTGCAAGATTCTACTCCAACACTTCTCTAAAAGAATAGGTAAGGAGGTGCATGTGATGGGTTTTAACGAAGACCTTGAAACCTTCCTCAGGCAAGCCCTCTATCCTGCGAGAGTGCTCAACGTACAGGTTGAAAACGGGGCCAAGGGTGGGAGAGTAGTCTACGTAACGGTTAGCGAAATGGATAAGGGCAAGGCAATAGGTAGGAACGGCTTCAGAATACAGGGAATAAGGGAGTTCGCAAAAAGGCATTTTGGAGTAAGCGACGTTAAAATACGTTAGGCAAGAAGCTTAATAAGGTGCTTCTCCAACAATCCCCCAGGATTGGGTAGAGGAGAATTCGCAGCCAGGAAACTGATACTTGTTCGCAAGAAGTTCAGGTGGAGCTCTAGATACTATACTAAGAGGGTTCTGAGGCTCAAGGAGCTTTACGACCCGCTTGAAGGAGCCCCCATGGCGAGGGGCATAGTTTTGGAGAAGGTCGGGATAGCTAGCAAGCAACCCAACAGTGCTGTGAGGAAATGCGTCAGAGTCCAGTTGATAAAGAACGGGAAGGAGGTTACCGCATTCGTGCCCAAGGACGGGGCTCTAAACTTCATAAACGAGAGGGACGAGGTAATTATCGCGGGCATAGGGGGCACGCTTGGAAGGTCTATGGGGGACATCCCCGGGGTAAGGTACAAGGTTATAAGCGTCAACGGCGTATCGCTGGATGCGCTTCTGAAGGGTAAGAAGCAGAAGCCCACGAGGTAAAAACTTTTATAAGCTTAGCAGCGCAGCACCACCCAGCTTGGCTAAGCCGAGCATAGAGTGTAAACTATTCGACAAGTGGAGCTTCGAAGGAATCGAGGTGAGGGACCCCGGGCTAGCCCAAGTGATAAGCCTTAAACCCGTCAGGATCCCTCATTCGGGCGGGAGGCATGAGAAAAGGAAATTCTGGAAGTACAATGTAAATATTGTTGAACGCTTAACGAACAGGGTTGCCCAGACAGCTAGAGCAGGAGGCAGGAAGGCTAAGGCGATAAACATAGTTAAGGATGCTTTCGAAATAATAGCCCTCCAAACGGGCAGGAACCCTGTGGAGGCCCTCGTAGAAGCACTCGTAAACTCTGCCCCGAGGGAGGACACCACCAGGGTAAGCTACGGCGGCATAGTCTACTATCAGTCTGTAGACATCTCGCCGGGTAGGAGGATAGACCTTGCAGTAAGAAACATCGTGGACGGGGCTAAGATGAAGAGCTTTAAAAACAGGAAGACGATAGCTGAGGCGCTTGCCGAAGAAATAATCAACGCTGCCAATAACGAGGACTCCAGCTACGCGGTCTCCAGAAAGAAGGAGCTGGAGAGACACGCAGAGGCCTCGCGTTAAGCCGTAGGGCGACCCTCCAGCATTCTAAGACTCCGGCATCCCGTGGTGAAAGACTTATAATCGGAGCCCTGGAATAATTGAATATGGGGGCGTTCCAGGAGAAATTTGAAAAGGCTGAGACGGCCTTCAATTTTGAAGACGTTATCCTGCTACCCGGCTTCTCCGAGATCGAGCCTAGGGATATAGATCTGAGAACAAGTTTTTCGAAAAACATCCCGATAAACATCCCCTTAGTATCTTCGCCGATGGATACCGTAACCGAGTCTGAAATGGCGATAGCGCTCGCGAGACACGGTGGAATAGGCGTCGTGCACAGGAACTGCTCCGCAGAGGAAGAGCTGGAGATGGTTAAAGCAGTGAAGAGAGCAGAGTCTTTCATAATCAGAGACGTGATAACGATAAACAAGGATGCTACTGTCGGAGAGGCTGCTGAAATAATGAGGAGACACAAGATATCGGGTCTCCCAGTTGTTGAAGACAACAGACTGATCGGGATAATAACTGGGAGGGACGTGAGGTTCGCAAACCCCTCGATAAGGGTTGAGGAAGCTATGACTAAGGACGTCGTAGTAGCAAGCCCAAGCATCACTCCCGAGGAAGCAGTGGAGCTCATGAAGAAGCACAGGGTTGAGAAGCTGCCGGTTGTAGACGATAACAAGAGGCTCGTCGGACTAATAACCTACAAGGATGTGGCGCTTAGAGGAGAGTATAAGGAGGCCACTAGAGACTCTGAGGGCAGGCTTAGGGTCGCCGCTGCAGTATCCCCATTCGACATCGAAAGAGCCAGGATGCTGGCGAAGCACGCGGACGCCCTAGTGATAGATGTCGCACACTTCCACAACAGGAACGTGATAGAAGCAACGCGGAGGCTTGTGAAAGAAGTAGACGTAGACATTGTAATCGGGAACCTGGGGACTAAGCAGGGGGTGCTTGACTCGGTTTCTAAAATAGAAGACGTCGCAGGGCTCAGAGTAGGGATAGGAAGCGGCTCAGTATGCATAACGACAGAGATCACTAGGGCGGGAGCGCCCACGCTCTTCGCAGTAGCCCAGGCTGCAGACGCTCTTGAAGAACTGGGTTTGAAAATACCGGTGATAGCAGACGGCGGAGTCAGGAACCCGGGTGACGTCGCATTAGCAATAGCATTGGGAGCATCGTGCGCCATGCTGGGGTATGTTTTAGCAGGCTGCAAAGAGAGCCCGAGCCCCATGACCATAATAAACGGCAAATACTTCAAGCTACACAGGGGCATGGGCAGCCAGTCCGCGAGGCAGAAGAGAATGGCTCTAGACAGGTACGCAACGTTCGCGAAGGAAATACCTGAGGGAACCGAGATATGGGTGCCGTATCGCGGAGATGCATCATCAGTTATAGGCGAGTTCACTTCAGGCATAAGGGCTGCAATGGGCTACGCCGGAGCCTCCAGCGTTGAAGAGTTAAGAAAAAAGGGAAGGGTTGTGAAAATCATTTCACACAAGGAGAAAAGCACCGTAAGCCAGAGCACGCTCTTATAAATCTAAGTCTACACTAAGCGAAGCGACCTCATTCTTG
>Ga0105158_1000353_pt1 | contig 20152 bp, 22 predicted proteins | sample LHCtaG_FD_81567 | JGI IMG/M metagenome (GOLD analysis project Ga0105158, IMG submission 81567) | Hot spring microbial communities from Little Hot Creek, USA to study Microbial Dark Matter (Phase II) - LHC4sed_matched | ecosystem: Environmental > Aquatic > Thermal springs > Hot (42-90C) >...
ATAGCGAAATACAACGGCGGGGAAACTCCGGCAACCCCCATCACTATTCCTGTTAAAAACATGTAGCGCACAGCCCGCTTAAATGCTGTATCGGAAATACACCTTACGCATAGGGAGGCGCCTATTAGCGCTCCTGCAACGGTCAAATTGTACGCCTCGCCTGCTGTAAAAATGCTTGTCGAAAAATATGCTACTGCAAGAATCATCCCCGGCAGTAGGTTGAGCAGCTTGCCTCCTGAGACAAGTTTCTTTTTTGGAGTCGTTTCTCCAGCGTTCTCTTCCGAGCTCAATACTACGCCCACCTTCAAACAGCTTTTTAAAAAGGTTACGTGCCAATATCTACGGAATTACCGGTTGCGGAGGATTTTAAACTGGCTTCGATTATTTTAAGGGCTTCTACAGCATCCTCCTCCCCGGGACTGGGGTTTGCGTCACTAACTATGCATTCTATGAAATGTTTCAACTCGTAACGCAGAGGCTCGCTCCACTCGGAGAACGGGGTTATCCTATCATCCTTAGAGCTTAGGGTTACTTGCTGCGTAACCAAGTCGGCTTCAACCATTCCTTCAGACCCTATTACTTCTATGCTCCTTATCTTGTACGGGGTCAGCCAGTTCGCCTTGATTATGGCCATTCTCCCACTGGGGAAGGTTAAGACTATCGTAGCATAGTCCTCGTGAACCCTGTGCATGGATCTCCCCGTCTTGGCGTATACCTTAACCGGGTCCTCTGAGAAAAAGTATCTCATCAAATCTATGTCGTGTATTGCAGTATCTAAGAGGACTCCTGAATCAGTGATTCTCTCAGGCCACCTTCTGACTCTTGTTGCTGAAGCCATGATCACCTCGCCCAGAGCCCCTTCCTCAATGTATCTCTTGACCATTCTCGCAGCAGGGTTGAACCTTTCAATAAACCCGACCATAATCTTAACTTTTCTGTTTTTCAGAAAGCTGATGAGTTCAAGCGCGTCCTTTACGGTTGGTGTGAAAGGTTTCTCGACGAGAAGGTGCTTCACGTTTTTCAATGCTAGCTGCATCGCCACCTCCTTGTGCGTGGAAGTTGGCGTGGAAACAACTGCCCCGTCATACGTGTTTTCAGGAATCTCGGAGACATCTACGTAATAAGGGACGTTGTAAAGCTTACCGTAGGCGCTAGCTCTCTCCCTATCTATGTCGCACACGCCTCCGAGGCTCCCGAGTTCTGCAAGAACCCTTACATGATTTTTCCCGAAGCCTCCTGCCCCAACGACTATGATGCTTGGCTTTCCCACCATGCTTAACACTCCCCGTTATTTTCACATGAAGTCTTTAAGCTTTAGGCTCTTCCTAGGAGGCTCTATCTCTATACCCAGCGGGTCGAGAACCTGTTCGAAAGTAGCTTTCATGACTTCCAGATACTTATCCAAGTCTATCTCTTCTATCCGAGCTAGTTTAACAGGCTTAACGCCGTTCTTAACCTTAACGTAGGATATTATGTCGCCAGCCCTAGCTTTGACTCCCAACTCCCTCTCAAGCTGTTTCGCTGCTTTAACGTGTTGCGGCGTGCTCTTCTCATAGTCGTTTAAAGGCTTGCTTAGCATTACGTCGAAAGCAAGCTCCTCGAGGCTAAGCTGCCGGTTGACAAGCTTCTCAACATACTCGTTTATCATGTTCTTTATGCTGGCGACAGCCGTGTTAAACTCCTCCTCGTTCCTAACCTTGCTGAGCACGTTAATCATATCGTGAAAAGCCTGTTTCACGAACTTTGGTGTTGAGCTCTTCTTCCCGACAAGACCCTTTATATCTACATTGCCGTCCTCAGTAACTCCCAAATAGTTCTTCTTACGCTGGCTGAAAACCCCATACCTGTAAACCTTGTCGATGTTAAGCTCAATATTATATTTTTTCCTCACGAATTCGATGAGCTTCTCAACCTCCTCGGGCTTGGGGTCTCTCAGGAAGATGGAATCAGTATCTCCGTAGACGACCTCTATGCCAAGGTTGTTCGCCGTTTCAACAAGCTCGGTGAAGATCCCCCTACCTATCCAGGTTACTGTCTCGGCTGCTGAAGGAGCGTAGAAATGAAAAGTGTCTGCTCCCATAACTCCGTAACTAGCGTTTATGAAAACCTTTATCGCCCTCTGTACAACGTCGTAGAAAGCACGCTTCTCCACGGTTTCAGCCTTCTTGGAAAGGGGCTGGTAGTATTTTACACGGAGCTCTCTCAAGGCGCCTATTATGGAGCTCTCTATGCCTCTTCTCTTCACGCATATCCAGTGCGGAGAATTCATTGGAGTATTGCTTTTACACTCTTCATGCCTACACCTGACGGTCTCGTAACTTATGTTGAAATTCATTATTATGCTCGGATATAGGGATGCGAAGTCAAGTATCACTAGGTTAAAGTACAGTCCCGGCTTTGGCTCAAGCACTATCGCCCCTCTATACTTCTTACCCTTTATGATTGCTTCGGACTTCTTCTCGCTCTTGAGCTGTAAAATATCCTCCTGCCTCGGTATCAGGTAATTGTTTCTCCTATGTAAACTTAAGAGCATGCTTTTAATCCACGTGGAGACACCGTGCCTGACAACATCCTCCATGGGCAGCCTGCTTATCCTCATGAAGAGTATGAGGAGCTTGAGTAGAAGATAGTCCCTATTGGCGATCAAGTCGAAGGTTATCTCAGCGTCTCTGAAACAGTATTCAGCAAGCTCCCTCGGCTTCAGCATCCAAATATCTTCAGTCAGAGCTATCTTCCCCTTGCCGAGTAAAGCCCTGCCTATGGCGTCTAAGGTCACCTCCTTGTAAATACCTCCGTAAGCGTAGTTTTGTATCGATTTGTTGAAGAAAACCCTGTAAAGGTCTATGTGAACCCCTTCGGTGAGGTCGACATAGTCCTTGCCTTTTTCCAATGGGGCTTCCTCGTCTAGCGATAGCTTGCTAGCCCTATTGTACAGGTAGAGAAGGTCGAATTTATCGCCGTTGAAGGTCACTAGGAACGGGTATTTCCTTATTTCCTTAAACACTTCTTTCAAAAGTTTCTCTTCGCTTGAAACATGGATTATTTTCTTAACCCCGTCGTACTCCTCCCCGTCGAAATCGTCAAGAACATAAACCTTGTTTTCCCCCGCGTTGGATTTGAAGGCGACGGAAATTATCGGGTCCTCCGCCTTACTAGCATCAGGAACATGATTGGGGCCGGGGGGCTTTACTTCTATGTCGAGTGAGGAAAGCTTCATGAAAGGTATCGGCTGGTTCAGCATCTCGATGAGTTCTCTCATCTCCGGGTATTCGGATTCTGGCGGCTTGACAGCTTCCTCAAGCGTCGTTTCCAAACGTCTTTCAACAAGCTTCCCATCTACTATGTCGTAATAGAACCCCGGCTTCTTGTCAGTATCGTATATGTAGCACCAGGTGTAGTGAATATCCGCTTCCCAAGCTCTCCCCAATATCTCCCTTATCGAGGTTGCGGACCCTCCTATGGACAAAGGGTCCTTTGCAACGACTTTTCTGAAAACCCTCTCCCTATCTTCCAGCAGATCATACTTCTTAACTTCCTCAATCCTATCAAAGCCGTGATGATTAATCAACTGCTGGTTGCTCATCAATTCCTCTATGCTTAAATCGGTTAGCAAATACGGCTGATGAGCCTCGTTAGACGGGATAATCACCATCTCCCGCTTCTCCGGATCGTATAGTTTAAGCAAAACCCTTCTGTTGTCTCCATCGTAGGAGGCGGAGACTAGTATCAGCCCCTTCCTTTCTTCCATTTCTCTTTTCTTACTCGACGTTGATTCTCATTCTCGCTATATAGGTTTATCTCCTTGGGTTAGGAACAAATACTGTAGGATTATGCCGGTAAAAGAGTATAAAACAAGATACGTAGTGTTCGAGGTTAAGAACCGCGAGGAATTGATTAAGACGCTTAAAAACGCTCAAAACACCCAGCCGGGCTTCCGTTTTAAAATAGTCCGCGAGTACGACGGGCTCGTTGTCGTAAAGTGCCCGCACAAGGCTGTTCCGATTCTCAGAGAAATAGTGGACAGCCTTGTTAAACCCCCGCTCACTCCAAGTTTGAGAATAATAGGTGTCTCGGGCACCTTGAGGAAGGCTGTCAACAAATTCTGTATTACGAGGATTCCGCAGGGCAAAGATTATAAGGCTTGGGAATAATAACTTGAAAGAGTCATGATACCCGGTTACGAGCGGATATACGGTTTCTCGCCCGACGGAAGGATTCTCCAAGTAGACTACGCTATGGTTATGGTTAACAATAGTCCTACGGCATGGGGTATTCAGGTAGAGGAGGGTATTGTGCTCGCAGGCATAGAGAAGAGGATAGATATGCTTCAGGACAGGACTTTCAGCCAGAAGCTCTTTCAGATAGATGAGCACATAGCAACTGTTGTGGCAGGCTTTAACTCCGATGCTAGGCTTCTCGTGGAATACGCTAGGAACGAGGCGCAGGTGAACAGGCTCCTGTACGATGAGCCTATGGACGTGGAGTATCTTGTGAGGAAGCTGAGCAATACTGTTCAAGCGTATACTCAGCACGCTGGAATGAGGCCATTCGGCATTTCGATGCTCATAGGCGGTGTCGACATGCTTGGCGCCAGCCTCTACCAGTTAGACCCCACTGGTATATACTTCAAGTATTTCGCGTCGGCAATCGGCATTGGCAGAGAGGACATACTCAAATACTTTAGGAACAACTACTCGATAAACGCAAGCCTGGAAGAGGCTATAACAATGGGTATTAAGGGCAGTATCGAGGTTTTGAAAGAGGAAGTGGCTCCTGATAGGCTTAGGATTGGAATAATCAGGACGGATGACAAGAAGTTCAGGGTACTGAGCTATGATGAAGTGAGGAAATATTACGAGAAAGCGAAGTAGATGAGAATTGAGCAGGCCTTCAACCATAAGCAGGCTTTCACTGAAGGGCGAGAAGTTTGAGATAATCGTTGCTCCAGACCCCGCGTTAAACTTCAAGCTTACTGGTAAGGGGGACATAAGGAAGATCCTTTTGGTGGACGAGGTCTACTCAGACTCTAAGAAGGGGCTCCGAGTGTCTTCGGAGAAACTTAGGAAATTCTTCGGGACAACCGATGTTTTCAAGATAGCTGAGAAAATCCTCCTCGAGGGCGAGCTCCAGCTCACGAGCGAGCAGAGACGTAGGATGATTGAGAGCAAGAGGCAGCGGATAATAGCAATACTCTCCAAGATTCTTATAGACCCTTCTCTCGGGAACCCGATTCCCTCGCTTAGGATTGAGCAGGCTCTCAACCAGGTTGGTGTCTCGATAGACCCTCTCAAACCCTCGGAGGAGCAGGTTAAGAACGTTGTTAAAGCTTTGAGGCAAATGTTGCAGTTTAAGGTTAACGAGGTTTCTCTGACACTAACCTGCCAACAGGAGGAGTCTACTGACTTATATGGCTTCGTAAACTCCTTCGGCGAAGTGGACCAGACTAAGACTCAGAAGGATAAGAGTGTGAAGCTAATGGCCAGAATACCGGCTGTCCTCACGTCGTATTTCCTTGAAAAACTGAACAGTAAATACGGGGACCGGGTAAAAGTTGATATAGGGGCGTGAGGGCAGGCTTAACACGCTAAGGAATGCTGTTTAAGGAGGATTAGAATTGTCACATGGTAATGAGCAACAGAGGCAGAGGCCTATAGTTGTTCCGGGAGAGCCCTTAGGGGATAGTAAGTTCTATATCCCGGGTATGAATACGCTGAAAATCTCAGACAGGTTTTTCGCAACCACTGTTGGAATAGTCAGGGTAGATGGGAAGCGTTTAGACGTTATATCGTTAAAATCTTTCTACCAGCCTAGGATAGGGGACCTTGTAATCGGGATTGTTAAGGAGCCTAATGTAGCAGGCTGGACCGTTGATATAAACTCTCCTTTCCTCGCCTTCCTACCCCTCTCGGAGTATCCTGAGAAGAGAATACGTTTGTCAAGGGATAATATAAGTAGGATTCTGGAGACCGGGACAGTTATAACAGGGGTCATAAAGGACGCGTCAATATTCTCCTCTCCAGTAATAACGTTGAAGGGTAAGGGGCTTGGAGTTGTCTCAAGCGGCACCCTGCTGAACATAACTGCTTCTAAAGTACCCCGTCTAATAGGTAAGAAGGGCTCTATGCTGTCTGTTATAGAGCGGGCAACCGGAGTTAGGCTTACAGTGGGCCAGAACGGTCGTATAATAGTGCATTCTGAAGACAGCGATATTATCGCCAAGATCAGGAATGTGATAGAAATGGTTGAGAGGGAATCACATATATACGGGCTGACGGAGAGGGTTGAGGCATTGCTAGTGGGAAGGAAGTCGTAGAAACATGGGGGAAAAGATAAGTCTGTTTAAGGAAGACGGTAGGAGGACGGACGGTAGGGCTCCGGATGAGCTTAGGCCGATTAAGATTAAGGTAGGCGTATTATCCAATGCTCAAGGCTCCGCCTACATCGAGCAGGGTAAGAACAAGATACTTGCAGCAGTCTACGGCCCTAAGGAAGCGCTTCCAAAGCACATTTCACTACCAGACAGGTGTATCCTAAGATGCAGGTATCATATGGCTCCTTTCTCAACACCCGAGAGGAAGAGCCCTGCCCCCAGCAGGAGGGAAATAGAGCTTTCAATGGTTATTAGAAATGCTCTTGAACCGCTTGTCATGACTTCCCTCTTCCCCAGGACTGTGATAGACATTTTCATAGAGGTTCTGCAGGCTGACGGGGGCACTCGCTGCGCCGGGTTGACGGCAGCAGTCCTAGCACTCGCAGACGCTGGCATACCTTTGAGAGGGCTGACTGCAGCCTGTGCAGTTGGAAAGGCTGAGGGCAAGGTGATAGTGGACCTTAACGATATCGAGGACAAGTATGGCGAGGCTGATATGCCCATAGCTTACAATCCGACCCTAGACGGGATCACATTGATTCAGATGGACGGTATAATGTCGAAGGAGGAGATTGAGCAAGCGCTATCCTTAGCTATAACTGCTACTCAAAAAATTCACAAGATGCAAGTTGACGCGTTGAAAGAGAGGTTTTCGCTTTCACGGAGGGAGGTTTAATGTCGGTGACTGAGCAGAGGCCGATTATCTCTAAGCTCGAGAAACAGGAGCTTTACCGCCTCCTAGCTGAGGGTAAGAGGGTTGACGGTCGGAGCCTCTTCCAACACAGGAATCTAAGCGTGCAACTCGGGTACATTGAGAAGGCAGAGGGCTCGGCGCTTGTGGAGCTTGGCAACACTAAGATCCTGGCTGCTGTTAAAGTTGGCGTGGCACTGCCTTTTGCAGACACTCCTAACGAGGGTATTTTGATCGTGAACGCTGAACTCGTTCCCCTAGCATCCCCCGTTTTCGAACCGGGTCCCCCATCGGAGGAGTCTATTTCTCTAGCGCGGTACGTTGACAGGAGCATCAGGGAATCTAAGACTGTTGACCTTTCTTCACTATGCATAGTTCCAGGCAGGTCTGTTTACTCACTGTACATCGACCTCTATATTCTTGACTACGACGGTAATCTGATAGATGCTTCAGTAATAGCGAGCGTAAACGCTCTCGGTACTACGATGCTTCCTAAGTATAGTGTGGAAGGGCAGAACATTAAAAAGCTTGACGAAAGCTTTAAGCTTGAGCTTAAGGATTACCCTGTCTCACTGACGTACGCGTTTCTCGGCGACAAGTATGTTGTTGACCCCTGTCTGAACGAGGAGTATGCCTCTGACTTCACCGTCTCAATAACGGTTAAGTCCGATGACAGGTTCTGCGCAATACAGAAGAACGGCGGGGGGATGCTTTCTCCCAAGAGCTTTCTAGACCTCTTGGAGAAATCCATAACGCTGGGGAAAGAGTTAAGAAGAGTAGCGTACAGCCAGCTCGTTAAAAATGACTAAGAGAAGGAAGGAATCCGGAGCCTTAGGAGTGAAATACGGCTTCTCCCTCAGAGAGAGATACATGCAGGTTTTAAAGAGGAGGAGGGCGGTTTACAACTGCCCCAGGTGTGGAACAGGGATTCTTAAGAGGCTTAGCGTAGGTGTCTGGAGCTGCAGGAAATGCGAATACACTTTTGCAGGAGGAGCGTACGAGCCCTCTACTAAAATAGGCGAGGCCGCTGCAAGGGCTGCGGGCGTCAAGACTGTGCTTTAGATGATAAGAGTTAAACTGATTTTGAAGTACGGGGATGAATGGGTTCCAAGTGCAATCTACAGGGCTTGCCTTCAAGAGGTGGTTTCGGAGCCTAAAAGCGGGGTTAATGCGAAGGTCGTCGGCAATAAGCTGCTTCTTTTATTCAAAGGAAGCAAGCCTTCTAAGGTGGCTGAAAGACTGAGGAATACCTTGCACCTGATCAGCTTGATGGAGCGTTCCATAGCCCTCCTGGAGACCTAGCTCTCATTACGCTGGAAGCATATGTTTTTAAGCATCCTGGATTATGGGAATTAGGAGCAATGTCTCAGGAACTGCCTCTTCAACTGCAAGAGAAGCTGTCTAGGCTTCAACAGCTTCAGCAAACCCTAGAATCTCTCTACATCCAGAAGGAGCAGGCTAAGCTTGAAGCCAGGGAGCTGGAATCTGCTCTTCAAGAACTGTCTTCTGTCGATGAAAACACTCCGGTTTACAGGATAACCGGTAGGATTCTTATTAGGAAGAGCAAGGCAGACTTGATAAACGAGTTGAATGAGCAGAGGGAGCTTATTAAAGTCAGGATAAGCGCGATCGAAAGGCAGGAGAGCAAGGTTAGGGAAAGGGTTAGCGAGCTTGAAAACGAGTTGAAAGCAGCTCTTTCTACTGGCAAGGGCAATCTACCTGCTTAAGAAATAAGCAGGCTGCTTGTCTAAAGACTTTTTAAATCACCCCCTGTTTCTGAGACAAAACTGAGGATGAACATAGTAGAGCTGAGAAACGTGAGCTTCCGATACGCGGGCTCCGAGAGAAACGTTTTATCAAATCTTAATCTTAAGATTGAGGAAGGAGAGAGTGTACTCATAACGGGTCCCTCGGGTTGCGGGAAGTCTACGATAGCTAGAGTCATCACGGGCTTGATACCGCATAGTTATCCCGGGGATTTCAGTGGCGAAGCATATGTCTTGGGCATGAACGTTTTGGAGAACCCGGTTAGCAGAATTGCGACGAGTTGCGGGATCGTGTTTCAAAACCCCGAAAACCAACTGTTCACTTTCAGCGTGGAGGATGATGTCGCATTCGGACCTGAAAACCTCGCCCTCCCCCCTGACGAGATTTGTAGGAGAGTCGACGAATCTCTTAGGCTTGTTGGAATAGAACATCTCAGACATGCTTCTCCAAACAGTATTTCAGGCGGGGAGCAGCAGAAGGCGGCTATCGCATCCATACTCTCCATGCATCCGTCCTTGATAATTTTTGACGAGCCTACTTCTATGCTGGACCCCTCGTCGTCAGCTAGTCTGATTCAAAGCATCTTCAGGCTTAAGGAGAGTCTTAGAAGGATGGGGAAGGAGATAACGCTGATAATTATAGAGCATAGGATTAGTCTACTTATTGACCATATCTCAAGGATGATTGTTGTGTCAGACGGTAGAATAGTTCTCGACGGAGACCCTATGATGGTTCTCAACGAGAGCTTTAAAAGAAGGATTCCGATCAACATCCCCCCGGTTCTTCAAATATACTTCAGGATTAAGGATAGGTGCGGCTTAGAGAAGCCTCCGAGAAGCCTCAAAGAGCTCCTCTCTCATTTAAGGGAGGCGGGTTGATGAGAAATGGTTGAAATAGTTGTCGAGAACCTTTTCTTCAAATATCCGGAAGCTGAGGACTATGCTTTGAAAAGCGTTAATCTCGTCATTAAAGAAGGTGAGAGTATTGCGATACTTGGTGAAAACGGCGCTGGCAAGACAACGCTTGCTAAAAACCTTAACGGCCTGCTCAAGCCAACCCGGGGAAGCGTTAGGATCGAAGGCGTGGATACGAGGAGCCTCTCGGTTGCGAAGATAGCTAGGAAAATAGGCTTCGTATGCCATAACCCCGACCACCAGTTTTTTGCAGAAACGGTTGAGGAAGAGATCCGGTTTGGACTGAGGAACTTCGGTTTCCCTGAGGACGAGGCTGAGAAGAGCGTCCAGGAGGCTCTGAAAACATTCGGATTGGAGGAGTATAGGTCTAGAAACCCTTTCCAACTGAGCGGTGGAGAGAAGAAGAGACTGGCCATGGCTTCGATAATGGTTTGGCACCCGGAGTTACTGATCTTGGACGAGCCGACAATAGGCATGGACTATGCTCAGAGGCTGAATATTCAAAGAGTTCTTAAAAACCTGGTTTCAGAAGGCAGGAGCATAGTTGTGATAACTCACGACGTTGATTTTGCTGCAAGCCTGTGCGAGAGAGCAATAATCCTAAGCAGGGGTGAAGTAATTGGAGACGGATGCTTACGCAAGCTTCTTTCAGATAGTGAAGTTGTTGAGAAAGCCTCCTTGAGAAAGCCCTTCTTGATCGAGCTTGAGGAAGAGGCTGGTTTCTCAAAGATGGAGGAGGATTTCGACGAGATATGCGATTTTCTGACGAGGGTGTTTCCTAAATGTCGTTCCTAAGAGCATTCAAATACAAGAGGAAGGATTCTTTAATACATAGGCTGGATCCCAGGTCTAAGTTTCTTCTCTCAATAGTGTTAATGTCTTTTTCAATAGTGTTTCTTGATTTGCGCATACTCTTTGCAATCCTAATTTTTCAAATAACCCTATTAGGCTTGGCGAAGACTCTTAGAGAATGGGTTTATTCACTCAGGGGGTTAATCTTCTTTTTCATAATAATATTCATCACGCAAATACTATTCGGCGGGAGCCTTTTCACAGGATTCATACTCTCCTTAAGGCTTATAGTATTATCATCGTCGATGTCCTGGTTTTTCCTTTCCTCTACTCCCGAGGATATTGGTAGAGCTATGAGCGCTGCGCGAATCCCCATAGAGCTTACTTTCTCCTTCATAATGGCCATCCGTTTCATACCTGTTATCTACGACGAGTTCCAATCCATATACGATGCGCAGCGTTCACGTGGGCTGGAGCTTGAAAAAGGAGGCTTCAGGACGAGAATAAGAAACCTTATGCCGATTCTAATCCCCCTTCTCGTCGGGACAATAAGGAGGACTTATGAGATCGCCGACGCGATGGAGGTTAGGGCCTTCGGGGCCTCGCCCAAGAGAACAAGCTACAAGCCTTTAAAGTTTGGAAGGGGAGACTATTTTATCTGCTTAGCCGCAGCAATACTGGCTCTACTCATTTTCTACCTTAAACTGTTTTTAGGGCTGGAGTAGGCTTAAGCGAATCTTATTTGAGAAACCATTCCGTTCTTAAGCATGAGCACTGCAGCAATATTCGGAGTCGGCATTATTCCAAGCTGCTCTTGATACTTGGTTCTCTCCTGCCACGTACCGCTGTTTATTAGCTTAATTTCCCTATAAACCCCGTTTCTGAAAACATGTACGTGACCTGTATGAAACACATCCGGAACCTCATCTATGACAAGATCGTCTTGACCCTGTGCTAGTAAAGGTGTTCTATAACCGTACACTGGAGCTAGGTGCCTGAGTTGAAGCATTATCTCCATAGCGTTCTCAGGCCTATCGTAACTCGCGTTCTTGGCGAAGGTTGCAATATCCTCCATGCTTGTGCCATGATACACTAGGAACTTAACACCGTGCAGCGATACCATGCAGGGATTGCTTAGAGATAGTAGGTTTCCACTGCTATCGAGCTTCTCCAAGTATTCATTGAATATCGGGGGCTGCGGGATGGCTCTTAGGGTCGCGTCGTGATTGCCAGGTATAACTATGATCTTGATATACTCAGGTATTTGACTCAGAAGAGTTGAAAGACCAACATACTGTTCTTCCACACTTCTCGCTTTCAGTTCTTTTTCTTGCTGAGGATAGACTCCAACGCCGTCTACAAGGTCTCCAGCTATGATTATGTACTTAACCCTGGAAGATACTTCCTTCTCCCTCCCAGTAAGACCCCCCTCCCTAAGCCACCGTATCATTCTTAAGAAGGCTTTCTCAGAGAATTTCTGGCTCCCATAATGGATGTCGGAGGTTAAGATGACCGACACGTCTTCTTCAGCCGGCTTAAACCTCTTTATCGGCACGTCTGGAAAAATCAGCGACCTGCAGAAAAGCCTAGAGTTAGAGACGTAAAAGGACACTCCGACCACCGAGTCAGGTAAGAGCCTGCCTATTTTTTCCCTCAAATCTCTGTCACAATCCTTAGGGATCATTATCTTCGTAGTGAAATCAATATCCTCCACTACAAGGTAGTTTTCACGCTTCTCATACACCATGGCTATGGTTTTCCCCTCTGAGCGGTCTGGGAGGCTGCATGCTTTTCTCAACGGGTAATACGGAGCCATGTCCACTCTGCTCCTTAATATTGAAGAGATCTTTGAATACCTGTCTGCAAAATACCTTCTCCTAGCCTCCAGATCATCCGATGCCTGCCTAGCCTCGTAGGACTTTAAAACCTTGATTCTTTCCTCAATGTCTTTAGCTAAAACCTGATTGTGCACGCCCAACGACACCTCTGTCTTCATAGTGCTACCTATAACTCGTTCAACAGCCTCTTTCGAGACAACAACCCCCTCTTTCCCGGTTTCTTCAACCAGTTTACTAAGGATCGTGTGAATCGATTTTTCATCGTAGTTTTCAACAAGAATTGAAAGTGCCTCCGGGTTTAGAAGCATCCCCAAGCGCGTTGCTTCTGCTAGTATCTTCCTCTTGACAACCTCCTTATTCTGACTCAACCGTTAGAAATTGAACAGTAGAGTTTTTATTCTTTTCAAAGCCGATAAAGGATAAGTTTATTTACCTTGAGTAGAAAAATAACTGTTGTAAATGTCTGAAGAACGTTCTAAGAAAAAAGGAGGACGTAGGTCTGCCCGCCTCCCTGCGGGAACCGCGGGACTATTCAGCACCCTGGGTGAAAAAGGTAAAGGTTTTCAGATTAAGCCCATAATAGTAATCGCTCTATCGATAATCTTTGTAGCACTCAGCGTACTAATGCTTGTGTTGAGAATATAAAAGATTGTCCTCCAGAGACGCATCTCGTTATGCCAAGTTCCTCCTTTCATTTCCATCTTTACACGTATTAGCGCCTGTAAACCTCTTGCTAGAGGTAACTATTTCAATATTTATATTGGTTTCGTGTCCTATTCTCAGAGGGATTCCTCAAACTTTAATCCTATTTTTCTCACCAACGCTATACTCAGTATTCATCTATGAGGTTTTTCTTCGGGGAGATAAAATCCTAACCTTAAGGAGACTGCTGGCGCTTCAATCTATCCAAGAGGTTCTTTACATACTGCTTGTTTCAATCGGATTTTTACTTGCTCTAGTTTTTGGTCAAAGTTCCTGCTCTACAATATTCTTCATGGTTTCAATAGGTGTGTCCTTGTCATCCTTCACCTCTACACTAGTAATGCTCGGCTTCCTGAGGAGAAAAACTCCTATTGTCCTCGCAATATCTTTGCTATACGCGTTTTTACAATCATCCCGCTGGCTCATATTAAGTCTAATACTGGTTGGATCGTGGGTCAAAACAATTCTGCCACTTTCAATATCTTTTTCCGCATGTCTACTCTTCTTGTTTACTATACGTCTTAAATGGGAGAAATACTCTTCGAAGAATCCGTTAGAGATTTTCAAAGCATACTTGGAATACTACTTAAACAAGAATCCTGAGCCGTTTGAAACCATCCTTGAGGAAATGAGTAGGAAAGAGGACCTAGCACTGTCCCTGTTGTTCCTAACACCTCGGGCTGGAGAAAGCCTGTCAATCTTCGGCTTATCCGCTCACTTCGGGCCATTTGGCACGGTTGGCAGCAGTTCACTGCCGAGTCGTTTAATCGAGGAGTTTGAAAACAATGGTTTTCGAATAGTTCTGCTCCGTAATCTTTCAGACCACCGTTTTAACCTCCCCTCATGGAGACAAGTCGAGAAGATTAGGGAGAAGATGTTGGAAGCGTTAAGTTCCGCTGAACCCTTGGGAGAGTGTCGGGCAAGCATAATTCAAAAAGAGGCTGAGGGGTATTGCATCACCGCTATCCGTATCTGTTCCTATTGTATTGTTTTATTATCATGCCCAGGGCATTCTGTGGAAGACCTTCCTCCGGAATGGTTGCCAGTGTTTTCGGATATTGTGAGCAACCACGGCTTAACTACGCTAATAGTTACTGATGCGCATAACTCGATAGATTCTTCAAATTGGAAAATGTCGGAACCTAATAGGGAAACCTTCTCAAGGCTCTTGCATAGTGCGTTGGGAAACCTAAAGGAAATGCCTCAAAAAGATTTGAAAATCGGGTTTAACAGGCTTCTGCCCACCATTCTTCCTAGAGACGAAATAGGGCCTGGGGGAATATCTACCGTAGTTTTCAATACTGGGGATGAGAATCATGTCCTCGTATTAATTGACGGGAACAATATGGTTAGCGGATTACGTAATTACCTCGTTAACAACCTTAAAAGCATACTCGGTTTATCAACGCTTGAGGTCGTTACGACAGACACTCACCTCCTAACCGGTGTTAGGAAGTCTAGGAAGGGATATTTCCCAATAGGCTCTAAGACAGGTAGAGAGCTTATTCTTCAATCCTGCATGGAGTCTATTAATAGTGCTATGAAGAGTCTTTCCCCATGCTCAGTGAATGCTTGGACCGGGAGAGTTGATGGGGTCAAGGTTACTGGGGAGGTTTTCGATAGGTTTATGAACTTCGTGGAGTATTGTGACAGAGTGATACGTGTTCTATTTCTTGCTATAACACTACTGAATACTTTGTTGCTTGGCTTCCTTTAAGTGAGGATTCTCCACAACTATTTCTATCACAGGCACTATTCTTGAAGAGCCTTCCCCGCTTTCCTCTAGAATCCTTACTTCAATTATCTGCATGCCCGCTATATTCCTCCGCAGAAGATTGGCAACGTCAACAGCTCTAGAAATGTTCTCCCCCCTACCTCTTATGATGAGGGTTTTGCTCCCGCTATTAAACACGGTGATGCATGCGGTAACATAGTTCCAAGGCTTCTTCCTCCCCACTATAACCACAGCCTCGCTAGCCAATATTCATCATCTCCACTTCACTGTCGCCAGTAACCTCAACGCATAATCTACCTATACCCCTTTCCTTAACGTTGCACCATTTAATTCTTAACCCCATCCCGGGCCGTAGACCAAGTATTTTACTAGTGTTTTCGCGCCAAGCCACTACCTCCACCATCCCCGTGTCATCCATTATGTTTAGGCGGCATGCTCTTATCTTTTCACCAGATGCTAAAACAACTTCTTGCTCTTCCGGGCTTGTTGAAACAACGCCCTCAACATGAATCTTCCTCATCCCGGGTTCAAGCTCGTTGATTCTACGAGTTTCCTCAGGCACCTTCACATTCGAAAACCCTTCTTCAACACCAATTATCGTTGTGGATGATGTTGTACTCAACAAAATCTGCTTTCCCCTGCTTCTCGTGAGAACGTTTAGAAAAGCTATCTTCTTTCCTTCAGCCTCTAATTGTTTAAGCCTGTCTATAATGCTGCCCCAGCATGTTAATACAGCGTAGGACTCGCCGTCTGAAACAATAGTGTCCATCATCCTCCTCACTCTGCCGCCTAGGGAAATAACGTTCTCCTTAAACATCTTAAGCACATGAAGCTTCAGATTAACAAGTTTACCCGACTCTACTTTAGAAAGAGCGCTATACTCTGCTTCCCCCGTCTTGCTCAGTATCTCTAAACACCCCATTGAATTGAGCTCCAGCTCCAGGCTTCCGCTTAAGCCCCTCCTAACTCTAGCTCCAGCAACTAGGACAGTACTGAAAACATCTTTTTCAGTTACTCTAGTGGAATGTTCATGCCAAAGGGTTAGCGGCATCCTCAAATCCCCGTCTGCTAAGACTATCCTCCTAACAGTGCCTTCCCCTCTTATCGGGTCTGAAAATTTCTTGGCCTCCGAAACCCCCGCTATTACAGCCTTAACGTTAACAACATTATCATCATGACTTAATTCTCCAAGTTTTTTAAAGAAGGCTTCTCTCGCAGGAATATCAGGGCTATCTTCAATCTTCGACATGCTTCCAGCATTTCCTAAATGTATCTCTATGGTCCCCAGCCTCCCCTCTTTACTATATGCTCTTACCACTCTAACCACATCCCCAACATTGATGCCGAGCTCTCGGAGCAGGTTTGCTTTTTCTCTCCAAAGATACAGGTAGCCCCATCCTGAGGAGTCTCCTATTATAGCTCTCGTTATCAGAATCCTGCCGTCAGCAGACTCTACTTCCTTCGGCTCTAAGATTGCAATAACCCTCCCACGCGTCGATACGCTCGTAAGGCCTGAAACAATGCTTCCAATCTTGATCTCCTTCTCCAGCGAAACCTCTTCCAGTCTTATTCCTAATTCGTTCGCCACGCTGAAGACGGCCCAAACCTCCCTATAGGCTTCGCTAACACGTGCATGCTTCTTCTTCTCCTCTATTCTCCGAATAAGCTCTTCCCTAGACATGTCTCTTTTCTTCTCGAGAATAGCCTCGATATACCTTTGGATAAGCTCCTCCCTAGACATCCGCCCCCTCTCCCATTCTAAACCCTAGTTTAATAAGTGGCTTAAGATATTTACGCACATCCATTGTCTAGCGTTTAGCAGCTCTCTTAGCGATGAAATAGATAATTACTATTAGGATAGCGATCGCTAAGATAAGCGTCATCTTCTCTAAATTACCTATGAAATCGCTTAAACCCATGTCCTATTGGCTTGGAACAAAGGTTAATAAGCTTTAAATTGGTGGGAGAAACAACTATAGGTGGAGCAGAGTTGAGCAGGGAAGAGAGTGTCAAATTCCCGCTTTCTGAAGCATTTGCGTTCAGCCTAGAGAGTATTAAACGAAGATTCAGCAGGGCCCTCGTAACCATGGCTTCAATAATACTTGGGATCTCGTTCCTATCCTTCCTTCTCACCACCGGGAGAATAGTGTCAATTATGCAGCAACAGTCTGGTACCGCTGTACAAGCATACCAGATATGGATGGCAATTATAGCAATACTCATCTGTGCAGTGGGGATAGTGAACAGCATGTTGATGAGCGTAACAGAGAGATATAAAGAGATCGGCACCATAAAATGCTTGGGCGCGAGGAACAGGCATGTGTTGGAGATATTCTTAATAGAAGCATTCTTCCTAGGGTTGATAGGTGGTGCTATAGGGGCAATCAGCGGCTGGGGTATCGCCGCCTTATGGCAATATCTACTGCCCCTAATGACGCAACAAGGGTCTGCACAGACTGAGGCACTTATTATCGCGGTAAGACTGTGGTTAGAATTCAACGTTAATGAGCCGCTGGTCTTTTTATCGAATCCACTAATAGGCATAGCTCTAAGCGTATTCATCGCACTAATATCGTCAATAGTGCCGGCTTATATTGCTGCTAAACTAAGCCCAACAGAGGCTTTGAGATATGAGGCTTAGGAGGTGTTTCAAATGGCTATGAGATATGAATATGCTGTCGAAACCGAGGATCTTGCGAAATACTACATAATGGGTCCCGTTACCGTTAAAGCTTTGGACGGCGTAAGCGTAAAGATCAGAAGGTCAGAATACTTGTCTCTAATGGGGCCTTCAGGAAGCGGAAAGACTACTTTCTTCAACATGGTCGGGGGCTTAGACAGACCTACTAGGGGAAAGGTTTTCATCGACGAAGTTGATATAGCAAGCCTAGACGCTTACGAGCTGGCGTGGCTGAGAGCTAAGAAAATAGGCTATGTTTTCCAGACCTTCAACCTAATACCCGTGCTAACAGCCATGGAGAACGTTCTGCTACCGATGATTTTCACAGGCGTTGAAAGGGATGAGAGGATGAGGAGGGCTAGGGAAATGCTTACGAGAGTGGGCCTTGGAGAAAGACTGGACCATAAGCCTGGGGAACTCTCAGGCGGGCAGCAGCAAAGGGTTGCGATAGCAAGGGCGCTGGTAAACGACCCTGTTATAGTTCTCGCCGACGAGCCCACTGGAAACCTTGATCTACACACGGGGCTTGAAATAATCAATCTTTTGAAAACGCTGAACACGGAGAAGAAAGTCACTATAATAAACGCAACACACGACTTAAAGATGATCGATGTCAGCGACAGGATATTCTGGCTACGCGACGGCAAGATCGAGAGGATTGAAACTAGGGCTGAAGTAGCCGTTAGGGAGATCGAATAAAATAAGTCTAATGCGTAGGCTAATAGAATCTTAATGACTAAAACCTATTTTTCGTTAAAAGCTCTAGCATTCTAATCTTTCTAAACAGCTTGTAAAGCAGTGGTAGGAGGAGCCCCACTATTAGAAGGCCTAGGAAAAACTGCCAGCCATAAACTTCAAGAGATTCCTCCTTCAACTGGGGGAAAACTACATTAGTCTTTCTAATATTGACTTCATCAAAGTACAGTATGCCAATACAATGGTCTAACAATATCTCATCCATATATCCTCTACTACAGACCAATAGTAAAGTATCCCGGTCATATACGTTGTTTGGTATGAAAAAGTTGGGGGTCATTAAAAGATATGGAATATTATATGGCGGTTCAACAAAGGATGATGATACAAACACGTATTTGAAAGTTCCAATAGGAGTCTCGTATGGAATAACGTTTTCTAAAAAAGTATAGTTTGCATCAATCCTCCTTCCGAAGAAGTCTAGAAAAAGAGGAATTTTACCGGAACGTGATGCGAAGCTTCTCCAAAGAGGGAAGAAGCCAATTCTCCTTCCATCCCTATAAACTGTTAAAGTCTCCATATCAACATCGCACAGGAAGGATGTTTGAATTAGTTTAAACTCTACCCAGATTATTTTTTCTTCAGGCATCACTTTCGTTTGATTCGACCTCCATGCGTTAAGATCGAGGCTAACATTGAAACGTGCAAAAGTAGCATTCATACCTACGAGTTCGAATCTGTAAGTACCGTTGCAATAATAAGGAGGATAACGTTCATCTTTCAAAGACAAATTATATAAGTATGAGTTAGAGACAAACAGAATTCCAGGTGGTAGCATATTTTCAACGAAATACTCCACGTAGAACCCGGGCTTGAGCCAAGCGGGCTTAGGCTTAACATCAACGGGTTGAAGAAGAATGGAGAAGAACGTGACTACAATTAAGAACCTTGAAAGATAGTACACTCTCCAAAACGATTTACATAACTCCAGTAAACCGTCCAATTCCAGCGTATGCATATCCAATGGGCCCAATCCAATTATTTCCTAACGATACATAAACTTTAGTAAGCGTGTATCCTCCCAGTTCTGGAGCTGAAACCCTAATGATCTGGGCGTAGAACTTGGCACTGGGTTGAGAGGGACAACTGCCTCCACCATAACCCTTATGCGTAAAGTCAAAATAAAGACCAATATTAGGTGCGTAACGAGCTCCTACATAAGCATATGCATACCAACTATACAGGGGGCCTTCTCCTTTTCTGTAATCGTCATCCCAACTGTAGAATTGATCGCCGATATTTTGTGCGGTAATCAGTATTGCTGTTGAAGGGATTATTAAAATCATAAGCATAAACTTCTTATCACATAGCATATTAATCACTTGCACACATTAAATGGACATCGATATATAAATTTTACTCCTCGGGCTAATATGCATTATTTTAAAAAAAAGACTAAGGTTAAATAGAGCTACTTTACAACTAAACATCGTAAATGGTGTTAATGGAAACATTAAATGTTTCTAAAAAGTTCGGGAATATAACTGCTTTAGAAAATATGAGTCTTTCTTTCAACAGAGGTGTCTACGGATTAGTGGGGCCGAATGGTTCTGGGAAAACTACACTCATCAGAATTATACTTGGGCTTCAGAAACCATCATCAGGCAGGGTCCTAGTATTCGGTAGGGATCCTTTCCGTAGCCACGGCGAGGTTTGTTCTCGAATTGGATACTTGAGAGAAAAGTGTTCCTTCCCCAAATGGACAACTGGGATAGAGTATCTAAAGCACGTGGCTAGGTTGAAACAGGTGGATTTAGACCGAGATATTATTAATCACCCTATTATTAAAGGCGATTTTCTCCAGAGGAAGATAGGTACTTATTCCGCGGGCATGGTTCAGAGACTAGGTCTCCTACAAGCATTAGTTGGAAGCCCTTCTCTCATCATTCTAGACGAGCCTTCGACAA
>Ga0105158_1000354_pt1 | contig 20132 bp, 19 predicted proteins | sample LHCtaG_FD_81567 | JGI IMG/M metagenome (GOLD analysis project Ga0105158, IMG submission 81567) | Hot spring microbial communities from Little Hot Creek, USA to study Microbial Dark Matter (Phase II) - LHC4sed_matched | ecosystem: Environmental > Aquatic > Thermal springs > Hot (42-90C) >...
CCTCCCACAAAACTTTGAATCAAGGTCCAGAACGTAATCTAAAGCAGCCATCAAAAGCCCAACATCATAAACCCTAACATCCCACCTACAAAGCATAAAAAAGAAATAAACAAACAACTAAAAATAATAGTTGGACACGCCCATAGAGGGGAAACGCTAATATTTGCTTTACCTATAATAGTATCCTAAAAGGTGAATCTTAGAATATGTCAGGTTTTGAGAGGAAACTTGAAAGAATAAATTGCTTAATCGAGAAATTGAAGAGTGAATCCTCATCGGGCGTTTTAGTGGTTGTTGAGGGCGAGAAAGACGCAAGGGCCCTTAGAGCCATAGGTATAAAAAGCGAAATATTAACTATTAAATCTCATGGAAGAAATCTCACGGATGTGGTGGATGAAATAAGCTCCGCTGGTGATAGAGAAATTATATTGCTAATGGACTTTGATAGACGCGGTAGGGAGATTACTGAACGTTTAACTAAGATTTTAGGGGGAATGAAGGTTAAATTAAATTTAAACTTTTGGAGGGAATTTTCAAGTCTCCTCAATAATGATCTAAAAGACGTGGAGGGGTTGGCAAAATATATTGAAACTTTAAGTAGGAAATCTGGGAAGAGATTCTCTCTAAACCCTAATAGTGAGATATCATAGGCTCCTTTTGAGGGTGAAGTTAAGAATATATGCTAGATTTTGAAATATATTTATGAGTTTAGGTTAAATTAGTAAAGTGGTTTCCAAAACATGTTGTTTAACATCCCCTAAAATATGGAGGTTATAGATTATGACTTCGCAATCATTCGCGGTTAAGTATGTAGTTCGTGCAAGATTTGAAGTTGACGGGATCGTTGAGAAACCGGACGTTATCGGCGCAGTTTTTGGTCAGACTGAGGGGTTGTTTGGAGCGGAGTTTGATCTTAGAGAGCTTCAGAAGACTGGTAGAGTTGGTAGAATAGAAGTTGATATATCATCACAAAAGGATAATAAAACAACTGGGACAATTATTATACCGACAAGTCTAGATAAGGTTTCAACGGCGATTATAGCAGCAAGCGTTGAGAGTATAGATAGGGTAGGTCCGTGCTCAGCGCGTATAACATTAGAAAAGATTGAAGACGTTAGGGAAACTAAGCGTAGAGCAATAATTGAGAGGGCGAAGGAGATACTTCATAAATGGAGCTTAGAGACTAAGCCCGAGACTGAGGAGATACTCCGCGAGGTTTCAGAGATACTTAAGATGGCTAAGATTAAAGAATACGGTCCGGAGAAGCTTCCAGCTGGGCCGGAAGTTGATTCATCTAAGGAGGTAATTATCGTTGAAGGAAGGGCTGATGTAGTAAACCTCGTGAAGCACGGCATCTATAATGTTATAGCTCTAGAAGGTGTAAAAATACCTGAAACAGTGATTAAGCTCACTAGGGAGAGGGAGGCAACAGCTTTCCTTGACGGAGATCATGGAGGAGACTTAATCCTTAAAGAGCTGCTGCAAGTTGCCAATATAAAATATGTGGCTAGAGCCCCTAGAGGTAAAGAGGTTGAAGACTTAACCTCCAAAGAGATTGAGGAGGCTTTGCGTAATAAAGTTCCAGTTGATGAGTTAATTGAGCGTCGGAGAAAGCGCAGAAAAGTTCTTGTCCCTAAAGAGGTTGTTGAAGCAGCTGAGAATCTTAAGGGAACATTGGAGGCCATACTTTTTAATGAGAGGATGGAGCAGGTAGCTAAGCTTCCAGTAAGCGAGCTGGCGGATAAGCTGAAAGAGTTTGAGGGGGTGGACACTATTGTCTTCGATGGGATAATAACTCAAAGGCTCGTTGATATAGCAAGCGAGAAAAATATTAAATATCTTATCGCGGCCCGCATATCGGAAGTTGTCAAGCAGCCCTTAAGCGTAAACCTACTAACCTTCGACGATATACTTGACTAATTCGCCATTAAGTTTCATTTAGATTTGCCGAAGAATTCGAAGAGGGTTTGCGGTTTAGCCGATTTAGGTGGAACAAGTTCCTCCTCTTTGACACCGAATAATGACAGTACTCTTAGGGCTGCTGGAATAACCTGGTTTGTCACGTAATACTCTATGTCGATTTCATCGTAAGACGCTAAGGTATATGGCTTAACCCGCTCATATAGTTTGCCAGAACCTGAAGTTATGACATAGCCCACTTTATCACCTATCGTTAGCGCCCAACCCTCCTTTTGAAGCAGTTTAGCGGCTTCAACGTGGGGAGCCTTAACCTCATATTCTTCAAGGGGCTTTGTCAGCGTCTTCCATATTACTAGGTCACGGTATGGGATACTCCTATTTCTTAGGTCAATTATGTATTTACGAACGTATTCAACTGCTTTTTCAACAGCTCTCTTGATTTGCCGCTCCTTTAAGATTATCTCTAGAACCTTCTCTTGTATATTTTTAGCAACATTAGCCCAATCCCCTCTAACAACCTCTAACCCAACCATGTCAAGCCTTCCGTCTGGCATTAACCCGCAGTAGCGCTTCTTTGCCTCAGTAAATAATATGCGCAAGTATATTTTGTCCGGCTTTATCTCTAAACCTAGGTTTTCCTCAATCATCCCAGATAATTTCTCAACCTTTTCATGCTCGTACCTTAAAAATATGCTGTCAGTATCACCATAAATAACTTCTAAACCAAGATTTTTAGCCATCTTAATCGCGCTGGTAATAGTGTGTCTACCCCATGCGGTTACAGCTTCAGCGACAGGCTTAATATACCATCTAGCGCCTATCCAACCAGCATAACCGTATGTTGCATTTGTTATCACTTTAATCGCCTTTTGGCGCGCGTCAAGCAACCTATACTCTGGACTCTTTGGATCAAGCTTCTTCAGCTCGCCCCTAACCTGATCTCTAGCCTTAATAAGTTTTGATAGGACTTCGCGATAAAAGCCAGATGGCTCCCTTCTAAATTTATGGTTAACCTCCGGCGCAACATAAACCCCTGAGGGCGGCTCCGGCTCTTCAGGTGGAATATACGTGTCTGGTGAAACATTGTAGGCTATCATTATGCTTGGGTACATTGATTTAAAGTCTAGGACAGCTATGTTATCATGTATTCCTGGCTTAGGCTCTAAAACTATTGCTCCCGCGTATGGGATGTAGGGTCTCTCAACCCTCTTCGGAATTAGCTCACCCATCTGGTATGCATGGCGCATCAGAAACCACTCAACTCTAAAACCTACAGCCGCTGTTCCAATATGGTCTAAGGGCAGTCCAACTAGGCTTGAAAGCTGAACCGCGAAATCCAATATGGCCTCCATTACGCCCATTATGGATTTGGCATTCTCCATCGAATACTTTGTCAGCAACTGTCTCTTCTTAGGATCCTCCCAGTATTGAGGTATATCGACATCCTCAATCAATGTTCTTTCATTGATTCTCATGACACCTAAGTAATCGGCTATGTTCTCTAGGGTTTTAATTTTAACCTCTGGAAATTCATCTGCATAATCAAAGATGTCTATGTTCGCCCTACCGGTAATTGACATGTGACCATATGTACTCGTGTGCGGCTCAGTATTGACTCTATCAATTTTTAGGGTCATTCCATTCTTCCTGGCTCTCACCATTAGGTATGGTATGTCTCTTCGATTGGTCTCGTAACCAACAATCAAGTCGGGGTCAAATTCCCTAACGTAATTTATGAATTCGCTAAGAACTTTATCATCCCTGTCTGACGAATCGGAGATAAATGTTCTTTCATCACCGGAATTAGTTATCACCGAGATTAGGACAACAGGGTTTTTCTCTGGTTTTGGGGCGCCCTTAGGACTATAGCATACTATTGAGAACCCTAAAACCCTCAGCTTTGGCACTTCAATAATCTCTGGAATATGCTTTGGCCTGGACTTCGCCAAGAGGATACTGTCAACTTGCACTTCTTTAGTACTGGAGATTTCTTCAACCTCAACCTCATGCCAGCCACATGGAACAATATGATTGTCGATGAGATATCGCATTGAATATCGGATATCATCCTCCAAGCAGCTTTCAACGCCCTTAATCCTCGAAATAACCTTCACATACTCTGGCAGTAAATCCGGGTCTTGACAGTAAACCCTCACAGCTTTTACAGGCTTACCAAATAGCTTACGGTCAACAACCTCTAAACCTGTTACGAATGGTAAATCGGCACCAGCAACCTGCCTTATCCTCTCAGCTACCATTTCAGCATCCTCCCCGGGGAGAGCGTAAAAGTACGTTGTGAACCCCCTATCTATGATTAAAACTCGCTTTCCTCGCTCATCTATACCCCAGAGCCAAACTTCAGGCTGACGATTTTTAACCTCGTAGTTTATGTCTAATAGCCAGAAACGGCAGACTGGCAACCTCTCACCATACAATAATATGTTTTTGGGTAAAATTAAGGTTTAATGGCTTTTACTAGCTAGATATATAGGCGCTGTCTTATTACTTTAGCCTAAGTTTCTTATACCTTCTCGGTTAATAATAGTCTTGAAGGGCAGGGGTGAGAGTAAGAATGATAATTGCAGTTATAGGTGGAGGAGTTATTGGGGGAGCCGTCGCGAAGAATCTGGCAACATCCGGATATGATGTTATAGTCACTGAGAAGAGGCCTGAGCGTATAAAGGAGCTTGAGGGAATGGGCTTGAAGGTGACTGATAACAATAGGATGGCTGCTGAACAAGCTAATGTGATTATACTATGTGTTAAACCGAAAGATATTGAATCTGTGTTAAGGGAGATATGCGAGAACACGGATGGTAAATTAGTTATCTCGTTAGCTGCCGCGGTAACACTAAACTTCCTAAAAAAGATTGCTCCTAAAGCCAAGCTTGTTAGAGCTATGCCGAACTTGGCAATAATGGTTCGCGAATCCTTTACGGCTTACACGGCTGATCCAGAGCTAAGCCAAAAAGATATCGAGCTAGCTATTAAATTGCTGAGTGCCTTTGGAATGGTTTACGAAGTTAGTGAGACACATATGGATGCCATAACAGCTTTAAGTGGATGTGCACCAGCATACTTGGCGCTTATAGCTGAAGCCATGGTTTATGCTGGTTTAGGGGTTGGCTTAGAAAGAGAAGCATCGCTAAGGATAGCGGCTCAAGCATTAATTGGAACGGGAAAATTAATTCTTGAAGGTGAAAGAGCACCCTATCAAATACGTGACATGGTTACAACGCCTGGCGGAGTTACGATAGAGGGCTTATTTGAGCTAGAGCGCATCCCAATTAGGCATGCGTTTATGAGTGCCGTTAAGGCTGCAACGGAAAAATCGCGTAAAATCTCATCAGCCTTAATTGAGAAACTTGGAGCCTAAGATATAGCCTTATCCGTTTTTGCCAGATCCTTTAATCTCTCTATACCGTTTATTTCCTTAATGTATGCTGCTACACTTTTAGGTACAAGCTCCTCCCAATTTAATCCCACCAGCATCCTCCGCCTTATCTCTGTTGCTGAGCATAATTCCCTCTTAAAGAAGGGTATTGATTCAACCCTAAAACCACCCTCGATGAATAGGCGTCTAGTTAGCGGCTCATTAGAATAAACGACATCAAATTTTGGAACATGAGAGCATACATGTGAAACCCATAAACTATGCACATCCAAATCTATAACTGGAATAATATAGTATCTGCCCGGATCAACATTTATTTCACTCAAAGCAATCTTGATCATGTATACTCTTTCTCCAGCTGTGAAGGGATTCTCGAGCGTATGGCTCTCTTGAGCACTTCCAATAACTATAATTATCTCCCTAGAGTTGCTTAGAATATACTTTACAGCCTCAAGGTGTCCAAGATGAAATGGTTGGAAGCGCCCAACATAAAGAGCTCTAGAAAATTTCAGATTTTCCATCCTGCTGCCATATACGTTGCCCAAGACTCTCACCGGATATTAGATAAAAGAAAGTAAGGAGATTCTCATCCTTAAAAATTTATTATTTCCTCTGGAAGAATCTTACTATTGGAGTTAAGTAGGATGGAAGAAAATATTGAAAGAGAATTGCCAAAGCGCCTAGATAGTAAAACGATGTTTGAAAAAGCGGTTTTAATGGCAGTCCTTAAGATACCTAGAGGGAAAGTTAGTACATATAAGCGTATAGCGGAAATTATTGGGAGGCCGAAAGCGTTTAGAGCTGTTGGTAATGCCTTACATAGAAACCCTCTTGCCCCTATAATTCCATGTCATAGGGTTGTTAGGTCGGATGGACGAATAGTTGGGGAAAATAAGGAGGAAATTGAGAGTCGGAGAAGACTGCTGATCGAGGAAGGCATACCGATTGAGGGTTATAGGGTTAAGATGAGTGAGAAAATACTTTACTAATAAATCTCGCATTGATTCTGGCAAACATTTAATAGCGTCCATATAAGATTGTTTATTAACCTCAACTGCAAAAATGATAATTAGAGGAATAAAAACGAAAAATTATTATGGGAAAGAGGTGCGCTCCAATTGAGTGATCAAGGGCAGTATATTACAATTCCAGGTGCAACAACAGTTGGGATAGTATGCTCAGACGGCGTTGTGTTAGCGTCTGAGAAAAGAGTGTCTTACGGAAATTTTGTTTTAAGCCGTGCTGGTAAAAAAGTCTTTAGGATATTAGATCATATAGGTGTAGCGTGCGCCGGACTGGTCTCTGATATGCAGATATTGGCGCGAGAGGTTGGCGTATATGCAAATCTATTTAAGCTTGAGTCTGGGCGGCCAATAAGCGTTAGGGCGGCGGCTAAAGTTATGTCAAACCTGCTTTTCAGCAGTAGATTGCTTCCGTATATAACGGAAACTATAATTGGCGGCGTTGATGATGAGGGCCCATCGGTTTACGTGCTCGATCTTTTAGGTTCAACTATACCCGATAAGTATGCAGCTGTAGGTTCTGGAGCTGAAATAGCTATAGGTGTTTTAGAGGGATCGTACAGGGAAGGTATGACGGTTGAGGAGGGGAAGAACTTAGCTATAAAAGCGATAAAATCCGCCATAAGTCGGGATGCAATGAGTGGTGATGGAATAGATCTTTTAATAATAACTAAGAATGGCATCAAGGAGGAGTCCATTAAATTCTAATATATCCAATCCTTTATTATTCCAATTTTTATTGGTATAAACCTTATTTAGCCCTAGTAAGCCTAATATTGTTGTGGTGGGTTAAGAATGATTTTTAATCTGACAGATGAGGATGGTGCTTTTTTAGTTAGACTCGCTAGGAAAGCGGTTGAGGAAAATCTTAAAAGTGGTAGAATAATTAGCTCTCCAGAAAATGTTTCACCAGCTCTTCTTGAAAAGAGAGGAGTTTTCGTCACAATAAATAGTGTAGTAGGTGAGGAGAAAAGTCTCAGAGGCTGTATAGGTTTTCCATACCCTATTTACCCGCTTGTTAACGCCGTTATTGAAGCCGCTATAGAATCGGCTACAAGGGACCCACGCTTCCCTCCAATGACTTTACGCGAACTCGACCATGTGATTTTTGAGGTAAGCGTTTTAACGGAGCCTGAGCTAATCAAAGTTAACTCGGCAAGCGAGTATCCATCGAAAATAAAGGTTGGTGAGGACGGATTAATAGTTGAGAGAGGCTTCTATAGAGGTCTATTACTCCCGCAGGTTCCAGTTGAGTGGAATTGGGATGAAGAGGAGTTTCTATGCCAATGCTGCTTAAAAGCTGGGCTTCCACCGGACTGCTGGCTACTGAAAGGAACGAAAATATATAAGTTCCAGTGCATAATCTTTGAGGAAACAAGTCCAAAGGGCCCTGTGATAAGAAGGATACTGAAGAGGGAAAAGTAAACTTATTGTTAGGGTTATAGATGGTTAGAGGAGAATAGTTCGTCTCATGAAATGGGGTTTTCCTCCAGGCTTAGCTCTGTTAATTTCATAATTTTTTCCTTGAGAATAAGGATTGTATCCTCTATGCGTACCCCGCCAAATTTAGGAATATATATGCCTGGCTCAATGGTTATAACGTTTCCTGGAGAAATAACGTCCTCGCTAATAGGACCAATTGTGGGCGGCTCATGCACATCCAATCCGACGCCATGCCCTAGGCTATGAACAAAATATTCGCCGTAGCCTTCATTCGCAATATACTTCCTAGCGGTCTCATCGATCTCTCGCGCCCTTACACCAGACATTATTTGGCTTATCGCTAACCTCTGTGCCTCCTTAACGGTCTCATAAATATGTTTTTGCCTCTCAGATGGTTTTCCGGTAATTATCGTTCTCGTCATATCAGCACAGTAACCATGATATCTCGCGCCGATATCGATTACAACTAAATCACCCTCCTTAATTTCACGTTCACCTAGGCCACCATGTGGAAAGGCTGATTCAGGTCCACTACAAACTATCGTGTCGAAGGCGGTTCCGCTTGAACCGGACCTGTGCATCTCATATTCTATTTCAGCGGCAACCTCATACTCTCTTAGCCCTGGCTTAACTATTTCAAAAGCCCTTCCCATACCTCTGCTTGTGAGGTCGGCGGCCCTGCTTATTAATGATATTTCTTCCTCATCTTTTATTTTCCTCAGCGACCATATGGCGTCCTCTACACATTCAATTCTAATGTCCTCTAAGCTACCTCTAATCTTAAGGTATTCACGCGCATCAATCCCATCAAATCCTATCGATTTAAATCTGCATTCCGCTATTTCATTAAGGATCTTGGCTTCCGCTTTTTCTCCAACCCTTATCAAATCGACTCTAACATTTCTAGCCATTTCATTAGCAGCCTCATAATTGACCGCGTGAACGAAAAGGACGCATTCTCCATCCATAGGAATTAAGAGTTTAAATCCTCCCGAAAATTCTGTGAAGTAATATATGTTTTTCTCGTTGGAAATTAAGAGGGCATCAATATTTTTTTGGTATAAGATATCCCTAATCTTTTTTACGCGATTAGCACTTGACAATATGTAATCCCCCTTTACGACAAAATATCTTAATGATCCTCCCTAAAAATTATATTCCTACGAGTTAAGCAGTATTATTGAAGGGGGATCGGGTAAAAATCACGTGCAATCTCGAAATAGCTAAACGAAAATTGAGGGAAAGGAATTTATCGCTTGTGATAGTTAAAGATAGGAAAATAATATTTGAGTCTAAACTTCAGGGTATAACTGGACTAATACAAGCTATAGATAGTATGGGCAATCTGCTCCACTCGTCTTCAGCAGCCGATAAAGTTGTTGGAAGAGCAGCTGCCCTGTTAATGGCGTTCTCGCGTATTAATGAAGTCTACGCGGTCACAATAAGCAGTGAGGGATTAAGAACTCTGACTGAACATCATATTAGAGTCGAATATGATAGTTTAGTTCCGAGGATAATGAATAGGCGCGGGGATGATATATGTCCATTTGAGAAAGCATGCACGGATATACGGTCACCTAAAGAAGCATATATAAGGCTGAAAAGCATATTGAATTTTTGAGCGCAGATACGGTCAATCTAATTATTTCCGAATATTTTAGTTAATACTTCCTCCGGCTTAAACTTCTCCTGCGATCTGATAGACGCCTCCTCAACATATAATTGGATCGCATATTTTAGCGCATCTTGGCTTACTGGTATGAAATCCAAATTTGAACTAAAATATTCCATCAGGGACGCGGAGCATGCGAAACTTAATGCTCTATCCTCAAGCCTCGCTGAGAATTTAAGGATCTCATCTTCAATCTCTTCAAGTATGGCTTTTCTAGCTTTACCAATTAATTCATATGTTTGGGGGGTTATCATAACTGGTTTACATGGAAATCTATCTTTAACGAGCGGGTGCTGCGTCTCAATAGCATAAACTAATGTTAAGTGATCCCTTATTACCTGAGCATCTTTCTCCACATCTATCTTCCCCAATGCTATCCTCATCTGGCTTTCAGCAATCTCAAGGAAGCGCTCCTTAGTTAAACGATGGAGTCTACAGAGCATGCGATCCTCAATAGCCCTAAAATTGGGATCCTGGATAGTTACAGCATACCCCTTTTCATATGCGGAAACATTGTAGTTTACCGTGAAGAATGAAGTAAATCTGTAGGGTCCTATAACTTCACGGTGTAGCTCATATTTTATTTCGCCCTGCTCCATCGCTATCTTAAGCGGCTCAACCATACCCTTATATTTGAAGAAGTCGTTAAATTCAGGGACTATGAAATTAAATGTTCTCCCAGCGTAAGCCTGCCCAATCCTTATAAATCTCGCTGGGGTCATGCCCCCACAATAGCGGTTTCTGCCAGGTATGCCGTGCGCCGGAATCTTCGCATTAGGCTTACCTAGTATCATGTCTCTAGTTGCAAAGCTTTTCCCCGTTCCTGGATCGCCAAATAATGCTAGAGACCAACCTGTTCTCTTCCCAGTTTTTCCGTGCTCATGCACTATTTCCACGTTAGCCAACCCATATTGTTGGGTTATACTCAACAAGCTATCAAAATATAAGATTGGCCCAAAGAGGTTTTGGAGGTATGCTGATAAAGTGGTTATACTGAAATTTTTACCAAATTTTATTGTTTCTTCAAACCTACTTTTAAGTAAATTAGAGATATACTCGTCAAGATCCCTATCCATCTTCTCTATTAGAATTCTCTCCTCAAATAAGGGGTCAATTTGTTGTTTTCCCCGGCCTTCGCGCCCGCAGACTTTGATATCATAGGGGTCTTCTTAGACGCGCCCATAATTTCAGCATCGATAATGGAGAAAGCTTCCTTCGGCACGCTCCATTCGCGATATTTTCCGCCAACATATGATAGGGTTAATATGCCGAAATTCTCCAAGTCACTTAATATTTCGTCAGTATCAGCCTTAGTTAAGCCAATAACCTCTCTTGCACTATCTAAATCTATGACTCCACCCCTCTCAATAATCGCTTTTAGAAGAAGAATTCCTAGTGAACCATACTTGCTTTTTAATTTGCGGATTCCATCATTAATGAGGGCTTGCGCCCCCTCAAGAGATAATTTTCCATTGCTGAGCAAATAATATTTTCCTCTAAAGACTATCCGCTCATGAGGCTTATAATTCTGAAATATTTGTTTCAGCATATCATCAGTTATCTTGGAAGCTATTTCCATCGATGCTTCATCTTCATCAATCTCCCAGCAACAGAGGAATTTATCAAAGTATGCTATTTTAAGCCATCTGCCTATCTCAAAGAGCTGGGATATGGAATAAGCCTTCTTTAAAAGCTCCCGTCTCTCGCAAACCCTTTCATCAAGAATTTCTTGAGCCAATATTCGTCTCCATCCTGCTCTTAAAATTGGGAATTCCAAACAATACTTTGCTCTAAAAGTATAAATTTTTTAATTAATTGGACAGCGACTTGATAGAAGATAAAGCCCTTAATCACCTAGCTTAAGCGCTATCTCTATTAATAAATTGTAATTTGCTGAGCGCCTAGATTGACATTGTTCTTTAAAATTTTAAATATGAATCTAACATAAAATATTGTTGGGGGTTAGAATGCCAGGAGGATATATGGGAAAGATTTTAAGAGTTGACTTGACTGCTGGAACGCTGAGAACCGAATCAACCTCAGAGGGCGTTGCTAGAAAATATCTTGGCGGTAAAGGATATGCTGTTTACCTACTATATAAGTATTTGAAAGAATACGAGTCTAAGGGCATTTCACCAGCCGATATAAATTCTTTAGGACCGGAAAATGTTTTAATTTTCGCAACCGGTCCCGGAACTGGTGTTCCGGGCTTTCCATGTTCTGGCAGATATCATGTTATGGCATTGAGGTCGCCTTTAACTGGTTCTATTGGGAGCGCTAATTCTGGCGGTGAGTGGGGTCCATTCCTGAAGTTCTCGGGTTACGATATGATTGTAATTGAGGGCGCATCAGAGGATCCAGTCTATCTCTCGATCGTTAATGGTGTGGCTGAATTAAGAAGTGCAGGCGACCTCTGGGGTAAGAACGTATTTGATACATGTAGGATATTGTCCAGGAGGGTTGGTGGTAAGAGCACTAGTGTTACATGTATTGGTCCTGCTGGTGAGAACCTTGTTCGCATGGCATGCATAGTTAATGATGAGCATAGGGCTGCTGGGAGAACTGGACTGGGCGCTGTTATGGGCTCAAAGAAGCTTAAAGCCATAGTTGTTTCAGGTGAAGAAAAGGTTCCAGTGGCTAAACCGGATGAATTTAGGGAGATCTCTAGGAGATGCTTAGAAACGATGAGGAAGAATAGAGTGACTGGTGAGGGGCTGCCGACATATGGAACATCAATACTTATAAACGTCATTAATACTGCTGGTGGGCTACCATACAGAAACTGGCAAACTGGCGTAAACCCGCATGCTGACAAAATAAGTGGTGAAACACTGGCTGAAACGTATTTAATCGATAGGAGAGCCTGCTGGGGATGCACAATAGGATGCGGAAGAGTTACGAAGGTTCCTTCAGGACCATTCCAGATTCTCGGGACGGAGGGGCCGGAATATGAGTCAATATGGGCATTAGGTGGCTCAACAGGGGTTAAAGACCTGGACGCTATAGTTAAGGCTAACCACTACTGTGATGAGCTGGGAATGGATCCTATAAGTCTGGGCTCAACAATAGCGGCTGCTATGGAGCTGAATGAGAGAGGTTATATACCCAGTGAAGACCTTCAGGGCTTAGATCTGAAGTTTGGAAACTCGGTAGCTCTGGTTGAAGCCGTTTGGCGGACGGCTTACAAGGTTGGGTTCGGCAAATATTTGGCTCTTGGCTCAAAGAAGCTATGTGAAATTTATGGTCACCCCGAAATTTCAATGAGCGTTAAGGGGCTTGAGATGCCAGCTTACGACCCAAGAGCCATGAAGGGTATCGGCTTAACTTACGCTACGGCAAATAGGGGAGGGTGCCACGTAACCGGATACACTATCTCAGCGGAAATACTTGGGATCCCTGAAAAAATAGATCCCCTAAAGCCGGAGGGCAAGGCTAAATGGGCTAAGCTCTTCCAAGACTTCACATGCGTTGTCAACTCAACAGTTAACTGTCTATTCTCAACATTCGCTCTAGGGGTTAAGGATTACGCTGATCTTCTTTCAGCCGTCACTGGCTGGAGTCTCTCCGAAGATGACGTACTAAAGATTGGTGAGAGAATATATAATCTAGAAAGGGTTATAATAAATAGGCTTGGTTTCGATGGGAAGGACGATACCCTGCCTAAACGCCTACTTGAGGAGCAGATGCCTGAGGGTCCAGCTAAGGGGCATGTTGTTGAGCTAGATGAGATGAAGAAGGAATACTATAGTCTCAGGGGCTGGGTTAACGGTGTACCTACGGCTGAGAAACTGAAGGAACTCGAAATTGAACTCTGAAATGGATAATCCCTAACTTTCACAATCTATTTTTTTATTTTACTTTTATATCAATATTTTTAGTGACCGTGATGTCAAACGTATCTATCAAAATACTGCTCTTCGCAACTTTCAGGAAGAAATATGGAAGCAGAGAGATAACGGTTGAGTGCGATGGAACCATAAGGGGTTTAATTGAGGTGGCATCAAAAATCCTCGGCGAAGAATTCTTAGGTGATGTTTATGATAGAGAGCGTGGAAAGGTGAGAGATGACCTAATATTTACAATTAATGGTAGGAATATTAAGGACTTAAAAGAAGATATAGTGTTAAAGGATCAGGATGTGGTAGCTATATTTCCACCATTGGCTGGTGGCAACATGCCCTAGAGGTATCTGCAATGAGCTCAGATTATCCAAGAGCGCTGCAGGTTGAAGTAACAAATAGATGCAACTTTAATTGTCAGATGTGTATAAGGCGCGTTTGGGATGCTGAACAATCCGACTTAAACTTAGACTTATATAGGAAGATTGCCGAATCCTCGTTCCAAAATTTGGAGAGACTTATACTTTATGGGCTTGGCGAGCCATTCATTAACCCAAATTTCATCGAAATGCTCAGAATCGCAAGGGAAAATTTACCTAAAGACTCTGAGATTATTGTAAGCACAAATGGGTCCGTGCTAAGCCCAAATTTATCCGAGAAAATATTGAAAATTGGCGTTGATAATATCTCATTTTCAATTGATACGGCTGATATTACAAAACTTAAATATATTAGGGAGGGGTCTGAGCCAGCAACCCTTCTCAGAAACTTCCGCTATATATCTAGAATAAAGAGGTGTGGCGAAGACTCCTTTAAGCTGGGTATAGAAGCCGTTATAATGAAGAATAATTTTATGGATCTTCCGGATCTTATTGAGAAGGCGGCTGGAGAGGGCGTCAACTATGTTATTGTCTCCCATGTTGTGCCATATACTAAAGAAGTATTTTGGGACTCAGCATATATCACCTTAAGCAAGAAGTCATTTGAGATAATTAAGTCAACTCTAAGTTATGGGCGCAGAATTATACTGGACGCGGTTTATGAGGTATTTGAAAGCATTTATGGCATTAATTTCGAGCCTAAAGCTTCTAAAATTGTTAGAGAGCTTTGGGAGAAAGCGGAAGAAAATGGGTACTGGATTAACCTCCCACTCTTATTTGAGTCAATTGATAAGATTGCTATTATTGAGGATGTTGAGAGGGCATTTAATTTAAGTCGGAAAATAGCCTATGAAAACGATGTGAATCTGAGACTTCCAAACCTTTATCCCGATGCTAAGGATAGAAAATGTCCATATGTTGATAAGGAAACGGCTTTTGTCAGGGCTGATGGAAGAGTTACACCCTGTCCTGAATTCGCCTATAAGCATCCAGTTTACGTTAATACTCATGTTAAAATCGTTAATCCAGTAATATTTGGGGACTTAAAAAATGAAAGCATTATAGATGTGTGGAATAGAGAGAAATATGTAGCCTTCAGAGAGATTAGGCGAAAAATGCCCGGCAATATACCATGGTGTGGGGATTGCCTTTACTCAACGTCTAGATGCTTCTTTACAGAGACTAACATCATGGACTGCTACACTAATGAGCCTGGATGCAACGAATGCTTATATAGCGTGAACCTAGCCCAATGTAACATATGATTTAATGTTTACTAGGGAATAATTTTCTGAGGAGTGATCCAATTGAGTCATGAAGCTTTGATTTCTAGGGAGGGAGCAGCTCTAGTAATAATTGATGTTCAAGAAAAACTTTTCCCATCAATTTTTGAAAAAGAGAAAGTCCTTAACAATACACTTAAGCTGATTCAATTCGCTAAAATAATTAATATGCCAATAGTACTAACTGAGCAGTATCCTAGGGGATTGGGTCAAACAATTCCAGAGATTAAGGAGATTATTCCGGAGATTAAGCCAGTTGAGAAGGTTGAATTTAGCTGCTTTGGTTCAGAAAAATTTAGGTCGCTTCTTAGGGATTTAGGGGCTAAAACGCTCATAATTGCCGGAATAGAAACACATATTTGTGTTGCCCAGACATCTCTTGAGGGTTTGAGCAACGGCTATAGGATATGCGTTGTCAGTGACGCGACATCATCGAGAAGCCTTGAGGATAAAAATGTGGCTTTAGAGAGAATGAGACAAAGCGGCATTATAGTGGCATCAACAGAAATGATTATATATGAGTTGCTGAGGGTGGCTGGAACGCAAGAGTTTAGGGAGGCGCTCAAATTAATAAAATGAAATATAAGCGTGCTAAGATAATACCCTTTATGGAGGTTTAAGTTTGAATGGTAAAAGGAATAATTAAAGTGGTGGTTTACGTTGCATCTGCGCTCCTAATCTTCCTAGGGTCTGCATTTATGATATCATTTAATCTTGGAATCACCTATTTTGTTGTTGGAGTGATATTTGTATCAACCGCCTTGGCACTTCTAATATTATCTCGAGAAAGAAAACCGATGGAGATCAAGCAGACAATATATGTTAGTGGACCAGTAGAGGTTAGGGAAGTTCGCTGCCCGGTTTGTGGAGCGCTTATAGATTTAACTAAAGTCAGAATTGTTACTGGAAGAACGATTGTTACATGTAACTACTGCGGAAATAATTTTGAGATAACCGAGGAACCATTATGGTAATAGCCAATAAGAAAGCGAGAAGACTTTATGCTTTCATCCCACTTACCGCATTAATCTTACTTTTATTTATAGGTGTACCCCAAATCTTATGCAGCTCGGTGGCATATAGAGTTGATAAAGTGTGGGTGCAGATATATGTAAATAAGGACGGTTCAATGGACTTAATCTACAATATAACTATAACCTATATTTCAGGAGCACCCGAAGGCATAATCACTATAGGTATGCCTAAAAGGGATTTCAAGGTTCATTATGTTCAAAACGCTGAGGGCGGAAACCTTTCGTATCAGACAATTTTATATAGAGACTTTTATGGCGTGGATATAGCGCTTAATAAGCCAATCATATTAAATAAGCCCTATACAATAATTGCTTACATACTTGTTCCAGAGATTATATATGATGATACTGAGAACCCTGGTAATGTTGGGCTGAAATTCTATCCATCAACGTTTGATGGTGCTGAAGGATTAATAGGTAGCATTAGAGTGAAAATTGTTCTTCCAGAAGGGGTTAAAAGGGACGAAGTAAAATATGCTGAGCGGAAATTTGATAGCATCTATAAAGAGGGAGATCTGCTTGCAGTATACTGGGAAGAAGAAAGTTGGCCGCCATCTGAAGAGTTTTGGGTTGGAGTCTCTTTCCCAAAAAAGTATGTCAGTATAGGTCCGGATATTTGGTATTATATTTTGGTCGGCGCGTCAGTTGCCGTCTTTATAATTGTCGTTAGTATTGTCTTGGTAATGGCTTTGAAGGGTTTAAGGAAGGTTAAGTATGAGAGCCCTAGAATATCTATTGAAGCCCTTGGTCCAGCATGCGGGCTAACGGCTGTTGAAGCATCTGTTGTCCTAGATTTGAAGCCCACTAGGGTTTTAACAATGGTTCTCTTCGGTCTCCTTCTTAAGCGTGTAGTTACAATTGTTTCCACTGAGCCAATACTTAGGCTCAAGAAGATAGAGGGCGTTAGCTCGGAGGAGATTAACCTCAGATATTACGAAATAAGTTTTCTGAAAGCTATAAGGCCTGATGGAAGCTTAGATGAGCAAGCGCTCGCAAGAACATACCTTGACCTTAAGGATACGGTGAATCTTAAAATTAGGGGATTCTCAAGAATTGATACAGTAAACTATTATAGGAGCATTGTCAATAGAGCTTGGCAGCAGGTTATGCAAGCTGGCACACCAGAGCTCAAATGTGATGCGCTCGAAGAAAACATAGAATGGCTATTAGCCGATGAAAGATTGGAGGAGAATCTGAAAATAGCGTTTCCACCAGATATAATAATTTATCCTAGACCAGGCTGGTGGTGGTATTGGAGTTGGCCGCGCGGCCAACCTCCAATTCAAGCTGGTGGAGAAGAGGTTAAGCCAGCACCTATACCTGGACAGGAGTTTGCAAACAACATAGTTTTGGCGATACAAAAGGCTGCAAATAATATCGTTTTAAATGTTCAGGAGTTCGCCAACCGTTTAGTTCCGGTTCAAAGAGCGCAGGTCCCGCAGAGACCGCTTAGGTACCCGAGTTGCGTTTGCGCATGCGCTAGTTGCGCTTGTGCATGTGCATGTGTGAGTTGCGCGTGCGCGTGTGCTCACGGAGGCGCCCGATAATTATGGTTATGACCAGCCTTAAGAGGTTTATTTCTAGTGGGATTAGGCTTCAACTATATCATATGAGAGTTTATGATGGGGTTCATAGGGGTTTAAGGCTTCACTTGAGGCTTGAGGATGATGGAAGCGGCATATTAATTGTTAATGCTTCAAGGGTTTTATTCCTTAATAAGACAGCAACCGAGTATGTTGCCTCATTTATTAGGGGGGATAGTGAGGAGGAAACTATCAGAAGAATTGTTAAGCGCTACAACGTTGATAATGAAACAGCTCGTAGTGATTATCGTAAAACACTTTACATTATAAACACTTTTGTGAATACTCCGGACGTTTGCCCAGTTTCATATTTAGGCGTCGAGAAGATGGAGCCGTTCCAGAAGGAAATGAGCGCACCATACCGTATGGATCTAGCCATTACCTATAGGTGCAACAATAAATGCTTGCACTGCTACACTGGCGGACCAAGAGAGACAAGGGAGCTAACGAAAAAAGAGTGGTTTAAAGTTATGGAGAAAATCTTCGAGCTTGGAATACCGCATATCGTTTTTACCGGTGGCGAACCAACTTTAAGGGATGACTTACTTGAGCTGATAGCGTACGCTGAAAAAGTTGGGCTTATATGTGGGTTGGTCACTAATGGGCGTAGACTTAAAGATAAAGCGTACTTTAAATCCCTAGTTGACGCTGGCTTAGATCATATTCAAATAACCCTCGAGTCGCATGACCCTAAAATTCATGATAAAATTACTGGCGTCACTGGTAGTTGGATTGAGACCGTTGAGGGCTTAAAGAATGCTATCGAATCCCCCATCTACACTATAACCAATACAACGCTTAACAGATACAATGTTGACAATATGCTGGAAACAATAGATTTCATACATAGCCTTGGGCTGAGACAAATCGCGTGCAATAGCATAATATATTCGGGGAAGGCTTCTCAGCCAGAAATAATTGGGGAATTCGCTATAGAGGAGTCGGAGCTTGAACCCATACTCACTAAAATCAGGGATCACGCACGTGATCTTGGCATGGAATTCGTATGGTATACGCCGACAGAATATTGCGTCTTAAACCCACTTAAACTTGATTTAGGAATAAAGACGTGTAGCGCATGCCGTATAAGCATGTGCATAGAGCCCGATGGAACAGTTATACCTTGCCAAAGCTACTTTACACCTCTAGGGAACTTTCTTAGAGATGATTGGAGAAAGATCTGGCAGCATCCAATATGCCTAGAAATTAGGAGTAGAAAATATGTTCCCGAAAAATGCCTTGAATGTCCAATGCTAAATATATGTGGCGGAGGGTGCCCACTAAAAATTAAATATGAGACCTATTTATGTAGCAGCAATTAGGGGTTTATTCAAGTTTATTCCATAATGCATACATTGGAGCTACGAGCCTTTTAACAACATCATTTTTAGGTTCCTTTAGGATCTCCTCAGGCTTACCGCACTGTATTATCTTGCCAAGATACATTATTGCAATATGATCCCCGAGCTTAAATGCATCCTCAGGATTATGTGTTACACAAATTGTTGTTATGCCAATCTCCCTCTGCAGACCCTTTAATTTCCCTATGACATCAGCTTTCGTTGCCTCATCAATGTTACTGAGTGGCTCATCGAGTAAAAGCAGGGACGGATTTATCGCTAGGGCTCTTGCCAACGCCACGCGTTGCCTCTGGCCGCCACTAAGCTCCTTAGGTTTACGTGCCTCTAGCCCCTCTAAATTAACTATTCGTAGCAAGTTTCTCGCTTTGCTATCAATTTCAATCTTTGAGTAGCCTCTAATCTTTAGCCCAAAAGCTATATTCTCATAGACGCTTAGGTGCGGGAATAAGCCGAGATCTTGGGGCACATAGCCTATATTTCTCTCCTCAACCTTTAGATTAGTGATTTCCCTGTCACCCATCCATATTTGCCCCTCATCAGGTCTTAAAGCTCCTAAAATCACTAGTAATAATGTTGTTTTCCCGCACCCACTTGGACCCATGATAACCATAAGATCGCCTTGCTCCACTGCTAATTCAACTTTATCCAGAGCTTTTATTTTACCAAAAGATTTAGAGATGTTCTGAATATAGAGACTCGTCAATATCTCCTCCTCGCAATAAACTTGAATAGGAGTAGAGATATTATGGATAAAGTTTCCATTACGACCGAGGATGCTATTGCCACCTGCGGGCTTTCACTAGAAGTTAAATAAATTAAAACAGGAAGGGTTTCGGTTACCCATGGGATTGCTCCAGCAAATACTAGAGTTGCGGCTAGCTCACCCATCGCTCTAGCCCATGTTAAAGAGAATCCGGCGATTAGATCCCTGACTGATAGGGGAAGCAGAATTTTAGTGAGAACTCATCTCCAAACTCCGTATCTTAGGTGTATTATTATGGATGCTATGTTTATGAATGCTTTATATGTCATCGCCAGCCTCTCGTATCTTATTGTTATTCTTCTAAATGTTTTCAGTCATCCATAGAATCTTTCAACGGCTGACCTCATCCTCCCATACAGCCCAACCCTGTATGGTTTTGGCCTCCTCCCATTCCTAGGGTTCACCGGTATGTTCGCCTCAACGTTTATTGATCTCAGC